>Ga0209802_1000128_pt1 | contig 55509 bp, 69 predicted proteins | sample GraSoiAngelo_129_FD_185886 | JGI IMG/M metagenome (GOLD analysis project Ga0209802, IMG submission 185886) | Grasslands soil microbial communities from the Angelo Coastal Reserve, California, USA - 14_0927_12_40cm (SPAdes) (version 2) | ecosystem: Environmental > Terrestrial > Soil > Grasslands ...
AGGCTTCGCCTCCCTGCTGGTCCTCCTCCTGATCGCCGGGCTCGGGTCGGGCGTTCAGCACCCGCTCTCGTCGTCGCTCGTCTCGAAGGCGTACGAGACCGGCGCCCGGCGAGCGGCGCTGGGGACCTACAACTTCTCAGGTGATCTCGGCAAGGTCGCCGTGCCAGCGGCCGTCGCGTTCGCCGCGACGGTCGTCGGCTGGCGCGCGGCGGCCGCCGGCTACGGCGTCTTCGGGCTCGCCGCGGCGCTCGCCATCGTCCTCCTCCTGGCGCGGCTCGCGACCGGCGGCGCGTCGGAGCCCGTGCCGCGCGCGCCAGGATACGCGGCGAACGGCTGGGGCATTCGCGACGCGCGCGGCTTCCAGGCGCTCTCCGCCATCGGCATGATCGACAATGCGACCCGCACGGGCCTGCTGACCTTCCTGCCCTTTGCGCTCATCGCCAAGGGCTCAACGGTGGCGGGCGTCGGGTCGGCGCTCGCGCTCCTCTTCGCCGGCGGCGCCATCGGCAAGTTCGTCTGCGGGCTCGTCGCCGAGAAGGTCGGCGTCATCCGCACGGTCGTGCTGACGGAAGCGGCGACCGCCGGTGGCATCGCCCTGGTCGTCGTGGTACCGCTCCCCGTCGTCCTCGCGATGCTGCTCCCGCTCGGGATCGCGCTGAACGGCACGTCGTCGGTTCTCTACGCGACCGTCGCGGACCTCGTCACCGTGGACCGGCGCTCGCGCGCGTACGGGCTCTACTACACGCTCTCGGTCGGCGCCTCGTCGTCGGCGCCGACCGTGTACGGGCTCCTCGGCGACGCGGTCGGCGTGGGACCGACCCTCATGGTCGTCGCGCTCGTCGTGCTGGTGACGATCCCGCTCTGCCTGGCGCTCCGCACGTCGGTCGCCGAGCCCGCGCGCGCCTGATCGAGGTCGGGGGGAGCGAGCGCCGCTCCCCCCGACACCCCCACCGGTTACCCGCGGCGACCTCGCGAAGGAACCGGTTGCGCCGGCAACGCCGGCGCTCGAACGTCAGCGGAGGGCGAGCTCCATGAAGAGCGCCCCCGGCACGGGGTTCGTGGTGTACGGCGCGATCTCGACGAAGCCGAGCGCCCGGTAGAGCGCGATCGCCTCCTGCATGGACGGGAGCGTGTCGAGCCGCATGCGCGCGTAGCCGATCGAGCGCGCCTCGGCGACGACGCGCTCCGCGAGTCGGCGGCCCGCCCGCCGCCCGCGGAACTCGGGGCGCACGTAGAGGCGCTTCATCTCGCACGCGGAGTCGTCGAGCGGTCGCAGCGCCACGCAGCCGGCCAGGGCGCCGCTGTCCGTGGCGAGCAGGAGCCGCCCACGCGGCGGCGCGTAAGCGCCCGGCAAGCTCACGAGCTCCTGCTCGAACCCCTGGAAGCACAGGTCGATGCCGAGCGAGCTCGCGTACTCGCGGAAGAGCGCGCGCGCCTCGGCGACCTGCCCCGGGGTGACCGCCTGGACGATTTCCATTTCCCGCTATGAGAGTCGTCGCGCGACGTGCTACGTCAGGTAGAAGGGGCGCGCCGCCTCGCGCCGGTAGGGATAGCGCGCGATTACGCCAGGGTCGGGATCGGCGCCGAGCCCGGGCTGCTCGGGGACGGTGAACGCGCCGCCGCTGTAGCGGATCGGCTCGGCGAGGATCGGCGCCGCGAGCTGACCAGGCGGGAACTCGACGTAGGGGACGCCGGGCGTGGACGCGACGACGTGGAGCGTCGCCGCAAGCCCCGGGCCGTAGTAGTACGAGTGCGGCACGAACGTGACGCCGGTCGCGGCGGCGAGTGCGGCGATCTTCTTCATCTCGAGGATCCCGCCGACTTTCGTCACGCTCGGCTGCACGATGTCTGCCGCCCCCGCGTCGATGATCGCCCGGATCCCGAAGACCGTCGCCTCGTTCTCGCCGCACGCGAGCGGGATCGGTAGCGCCGAGCGCACGCGCGCGAGACCCGGATAGTCCTCGGGGGGCCACACGGGCTCTTCGAGCCAGCGGAGGTCGAAGCGCACGAGCCGTCGGCCGATGCGGATCGCCTCCTCCACGGTCCACGGGCAGTTCGTGTCGAGCATGAGCTCGATCCGGTCGCCGGCGACCTCCCGTGCCGCGGCCACGGACTCGACGTCGACCTGGTGGAGCTTGATCGCGGTGTACCCGAGGACGAGCGCCGCCGAAACGGCCTGCCGGACGTGCGTCGGCGTCTCGTACCGGAGGAGGCTCGCGTAGACGCGGGCGCGCGACTGGCATAGCCCGCCCAGGAGCTGGTAGACGGGCACACCGCGCGCCTTGCCGCAAAGATCCCACAGCGCCAGCTCCACACCACTCACCGCCATCATCGCGAGCCCACGCCGCCCCCAGATCATGAGGGCCTTGTGCATGCGGTCCGCGAGCGGCTCGATCTGCGTCGGGTCCTGGCCGAGCACAATCGGCGCGAGCGCCTCCTCGACGACGCTCGTGACGGCGAGGGTCGCGCCGTAGGCGAAGCACTCGCCCCAACCGGTCAGTCCCTCGTCCGTGGTGAGACGCACCAGGATCTGCCGGCCCGCCCCTGCCGTCCACGGAGACGGCGGCGTGCCCTCACGCAGCGGGACGGCGAGCGGGATCGCATCGACGCCGGTGATTTTCACGCGAGGTCTCCGAGCCCCATCAGCGTCCTCCGAATGCCGGCGCGACCTCGCCGAGGAAGCGCTTGAACTGGCCCTGCTGGTCCCAGGAGGCGAGGCGGAGCGCCATGTGGCCGACACCCGCGTCGAAGTACGCGCGGAGCTCGGCGATGCATTGGCCCGGGCTCCCGGCGATGGTCCACTGCTCGACGAACTCTCGTGTGAACTTCGCGGTGTAGTAGGTGTCGAGGAATGCCTTCGACTCCTCAAGGGCCCGCTCGCGGTCCTCGTTGATGTTGATGTTGTGGTAGAGCGCGCTCCCGAGCTTCGTGGGGTCGCGCCCCTCCTCCCGCGCCATCGCTCTGACTCGCGCGAGCTGCGTCCGAAACTCCGCCGGCGAGAGTTTGTTCGTCATCCAGCCGTCGGCGTAGCGGGCGACGCGGCGATAGGCGCGCTCCACCGCGACCTCCGAAGCGCTGGCGCCGCCCTTCCAGGTGAGGCCCGTGGGGTTCGACGCGATCCAGATGGGGCACGGGCTCTGCACCGGCCGCGGCTGGAGCGTGACGTCCTTGAACGCGTAGAAGCCGCCGTGGTGCGACGCGTTCGCCTCGTGGAAGAGCTTGCGGAGGATGACGATGCCCTCTTCGAGGCGCCCCACCCGCTCGCTCGAGCGGACGCCCATCACGGCGTGCTCGGCCGCCTGCGCGGCGCTCGCCTCGCTCGGCCCGCCGATGCAGACCACGAGCCAGGCGCGCCCGTTCGACAGCACGTCGAGGCTCGCCCACTGCTGGGCGAAGAGCACCGGGTGGCGGTGGACGAACGTCGCGAGACACCCGACACCGAGCCTGAGCCCGCCCGTCACCCCCGCGAGGGCCGAGAGGAGCGTGACGGACTCCAGACGCGGCTTGGCGAGGAGGCTGTCGCCTACCCAGACGGCGTCGAAGACGCCGGCACGCTCGGCCTCGACGGTAAGATCGAGAAGCGCGCGCGCCTTGATCGCGCCGAGGACGACAGCGCGGTTCGCCAGGATCAGCCCGAAGGAGTGAGCCACGGCCTATCTCCCCGTATACTTCGGCGGTCGCTTCTCGAGGAACGCGGTCACGCCCTCGGCGTAGTCGTGCGTGGACCGGAGCCACGCGTATGCCTTGCGCTCTAGCTCGAGCGCGGTCTCAAGGGGCGCCTCAGCCCCTCGGTTCAAGACCAGCTTCAGCGTGCGGAGCGCGAGCGGCGGCCGCTCGGCGAGCTCGGCCGCGAGCGCGGCCACGGCCTCGTCCAGCCCGTCGTTCGGCACGGCCTGGGTGATGAGCCCCCACGCCTCCGCTTCGGCGGCCGAGATGCGCCGGCCCGTCAGCATGAGCAGCTTCGCGCGCGTCATCCCCACGAGCCGCAGCGTGCGCTGCGTGCCGCCGCTCCCCGGGATCATGCCGAGCCTCACCTCGGGAAATGAAAACTCCGACCGCCGCGTGGCGATACGAAAATCGCACGCGACCGCCAGCTCGAGGCCGGCCCCCATCGTATACCCGTCGATGGCCGCGATCACCGGCTTGCGACAGCGCTCCGCCGAGGTCAGCGTGTCTCCCCACAGCTCGAGATCGGCCGGCGCCAGCGTGAGGAATTCGGACACGTCGCCGCCCGCACTGAAGGCCTTGCCGCCCGCGCCGCGGACGACGACTGCGCGCACCGCCGCGTCGGCGTCGAGGCCGGCGAAGATCCCGGGGAACTCGTTGCGCATGGCGACCGTCATCGTGTTCATCTTCGCCTGGCGGTCGATCCAGATCGTGGCCACAGCGCCCGTCCGCTCCACTCTCAGAAAGCCGCTCATGGCTGAGCCTCCGTCACGGGACCAGCAGCACCTTGCCCTTGTTCTTCCGGTCGAGCACGTACTGCACGGCCGCGCGCGCGTTCTCGAGGGGGAACGCGCGATCGATCACCGGTTTGAGACGGCCCTCCGTGACGTAGTCGAGGATCGTGCGGAGCTCGAGGATCGAGCCCAGGTTGGTCCCCACGACCCTGAGGTTCTTCGAGTAGACGTGACGGAGGTCCAGGCGCCCCCAGTGGGTGTCGTGCGAGCCGATCGTCACGAGCGTGCCGAGACGGGTGAGTGCCAGGATCGATTTCTCGAAGGTCTCGCCGCCGATGTGCTCGACGACGACATCCACGCCGCGTTTGTTCGTCCACGTCCTGACTGCTTCGACGAAGTCGTGAGTGCGGTAGTTGACCACGCGCTCGGCGCCGAGCGACCGCGCGAACTCGGTCTTGTCGTCGCTGCCGACGGTGGTGATGATCCGCGCGCCCACGAGGCGGGCGATCTGAATCGCGGCGCTCCCGACGCCGCTCCCCGCCGCCTGAACCAGCACCGTCTGGCCGGGCCTGAGCTCCGCCTTCGCAACCAGCGCGTGCCACGCGGTGAGCATCGCCATCGGCAGCGCGGCGCCCGCCTCGAAGGAGATCGCGTCGGGCAGCGGGAGGATGTTCGCGGCGGGCGCCTTCACCAGCTCGGCGTAGCCGCCGTCCCTGTGCGCGCCGAGGTAGCCGTACTTCACGCAGACAGTCCGCTCGCCACGCACGCAGTATTCGCACCTCCCGCAGGCGAAGCCGGGGAAGATGATCGCGCGCTGGCCCCGCGCGAGCCCCCGCACCGCCGCGCCCACGGTCTCGATCGTGCCGGTCACCTCGCAGCCGTTGACGTGGGGCAGGCCCTCGGGCGGCGGGAAGCGCCCGTCGAGCAGGAGAATGTCCACGTGGTTGAGCCCGCACGCCCCGACGCGCACGACGGCGTCGTCGGGCCCGGGGACCGGATCGCGGTAGTCGTCGTAGAGGACCTTCTCCGCGCCGCCGTGCTCCTTGAAGAACGCCGCCTTCACCCGCAAGCTCCTCTCAGAACGGCACTTCGGTGCGCTCGTCCTTCACGCGCTTGGCCTTGTGATCCCACCGGGGCAGTGACCCTGGCTCGCCGATCTCGACCGTCACGCGAATCCCGAGTCCGGTCCGCAGGTCCTCCGCGAGCCTCGCCCTGAGCCGGTCGCGCTCCGCGCGCGACAGCGATGGCGAGGGGTCGATGCGGATCAGGACGTCGTCGAGCCCCTCGTGGCGCCTAAAGACGATCTGGAACTCATCCACGCCCGCGTGGGGGCGCACGAGCTCCTCGATGCGCCGCGGGTAGACGATGACTCCGCGAATCTTCTTCATGTCGTCGAGGCGCGCGAGGACGCCGCCCTCCAGGGCGATCAGCGTGCGACCGCACGGGCACTTCCTGTCGGCGACCTGGACGATGTCACGCGTGCGGTACCGGATGAGCGGCATCGCCTTCCGGTAGAGGCTCGTGAAGACCAGCTCGCCGCGCCCGCCCGGGCCGACGGGCCGGTCCTGCTCGTCGAGGATCTCGGGATAGCAGTAGTCCTCGTGCACGTGCGTCAGGCCGGCGCGCGCGTCGCACTCGAACCCCCACGCGGCGATCTCGGTGAGCCCGGGGAGGTCGAACGCCTTCGCGCCGAACGCCGCCTCGATCTTCGCCTTGGTCGCGGGGATCGAGGCGCCCGGCTCGCCCGTGTGCCATGTGATGCGGACCTTCGCCTGCTTGGCGAGGTCGATCCCCTTCTTCCCCGCGGCCTCGGCGAGGAAGAGCGCGTAGGAGGGCGTGCAGCCGAGCACCGTGATCGGGTAGCTCAGCAGCGCGTCGATCCGCTGGTCGGTCGTGAGCCCGCCGACGGGGAAGACGAGGCAGCCCAGGTCCTGCGCCGCGTAGAAGCCCGACCAGTAGCCGATCCACGGCCCGTACGAGAACGCGGCCATGACGACGTCGGGCCTGCGGATGCCGTACGCGTAGAGCGAGCGCGCGTACGAATGGTAGAAGCCGTGCCAGTCCTCCCGCGTGTCGAGAAACGCGAGCGGGCGTCCCGTCGTCGCCGACGTCATGTGGACGCGGAGCACGTCGGCGAACGGCACGGCGAGCACGTCGCCCCATGGGGGCTTCACCGCCTGATTCTCCTTCAGCTCGTCCTTCGTCGTGAACGGGAGCTTCCGAAGATCGTCGAGCGTGCGGATGGCCGCGGGCGTGACGCCCGCCGCCTTGAGCTTGCGACAGTAGAACGGGCTGTGCGCGTACGCGTGCCGGAGCTGCTCCTTGAACCGCCGCGTCTGCAGCCGCGTCATCTCGGCGCGCGAGGACCGCTCCAGGCGTGGCTCGAGGTAGCGGGCGGCCATGGGGCGCGGGGTCAGGCGGACTGCAGCAATTCGCTCATGCGGTTGAAGAACTGATCGGCCATCATCTTCGACACGCCGCCGATCATCCGCTGGCCAACGCCGGCGATCAGCCCACCCACCTGTACGTCGGCGCTGTAGGAGACGCGCGTGCCGCCGTCGGTCTCGGTGAACGTGATCACCGTGTCGGCCTTGACGAAGCCCGGGCCGCCACTGCCCTCGGCCGCGAGGCGGTACGACTCGGGCGGCTTCTTGTCCGACAGACGCACCTTGCCCTCGAAGGTTCCCTTCACCGCCGCCACGCCGATCTTCAGCGTCGCCTTGTACTCGTCGTTCCCGAGCGCCTCGAGCTTTTCGCAGCCGGGGATCGCCTTGCGGAGCTGCTTGGGGTCGAGGAACGCGTCCCAGACCTTCTGGCGCGGCGCGGGCACGTCGTACGAGCCTTCGAGCTTCATCCGGTTCTCCTCCGAGGGGGCCTAGTCTACAGCAACTTGCGGATCGCGGCGTCCATGCGCGCGAGCCCTTCCTTGATCAGGGTGTCGCTCGTCGCGTAGGAGAGGCGCACGTGGGCGTCGGAGCCGAAGTCGAGCCCCGGCACGACGGCCACCCGCGCCTGCTCGAGCAGAAACGCGGCGACGTCGACCGAGCCGGCGAGCCGCACGGTCGTCTCGGCGCTCTTCCAGCGCCGCCCGAAGAGCCCTGACACGTTCGCGAACGCGTAGAACGCGCCCTTCGGCATGACGCACGAGACGCCGTCCAGCGCGTTGAGGCCGTCGACGATGAGGTGGCGCCGCCGGTCGAACTCGGCCGCCATCTTCCCGACGTCATTTTGGGGTCCCGCGAGCGCCTCGACCGCCGCCCACTGGGCCACGGACGATGCGTTCGACGTCATCTGGCTCTGGACGTCGGTCATCGCGCGGATCAGCTCGCGCGGTCCCGCCGCATAGCCGATGCGCCAGCCGGTCATCGCATACGCCTTGGAGCACGTGTTGACGACGAGCGTCCGCGCCTTGATCTCGGGACCGAGCGAGGCGATGGAGACGTGACGCCCGTCGAACGTGAGCGCCTCGTAGCACTCGTCGGAGACCACGAGCAGCCTCGTTTCGACCGCCAAGCGGGCGACCGCGGTGAGCGCCTCGCGCGAGAAGACGGCGCCCGTCGGGTTGTTCGGGCTATTGAGGATGATCACCTTGGTGCGCGGCCCGACGGCCGCGCGCAGCCGATCGGGATCGAGGTCGAACCCCGTCGCCTCCCGCGTCTCGACCTCCACCGGCACGCCGCCGACGAGCCGCGCCTGCTCCGGATACGAGACCCAGTACGGGCTCGGGATCAGGACCTCGTCGCCGGGGTTCAAGACCGCGACGGCTATGTTGAAGAGCGCGTGCTTGGCACCGCACGAGACGAGGACGTCGCCGGGCTCGTACTCGAGCCCGTTGTCCCGCTTGAGCTTGGCGCACACGGCCTGGCGCAACTCGGAGATGCCGGCGACCTCCGTGTACTTCGTCTGGCCGCGCCGCATCGCCTCCACTGCGGCGGCCTTGATGCGCTCGGGCGTGTCGAAGTCTGGCTCGCCCGCCCCGAACGAGATCACGTCGACGCCTTGCGCGCGGAGCGCCTTGGCCTTGGCCTGCACCGCGAGCGTCGACGACGGGGCAAGCGTCTTCAGGCGTTCGGCCAGCACGGCGTGTGGCTCCTTCGGCGGCGGCCCGCCGGGTTACTTGGGAGGGAACTTTTCCGCCAGCCGCTTCTCGACGATCGTCGGGACCATCCCCGTCACCGACGTGCCGAAGCCGGCGACTTCCTTGATGAGGCGCGAGGAGATGTACGTGTACTTCTCGTGCGGCATGAGGAACACCGTCTCGACCGTCGACCGGAGCTTGCGGTTCATCAGCGCCATCTGGAACTCGTACTCGAAGTCCGAGACCGCGCGGATGCCGCGCACGATGCAGTCGGCGCGCTCGCGGGCGACCAGGTCGATCAGCAACCCGTCGAACGCGACGATGCGGAAGTTGCTGAGCCCGGCCGTCGCCTCGTCGATCATCTCGAGGCGCTCCTTGACCGTGAAGAGCGGCTGCTTCGAGGGGTTCGCGACGACCGCGACGATCAGCTCGTCGAAGATCTGGAGGCTGCGCTGGATGACGTCGATGTGGCCGTTGTGCACGGGATCGAACATGCCCGGATAGACCGCGCGCTTGGCCACGGCCCTCAGGCTACCCTTCGGCTCGAAAGAAAGTCAAGGTTGTCTCTCCGAATCGGCGCGTCCGAAACGCTTTCAGACCGCCAACTTCCGGAGCGGGCGCGCGCTTGGTCGGGTGCTGGGCCACGACGATCGCGCCGGGTGCCAAGACGGGACCCGCCCCGAGCGCCTCGAGCGTGTGCGCCGCGAGGTCGGTCGCGTACGGTGGGTCGAGGAAGACGATCCCGAACTGCGCGCCCTCCGCGGCCAGGCGTTCGAGGGCACGGCCGACGTCGAGGCGGAGCACGCGCGCGTGCGCCTCGACGCCGAGCGCCTTGAGGTTCGCGCCGAGCGCGGCGACGGCGCGTGCCTGGCCCTCGACGAACGTCGCGTGCGTGGCGCCCCGCGAGAGCGCCTCGAGGCCGACGCCGCCCGCGCCGGCGAAGAGGTCGAGCACGCGCGAGCCCGGAAGCCGTGGCGTCAGGGTGTCCATGAGAGCCGTGCGCACCTGGTCGGCGGTCGGGCGGGTCGTGGTACCGCGGGGCGTGACGAGACGGCGCCCCTTGAGGGAGCCGGCGATCACGCGCATGCGCCGCTCAGCCCGCGCTCGCGAGCGCGAGCTTACCGCGCCAGCGGGCCAGCAGGCTCGCGCGCAGTCCACCGTGCGCCGGGTCGCGGAGCTCGCGGTCGGCGGCGATGATCGCCTGGGCCTCCTGGCGCGCCTCCTCGAGGATCGCCCCGTCGCGGAGGAGGTCGGCGGTGCGGAACTCAGGCAAGCCCGACTGCCGGGTGCCGAAGAACTCGCCGGGCCCGCGCAACTCGAGGTCAACCTCGGCGATCTTGAACCCGTCGTTCGTCTCGACCATCGCGCCGATGCGCCGCTCGGCCTCCGGGGCGAGGCGGCCGCCCGTAAGGAGGATGCAGTACGACTTCCACGGCCCGCGCCCGACGCGCCCGCGGAGCTGGTGGAGCTGCGAGAGCCCAAAGCGCTCGCCGTGCTCGACGAGCATCACCGACGCGTTCGGGACGTCGATCCCGACCTCGATCACGGTCGTCGAGACGAGGATGTGGATCTCGCCCGCCTTGAACCGGCGCATGATCGCGTCCTTCGCCTCGAAGCCGAGCCGCCCGTGCATGAGCCCGACGGTGAGGTCGGGGAAGACGTCCTCGGCGAGATGCCGCGCCATGTCCGTCGCCGCCTTGAGGTCCAGCGCCTCCGACTCCTCGACGAGCGGGTAGACGACGTAGACCTGGCGGCCGCGGCCGATCTCGTCGCGCAGGAACTCGTAGATCTCGCGGCGCTTCGATTCGGTGCGCGCGACGGTGACGACGGGGCGCCTGCCCGGCGGCAGCTCGTCGAGGACCGAGACGTCGAGGTCGCCGTAGAGCGTCAGCGCGAGCGTTCTTGGGATCGGCGTCGCCGTCAGCACGAGGAGGTCGGGATGCTCGCCCTTGCCACGGAGCCGGGCGCGCTGCTCGACGCCGAACCGGTGCTGCTCGTCCACGACCGCGAGCCCGAGGCGGCGCAGCTCCACGCTCCCCTGCACGAGCGCGTGCGTGCCGACGACGCACGAGATCTCCCCCGCGGCGAGCCCTGCCCGGCGCGCCGCGCGCTCGCGCAGCTTGAGCGACGAGGTGAGCAGCGTCACCGGCACGCCGAGCGGCTCGAGGAGCTGGCGAAAGGTCATGAAGTGCTGCTCGGCGAGAATCTCGGTCGGCACCATCACCGCGGCCTGGTAGCCGGCTTCGACGGCTGTCAGGACCGCGAGGGCCGCGACGATCGTCTTGCCCGAGCCGACGTCGCCCTGGAGCAGCCGGTGCATCGGGAACGGCGACGCCATGTCCCGCCGGATCTCGTCCCACACGCGCTCCTGCGCGCGGGTGAGCGGCCACGGCAGCGAAGCGCGGAGCCGGGCGACGAGCTCGCCCCGCGGGTTCATCGCGAGGCCGCGCGCGCGCGTCGTCCGCGAGCGCAGGATGGCGAGGCCGAGCTGGAGCAACAGGAAGTCGTCGAACGCAAGTCGGTGGCGCGCGGCGTCGAGCGCCGCGTCGGTCTCGGGGAAGTGGCAGTCGCTGAGCGCCTGTGGGAGCGTGACGAGCTTACGCCGCGCTCTGACTGCGTCAGGGAGCGCCTCCGGCACCTCCCGCGCGAAGGTGTCGACGATGCGCCACATGAGCGAGCGGAGCGCGCGCTGCGCGAGCCCTTCGGTCAGCGAGTACACGGGCACGAGCCGGCCCGTGTGCAGCCGGTCGTCCTCGCCGCTCTCGATGAGCTCGTAGTCCGGCTGCTGGATCACGATCGCGCCCTTGAAGCGCGTGACCCGGCCGTGCAGGACGAGCCGTTGGCCACGCTTGAACACGCGCGCGAGATAGGCGCCGTTGAACCAGCTCGCCTGCGCGTAGCCGCTCTCGTCGCGAAGCATGGCGACGAACGGCGCCCGTGGCCGTCCCGGCGGCGGTGGCGAGAGGCCCACGATCGTCCCCGAGCACGTGGCGACCTGGCCCGGCTGGAGCGCGCGGAAGGGCACGAGCCGGGTGCGGTCCTCGTGGCGGAGCGGCAGGAAGAAGAGCGCGTCCTCGACGGTGCGGAGCCCCTTCCGCTCGAGCTGAGCCGCGCGCCGGGGCCCGACGCCCTTCAGGAACTGGAGCGGCGTCCGGAGATCCGGCGTCGCCGTTTGCGTCGAGCGCGTGCCCGTGCTATACAGTGCCGTCGTCTCCCGAGACCGCCATCCATTCCGAGGAGCGTTCATGGCGCAGCGGTGCGATATCTGCGGGAAGGGCCCCTCGGTGGGTCATACGATCAGCCACGCGCACAAGCTCACGAAGCGCCGGTGGCTTCCGAACCTCGTCTCGATACGGGCGCAGATCGCCGGCAAGACCCGGCGCGTGCGCGTCTGCACCCGGTGTCTCAAGGCGGGCAAGGTCACCAAGGTCATTTAAGCACAGGCACAAACGGGAGGGGGCGTGGCCCCCTCCCGGATCGTCGCGGGTGGGAGGCGACTGCCCCCCACCGTGGACCCGCAGCACTACTTCTTCTTTTTCTTGGCCGCCTTCTTCTTCATCGACAGCGTCACCTCCTCCCCGTTCTGGATTCACCGCAGCACGCTCGGGCGCGAGGCTCGGCGCTCAGTAGCCCATGGCCTCGCGCCGGAGATGTTCGGCCTGCTCGCGCCCACGCCGCTCGTGATGCAGGAGGTCGGCGTAGAGCTGCGGCAGACATACCACCCTGAGCCCGCCCTTCTCCAGCGCGCCGTAGAACACGCCGGGGTCGTAGGGCGCGAGAAAGTGCACGGCGCCGTCCGCCTCGGCCGTCGCGCGGAGGCCGAGCGCCGCGGCGAGCGGGGCCGGGTCGCCTTCGAGGTAGCAGTGCACGGCCGGTACGCGGAGGCTCGGGGCCACGAGCGACACGCCGGCATTGAGGGTGAACCCGTAACGGCGCCCCTGCGCCGTCGCCACGCGCGCGATCTCGCTCATGAACGTTCGGGTCACGCGCTCGGGGGCGACGTACGAGCTGATCTCATTGGTCCGGTACGTGTACGACTCGCACCAGCTCTCGAGGAGGTCCGCCGGCTTCCCGAGGCGGATCTTCTGGCTCTCCTCGCGCTCCACCCAGGCGAGCTGCTCGAGTCGCTTCACGACGTTATGGGCGTGGCCCAGGCTTACCGCCGCCGCGTGCGCCAGCTCCTCGAGCCGCCACGCCCGCGCCGGCTCGACGAGGAGCACGCGGATGACGCGGGTCGCGCGCGGAGCGAAGAGCGAGCGGAGGGGACGCACGGAGGGGCGGACGTTGCGCTTGCCTTCCTTCTCGATCAGGACGTTCCCAAAGGCGAGGTAGCAGTTGCCCGAGAGGTCGACATAGCCGAGGTTGTGGCTCGTGAGAATCCGGGCGCTCTGCGGCCCGATGTAGACGGCGGCGGCGACCGGATACGCCTCCGGCAGATCGCGTCGGATCTCGGCGAGCCGGGTCACGACCGCCCTGATCTGTCGGGGTTGCCCCAGTGGGCTGATCTCAACGACCAACGTGTGCTCCTGGTCGATCAGCCGGAACTTCGCGACTAAGTCCACACGCTGTCCGGAGATTTTCGTGTCGGCCGTTTCCTCCCAGGCCTTCGCCGTGGGAAGAAGCTCCCGAAGCCGCTGAGCCACTTGTGGTCGGATCTCCCCGGATTTCAGCATGTTTCTCTGGCTCCGCGTCTTTCAGCATCTGCTGAAACCATAAGGAGGAATGAAAGTCCTTGTCAAGCCAAAACTTACGCGACCGAGCCGCAGCTGGTCTACCCGCGAGACCTATGAGCTGACCAGCGCCTCGAGGCTCTGTTGAAACCGCCGATGCGAGTCGAGGAGGTTGGCGTACGCGCGCTCGCTCCCGCTTCCCTTGGCGCGGAGGACCCGGAGCAGGTGGCGACGCTCCGCGGCGGTCCACTTCTCGAGATCCGTGATGAGCCCAGCGACCGGCGACATCTGCGCGAAGGCGCGCCGCTCGGCCGTCGGCCACGCGGTCCAGCTGGCGACGCCGAGCGCGCGCCGCACCCGCGCCGTCGACTCCCTCACCGCGGCGAGCCGGTCGCCGCCGAATTCGCGCGCGATGAGGCGTGCGACGAGCGCCGAGACGTCCGTCGCGCGGAGGCGCTTCTCGGGCTCGGGATGGCCGCCCGGGAGCGTCAGATAGACCTCGGCTCCCGCGAGCCGCTTGAGGACGGGGACGGGCGAGCGATACGACCGGTCCGCTGCGATCTTCGACTGCTCGGCGTCCAGCACACGCAGCACGTCCGGATCGCGGGGCCGGAAGCCGAGACGATGGTAGAAGTAGAACGACCCCGAGCGCAGCGCCTCTGTGCTCTCGTGGCCGAGCTGGTAGCGGTCCACGGCGATCGTCCGCATCCCGAAGATGCGCCGGTACGCGCGGAGCAGCTCGGTCGCGAGGGACGCCGACTCGCCCTGGCGGAACGACGCGAAGACGTTGACGGCGAAGTCGAGCGTGCCGAAGAGCTCCCAGCCGCCGCCGTAGGCCACCGGGATCCCGTTCTTGAGGGCGAGGAAAGCGTAGTAGCCCTCGAGCGGGAGGCGGAAGCCCGGCTGGATCCCGATGAAGGCGAGCCGTACGCCGCGGTCTCCGTCAGCCAGGAGGACGTCGTCGGGATTCGGATGCGAGAAGGCGTGGAGCTCGCGCTGGCGCGTGGCCATCGCCACGCGGGCCGCGTCGATCAGCGACTCGGCCAGGCCGCGCGGCGCCGGCCGGAGCGACGGCAGCGGTGCCGCGAGCGTCTCGCCGAGCGCCGCGACGTGCCGCTCGAGCCCGTCCGCGTGGAAGAACAGGCGCGACGGCGAGACCCGCGCGAGTGTGCGCGAGGCGCCGACGCCCCGCGGGCGCCACAGGACCGGCAGCGCCAGGCTCTCATAGAGCCAGTCGCGTGTCTCCTCCGGGAGCCCGGTCCGCTCGAACAGCTCGACGAGGAGCTGGAGGTCGGTCATCCGCCGGCCGCCTTTGGCGACGCGGAGCCACGCGCGCCAGCCCATCCCGCCGTCGCTGAACGCGTCCCCCTCCGCCGCGGCGGCGAGGAGCGACAGCGTCTCGTCCAAGCGCTCCGTGTCCTCAAAGCGTGCCCAGGCGACCTCGCAGTCGCGCGGAAAACGCGACGTGAGCCAGCGAGCCATCGGAAAGCCGAACGGGTAATCGAGCGTCGCGTTCGCGATCCCGGAGTCGTGGAGGCGCTTCCGCGCGGCGGGCCCGAGCCGCATCACGCGCTGGGGGAATTCCGCGAGCGCGCGATCGACGCGCTCGAGGACCTCGGGACCGTCGGCGTACGCCTGGAGAAAGCACAGCGTCTCGTGGAGACGGACGAGCGACGCCGGCCGCGGGAGGGCGCAGCCCTCGAGCGCGTCGAGCAGGCGGAGCTTCTCCTTCCGCGCCGGGGGATCGTAGCGGGAGGCGACGGCGGCGAGGGCATCCACGAGCCGCCGGGCCCCTGACACGTTCTCCCTAGACGTCCGAGTCCTCGATGCGCTCCATCGTCTCGTCGTCCAGGCCGAAGTAATGGCCGAGCTCGTGAATCACGGTCTCGCGCACGAGCTCCGCCATCTCCTCCTCGTCGGCGCAGTCCTCCTCGATCGGGCCCTGGTAGATCGTGACCGTGTCGGGGAGCACGTTGCCGTAGCTGGAGTCGCGGTGCGTGAGATCGACGCCCCGGTAGAGCCCGTAGAGTGTGTCGGGCGGCTCGATCCCGAGGTCGGCGAGCGTCTCGTCGTCCGGCCAGTCCTCGACGACGACGGCGATGTTCGCGAGCTTGTCCTTGAACTTCCGGGGCAGGCGACGTAGCCCCCGCTCCACCAGCGCCTCGAACTGCCGCCGCGTCATCATGCCCGGTCTCTGGCGGGCGCGCCCACGGGTAGAGGGGCGGCGAGGCGGGGCAGGTTCAGGGCGAAGTGGGGTTTTCTGAGCATCGACCCTGCCCCGCCTCGCCGCTCCTAGAGCCCCCGGACGCGCTCGACGTTGATGACGTCCCTGATCTCGCGGATCGCGCCGATGATGTCCTGGAGCTGGTGGAGGTCGGCGACCTCGATCACGAAGTGGTTGATACCCCGACGGTCGTCGGTCACCGTGACCTCGGCCTTGGTGATGTTGCCGTTGCGCGACGAAATCGCCCCGGTGATCTCGGCCAGGAGCCCCGGGCGGTCCCTGCCGATGTAGACGGCGACCTTCACGGGCCGCTTGGCGGGCTCCGCGACGTCCCACTCGACGTCGATGAGCCGCTCCCGGTCGAGGACGCTCTTGGCGACGGTCAGGCAGTCGCGCGCGTGGACCGTGAGCCCGCGCCCCCGGGTGATGAAGCCCACGATCTGGTCGCCGGGGAGCGGGTTGCAGCACCTGGCGAAGCGGACGAGCAGGTCGTCCACGCCGCGGATGCGGACGCCCTGGTCGGTCTTCGGGCGTGGCGCTGCGGTCGCCGTCTTGGCGCGCTCCGGCGGCTCGATGAGGGCGCCGGGTACGACCTTGTTCAAGAGCTGGTGCACGGAGCTCTTGCCATAGCCGAGCGCCGCCAGCAGGTCGTCCCCGGTCGAGTAGCCGAGGTCGGCCGCCGCCTTCTTGATCTCCTCGCCGCCGAGCAGCGCCGTCGGGTTGAGCCGGTACTTCTTGGCCTCGCGCTCGAAGAGCTCCCGGCCCAGCTCGATCGAGCGGGCACGCTCCTCGACCTTGAGCCACTGATTGATCTTCGAGCGGGCGCGAGTGGATTTGACAATCTTGAGCCAGTCGCGGCTCGGATGCTGGTTCGGCGAGGTGACGATCTCGACGATGTCGCCCTGGCGCAGCGTGTAGCGGAGCGGCACGAGCTTGCCGTTCACCTTCGCACCGACGCAGCGCTCGCCGACCTTCGTGTGGACCGCGTAGGCGAAGTCGATCGGCGTGGAGCCTTCCGGGAGCGCCTTCACGTCCCCCTTGGGCGTGAAGACATACACCTCGTCCGGGAACAGATCGACCCGCACGGTGTCCATGAACTCGCGCGGGTCCTTCATGTCCTGCTGCGTCTCGATGAGCTGGCGCAGCCACAGGAGCGACTCGTCGAGCTTGTCCTTGCCCGACTTCTTCTCCTTGTAGAGCCAGTGCGCCGCGATGCCCTCCTCGGCGATCCGGTGCATCTCGCGGGTGCGGATCTGGATCTCGACCGGGTCGCCCTTGGGACCGATGACCGTCGTGTGGAGCGACTGGTACATGTTGACCTTCGGCATCGCGATGAAGTCCTTGAAGCGGCCGGGCACGGGCTTCCACAGCGAGTGGATGACGCCGAGGGCGCCGTAGCAGTCGCGCACGGAGGGGGTGATGACACGGACGGCGGTGAGGTCATAGATCTCGTCGAACTCGCGGCCCTGATCGTGCATCTTCTTCCAGATCGAGTAGAAGTGCTTCGGGCGGCCGCGGATCTGCGCCTCGATGCCGACCTCCGAGAGCTTCCGCTCGAGGATCGCGATCACCTGGTTGATGTCCGCCTCGCGCTCGAGGCGGCGCTTGGCGACGCGCTTCTGGAGGTCGACGTAATCCTCCGGGTTCAGGGCGCGGAGCGCCAGGTCCTCGAGCTCCGCCTTCACCTTCGCCATGCCGAGCCGGTGCGCCAAGGGCGCGTAGATGTCGAGCGTCTCCTGCGCGATCTTCTTCGCCCTGTCGGGAGGCAGGTAGTCGAGGGTGCGCATGTTGTGGAGGCGGTCGGCGAGCTTGATCATCAGCACGCGCAGGTCGCGCGCCATGGCGACGAGCATCTTGCGGAAGTTCTCGGCCTGGCGCTCCTCGCGCGAGGAGAAGGCGAGCTTGCCGATCTTCGTCACGCCGTCCACGAGCTCGGCGATATCGGCGCCGAACTCGCGCTCGAGGTCCTCCTTCGTGGCCTTCGTATCCTCGAGGACGTCGTGCAGGAGCCCCGCCGTCACGGTCGTGACGTCCATCTTGAAGTTCACGAGGAGGGTGGCGACTTCGAGGGGGTGGCTGAGGTACGGCTCGCCGGAGGCGCGCTGCTGGCCCCGGTGCGACGCCGCGGAGAACTCGTACGCCCGGGTGAGGAGGTTGAGGTCAGCCCCGGGCTGGTACTTCGGGATCTCCTCGATCAGCGCCTGAATTTGGGTCACGGTGCGAAACCCTCTGGTTAAACATATGATTTTACGCGTCCTTCAGGCTTTCGCCACCGCTTTTTTGGACCGCCGGAGTCGCCCCTCCACGTACTGGGTCCAGTCCACGACGATCGCCGCGGCGATGTACGTGGTCGAGTAGGTCCCGGTGATGACCCCGACGAAGAGGACGAACGCGAAGTCCTCGAGCGTCTTGCCGCCGAAGAAGAGCAGAACCGCCGCCGAGAAGAAGGTGGTCAGCGAGGTGAGCACGGTCCGCGAGAGGGTCTGGTTGACCGCGTCGTTCATCTGCTCGGCGAACGTGCGCCCCTTCGGGATCATCTTGCCGCGGTTCTCCCGCAGCCGGTCGTACGCGACGATCGTGTCGTTGACGGAGTAGCCGATGATGGTCAGGAGCGCCGCGAGCACGGGGAGCGAGAACTCGCGGTTCGTGAGCGAGAGCGCGCCCAGGCACACGAGGACGTCGTGGATGACGGCGATGACGGCCGCGACGCCGCCCTTGAGGTCGAAGCGGAGGGCGATGTAGATCATGATCCACACGAGGCCGACGAATACGAGGTACACCGCCTGCAGCTGCAGGTCTCGGCCCACCTGGGGCCCGACGAACTCGACCCGCCGGATCTCGAACTTTCCGAGCGGCCCGCCACCGGCACCGAGCGCCGACTGCACCAACCGGGAGACCTCTTCGGAGGGGATCTCTTTGAGCGGCAAGCGGATGATGTACTCGCGCTCGTCTCCGAACCGCTGGATGACCGACTCGCCCAGGTGGATCGTCGATAGGCTCGAGCGGATCTGCGCGACGGACGGCGCTTGCTCGAAGCGGACCTGGATGAGCGTGCCCCCCGTGAAGTCGATGTCGTACCGGAGCCCACCCTTGGCGACGAGCGAGATGAGGCCGATCAGGGTGATCGTGATCGAGAAGTAGTACGCCCACTTCCGCTTGCCGATGAAGTCGTAGTTGGGGTTCTTGAAGAGCTCGATCATCGTGGCGTCAGATCGAGACGGCCTCGACCTTCCGGCGGCCCATGTAGACGAGGTCGAAGAGCAGTCGCGTGACAAAGTACGCGGTGAAGAGGCTCGCCAGGAGGCCGATGAACAGCGACACCCCGAAGCCCTTGACGGAACTGCTCCCGAAGAACACGAGGATCACCGCGGTGCCCATGACGGTCAGGTGCGTGTCGACGATCGTCCGCAGCGCCCGCCTGAACCCAGCCTCGATCGCCGCGCGCGGCGTCTTCCCCACCCGCAGCTCCTCGCGGATGCGCTCGAAGATCAGGATGTTCGTATCCACCGCCATGCCCACCGTGAGCGCGATGCCCGCGAGGCCCGGCAGCGTGAGCGTCGCCCCGATCGCCGCCATGCAGGCGAAGAGGATGAAGAGGTTCAGCCCGAGCGCGACATCGGCGATGAGCCCGGACAGCCGGTAGTAGAGGAGCATGAACACGAAGACGACCACCGCCGACGCCGTGATCGCCATCAGCCCCTGGCGGATCGAGTCGGCGCCGAGCGACGGGCCCACCGTGCGCTCCTCGAGGATCGTGACCGGGGCGGGCAGCGCGCCCGCGCGGAGCACGATGGCGAGGTCGCGAGCCTCGTCCACCGTGAACTGGCCCGTGATGACCGCGCGCCCGCCGGGGATGCGCTCGTTGATCCGGGGCGCCGAGTACACCGTGCCGTCGAGAATGATCGCAAGGTGCTTGCCCACGTTCGCTTCGGTGACCTCGCCGAAGATCCGCGCGCCCGTCGCGGTGAACTCGATCGAGACCTGCCAGTTCCCGGGCGTGTTCGAGTCGGCCTGCACCTCGGCGCGCGTCAGCTCCGCGCCCGTGAGGAGCGCCCGCTTCTGGACCACGTACGGGATCTTCCGCTCCGATTTCGTGTCCTTGTCCAGACGCCGCTGGTAGAGGATCGCGTCGGTGTCCGGCAGGTTGCCCTTGAGCGCCTCCTCGACTGACACGCGCTCGTCGACCAGCTTGAACTCGAGGAGCGCCGTCTTGCCGATGAGCGCCTTCGCCCGCGCCGCATCGTGGATGCCCGGCAGCTGGATCAGGATCCGGTCGCTCCCCTGCCGCGTGATGGTCGGCTCCGCCACGCCGAACTGGTCGATGCGGTTGCGGATCGTCTCCAGCCCCTGGCGGACCGCGTCGTCGCGGAGCCGGCTGATCACGCGCTCGCTCATCACGAGCTTGAAGCGCCCCGCGGCCTGGTTCTCGTCGCGCCGCTCGAAGCCCTGCTGTTCGGACGCCGCGGTCAGGGCGTCGTTCCAGCTCTGCGGGTTCGCGAGCTCGACGACCAGGGTCCCGTCGCCCTCGCGCGCGATGCGCTTGAGCGCGAGGCCCTTGCGCTCGAGTGTGGCCTTGAGATCCTCGGCGGCGCGGTCGGTCTGACTCGCAATGTGCTTGTCGGTCTCGACGCCGAGCACGAGGTGGATGCCGCCCTGCAGGTCGAGACCGAGGTTGATCGTCCGCTGCGGCGGGTAGAGGTACCAGACGGAGCCGAGAACCACGACGGCGACGAGGCTCACCCGCGACCAGAGGTTCCTAGGCATTCTTATCGCCCTGTGGCTCCAGGATCCGTCCGATGGCCACGCGGTCGAACTCGAGCTTCACCTGATCCGTCACGCGCAGCACGACCTTCTGCGCGTCGAGACCCGTGATCGTGCCGTGCAACCCGCCCGTCGTGACCACGCGGTCGCCCCGCTTGAGCGCGGCGAGCATCTGTTCGCGCTCGCGCTTCTGCTTCTGCTGCGGGCGGATCAGCAGGAACCAGAAGATCGCGAAGATCGCGGCGAAGAAGAGGAGCTGCGTGGCGACGGCCCCGGACCCGCCTCCGCCCGGCGAGGCCGAGGCGGCGAACGCGATGTCAGCGGCGTGGGCGACGTTCATCGGAAGTCGGGCCTCTGGAACAGTCACTCGCGCGAGACATCAACGGATGATACTGCATAACGCGCGAGCGGTCAGCATCTTCCTGCCGCCCGGCCCTGAACGCCTCGCCCCGCCAGACGTTGCCGACCCCCCTTGAGCTTGCCGATGTAGAAGGTGTCGAGGCAGATCAGCTCGCCGGGCAATCCCAGGCGAGCCCGTCGGCGCGGCAGGCGAGCGTGACGCTGTTCAGTTCCTGGGCACGGCGCATGACACGCAGGCGCATCGTGAGTATGCTGTCGTCGAGGGTCATCCCACCCTCCTCCCACAGTCGTTCCCTTGGCGGGGTACAGACTCTGAGAAGGATAGGGAGAGAACGATGAGACGACTTCTAGCATTGGCGGCAGTGCTCTTGAGTCTCCTGCAGTTTGCTGGCGCTCAAGAGATTGCTGTTTCGATTGATGGGGAGCCGTTCTCGAAGAAGTTCATTGGCAGGCCACCAATCGGGGACAAGCTCGTGGAGTTTGTGCGGGAAAGCGAGTCTTTCGATAAATGGACCAAGCTCGTTGGTTTTCGCTATCAGCAGTTGTCTCGAATTGAGAACGACCCTACAAAAGCCGCCGCAATTCTGGCCCAGATAGTCAAGGCCTCAAACCCGAAGGCGCAATCCAGAGTGATCGTGAGCAAAGAGAAATCCGAGGCAATGATTGATTTTCTCACTTGGCCACCCGATCGCGCGTACATGGAGTTCAATGTCTTTCGATATGCCAAGAGCACGGATGGAAAGGCGGTAGTCTCTCTCCAATTGGCTTACCGCTTTACGGACGTATCAGCGGAAGGTCTTGAGCGGTTCACGCAGCTTCGCGCGTCGTGGATTAACCAGGCGGCGGCCTTCGATATGAACATTGTGCATGCGACCCTCGCGCAATAGAGGCACACGCGCTGAAGTGCATCGACGCCCGGGTGGCGATGCTGCTCGAGTCAGGGTGCTATCCCGGTCGACCTCGACGCCGCCGCGGACCGGTGGCTCGCGCTGCTCGCCACCCGGCCTCTGAGCGCCCCGTTCGCCGCCATGGGAACATCCCGAACGCGAGGGCGCCTGATGGCCGGCCGGGGCCTCTGGTTCGCCCTGCCGACGGGCGTGGTTGTGTTGATGGGCGCCTCGACGCCGTGGATCGCCCAGCGGGTGCCGCGATTTCTGTTTCCGGCGCTGGCCGCGGTCACTGCCCGCGTCTTGTCTGACCGTCGTCGTCCCGCGCGGCCCCGGTTTCCTGCGGGGCAGCGCCGACTGCATAACGCGCGAAAAACCGAGCCTGGAATGAGTCGAACGCCCGCTCCGCGATCGCCGCGCCCATCTCCCGCACGAGCCGCAGGAAGAAGTGAACGTTGTGGAGCGAGAGAAGGCGGTACGCGAGCAGCTCATCCGACATGAACAGGTGGCGCAGGTAGGCGCGGGAGAAGCTGCGGCACGCGTAGCACGCGCACTCCGGGTCCAACGGTAACCCATCCCTCGCGTAGCGGGCCTGTTTGAGCGTGACGGGCCCGTCCCAGGTGAAGCACTGGCCGTTGCGCGCGTTGCGCGTTGGCAGCACGCAGTCGAACATGTCCACGCCGCGCGCCACCGCGTGGACGAGGTCCTCGGGCTTGCCGACGCCCATGAGGTAGCGCGGCTGGCCGGCGGGCAGGAGACCGGCCACCAGCGCGGTGAGGTCGTACATCGCGGGCTTGGGCTCCCCGACCGCCATGCCGCCGATCGCGTAGCCGTCGAACCCCAGCGCGACCGTCGCGCTCACGGCGCGGCGGCGGAGGTCCTCGTGGGTCCCGCCCTGGACGATCCCGAAGAGCGCCGGGCCGGGGGCCCCTCCGTGCGCCGCCTTCGAACGCGCCGCCCAGCGGAGCGTGAGCTCGAGCGACCGCGCCGCCGCCTCGTGCGTCGCGGGATACGCCAGGCACTCGTCGAGCGGGTGGATGATGTCGGCGCCCAGTGCCAGCTGGACCTCGACCGCGAGCTCGGGCGACAGGAAATGGGTCGACCCGTCGACGGGTGAGCGGAACTCCACGCCGTCCTCGGTGATCCGGCGGAGCTTCGCGAGGCTCCAGACCTGGAAGCCGCCGGAGTCCGTGAGGAGCGCGCCGTCCCAGCCCATGAAGCGGTGGAGCCCGCCGAGCGTCCGGATCAGCTCGTGTCCAGGACGGAGGAACAGGTGGTACGTGTTCGCGAGCACGAGCTGGGCGCCCGCCGCCCGGAGGTCATCGGGCGCCAGGCTCCTCACGGCGCCGCGCGTGCCGACCGGCATGAAGACGGGCGTTTCGACCACGCCGTGGGCGGTCGTGAGGCGGCCGCAGCGCGCGGCGCCGTCGCTCGCGACGACCTCGAAGCGCATCTGTCTCAGGCCACCCAGCGTGGCACCGGCCTCGCGGACCTCGCTATATCAGCAGACACGCGTCGCCGTACGAGTAGAAGCGATAGCCCGCGCGGACCGCGTGCGCGTACGATTTCAAGATCAGCTCACGGCCCGCAAACGCTGCCACGAGCACGAGGAGCGACGAGCCCGGCAGGTGGAAATTCGTCAGCAACGCGTCCACGACGCGGAAGCGATAGCCCGGCGTGATGTAGACCCCGGCATCGCCCTCGAGCGCCCGGACCCGTCCGTCCACCTGCGCTGCACTCTCGAGGGCGCGCGTCGTCGTGGTCCCCACCGCGAGCACGCGGCGCCCCTCGGCGCGCGCCCGGTTCACCGCGTCGGCGACCGCCGCCGGAATCGACGCGCGCTCCGGCGGCAGCACGTGGTCCTCGATCGTCGCCGTCTTGATCGGGCGGAAGGTCCCGGGACCGACGTGCAGCGTGAGCTCGTGGATCTCGAGCCCGCGCCGGCGCAGGCGGTCCAGGAGGGCGGCTGTGAAGTGCAGGCCGGCGGTCGGCGCCGCGACCGACCCCGGCGGCCGTGCGTACACCGTCTGATAGCGCTCGCGATCTTCCGGCGTCGGCGTCGCGAATCGCTCGATGTAAGGCGGCAGCGGCGGGAGCCCGTGCGCGCGCATCAGGTCCTCGACCGTCCCGTCGAGGCACTCGACGAGCCGCGCGCCGTCCGCGGTGACGCCGACGATGCGGAGCCGCGCGCCACCCTCCCCCGCGACCAGGAGCTCCGCGCCCACGCGGCAGCGCCGCCCCGGGCGCACGAGCGCCCGCCAGCGGCGCTCATCCTCGCGCGCGAAGAAGAGCAGCTCGACGGGGCGCCCGCCGCTGTCCCGCGCGAGGACGCGCGCCGGGATCACTCGCGAGTTGTTGACGACCACGCAGTCGCCCGGACGCAAGAGCTCCGGGAGCTCGGAAAACGCGCGGTCCTCGAGCGCGCCGCGGGCGCGGTCGATCACGAGGAGCCGCGAGGCGTCACGGGCGGCGGCGGGCGTCTGCGCGATCGCATCGGGCGGCAGCTTGTAATCGAAATCGTCGGGCGTCACCACGGGCAGTGTACCGCGGGGCGGTGGCCAGGGCCTCCCGTCGCGTCCCGCGAGGCCGAAATATCAGGTTGACCATTCTCTCGATATTAGGTATACCTAATCTCCGCGGGTGCCCTGATACGGAGGATCCGATCCCATGCACCGTTTCGCGCTGCTCCTGGCTACGACGCTCGCCGCCGTCGTCGCCCCGTCGGCCGCCACGGCGGCCGACCCGGCCGAGATCGCGCTCACGATCGAGGAGAACCGGTTCCAGCCCGAGGAGGTCCGGGTCAAGGCGGGCGCGCCGTTCGTGCTCGTCGTCACCAACCGTGACAAGACGGCCGAGGAGTTCGAGAGCCGCGAGCTTCGAATCGAGAAGGTGATCCCGCCAGGCAAGACCGTGCGGCTCCGGGTGCCCGCGCTCAAGGCCGGCACCTACCCCTTCGTCGGCGAGTACCACGAGAAGACGGCGCAGGGTCGGATCATCGCCGAGTAAGCCATGGCCGCGACCTTCGTCGTCACCCTCCGCGAGGGGTTCGAGGCGGCGCTTCTCCTCGGGATCGTGTACGCGTGCCTCGATCGCTTCGGAGCGCGCGACCACTACCGCTGGGTCACGCTCGGCGGCGCGCTGGGTCTCGTCGCCAGCATCCTGATGGGGATCGCCGTCACGCTGCTCTCCGGCCCCCTGCTGGACCTCGGTCCCGACCTCGTCGCCGCCGCCGTCATCTTCGCCGCCGTCGGCCTCCTCACCTGGCACGGTTGGTGGATGAGCCGGCACGCGCAGGCTCTCCGGGGCGACGTCCAGCGGCGCGTGGCGGAGGCGGAGGCGACACGCCGGCTCTCCGTCCTGGGCCTCATCGCGTTCACCGGGGTCTTCCGCGAAGGCGCCGAGACCGTCCTCTTTCTCTGGGGGCTCGTGTCGCAGACGGCGGAGGGCGCGAGTTGGGACCGGCTCGCCGGCGGCGCGCTCGGCGTCGCGACGGCGGCGGCGCTCGGCTGGGCGGTCTTCCACGGCGGGACGCGCCTCAGCGTGAGGCACTTCTTCACCGTGACGTCAGTCGTGCTCCTGCTCGTGGCCGCCGGGCTCTTCAGCACGGGCCTCGGCAAGCTTCAGGGGCTCGGCTTTCTGCCGCCAGCCGACGCATTCTGGGACACCTCGTTCCTCCTGAGCGACCGGGGGCTCGTCGGCGGGTTCGCGACGGGGCTCGTGGGCTACCGCGCGCGGCCCACGCTCATCGAGATCACGGGCTACGCCCTGTACCTCGTCGTCGCCAGCGCGCTCTTCTTCGGCGGCCGGCGAGCGACCGGCCCGCGCTGACCCACCCGCGCAGATTCAGCCGATGCGGGAGCCCGGCGCGACGGGCGCGTCGGGGTGGAGCAGGATCACCTCGCCCTTGTCGTCGTAGGCGCCGAGGACCAGCACCTCCGAGACGAACGGGCCGATCTGCTTCGGCGGGAAGTTGACGACCGCGACCACGTGCCGGCCGATCAGTTCCCCGGGCCGGTAGTGGGCCGTGATCTGGGCGCTCGAGCGCTTGACGCCGAGCAGGCCGAAGTCGATCCAGAGCCGGTACGCCGGACGCCGCGCCTCCGGGAACTCCATGGCGTCGGTGACGACGCCCACGCGCATATCGACCTTCTCGAAGTCCCCCCAGGCGATCGTCATTCTAGCGATCCGGCTCCGTTCCGCCGGCCGTTGCTCATTCCACTGAGCCCCGCGAGGCCGGAACCACCGTGGGTGGCCTGAGCAAGGTGCGCTCTAGGTCGTCGAGCGACCCGAGCGTCATGCCCGGGTAGTAGTACTCGAGGATCTTCTCCGCCCGGTATCCGCGCTCCGCCATCGCCTTCGCCCCCCACTGCGACATGCCCACGCCGTGCCCGAAGCCGCGGCCCGCGAAGCGCGCCGTCTCACCGTCCACGGCGACGGCGAAGAGCGTGGACTTGAGCGTCTCGTAGCCGACCATGCGGCGGAAGTCGTTGCCGCGCAGCCGCGCTCGCCCGCGCGTGCCGTGGACCGTGAGCGCCGAGACGCGGAGCGACGGCGTCCGCTCGGCGATCTCGACGGCCGTGACGGTCCCGACGTCAACGCCGTTGCGCCGGAGGATCTGCGAGAGGTCGGCGAGTCGGAGGTCGAGGCTCCAGGCGTAGTTCGGCGCGCCCGTCGAGAACTTGTCGCGGATCGCCTTGAGCCTGGGTATGTTGCCCGCCGCGAAGACGGTGCGGGGATCCTCGGTGTACCCGCCGCTCGCGGCGTGGTAGAACGCCGGGAACAGATCCCCGTCCCACAGGAGCACCCGCCGGCTCGTATCGCGGACGGCGTCCCACACGGGTGAGGACGACGGCACGTGCCCGGCGTATCCCTGATGGACCGTCGAGGCGAGGATGTGATACGCCTTCGGCGCGTTCAGCACGCGATGGTACGCGGCGTACGTGCGCGCGACGATCGCCTGGGCGCGCAGCATTTCGCGCGGCCACCGCTCGCCGGCCTCGGCGCGTACGACGCCGACCAGGTAGTCCTCGAGCGGCAGCTCGTTCACGACCGCCAGGCCGTCGCCGTTCTTCAGCACCTCGAGCGCCGCCGGGTACTCGCGCCCGTTCAGCTGGATCGGGCGCTCGCTCGTAAGCCGGAAGCCGCTCGCGCGGCGCCCGTCGATCTCGACGCCCTGCCCGTTGGCAACGGCCCTCACGACGTCGGTCCGCCACGCGCCGCCGGCCGTGCAGCACCCGCCGAGCTCGTTCACCTCGATGGCCACCCCGCGCAGCTCGACGACACGCGCGTCCTCCACGAGCGCGACGCGGATCGTGCCCGACGCCGCGGCGGAGGGGACGAGACCCGCAACGAGGCCGAGCGTTGTCGCGAGGGCCGCGAGAACGATCCTCACCGTCGGCCCAGGATCCACAGGATCAGCGTGAGGACGACGCTGAGCAGGAGCGACGTGGCGAGGGGGAAGTAGAAGGTCCAGTTTCCGCGCTGGATGTGGATGTCACCGGGCAGCCGGCCGAGCCACGGCACCCGGCCCACGAGCATCAGGACGACGCCGACGAGGGCGATCAGGAGCCCGAAGACGACCAGCATCCGGCCGATATCGTGCACGCCGCTCACTCGAACAGCCCCTGCTGGCCGGGTGCCGATACGGGCGGCTGCTTGTCGAGGTGGAGGTAGGCCTCGCGCGTCGCGCGGCGACCTCGGGTACCGGCCCGGGTGACGAAGCCAATCTTGAGGAGGTAGGGCTCGACCATCTCGGCGAGCGTCTCCGCCTCGTCGTTGATCGTCGCGGCGATCGCCTCGATCCCCACCGGCCCGCCGCCGTAGTGATCGATGATTGCCGTCAGGAACCGCCGATCCAGTTGATCCAGACCGCGCGAGTCGACACCTTCCCGGTCGAGGGCGGAGTGCGCGACCGCCTCCGCGATCACCGCGTGGCCATGGACGAGCGCGTAGTCGCGCACGCGGCGCAGGAGACGGTTCACGATGCGTGGCGTCCCGCGCGCCCGGCGCGCGATCTCGCGCGCGCCCGCCCCGTCGATGGGCGATTCCAGGATCGCCGCCGAGCGGGTGACGATCCGCGCGAGCTCCGCCTCCGAGTAGAAGTCGAGGTGGTGGAAGATTCCAAACCGCTCCCGCAGCGGCGCCGATAGCATTCCCGGGCGCGTGGTAGCTCCGACCAGCGTGAACGGGGCGAGCCGATGCTTGATCGAGCGCGCGTGAAGACCCTTTTCCATCACGAAGTTGACGGCAAAGTCCTCCATCGCTGGATAGAGCAGCTCCTCCACCACGCGAGGCAGGCGATGGATCTCGTCGATGAAGAACACGTCCTTCTCGTTGAGATTGCTGAGAATGCCGAGGAGGTCACCGCCCCGCTCGATCGCCGGGCCCGACGTCGTGACCAGCGTCGTCCCCATCTCGTTGGTGATGATGCCGGCGAGCGTCGTCTTGCCGAGCCCGGGCGGACCGTAGAGGAGCACGTGGTCCACGCACTCGTGGCGGAGCTTGGCGGCCTCGACGGAGACGCGCAGGCTCGCCACGGTCTGCTCCTGGCCTACGTACTCTGCGAACGTGCGTGGGCGAAGCTGGCGTTCGAACTGCGCCTCCTCGGGCGCCGCCACCCGGCTCAGCATCCGGCCCTCGTCCGCCGCCGCCGCGCTCACGCCTTCTGCCCGCGGTAGATCTCGTCGAAGAGCTCCTCGGGCGTCACGATCGAAGGCTGCCGGCGGAGCGCGTCGGTGATAAGCTGCGACGCCTCGGACGGGCGGTGGCCGAGCTGCTTGACCAGCACCTCCCACACGAGCTCCCTCAAACCGTCGGCGTCGGCAGAGGCGGGCCTCGCCTCGATCGGTGCCGCTGGAGCGCCCTCGCGCGCGAGGGCGAACTTCGCGACCTTGGCCTGGAGCTGCGCGACGATGTTCTTCGCCTTCTGCGGGCCGATGCCCGGCAGCGCGCGCAGGTATTTCTCGTCCTGGCGCGCGATCGCCGCCGCCACCTCGGCGACGGGCACGGCGAGCGCGCGCGCGGCGACCATCGGTCCGACGTCTTTCACGGTGATGAGCTTCTCGAAGAACTCCTTGTCGAGGTCCGACGTGAAGCCGATCAGCACGGGGCGGGGCTGGTCGCGGGTCGCGTGGTAGTAGATGACCAGCTCGAGCTCGCTCGCCTTGTCGCCGCGCCCCGCCGTGACGTGCTCGAGCCGCTTGATCGCAATCGGCGGCAGGAAGACCTCGTAACCGACGCCGCCACACTCGAGCACGATGCGGTCCTCCAGCTTCTTCCTGACCAGCCCCGACAGGGTGGCGATCATTGTAGCGGGGCCCGCGAGCCCGGCGCGATCGGTGGGTGGCCTGAAACGAGGTGCGCCCCGGCTCCGTTCCGCACGCCGCGTTTCACTGGATGCGCCCGCCCAACCTCGACAGCCCCGTCAGCGCGAGGGCGAGCGCGTCGGCCACATGCGAGGGCGTCGGAAGCCGCCCGAGCCCGAGGAGGCGGCCGACCGAGCGCTGCACCTGCTCCTTCGAGGCGGCGCCGTTGGCCGTGACGGCGCGCTTGACCTCCGCCGGGCTCAGGGCCAGCACCGTCACGTCGTGCTGGCGCGCCGCGAGGCAGACCACGCCGCGGGCGTGCGCCATAAGCAGCGCGGTACGCGGGAACCGGTACTCGGCATAGAGGTCCTCCAGGACGAGCACGGACGGCGCATGGCCCGCCAGGAGCCGGTCAACGACGTCGTAGATCGCGCGGAGCCTCGCTTCGAGCGGCAGGTCGGACGCCGTGCCGATGACGCCAGTGTCGACGACCTCAACGCGACCCGGGCCCGGCGCGAGCAGCGCGTAGCCCGTGGCGACGAGGCCGGGGTCGATCCCGAGGACCCTGAGGCTAGGCAGCCGCGATAGCCTCGAGAACCTCGTCGGGGATGTCGTAGTTAGCGAACACGGCCTGGACGTCGTCCAACTCCTCCAGCGCCTCGATGAGGCGCAGCACGCTGGCAGCGTCCTTGCTCTCGACCCGTACCGTCGACTTCGGCACGTGGGTCACCCGGGCCTCGAGCACGGGCACGCCCGCCCTCAGAAGCGCGTCACGGACCTGGTCCATTTCAGCAGGGGCGGTGGTGATCTCGAAAACTTTTTCGGCGCGCCGCATGTCCGTGGCGCCGGCGTCCAGGGCCTTCGCGAGGAGGTCGTCCTCGCTGATCTTCTCGGCGTCCACATGGATCACGCCCTTCCGCTCGAACATCCACGCGACGGCGCCGGCGGAGCCCAGGTTGCCCCCCTGCTTCTCGAACACGTGGCGGATCTCGGGCCCGGTGCGGTTGCGGTTGTCGGTCAGGACATAGACCAGGACGGCGACGCCGCCGGGCGCGTAGCCCTCGTACGTGACCTCCTCGTAGGATTCGCCGGGGAGCTCGCCCGTGCCCTTCTGGATCGCCCGCTTGATGTTTTCCTGGGGCATGTTCGCCTCTCTGGCCATCTCGGTCGCGGCCTTGAGGCGCATGTTCGCTTTGGGATCGCCGCCGCCGTTCCTGGTGGCGACGGTGATCTCGCGGAGGATCTTCGAGAAGAGCTTGCCCCGCTGGACGTCCGCCTTGCCCTTCTTGCGCTTGATCTGTGACCACCGGGAATGCCCTGACATCGCCCTACCCTCTTTCGTTCGAGAGTGCCGCCTTGAGTCGTTTCACGCGCTCGAGCCGCAGCTCACGCCGGGCCACCGCCTCGCTCCAGCGCCGCTGCTCACCCGGCGTCTGCGGGGTGAAGGGTGGGCACGGCCGTGGCCTCAGGTCGGGTCCCAGGTGCACGAACGTGAGGAACGCCGTGCAGGCGTGACGCACCTCCCCCGACCACGGTACTTCAGTCAGGACCTTGACGCCAATCTCGAGCGAGGAGGTGCCGACGTAGTTCAGCCCCGCCCTGAAGGTGACGACCTCGTGCGTGAAAATCGGCGAGTAGAAATCCATCGCGTCCAGGCACGCCGTCATCACGTGGCCCTTGCAGTAGCGCATCGACAGGATCCCGCCGGCCTCGTCGAGCGCCATCAGCATCTTGCCGACGAACATCGTGTTCCCGAACAGCGCGTCTTCCGGCAGCACGCTGCGCGTCGATTCGAAGCGCCAGCGCACGTCGCGCTCGGGTTCCGTCGTCGTGTCGCGGAGCCGCGCCGCCTTCTGCGCGAACCGTGCGAGCCGCGCCTCGCGCCGGAGCCGCGCCGCCTCGACGAGCTGCGTCTCGGCCTCGTCCTTCGGCTCGATTTTCACGGGGACGCGACGCGGCCGCACGTCGTCGCCCATCTTCACGAACACGAGGTGCGAGTTGAGCGTGACCGCGCGCGCGCCGGTCGCGACGTCCTCGGCCCAGACGCGCACGCCCACCTCGAGCGAAGACGTCCCGACGTACTCGACCTGCGCCCTGAGAATCGCGATCTGGCCGACCCTCACGGGATGGAGGAAGTCGATATCGTCCATCGCGCCGAGGACGACGTGGCCCCGCGCGACGCGCACCGCCGCAAGCGTGCCCGCCTGGGTGATCCACTCCATCATCCGCCCGCCGTGGATCTGGCCCGGCGCCCCTGCATGCTCCGGGAACACCCACTGGACCATCTCGACGACGGTGTCGGCGATCGACGGCATACGGGCACTGTACCACCTTGGCCGCCTCTCAAGGGTTGGCCGCGGCGACGTCGCTGCCGCGCGGTCGCAGAAAGGCGGCGTTCGAGCGCCGGCTTCGCCGGCGCAACCGATTCGTTGGGGGGAGGCCTCGGAAGCGACTGTCTTAGATGTCAAGCGGGTTGCCATCGGCGCTGGTCTCGAAGCATGGCGTTGAGGATCGTCACGAGCTTCCGCATCGCGGCGATGATCGCGACCTTTTTCGGCCGGCCCGCCCGCGTCAGCCGGCGGTAGACGTCCGTGATGGGCGGGTTGTGGCGAATGGCCACCATCGTGGCCATATACAGTGCGCGGCGCACCGCGGGCCGGCCGCCGCGGATCATCCGCCGACCGCGCCACAGCCCGCTGTCGCGATTGAAGGGCGCGATGCCGACCAGCGCCGCGATCCGCCGCCGGTTCAGCTGGCCCAGCTCGGGCAGCTCAGCAATGAGGGCGTGGGCGGTGATGTCCCCGATGCCCGGCGCCGAGGTGAGCAGATCTTCCGTCTCCCGCCAGACGGGACTCGACCGAATGAGGCGCTGGATATCGCCCTCGAGCTCTTCAATCGCCCGCGTCAGCCACGTCACGTGCGCGGTGATACGCGTTTGCAGCCCCCGATCGCGCACCTGGCGGCGGCGGTTCATTTCAGCCCCGACCATCTCGACGAGTTGCCGACGTCGGGCGACGAGTTCGCCCAGCACTTGCGCCTGTTCCGTGGCCAGTGGCCGCGCCGCCGGCTGCACGGTTTCGGCGAACCGCGCAGTCACCCGCGCGTCCAACGCGTCCGTCTTCGCCAGCTGGCCGGTGGCCCGGGCGAAGTCCCGAATCTGCCGGGGATTGACCACGGCCACCGGCAGGCCCGCATTCGCCAAGGCCGCCGCGACGGCGGCCTCATAGCCGCCCGTCGCCTCCAGCACGATCAGCGCTGGCCGAAGCGCGCTCAGGCGCGTGACCAGCGTCACGAGCCCCGCCTCGTCGTAGGCGAGCGTAAAACTCTCCCCGGCCGGACGCACGTGCACATCGAGGCGATTCTTGGAGACATCGAGCCCCACGAAGATCCGTTCCATGACCCGTCCTTGTCTATGCGGGCTCGCAGGGCGGCCCAGGCGACTGTTCGGGTTCACGGCACGTGAAGCGGCAGGCGGGGCCCCGAGCTTCCGAACGGTCTTGTCAGACCTTGGGGGGAGCGGGCTCCCGCCCACCTTCACCCCGACGACGCTACTCGCCGGAGTCTCGAAGATACAAGGGGGGCGAAGCCCCCCTCCGAGGTTTAGCGGCGCGGGGCGTCGCCGAGGGCGACGATGACGAGCGAGCCGTGGGCGTCGGTGGGACGTACACCGCGGCCGTAGGCGGCGACCGACTGGCACAGCCAGCCCACGCACGGAACGCGCGCGTCCACCTCGTTCTTGATCGCCGCCCACTCGTCACCGGCCGCGGAGCCGAGGGCCCGATGGCGCGCGTCCGACTCGACGACGAGGACGAGCCGCGCGGCGTCACCCTCGAGGCGCTTGACGGCCGCGCGCGTGGCCTCGACCGAGCCCTGGATCAGCGCCCGGCGGTCCGGCATCGAATCCGCCTCGAAGCCGTCGGCGTACCCGAGCCCCGTCGAGTACGGCGCCTCGAGGCACGCCGCGCTCACGATCGGCTCGGCTTGCGATGCGCCGTAGACCACGGGGGTCGAGAGCACACTGCACACGGTGCGCATCTTGGGCCCCATCAAGAGGCGCCAGGACGCGAGGAAGGACTCGGCCGGGGCGCCGATGCCCGGGCGGCAGAACGCGAGCCCGAGGCCGCGCGGGTAGCGCATCCTGAACGGCCAACCCGCGAGGATCAGCCGCGCTGCGCCCTGGGCGGCGTCTACGAGGTCGCGCCCCGCCGACGCCGCGACGCCGCTGACCGCACCCTCGCTGTTCGCGAGGCACACGACGAGCGCGCCGCTGCCGACGGCGCCGTTGTGCGTGAGGATCGCTGCCGTCGCGCCGCCCGCGATGCCCACGGGCCCGAGCACGGACCGGATCATCGGCATCGTATCCTGGCTCGGGACTCCGGCGGTGATGAGCAGGACCATCTCAGCGGCCGCCCCCTGAAGCCCTGTGCGCGCCATCGCCGTGGCGCGGACGGCTGCCCAGATCGCGTCCGGGTGGGTGGCGAATCCCACGCCCACCTGGAGCGTCTTTGTTCCGGTCTCAACGGGCGCGGTCCCGAGCATGCCTTCCGGAAACTGCAGGGCGGATGCCAACCGCAAAGTCGCGGAAGATAAGGAAACTCGGGTGGGGGCGGGTGATCGGGCGGTGTCACTTCGTCAACACGGTGACTCAAGACCGTGACTCTTTAGAGCATCCCGTACTCCTTCAGGCGTCGGTAGATCGTCCGTCGCGAGATGCCGAGCGCCGTTGCGGCCGCCTCCTTGTCGTCCTTGTAAAAGGCCAAGGCCCTCAGGATCAGCTCCTTCTCGACGTCGGCGAGCTGCGGGATGGCGCCGCTGGTGACGGTGACCGGCGCCGCGTGGCCGGCGGCAAGGCTCGGCAGGTCGGCGAGTGTGATCTGCTCCCGCGCGCCCATGGCGAAGGCTCGCTCTATGAGATTCTCGAGCTCGCGCACGTTGCCGGGAAAATCGTAGGCCTGGAGCGCGACGAGCGCCTCAGGCGCGATGCCGCGGATCTCCCGGCGGAAGCGGCGGCTAAAGCGGCGGATGAAGTGGTTCACGAGTGCCGGGATGTCCTCGCGTCGCGCGCGGAGCGGCGGCAGGCTCACGCGCACCACGTTGAGCCGGTAGTAGAGGTCCTGGCGCAAGCGGCCCTCGGCGATCGACCGGTCGAGGTCGCGGTTGCTCGCGGCGATCACGCGCACATCCACCGCGTGCGCCTTGGTCGAGCCGACGGGGCGCACGAGCATCTCCTGCAGGACGCGCAGGAGCTTCACTTGCAATCCCGGCGAGAGCTCGGCGACCTCGTCGAGGAAGATCGTCCCGTCGTGGGCGCCGCGGAAGAGCCCGAGCGTGTCAGAGACGGCGCCCGAGAAGGCGCCGCGGACGTGACCGAAGAACTCGGATTCCAGGAGGTCCTCCGGGATCGCGCTGCAGTTCACGGGGATGAATGGCCCCCTGGCGCGCGGCGAGAGGCGGTGGATCGCCGCGGCGACGAGCTCCTTGCCGGTGCCGCTCTCGCCCTCGATGAGCACGGGCGAGTCGGTCGGCGCGACCCTCGCGATGATCTCCTTGACGCGCTGCATGGGCGGCGAGTTGCCGACGAGCTCATTGACCGTCAGCTCCTCGCCCAGGCGCGCGCGAAGCGAGTGGACTTCGCCGCGCAGGAAGCGCCGCTCCGTCATCCGGGCCATCAGGTGGCGCAGCTCGTCGAGGAGGAGGGGCTTGGAGAGGTAGTCGAACGCGCCGACCTTGAGCGCCTCCACCGCCGAGGCGATCGTCGGGTAGCCCGTCATCACGACGACCTCGACCGACTCGTCGTGACGCTTGATCTCTTTGAGGAGCTCGAGGCCGTTCATGTCGGGCATGCGGATGTCGGTGATGACTGCGTCGAACATGTCGCCGCGGAGCGCCTGGAGCGCCTCGGCGGCGCTCGATGCAGACGTCACCTGATAGCCCCACTGTGTGAGGGCTTCCCGGAGGAGCCTGAGGATCGCGGACTCGTCGTCAACTACCAGGATCTTTGCAGGTTCCATCGCTTGACAGATTCAGACTTTACACGACGAGGTGTCAGACTGACAAGCTTCTCGTGAGACCCCTGCCTTGCGCCATCGGGGGCAGCATGTTAGCGTTGACGTTGACTTTTTATTGAGGAGACCGTTGATGGCTGACACCGCGACCGTCCACCTGACCGAGCAGACCTTCGACGAAGCCTTGAGCCAGCACAGCGGGCTCATGATGGTGGACTTCTGGGCCGAATGGTGCGGGCCCTGCCGGGCCCTGTCCCCCGTTTTGGAAGAGCTGGCGAGCGAGTCGGCCGGGCGGGTAACACTCGCCAAGGTCAACGTGGACGAGAACCCGGGCCTTGCCGCCCGCTACGGGATCCGTTCGATCCCGACGATCCTGTTCGTCAAGCAGGGCAAAGTCGTCGCCGACCAGGTCATCGGGGCGGTTCCGAAGGCCAAACTCAGAGAGAAGCTGGACGCTCTCGCCTGATACGCCCCGGGGCGGGGACCGCATCAGTACCTCCGGCATAGGGATCCCGTCACTCTCCCCCACCCGTGACGAGTTTCGCGCTCTCGCGGCAGAGGGGAACCTTGTGCCGGTGTTCGCCGAGCTGCCGGCCGATCTCGACACCCCGCTCTCCGCCTACTTGAGGCTCCGCCCCGGGCCCTACGCGTTCCTGCTCGAGTCGGTGGAGGGCGGGGAGGTCTGGGCGCGCTACTCGTTCCTCAGCGCCGACCCGCTTATGGTCCTCACGGCGAAGAACGGGCGCCTCACGCTCAAGCGCGGTTCCCGCCTTGAGCGGCTGCCCGACGGCAACCCGCTACAGGCCGTACGCGACCTGCTCGGGCAGTTCCAGCCGGTAGCGGTGCCCGGGCTCCCGAGGTTTCAGGGCGGCGCGGTGGGCTACCTCGCATACGACATGGTCCACCACATGGAGCGGCTGCCGCGGACGACCGAGGACGATCTCGGCCTCCCGGACGCGGTCTTCCTCTTCACCGACACGCTCCTGGTCTTTGACAACCTGCGCCACCGCCTGCTCGTCATCGCGAACGCGGTCGTGGACAAGCGGGATCCCGCGTCCCTCGACCGCGCCTACGACCGCGCGGCCGTGCGCATCGGCATGACGCTCGCGAAGCTCGCGCGCCCCACGCGCGCTCCGGCCCCGCTCACGCTCGCGGCCCCGGGCCCCCTGCAGGCGCTGGGCGAGGAGGGGTTCACCTCGACGATGAACGAGCAGCAGTTCACCGACGCAGTCCGGCGCGCCAAGGAGTACATCGCCGCAGGCGACGCCTATCAGATCGTCCTCTCGCGGCGGCTCGACTGCCACCTCACCGGCGACCCCTTCACCGTGTACCGGGCGCTCAGGACGATCAACCCGTCCCCGTACCTCTTCTTCCTGCGCCTCGGCAAGGTGACGATCGTCGGCTCCTCGCCCGAGGTCCTGGTGCGCGTCGAGGGCGGGGCGGTGGCCCTGCGCCCGATCGCCGGCACGCGGCCGCGCGGAGCGACGGAAGCGAAGGACCACCAGATCGAGGAGGAGCTGAAGGCGGACCCGAAGGAGCGCGCCGAGCACGTCATGCTGGTGGACCTCGGACGCAACGACGTCGGGCGCGTCTCCGAGCTCGGCTCCGTGAAGGTCACCGAGTTCATGGCGGTCGAGCGCTACTCCCACGTCATGCACCTGGTGAGCCACGTGACGGGACGGCTCCGCCGGGGGACCGACGCGCTCGGCGTGCTCCAGGCGTGCTTTCCCGCCGGCACGCTCACCGGCGCGCCGAAGATCCGCGCGATGGAAATCATCGATGACCTCGAGCCGACCCAGCGCGGCCCGTACGGCGGCGCCGTGGGTTACGTGTCGTACTCGGGCAACCTCGACTCGTGCATCACGATCCGGACGATCGTCTGCCACGGCCCGCGCGCGTCGGTCCAGGTCGGCGCCGGCATCGTCGCGGACTCCGATCCGAAGACCGAGTGGCTCGAGACGTGCTCGAAGGCCCAGGGGATGCTGCTGGCGCTCCGGATGGCGGCGGGGGTGGCGCGGCGATGATCCTCGTCATCGACAACTACGACTCGTTCACCTACAACCTCGTCCAGTACCTGGGCGAGCTCGGCGCCGAGCTTGAGGTCGTGCGCAACGACGCGGTGGACGTCGAGCGGATCGTGGCGATGACGCCTGAGCGCATCGTGATCTCGCCCGGACCCGGCACCCCGGACCAGGCGGGCGTTTCCCTCGAGGTGATCCGCCGCCTCGGGCCGACGACGCCCGTCCTCGGCGTCTGCCTCGGCCACCAGGCGATCGGACAGGCCTACGGCGGGACCGTGGCGCGCGCGAAAACACAGATGCATGGCAAGATTTCGATGATCCGCCACGACGGGCGGGGCGTCTTCGCGGGCCTCCCCAACCCCTTCGTCGCGACCCGCTATCACTCGCTCGCGGTCCTGCGCGACACCGTCCCTGAGGCGCTCGATGTCACGGCCGTGGCGGAGGACGGCGAGATCATGGGCCTCCGCCACCGCCGCCTTCCGGTCGAGGGCGTGCAGTTCCACCCCGAGTCGATCCTCACGGTCGAGGGCAAGCAGCTCCTGAAGAATTTCCTGACGACCCCGCGCCCGTGACCACGCGCGCTACAGAGCGACGGCTGATCGGGATCATCCGCCGCGCGTCCACGCGAGGGCCGGGAGTCCGCGTCGGGATCGGCGACGACTGCGCCGTCCTGGAGCTGGGCGCCGGGCGTCTGCTGCTCGCGACCACCGATCTCCTCGTCGAGGACGTCCACTTCCGCCGCCGCTACGCGACCGCCGCCGACCTGGGGTGGAAGGCGCTCGCGGTGAATCTCTCGGACATCGCGGCGATGGGGGGCCGCCCGCGCTGGGCGCTGGTCGCGCTCGCCTGCCCCGAGGGCGTGACGGTCGAGGAGGCGGAGGCGTTCTACGCCGGGATGCTCGAGCTCGCCGGGGCGCACGACGTCGCGGTCGTCGGCGGCGACACCTCCGCCTCGCCCCGGGGCTGGATCGTGAACGTGACGCTCCTGGGCGAGGCGGCTCCGGCCTCCGTGCTGCGATCCACCGCGACGCCCGGCGACGTTGTCGCCGTGACCGGCGCGCTCGGCCGCGCCGCCGCCGGTCTCGCCGTGCTCGAGCGCGGGACCGCGCCCGCGGGCGTGGCGCCGGCGGCCGTCGAAGAGGTGAAGGCGGCGCACCTGCGTCCGCGGCCACGCGTGCGCGAGGGGCAGTGGCTCGCCGCCGCGGGCGGTGTGACGGCCATGATCGACCTCTCCGACGGCCTCGCCACGGACCTCGGCCACATCTCTGAAGAGAGCCGTGTCGGCTCACGCATCGACCTCGGGCGGCTCCCGGTGGACGCCATCGCGCGCCTGGTCGCCGACGCGCTCGGCGCAGATCCACTCGCCTGGGCGACCGGCGGCGGCGAGGACTACGAGCTCCTGGTGACCTGCACTCCGGGCGCGTTCGCCCGCCTCGCCGATGGCCTCGCCGCCGCGACGGGCACGCGGCTCACGGCGATCGGCGAAATCGCCCCCGCCGGCGAGGGCGTCCGCTACCGCGACGCCTCCGGCCGCGAGGTCGCGGTCGCTCCGGGGTTCGAGCACTTCGTCACGGGGCGCGCATGAGCGACGGCCTGATCGCGAAGCTCCTCGGCCTCCTCGTGCTCGTCGCGTGCTCCGCCCTCTTCACGGGCGCGGAGGCCGCCTACTTCTCGCTCGGCCGCGCGCGGCTCAAGCGCGCGGCGGCCGAGGCGACCGAGGCCGAGGCGATGAAGCCGCTCATCGAGCGACCGCACGAGCTCCTCGTGACGCTGCTCGTCGGGGTCACGCTGATCAACATCGCCGCCGCGGCGCTCGCGGCCCTCACCGCCGACCAGCTCTTCGGTGACCGGTACGGCCTCGTCATCCAGATCGTCGGCACGATCCTCGTCCTCACGACCTTCGGCGAGGTCCTGCCGATGACGCTGGCAGTGAAGTACCCCGAGCGGTTCCTGGCCCAGGTCCACCGCCCCGTGGGCTGGCTCGGGGCGCTGCTCAGGCCGCTGCGCGTGCTCCTGGGCGGGTTGACCGCGCTCACCGTGCGGCTCATCGGCAGCGAGCGGGCGGCTGAGCCGGAGCTGTCCGAGGAGGAGCTGCGGACCCTCGTGGACGTCGGCGAGCGCGAGGGCGTCGTCGAGCGCGAGGAGCGCGAGATGATCCACAAGGTCTTCGAGCTCGAGGACACGCTCGTGCGGTCCGTCATGGTGCCGCGGCCCGACATGTTCTGCCTCGACGTCGCGACGCCCGGGGACCGGATCCTGCCGGCGCTGCGCGAGCACCTGCACTCCCGCGTCCCCGTGTACGAGGGGACGATCGACGTCATCGTGGGCATCCTCTACACCAAGGACCTCCTGCCCTACGCACGCGAGGGCCTCCCGTCCGACTTCGACCTGCGCGCGCGGCTGCACCCGCCGTACTTCGTCCCCGAGTCCAAGCGTGCCGACGCGCTTCTGCAGGAGTTCCAGGCGAAGAAGCTCCACGTGGCGATCGTCGTGGACGAGTACGGCGGGACCGCGGGGCTCGTCACGCTCGAGGACCTTCTGGAGGAGCTGGTCGGCGAGATCGCCGACGAGTTCGACGAGCCCGAGCGGCTCATCCAGCGCGTGGACGCCACCACCTTCCGCGTCGCCGGCAAGCTCCCGATCGACGATCTCAACGCGGCCACCGGGCTCCGCATCTCGAGCGAATCGTACGAAACGGTCGGCGGGTGGGTGCTCGACCTCTTCGGGCGCGTGCCGCGCCGGGCCGAGCGCGCCGAGACTTCGGAACTCAGCGTGACGGTCGAGAAGGTCGAGCGCACACGCATCGTCGAGGTGCTCGTCTCGCTCAAGAAGCCCGCGTCGCACGAGGTAGCGGCGTGACCATGCTCTGGCTCGCGACACTGTGCCTCGTGGCGACGATGTTCTTCTCGGCCGCCGAGATGGCGTTCATCGCGGCGAACCGCCCCCGGCTCCGGCACCTGGCCGAGCAGGGGAGCGCCACGGCGGCGGCGTACCTCGAAGCCTTCCGCCACCCCGAGCGCGTGCTCTCGACCGCGATGATGGGCGTCACGGTGGCGCACATCGTCGCCGCGTCCGCGACGACGTGGAGTCTCCTGCCGACGCTCGGCGGCCTGGCGCCCGTCGTCGTCACCCTGGTCCTCACCCCGGTCATGCTCGTGTTCGGCGAAATCATCCCGAAGGCCGTCGCGCGCGCATGGGCGACGAGCCTCATCCTCCGGCTCTACCGTCCCCTCCTCTGGACGTCGGTCGTGCTCATGCCCTTCGTCGCCTTTGCCAACCTCGTGGTCGGCTTGACGCTCCGTCTGTACGGCGTACGCCAGGCGGACACGCGCGCCTTCGTCTCGCGCGAGGAGCTGAAGGCGCTGCTCCAGATGGAGCCCGGCGAGGCCGAGGTGACGACGCAGGAGGCCGAGCTGATCGACAACATCTTCGACCTCGGTGACACGACCGTCCGCGAGGTGATGGTGCCGCTCGTCGAGGTCGCGATGCTGCCCGACAGCGCCTCGCCGCAAGACGCGATCGCGCTCATCCAGGAGCGCGGCTTCTCGCGCCTCCCGATCTACCGGCAGCGCGAGACCAACATTGTCGGCATCGTCGCCGCGATGGACCTGCTGAGCCGCGGCGCCGAGGCAGCGACCCTGGACGAGCTGAAGCGGCCGCCCTATTATGTGCCGGAGACGAAGCGGATCGACGACCTGCTCCGCGAGATGCAGCGCTCCCGCGCGCACATGGCGGTGGTCGTGGACGAGTATGGCGGCTCGACCGGAGTGGTCACGCTCGAGGACATCCTCGAGCAGATCGTCGGCGAGATCCACGACGAGCACGAACGCGCGCCCGCATCGGCGGAGCGGCTGCCCGACGGCAGCTATCGCGTGGCGGCGCGAACGAACATCGATGAGCTGAACGAGGCCTTTGACTGGACCCTGCCCAAGCAGGACTACGAGACCGTCGCCGGACTCGTCCTCGCGACGCTCGGCCGCGTCCCGCGCGCGGGCGAGATGTTCCAGATCCCGGGCTACACGCTCACGGTGCTGGAGGCCGACACCCGGCGCGTGACCGCCGTGAAGATCACCCCGACCCCCGAGCCCAAAGGAGGTTCCTGAGCATGCCAGGCAAGATGGTGGAGTTCTCCGCGAACGGCACCAAGACGTCCGCGTACCTCGCGACCCCCGCGTCCGGCAAGGGGCCCGGCGTCCTCGTGATCCAGGAGTGGTGGGGCCTCGTCCGGCACATCAAGAACGTCTGCGACCGGTTCGCGACCGAGGGGTTCACGGCGCTCGCGCCCGACATGTACCACGGCAAGACCGCGAGCGAGCCCGACGGTGCGACCAAGCTCTTCATGGCGCTCAACATCGCCCAGGCCGAGAAGGACCTTCGCGGCGCCGCGCAGTACCTGGCGGGTCAGTCCTCCACGAAGAAGCTCGGCGCCGTCGGCTTCTGCATGGGCGGCCAGCTCGCGCTCTTCGCGGCGACGCTGAACCCGTCGATCGGGGCGTGCGTGAACTTCTACGGGATCCACCCGAACGTGAAGCCCGACTACTCGAAGCTCTCGGGCCCGGTCCTCGGCCTCTTCGCCGAGAAGGACGGCTTCGTGACGCCGCAGATCGCGAAGGAGACGGACGCGGCGGTCAAGAAGGCAGGCAAACAGTCGGAGATCCACATCTATCCGGGCGTGGACCACGCGTTCTTCAACGACGAGCGGCCCGACGCCTACAACAAGGCCGCCGCCGCCGACGCCTGGAAGCGGACGCTCGCCTTCTTCCGCCAGCACCTGAAGTAGCCGGCCGCGAGGCCGGCCTGACGGCGCACGAAGAAGTTGCGCAGGAGGGGGGTTGTCGGGCGTCGGCGGTGCGAAGACGAGGGGCGGGGAGGGGAGGCCCTCCGAGACCCGTAGCTTCTGGGGATCGCTTCGGCGCAGGCTGGACGGACCGAGCTGACGTAACGAGTGCTAGCGTGGTCGAGGAGGGCCTCCCCTCCCCGCCACGACTCAGAGAGCTACGCCGACGCCGCGGCGGCCTTCTCCTTCTTCTTCCGCTTCCCGGTCGCACCCGCCTCGCCGCGCGGCGCCTTCTCCGCCTGCTCGCCCTTCTTCTCCTTGTCCTTCGGCGTCTCGGGGCGGTCCATCAACTCGAGCAGGACCAGCGGGGCGTTGTCGCCCGGGCGGCGGCCCGATTTGATCAGGCGCGTGTAGCCGCCGTTGCGGTCGCCGAAGCGCGGGGCGATCGTGCCAAAGAGCTGGCCCACGACCCCCGTGTCCGGCACCATGGCCAGGACCTGGCGCCGGGCGTGGAGGGTGTCGCGCTTGGCGAGCGTGATCATGTGCTCGGCGAGCCCGCGCACGGCCTTGGCTTTCGCCTCGGTCGTCTGGATGCGCTCGTGACGGAAGAGCGCGACGAGCAGGTTGCGGAAGAGCGCCCAGCGATGGGCGGTGACACGCCCGAGCTTGAAGCCGTCCTTGCGATGCCTCATCGTGCCACTCCGCCACGCCCGAGCGCGCCGAGGACGTTCGGGTCGATGCGCATGCCGAGCGAGAGCCCGAGGGCGGCCAGCGCCGTCTTGATCTCGTCAATGGACTTCTCGCCGAGATTCTTCACGTGCTCGAGGTCACCCTCGCTCTTCTGGACGAGGTCCACGACCAGATTGATGTCGGCGTTCTTGAGCGCGTTGATCGCCCGCGCCGGCAGCGCCAGCTCCTCGAGCGTCTTGGCGAGCGCGTCCCGCAGGAAGGCCTCGCCGCCCGCCCCCTCGGTGTCGACGACCTCCTCCGGGGCGCCGGCGGCGAGCGGGGTGAAGTGCCCCTTCAGGTACGTCGCCGCGCGCGCCAGCGCGTCGTCGGGGCTCACGCCGCCGTTCGTCCACACCTCGAGCAAGAGCTTCTCGTAGTCCGTGATCTTCCCGAGCCGCGACATCTCGACGTTGTACGTCACTTTCGTGATCGGCGAGTACGCCGCGTCGAGCGGTAGGGCACCCGCGGGCAACGGCACCGTCTGCCGGTCCGACGCCTCGTAGCCGCGCCCGATGCCGACGCCGAGCTCCATCACGACTTTCGTGGCGGTCTCGAGGGTGAAGAGGGGGATCTCCGAGTTCACGATCTCGACCTCGGTTTCGGGCACGTCCGCGCCCGTGACCGTCTTGGGGCCCGTGACCTCGAGCCGCAGCACCTTCGGCTCACCGGACGGCACCTGGATCGCGAGCTTCTTGACGTTCAGCAGGACGTCGACGGTGCTCTCCTTGACGCCGGGGATCTTGGCGTCGACGCTCCGCACCCCCTCGATCTTCACCCAGGAGACCGCCGCGCCCGGCACGATCGAGAGCAGCGTGCGCCGGAGGGAGTTCCCCACGGTGAGCGCGTAGCCCTTCTCGAACGGCTCGGCGACGAGCCGGCCGTACTGGTCGCTCAGGATCTCCCACTCGACCTTCTTCGGCTTCTGGAACGGAATGCGTGGCATGGGTCCGCCTGTCTCTTCCCTACTTGCTGTACAGCTCGACGATGAGCTGCTCGGCCACGGGGATCTGGATGTCGTCGCGGAGCGGCAGGCTGCGCACGGTCCCCTTCTTCTCGTTGGGGTCGACCTCCAGCCACTGGGGCACCTGGCCGCGGCCCGCGTTCAGGTTGTCGTCCAGGCGCGGCACGAGCTTCGAGGTCGGCCGAAGCTGGACCACATCCCCCACCTTCACCAGGTACGACGGCACCGAGACCTTCCGGCCGTTCACCTGGAAGTGGCCGTGCGCGACCATCTGCCGCCCCTCGCGGCGCGAGGCCGCGAACCCAAGCCGGTGCACCACATTGTCGAGCCGGAGCTCGAGCAGCCGGAGCAGGTTCTCCCCCGTCACGCCTTTCTGCGCCTCGGCCCACTCGAAGTACTTGCGGAACTGACTCTCGAGCACGCCGTAGATCCGCTTGGCCTTCTGCTTCTCACGGAGCTGCACGCCGAAGGGCGTGAGCTTGCCGCGGTTGAGGCCGTGCTGGCCCGGCGGATAGTTGCGTCGCTCGATGGCGCACTTGTCGGTGAAGCAGCGGGCGCCCTTGAGGAAGAGCTTCATCCCCTCACGGCGACAGAGCCGGCACTTCGCGTCGCGGTACCGCGCCATGGCCCGCCTCCTACACCCGCCGCCGCTTCGGCGGGCGGCACCCGTCGTGCGGAATCGGCGTCACGTCGCGGATCGCGGTGATCTCGAGGCCCACGGCCTGGAGCGAGCGGATGGCGGCCTCGCGGCCAGCCCCGGGCCCGCGCACGAAGACCTCGACCTGCTTGAGCCCGTACTCCATCGCCTTGCGCGCGGCGACCTCGGCGGCCGTCTGCGCGGCGAACGGCGTGCTCTTGCGAGAGCCCCGGAAGCCGGCGCTCCCGGAGCTCGACCAGGCGACGACGTTGCCCATCCGGTCGGTGAGCGTGACGATCGTGTTATTGAAGGTCGCCTGGATGTGCGCGATGCCCGTGCGGACCTCGCGCCGCTCGCGCTTCTTGCCGCCCTTCCTCCGTGGTGTCGGCTTCTGCTCTTCGGCCATGCCTTACGCTCCTGCCTTCTTCGGCGCGGGCGCTGCGGGCGCCGCGGCCGCCGGTTTCTTCTTCACCATCACGCCGCGGCGGGGCCCCTTCCGCGTCCGTGCGTTCGTGTGCGTCCGCTGGCCGCGCACCGGCAGACCGCGCCGGTGGCGGATCCCGCGGTAGCACCCGATGTCCATGAGTCGCTTCACGTTCATCGACACCTCGCGGCGCAGGTCGCCCTCGACCTTGAGCTCGCGCTCGATGATGTCGCGGATGCGGCCGACCTCGTCCTCGGTCCACGCCTTCACCCGCTTGTTCGGATCCACGTTGGCCCGAAGCAGGATCCGGCGCGCCGTCGGGCGTCCGATGCCGTAGATGTAGGTGATCGCGACCTCGCCCCGCTTGTCCCGGGGTAGGTCCACTCCCGCCACTCTCGCCATCTTTCCTCTCCTGTCTCTCGAGCGGCAGCTTTGCCGCCGCAACCCCTGTTCGAGCGCGGGCTTTGCCCGCGCAACCCTGTTCGAGCGCGGGCTTTGCCCGCGCAACCCTCCTGGGGGGCGGTTCCGGAAGGGGGGCAACGCCCCCCTCCGGGTTTTACCCCTGTCGTGCCTTGTGCCGGGGGTTCTTGCAGATGATGCGCGTCACGCCCCGGCGCTTGATGATCTTGCAGTGCTCGCACCGCGCCTTGATCGACGGTCTGACCTTCATCGCTCGTCGGTCCTTGCTCGCCGTCCTATTTGAATCGATACGTGATCCGGCCGCGCGTGAGGTCGTACGGCGACAACTCGACCTTCACGCGGTCGCCCGGGAGGATCCGGATGAAGTTCATCCGCATCTTGCCGCTCACGTGCGCGAGCACCCGGTGGCCGTTGTCCAGCTCCACTCGGAACATCGCGTTCGGCAGCGGCTCCACCACGGTCCCTTCGACCTCGATCGCGTCTTCTTTCGTCATTTTCGCGTCAACACCTCGGGCTCGCCCTCGGTCACTGCCACGGTGTGCTCGAAGTGGGCCGCGAGGCTCCCGTCCTTCGTGACTGCCGTCCACCCGTCGTCGAGGATCTTGACCTCCCAGCTCCCCATCGTGACCATCGGCTCGATCGCGAGCACCATGCCCGGCCGCAGCTGTGGGCCCCGCCCGGGATCGCCGAAGTTCGGCACCTGGGGCTCTTCGTGGAGCGCCCGGCCGATGCCGTGCCCGACGAACGCGCGCACGACCGACAGGCCGTGCGCCTCGACGTGCGACTGGACGGCGTGGGACACGTCGGAGAGCCGCCGGCCAGGCCAGCACTCCTTGATGGCCAGCTCAAGACTCTCGCGAGTGACGTCGAGCAGCTTCTGGACGTTCGGAGGAACGACGCCGACCGCCAGCGTGAGCGCGCAGTCGGCGTAGTACCCGTCCACGATACACCCGAGGTCCAGTCCCACGATGTCCCCCTCCGCGAGGCGCCGGTGCGGCGAGGGGATGCCGTGGACGACCTCCTCGTTGACTGAAACGCACACGGTCGCCGGGAACCCGCGGTAGCCCTTGAAGGCGGGCGTGGCGCCCCGGCCGCGGATGAACGCCTCGACGTCCTCGTCGATCTCGAGCGTGGACCGGCCGGCCCTCACCGAGGCGCGGAGGTGCGTTGCGACGTCAGCCAGGATGTGACCCGCCTGGCGCATCAGCGCGATCTCGCGCTCGGATTTCAGTACGATCACGGGCTCACGCCCCCACCACGGCGCGGATCGCGCGGCGGACCGCCTCGATCGACCCTTCGCCCGCCACGGGTACCAGCAGGCCGCGCTCACTGTAATAGGCGAGCAGCGGCGCCGTCTGTTGCGCGTAGACCTCGAGCCGGTGCCGCACAGTCGCCTCGCTGTCGTCCTCGCGCTGGTAGAGCTCGCCGCCACACTTGTCGCACACGTCCGGCCTCCTCGGCGGCGCCGAGATGAGGTGGTAGACCGTCTGGCACCGGCGGCAGATGCGCCGCCCGGTGAGCCGCCGCAGCAGCTCCGGCTCGGAAATTTCGAAGTAGATCACGCGGTCGAGCGCCTGCCCCGAGTCCTTCAGGAGGCTGGCCAGCGCCTCGGCCTGGGCGATCGTCCGCGGGAAGCCGTCGACGATGAAGCCCCTCGCGGCGTCGGGCCGGGCCAGGCGCTCGCGCATCAGGTCGATGATCACCTCGTCGGGCACGAGCGCTCCCCGGTCCATGTACCGCTTGGCCTCGAGACCCAGTCCCGTTCCAGCAGCCAGCGCCTCGCGGAGCATGTCGCCGGTGGCCAGGTGCACCACGCCCCACTCGCGCGCGAGCTCGCGCGCCTGGGTGCCCTTGCCGGCGCCGGGAGGTCCGAGAAAGACGAGCCGCATACCTAGCTGCGCGCGAACGCCCCGCTCGAGCGCGACTTGGACCGCTTGAGGAAGCCCTCGTAGTTGCGCATCAGCAGGTGCGACTCCATCTGGCGCACGGTGTCGAGCGCCACGCCGACGACGATCAGCAGGCTCGTGCCCCCGAAATAGAAGGGCACGTTGAACCACCTGATCAGGTAGTCGGGGAGCACGGAGATCAGGGCCAGGGACAGAGCGCCTGGCAGCGTGATCCGAGTGAGCGTCCGGTCGATGTACTCGGCCGTCTTCTTGCCCGGCCGCACGCCCGGGACGAAGCCGCCGTACTTCTTCATGTTGTCCGCCAGGTCGATCGGGTTGAACACGATCGCCGTGTAGAAGTACGCGAAGAAGACGATCAGGCCCATGTAGAGCAACGTGTAGGTGAACCGCCCCGGGCTCATCGCGTCGGCGATGGCCTTCATCCAGGGATGGGGCATGAAGTTGGCCAGCGTGGCCGGGAACAGGATCAGCGAGGAGGCGAAGATGACCGGGATGACGCCCGCCGTGTTGATGCGGAGCGGGATGTGGGTGGACTGCCCGCCGTAGACGCGCCGCCCGACGACGCGCTTGGCGTACTGCACCGGAATCTTCCGCTGCCCCTCCTGCATGAGCACGACGGACGCAGTCACCGCGACCATGAGCAGCACGATCACGGCGAAGACGACGGGCTTCAGCTCGCCCGTCGAGATCAGGGTGTAGGAGGCCATGACGGCCGACGGCAGGCGGACGACGATGCCGGCGAAGATGATCAGCGAGATCCCGTTGCCGATGCCCTTCTCCGAGATCTGCTCGCCCATCCACATGATGAGCGCCGTCCCCGCCGTCAGCGTGATCATCGTCAGGAGCCGGAAACCCCAGCCCGGATGGGGAACGATCGTGGCGCCGGTGGGCGTCGGCATCCGCTCTAGGCCGTAGGCGATTCCCAGAGACTGGACGGCGCTCAGGACGATCGTCCCGTAGCGCGTGTACTGCGTGATCTTCTTCCGTCCCGCCTCGCCCTCCTTGGCCAGCCGCTCGAGTGCCGGGATGACGACGGTGAGGAGCTGCAGGATGATCGAGGCGGAGATGTACGGCATGATCCCGAGCGCGAAGATGGAGAGCCTTCTCAGGTTGCCGCCCGAGAAGAGGTCGACCATACCGAGCAGCGTGCCCTGCGCCTGGTCGAAGAACTGGGCGAGGGCGTGGCCGTCGATGCCCGGCGTCGGGACGTGGGCGCCGATGCGGTAGGCGACCAGCATCCCCGCCGAGAACAGGACGCGGCGCTTCAGCTCGGGGATCTTGAAGACGTTCTGGAAGCTCTGGAGGCCTTCGATCACGGAGCCGACACCTGCGCCCCGAGCACTTCGACGCGACCGCCCTTTGCCTCGATCTTCGCCCGCGCGGACGCGCTGACGGCGTGCGCCTTCACGGTCAGGGCGTGCGCGACGTCGCCCGCGCCGAGAATCTTCACGCGTGAGCGGTCGCGCCCCTTGATGAGCCCGGCCAGGGCCAGGGCGGTGGGATCGACCACCGCGTCCGCGGCGAAGCGGTCGAGAGCCTTGAGATTCACGACGGCGTACTCGGTCTTGCCGCCGTAGGGGAGGAACCCGCGCTTGGGCAGCCGCCGGTAGAGCGGCATCTGGCCGCCCTCGAAGCCGCCGCCCTTGCCGCCGCCGGAGCGCGCGTGTTGGCCTTTGTTGCCCTTGCCCGCCGTCTTGCCGTGGCCCGAGCCGGGGCCTCGCCCGACGATCTTGCGCCGGTGCGTGGCGCCCGGGGCCGGACGCAGCTCGTCAAGCCTCACGGGTCACCTCGAGGACGTGCGGGGCCTTCGCGATCATGCCGCGCACGGTCGGCGTGTCCTCGTGGGTCACCTGCTGCCGGATGCGGCGGAGCCCCAACGCCCTGACCGTCGCCTCTTGCTTCGGGGAGAGGCCGATGAGCGAGCGCGTCAGCGTGATCCTAAGCTTCGTGCTTGCCACCAGCCGCCTCCTCCACCGGGGTCCCGTCCCCGCCCCGCCGCCGCGCGGCGTGCAGGTCCAGCAGGCGCTTGATCTGGCGGAGCGCGTCGAGGGTCGCCTTCAGGACATTGTGGGGGTTGTTCGAGCCGAGGGTCTTCGTGAGGATGTCCTGGACGCCCGCCGCCTCGAGGATCGGTCGCACGGCGCCGCCGGCGATGACGCCGGTGCCCGCGACCGCCGGCTTCAGGAACACGCGCCCGGCGCCGAAGTGACCCGTGATCTCGCACGGGATCGTCGTGTCCTTGAGCGGCACGAAAATAAGTTCCTTCTTCGCGTGCTCGACTGCTTTTCGTATCGCTTCCGGCACTTCATGAGCCTTTCCAAGGCCCATCCCCACATGGCCCCGGCCGTCGCCGACGACGACGAGCGCCGTGAACGAGAACCGGCGACCACCCTTGACCACCTTGGCCACCCGGTTGATGGACACCACCCGGTCGGTCAGCTCGAGCACGCTCGGATCAATCTTCGCTTCCGCCACTCACTATCTCCTGTCTCTAAAATCCCAGTCCGCCAGCGCGGGCCGCGTCGGCAAGCGCCTTCACCCGCCCATGGTACCTGTAGCCTCCGCGGTCGAACACCACCCGGTCGATCCCGCGGGCCTTGGCCTGCTGGGCGAGGAGCTCGCCGACCGCCTTCGCCGCGGCAACGTTGCCGCCGGTCGTGTGCTGGGCCCGGAATGTCTTGCTGCGGCTGTCGGCGGCGAGGAGCGTCCGCCCCGCGTCGTCGTCGATGAGCTGCGCATAGATATGGTTGAGGCTCCGGAACACGGCGAGGCGGGGCCGCGTCGCGGACCCGCGCACGTAACGCCGAACCCGCCGGTGCCGCAGGTCGCGCGCCGCCCGCCGCTCCTTCGTGATCATTTCGCGCCGGCCCCCGCCTTCTTGCCGACCTTGCGGCGGACCACCTCGTCCGAGTACTTGATGCCCTTGCCCTTGTACGGGTCCGGCTTGCGCAGCATGCGGAGCTTCGCGGCGGTCTCGCCCAGCAGGGCCTTGTCCGCGCCGCGCAGCGTGATCAGCGTCTGCTTGTCGATCTCCGCCGTGATGCCGTCCGGGAGCGGGAAGATCACGGGATGCGAGTACCCGAGCGCGAGCTGGATCGCGCGCCCCTGGACCTGGGCGCGGTAGCCGATGCCGACGATCTCGAGCTTCCTCTCGAAGGGCTCCTTCACGCCCGCGACCATGTTCTGGACCAGCGACCGCGCCAGCCCGTGCAGGGCGCGGACCTTTCGGTCCTCGCCCGCGCGGGAGATGATCACCCGGCTGTCCTCGACCTTCGCGCTGAGCCCCGGCGGCAACGGCTGGACCAGCTTGCCCTTCGGGCCCTCGGCGCTCACCCCTCGATCGACCACCTGGACTTTCACGCCCTGCGGGATCACGACGGGCTTGTTGCCGATGCGTGACATCGCGCCTCACCACACGTAGGCGAGGACTTCCCCGCCCACACCCTGCTTGCGCGCGTCGCGGTCGGTAAAGACGCCCCTCGACGTCGACATGAGCGCGACGCCCATGCCGCCGAGGATCGACGGGATCCGGTCGCGGGTGACGTACACGCGCCGCCCCGGCGTGGACACGCGCACGAGCCCGGAGATCATCCTCTCGTTTGCCCCGCCGTACTTGAGGTACACGCGCAGCGTCCCCTGCGTCGCGTCCTCGAGCAGCCGGAAGTTCTTGATGAAGCCCTCGTCCTTCAGGATCTCGGCGACCCGCACCTTGAGCCTCGACGCCGGGATGTCGACCTTCTCGTGCTCGGCGCGGCTCGCGTTGCGGATGCGCGTCAGCATGTCGGCGATCGGGTCGCTTCGCATGGGCTTACCAGCTCGCCTTCACGATGCCGGGCACCTCGCCCTTGAGCGCCAGCTCGCGGAAGCACAGACGACACATCTCGAACTTCCGGAGATAGCCGCGCGGGCGGCCGCAGAGCTTGCACCGGTGGTGGGCGCGGGACGGGAATTTCGGTTTCCGCTGCGATTTCATGATGAGCGCCGTCTTGGCCATACGCCTGCTACTCCCTGAACGGCATGCCGAGGTGCGCGAGGAGCGCTTTCGCGTCCTCATCGGTCCGCGCCGTCGTGACGATGTTGATGTCCATGCCGCGGATCTTGTCGACCTTGTCGTAGACGATCTCGGGGAAGATCACCTGCTCCTGGAGCCCGAGCGCGTAGTTCCCTCGGCCGTCGAATCCCTTCCCCGGCACGCCCTTGAAGTCGCGCACGCGCGGCAGCGCGACGTTGATGAGCCGATCGAGAAACTCGTACATCCGCGCACCACGGAGCGTCACCTTCGCGCCGATCGGCACGCCCTCGCGCAGCTTGAAGTTCGCGATCGACTTCTTCGCGCGCGTGACGATCGGCTTCTGCCCGCTGATCGATTGCAGATCGGCCGTCGCGAAGTCGAGCACCTTGGCGTTCTCCCGCCCCTCGCCCACACCCATGTTGATCACGACCTTCTCGAGGCGCGGCACCTGCCACGGGTTCGCGTACCCGCGCTCCTTCATCAGCGCCGGGATCACCGTCTGCTGGAACGCCACCTTGATCCGCGGCGGGACCTCGCCCGCGCCCTTCGGACGCCCCTTCGCGACGGCCGCGCCCTGCGGCGCGCCCGCGCCCTTCTTCGGCTGAGCCTTCGCCGCGGCGGCGGGCTTGTCGGTCTGCGGCTTCGGCGCTGGCTTCGGCGCATCCTTGGCCATGACCCCTACCCCTTGTCGATCGGCTCGCCGCACCGCTTGCAGATGCGGACCTTGCGGTCGTCGGCGAGCACCTTGATCCCGATCCGGACCGGCCGGTCGCAGCGGCCGCACACGAGCAACACGTTCGAGAGGTGGAGCGCGCCCTCGCGCTCGATGATGCCGCCCTGACGCAGCCGCTGCGTGGGACGCTGGTGCTTCTTGACCATGTTGATCTTCTCGACCAGCACCCGCCCGTCACCGAGGAGGACGCGCAGCACCTTGCCTCGCTTGCCGCGCTCCTTGCCCGCGATGACGGCGACCGTGTCGCCCCGACGGACGTGGCTCGTGGACGCCATCAGATGACCTCCGGCGCGAGCGAGATGATCTTCGCGAACTGCCGCTCGCGGAGCTCGCGCGCGACCGGGCCGAAGATGCGCGTGCCGACCGGATTCTCGTCCGGCTTGAGGAGCACGACCGCGTTGCGGTCGAAGCGGATGTACGAGCCGTCCTTGCGTCGGACCTCCTTCACCGTCCGGACCACCACCGCGCGGGCGACCTCGCCCTTCTTCACGGTCCCGTCGGGCGCCGCTTCCTTCACGGCCACGATCACGGTGTCCCCCAGGGACGCGTAGCGCTTGTTGGAGCCACCCATCACGCGGATGCACTGCACCCGCTTGGCCCCCGAGTTGTCCGCCACGTCGAGCATCGAGCGCGGTTGGATCATGGACTCAGGATGCGCGGCTCAGGATCTTGCGGATCCGCCAGCGCTTCTCCTTCGACAGGGGCCGGGTCTCCTCGATCAGGACGCGGTCCCCGACCCGGCTCTCGTTGGCCTCGTCGTGTGCCTTCAGCCGCTTCGACGCCCGGACGACACGCTCGTACTGCGGATGGCGGTACACGCGCTCGATCCGTACGACGCGCGTCTTCTGCATCGCGTCGCTCACCACCACGCCTTGCCGGGTCTTGCGCTCGCCCACGCGGCTACCCCTTCCTCTCGCGGAGCACCGTGTAGACGCGCGCGAGATTCCTCCGGGCCTGGCCCAGCCGCGACGGGTTCTTGGCCACGCCCATCGAGAGCTGGAACCGCAGCGTAAAGATCTCCTCGCCGAGCTCGCGCGCCTTCTGCGTGAGCTCCTCGTCGGAGAGATCGCGCCACTTGCTCGCCTTCATCGCCGACGCTCCTCGAACGCGCGCCCCGCGTGCCGCGCCAGAGGCGCCGTCCCGGCTCGGGCCGCCATCAGAGCGTCCGGGTGCGCATCACGAACTTCGTCGCGATGGCCATCTTCTGCGCGGCCGTCCGGAACGCCGCGCGCGCCACGTCTTCCGGCACGCCCTGCATCTCGTAGATGATCCGCCCGGGTTTCACGACGGCCACCCACTCCTCCGGGTTGCCCTTGCCCTTGCCCATCCGGGTCTCGGCCGGCTTCTTCGTCACGGGCTTGTCGGGGAAGATCCGGATCCAGATCTTGCCGCCGCGCTTGAGGCTCCGCGAGAGCGCGACGCGCGCCGCCTCGATCTGCCGGTTCGTCACCCAGCCCGGCTCGAGCGCCTTCAGTCCATACGCGCCGAACGCGAGCGTCGCGCCACGCTGCGCGGTCCCCTTCATCCGCCCCCGCTGGGCCTTCCGGTACTTGACGCGCTTGGGCATCAGCACGCGAGAGCTCCCTCACGCTTCCGCCGGCGCGGCGCGCAGCACTTCGCCCTTGAAGATCCAGACCTTCACACCGATCGTCCCGTAGGTCGTGTGCGCGGTCGCGAGCCCGTAGTCGATGTCCGCGCGGATCGTGTGGAGCGGCACGCGGCCGTCGCGGTACCACTCCTTGCGCGCGATCTCGCCGCCGCCCAGCCGCCCCGCGCATGCGATCCGGATGCCGTCGGCGCCAAGGCGCAGCGCGGACGTGACCGCCTTCTTCATGGCGCGGCGGAACGCGACACGCTTCTGGAGCTGGAGCGCCACGTTCTCCGCCACAAGCTGGGCGTCGAGCTCGGGGTGGATGACCTCCTCGATGTTGAGGTAGATCTCCTTGGCCGTCCGCGCCTGCAGCTCGTTCTTCAGCTTCTCCACCTCCGAGCCCTTCCGGCCGATGATGATGCCCGGCCGGGCGGTCGAGATCGTGATCCGCGCCCGGTTGGCCGAGCGCTCGATGTCGATCTTGGAGATGCCCGCGTGGTAGAGCTGGTCCTTGATGTAGCGCCGGATCTTCACGTCCTCGTGCAGCAGGCCCGCGTAGCCCTTCGTCGCGAACCAGCGGGAGCTCCAGGTCCGCGTCGCGCCGAGGCGGAAGCCGATCGGATGCGTCTTCTGGCCCATCTCTATCTCTTCTCCTTGGACTTGGGACGCTTGGACTTCCCGGCGCCCTTGGCCGCCGCCGTGGTCCTCGGCCGGGCCGCGGCGCGCTCCTTCGTGGCGGCCGACGCACCCGAAGCCGCCGGCGCGCCAGCCGGCCCGGCCTGCCGTGCGGCCGGCGCGCTCTCGCGGGGCGGCGGGACGGGCCGCGCGGCGCCGTTGGTCTCGTCACTCACCCCGATCGTGAGATGGCTGGACCGGTGCCGGATGAAAAAGGCGCGCCCCATCGCGCGCGGCTGCACGCGCTTCATCGAGGGTCCCCCGTCGGCCACCGCGTGGACGACGCGGAGGTCGTCGAGGTTGCGCACCTGGTGGTTGTGCTCGGCGTTGGCGATCGCCGACCGGAGGACCTTCTCGACGATCCGGGCCGCGGCGCGCGGCGTGTACTGGAGCGTCGCCAGCGCCTCGCCGACCGACTTCCCGCGAATCTGGTCGAGCACGAGCCGCGCCTTACGAGCGGACACGCGGACGAAGCGGGCCCTCGCGAGCGTCCGCATGGCGCTACGTCTTCCCCGTGGGCGAGGTCGCGGCCTTCTCGGCCGCGCCGTGCGCCTTGAACGTGCGGGTCATCGCGAACTCGCCCAGCCGGTGGCCGACCATGTTCTCGGTGACGTAGACCGGGATGAACTTCTTGCCGTTGTGGACGGCGAGCGTATGGCCCACGAACTCCGGCGCGATCGTCGTGCGGCGCGACCAGGTCTTCAGCACCTTCTTCTGGCGGCTCCGGTTCAGCTCCTCCACCCGCGCCAGGAGGGTCTCGTCGATGTACGGCCCCTTCTTGAGCGAACGCCCCATGGCCGGTCCCTATTTCCTCCGCCGCGTCACGATGTCGCGGTCCGAGGGCCTCGCCCCGCGGCGGGTCTTGTAGCCCTTGGTGGGCTTGCCCCACGGGGTCATCGGGTGGTTGCCCTTGCCTTTGCCCTCGCCGCCGCCCATCGGGTGGTCGACAGGGTTCATCACCGTACCGCGCACGGTCGGGCGGAAACCGAGCCACCGCACCCGGCCCGCCTTGCCGATCGACACGTTCTCGTGGTCGAGATTGCCCACCTGGCCGATCGTCGCCATGCAGGCGACCGACACCATCCGCACCTCGCCCGACGGGAGCTTGAGGGTCGCCCGCTCGCCCTCCTTCGCCAGGAGCTGCGCCTGAGCGCCAGCGCTCCGGCACATCTGCGCGCCGCGGCCCGGCTGGAGCTCGACGTTGTGGACGAGCGTGCCGACCGGGATGTTGCGGAGCGGCAGCGCGTTACCAGGCAGGATGTCGGCCTGCGGCCCGGACATGACCGTGTCACCCACCTTGAGCGCGAGGGGCGCGATGATGTAGCGCTTCTCGCCGTCGCGGTAGTGGAGCAGCGCGAGCCGGGCGGAGCGGTTGGGATCGTACTCGATCGCCGCCACGCGGGCCGGGACCCCGAACTTCTCGCGCCGGAAGTCCACCGTCCGCAGCATCCGTTTCGCCCCGCCGCCGCGGTGGCGGACGGTGATCCGCCCGTACGTGTTGCGCGCGCTCGTCCGCCGCTTCGGCTCGAGCAGGCTCTTCTCCGGCTCCTTCTTGGTGATCTCCTCGTTCGTGACGTACGTGAGGTACCGGCGGGCCGGCGAGGTCGGCTTGAGGGTGCGGATTCCCACGGCGCTCAGGCTCCCTCGACCAACTCGATCTTGTGACCCGGCTGGAGCTTCACGATCGCCTTCTTCCAGTTCGCTCGCCGGCCCTCGAAGCGCCCCATCCGCTTGAGCTTCCCCTCGAACGACGCGGTCCGAACCGACGCGACCTTGACGTTGAACACCGCCTCGACGGCGACGCGGATCTCGACCTTGTTCGCATCCGGCCGCACCTTGAACGCGACGGTGTTCTGCTCTTCCTTCTGGCGCATGCTCTTCTCGGTCATGAGTGGGCGGATCAGGATCTCGCGGGCCGCGCGGGTCATTGTAG
>Ga0209802_1000129_pt1 | contig 55030 bp, 50 predicted proteins | sample GraSoiAngelo_129_FD_185886 | JGI IMG/M metagenome (GOLD analysis project Ga0209802, IMG submission 185886) | Grasslands soil microbial communities from the Angelo Coastal Reserve, California, USA - 14_0927_12_40cm (SPAdes) (version 2) | ecosystem: Environmental > Terrestrial > Soil > Grasslands ...
CACCAGCACGTAGCTCTCGTCGTCGGCCAGCGCGACGCCGTTGGCGAAGTGGATGCCGCGCAGCACGGTGGCGGCCTTACCGGTGGCCGGATCCCAGACGAGCAGTCGCCCGTTGCCCCGATGCTCGATGATCTCGAGCAAGCTCGCGGAGTAGGTGCTGCCGCCCTGCCGCGCGCCGAACCTGGTCGAGGCGTCGGAGAAGTAGATGCGGCCGTCGCGGGCCACGTCGAGGTCGTCGGCGTACGCGATCGGTGTGCCGTCGGCTTCCGTGGCCAGGACGGTGACGCGGCGGTCGGGAGTGATCCGGAGCAGGCCGCGCATCGCGTCGGCGACGATGAGGGTGCCGCTCGCGTCGAAGTGGAGGCCGAGCGGCGCGCCGTTCGTGTCCGCGTACGTCTCGGCACCCGAGCCGTCGGGGCGCAATCTCAGGATACGTCCCTCCCGCGTGGACGTGTAGATGCGGCCCGCAGCGTCCAGCGCCACGGCCTCCGGCCCGTGATCGGCCCCGAGCGACAGGCGTTCCATCGCGGCGAGCCGGTCGTTGCGCGCGAAGGGTCCGACGTAGCCCGGCGCCGGCGGCGGCGTCCAGGCCACTGGATCGACCGGCACCGGCCAGAAGGCGAAATAGAGGGCGAGCGCGCCGAGCCCGAGCCCCAGCGCGGTCCACACGGCGCGCGCCATAACTCAGCGGGCGGTCTGGGGCGTCGTTCGAGCGCCGGCTTTGCCGGCGCAATCGCTGCTGGGGGAGGTCTCGGAGGGGGCCGCCGAGGCCCCTTCCGACGATAGCAACGGACAATCGGAAGGCATCGTCGCCTTCTTGCGCGCGACGATGTCGGCCGCGTAGCGCTCGAGGTAGTGCGTGATCGTCTCGACACGGATCTTCACCGAGCCGGCCGGCTTGGTGGAGTCCAGATCCTGGAACGAGAAGAAGAGCGTGCCCGAGCGCTCGACGATCTGCTGCACCGGCGTGTACGTCGGCTGGTCCATCCCGCACTCGTACGACGACATCCTCACCACGCAAGCGACCCACGGCACGCGCGCGGCCACCTTGGCGCCCCACAGGATCTCGTTCGTGTTGCTGCTGTAGGACGACGGCCACACGTCGCGGATGTCGAACGGCGAGCGGATGACGCCGGCGGCCAGGTCGGGACCGAACGCCCAGCGCATCAGGTCGTCGTCGATGGGAAAGTACTGGGCCCACAGGATCGGATAGCCGTAGGCCTGGAGATCCACCTCGATCTCGTGGCCGATGCCCGGATCCATGTGGTACGGCCGCGCCAGCACGAGCAGGCAGGCGCGGTCCTCGCGGGCGCACCATTCGAGCACCTCGCGCGACTTCTTGCGGAGCCGGTCGTTGAACTCCCGCAGCGCGCGGTACGCGGCGTCGACAGCCCTCGCCGTCTCCTCCATCGTCAGCCCGGGCACCGCCTCGCGCAGGCCCTCGAAGAGCTGCTTCGGCACCAGCCTGGGCTCGTCCAGCGACACGAACGGCGTCGCGTAGCGGATCCCCTGGTCGGCGAAGACCTCCCGCTCCTTGAGGAACCCCGCCTTGATGTTCTCGGGCGCCGCCATCACCCGCGGGCACGTGAGCGTGCGCGCCACGTGGCCGGAGAGGAACGACGGCAGCGTGTAGATCATCGGCGAGAACAGCACGTCGAGCTTCTCGCGCTGGCCGAAGATCAACTCGCCATAGTGGCCGGTCGCGCACTTCACCGGGTAGCAGCAGTCCACCGTGCCGCGGCCCTTGCCGAACTGCCGGCCCTGCTCTTCCGACGTGTCCTCGGAGAAGACGAGGTTGCGCGGCTCGACGCCGAGCGCGCCGAACAGGCCCACCCAGAACTGGTGCGTGGACCAGACGTTCAGGACGCGCGGGATGCCGACGCGGAGCTTAGACCGCGACGGCGCGGGCGCGGCGGAACGCGTCCTTCCGAACCAGCTCGGCAACGTTAGGGTAGTCACGCTTGACGTCCTCCAGCCTGGCTTTGACCTGGCGCATCTCGTTGACGTCCTCGACCAGTCCCTTGGGGCACGAGTTGCCGCTGATCACCCGCTCCCAGCCCGGGGCGAGAGGGACCTTGCTCCACTCGCGGCCCGCTGCGCCGGGCAACTGCACGTCGATGAACGTGCGGGTGCAGTTGATCGGGCACCACTTGCAGACGGTATCGGAACTCGTCGTGCTCGTGTAGCTGAGCGCCGCAATCGTAGCGAAGCCGCGGAAGCGCGACGCTCCGCCGTGACGGAGCCAGTCCGCCGCGCACAGCGCGGCGCCGATGGCTCCCGCCTCGCCCGAGTAAGGATGCAGCACCACGTCGGCGTCGGGGACCTTGCTCCGGATGAAGTCGAGCTGGGCCTTCACGACGGCCTGGTTCCGATGCGTGCCGCCCTGGAGCACGAACTTGCGGCCGGCCGATCTCAGATTTTGGAGCTGGCCGGCGTAGATCCAGACGTTGACCGGGAGCACGGCCGCCAGCGCGGCCATGATCTCCTCGGCCGACCAGCCCTTTCGCTGCTGGTTGACGATGTCGGACTGGAGGAAGACACCGCAGCCCATGGCCAGCGCCGGCATCGCCTTGGCCTGAAACGCCCGCTGGGCGTACTGCTCGAGCGGCACGTCGTAACGCTCGGCCACACCCTGCAGGAAGGCGCCGTTGCCCGACGAGCACTGCGAATTGAGCCGGAAGTCGGCCACGGTGCCCTGACGGAGGATCATGATCTTGACGTCGGTGCCGCCCACGTCGCAGATCACGTCGGCGTCGGGGACGAAGTGGAGCGCGGCGGTCGCGTGGGCGACCGTCTCCACGACGGCCACGTCGGCGCCGAGCACGTCCTTCAGGAGATCCTTGCCGTAGCCGGTCAGCGCCAGCGCAGCGACGTCGGCGAAGCCCGCCTCGCTCACCTGGCGGAACAGCGACTGCGCGTCCTCGATCGGGTTGCCCTTCGAGAGCGCGTAGCACGAGAAGAGCAGCTCGCGCTCGGCCGAGAGCACGACGGCCTTGGCCGTCGTCGAGCCGAAATCGCAACCGACCAGCACCGGAGCCGTGGTCGCGCCGCGCGGTGCGCTGGCCCGCGCGCGCCACGCCTCCCACTGCTCGGAGAAGCGCGCGAGATCATCGGCGCCGGCGAGGAGCGCGCGCCCGCCCTCCTTGGCCTTCTGCTCGTGCTGCCCCGTCTCCACCCACCACGACAGCCGCTCGCGGCCCTGGTAGACGCCGACACCCGCCGGCTCGTCTCGACCGATCTCGACGCAGCCAAGGCAGGCGTAGTAGAGCGCCTCGGTGGGCACGATGATGAGCGACGCGGGATCGCGGTCGGCCGGCAGCGCGATCTTGCGCTGTTCCCAGAGCTTCGTCAGGTGGTGGCGCCACGCCTGCTGCAAGCCGGTGAAGAAGAGATTGGGCCCGCCGAGCAGCAACACTTCCGGGAGCGGCGTGTTGCCCTTGGTGAGCGTCGCGAGGTTCTGGTAGACGACGGCCTCGAAGAGGCTCGCGATGATCTCCTCGACCGGCACGCCGGTCTTGACCAGCGTGTTGGCGTCGGTCTCGGCGAAGATGCCGCACTTGCTGCTGACCTTGTGCAGGCTCATGCCCGCGTACGCCATCGTGGCCAGGCGCTCGCCGGGCACCTGGAGCTTGCGCGCCGTCTTCTCGATGAACGTGCCGGTGCCGCCGCTGCACGCCGACTGCATGAAGACCTGCTTCGACCGGCCGGTCGGGTTCGGCGTCAGGAAGATCGTCTTCATATCCTCGCCGCCGATCTCGGAGACGAAGCGCACGTCGGGGTGCAGACGCTCGACGCAAGCGGCGACCGCGACGACCTCCTGGATGAGCTTGCCGCCAACCAGCGGGGCCAGGCCGCCGGCGCCCGAGCCCGTGAAGAAGACGCGGTCGCCCGGCGCAAAGCCGGCTTCCGTCTCCATCCGACCGAGGAACTCCAGCACCTTCTCGCCCTGCCGGGTGTTGTGGCGCTGGTAGTCCTGCCAGAGCGTCTTGCCGTCCTCGACGAGGACGGCCTTGACCGTGGTGGAGCCGACGTCGACCCCGGCGAGCTTCACGACGTCCGTCCCAGCGCGCGCGCAACGTGCATGACCATGTTCGCGCCCGTCCCGGCGACCGTCCCGCTGTGGGGCACCCGATACGTCGCGCGCTTCATGAGCGGATGCGCCTCGATGTACGCGCGGACCTCGTCGACGGTGAGGTGCGTGCGCTCGAGGGTCTCGTCGAACTCGCGCTGGGCGCGCTTCCGGGCCTCGGTCAAGATCATCTGGCAGCGCGAGAGCGCGTGGACCTCGGCGTCGCCCTTGATCTCGAGCGGTGCGTAGAGCAGGTCGGGATACTTGCCGACGACGCCGGCCATGGCGCCGATGCTCATCGTGTTGGGCATGCACGCGTACGGCGACAGCTCGCAGATCATGTGAGCCTTCTTGCCGAGGTGGGCCCACAATGCCTTGCCGACCAGCATATCGCCCTCACCACCGTCGAGGCGGCTGTGGAAGTAGGGCGCGGCGAGTCGTCGGAGCTCGAGCTGCTGCGGCATCTCGCGCGGGAGATCCCCCAGCGCATGACGCAGGCGGGCCACGAGGCCGCGATAGAGCTTCTGCACGACGCGGCCGGCGCCGAGCTTGATCCGGGCGCTCCGCTCGAGGCTCGCGTAGTCCTCGAATTTCTGCAGCCCGAGCCGCAGGAGGTAGTCCATCCAGACCGACACCGCCGCGGGATACACCTCGGCGCCTTCGGCCTCCAGCCAATGATGGATGTTGTAGTTGGGCGCGCCCTCGACGGTCTGGAGATAGAACTCGCCGGTGATCTTCACGATCGGCTTGGGCCGCAGACGATCCACCTCGATCGTCGCGAAGCGACGGTGGACCTCGCGGAGCGCCCTCGTGAAGTACGGCGTCGTCAGGTGCCAGATCAGCGAGGTCCAGGGGCCGCGCGCCGGCCGCCGGCGAAAGACCTCGTAGAGGTGCTCGATGCTCTCCTTGACGACGGCGTCGGTGCTCCCGGGCACGACCTCGTAAGGACGGACCTGGTACTCGAGGTCCTGCACCAGGTCCGTGCAGAAGATCGCCCACAGGCAGCCGAGCGTGATCGGCAGGTTGAAGTCGAGGCCGTCGCCCATCACGGCCTTCTGGTCGAGGTTGTCCTGGGCCAGGAGGAACATCCGGAAGGCGTCGAGGCCCGAGTTGCGCAGCGCCAGCTCGTAGCTCTGGTGGTACTGGCCGAAGCGGCAGGCGCCGCACGACCCGGCCGTCAGATAGACGTAGCGCTTCGACACTTCCTCGGCGCCGATGCGCTTGGATTCGCCGCGGAGGAAGTTGACGAGGTTGCCCGTCGTGAAGCTGGTCGGGCAGCACTGGCCGATGTCGGCTACCTCGCGCCCGGTCAGGAGATCCTCCTTGGTGGCCACCGGCAGCACTTGCGCCCGATAGCCGCTCTGCTCGAGCACCGCCTGGAGAATGCGCTCGGCGCGCCAGTGCAGGCCACCGAACAGAATCGTCACCGAGTCACGCTCGCCCCGGGTAAAGGGGCGGGGCGTGTATGCGCGGTAGGGTTCAGCGATGACCGTGGCCATTGCGTCCTCCGTTGGCATGTCGATTCATCCAGGCTTCGAGAAGCTGTACGCTGGCGAATCCAGGCAGGCGCCGGATCGTCTCGTCGACCTTGCGGATCGCGATCCGCCCGTCCTCACCATCGAAGAGGTACTGCGCCATGAACTCGAGCCCTCCCGGCGTGCCGACGCCGGTGCCGACCGGTCCCCAGAAGTGGTCGACGAGGAAGCGGGCGACCCCGGCGGCGGCCGGGCTCCGCAGCCGCTCCTCGGCCTGGCGATAATAAAAGAAGAAGTGGCGCGATTCATCGCGCATGATCCGCTCGAGCAGATCGCTCAGCACCGGGTGGCCGGCGACGGTCTTGAGCCGCAGATATCCGGTCAGCGTCGTCAACTCGTTGATGGCCCCCCACGTCATGTGGACCGCGCAGAAGTTCGCCCACGTCCGCGACAGCACCGCCGTCGCGCGCGCCTCCAGCCACTGCGCAAAGGACTCGTGACCGTGGGGCTTCGGCCGCGGCGGCATGGCATGGCCGGCCGCCTCGAGAAAGCGGGCCAGCGCGATCCCGTGAAAGGTCTCTTCGTAGAGCCAGCAGGCCAGGAACGTGGAGATCTCGGGGTCGTCGATGGCCCGGGTGGCGAGCAGGGAGCGCAGGTACACGATCGTGTGGCTCTCGATGTCCTGCATGTAGAGCAGCGTGCGGATGGCGGGCTCTGGCAGAGGGTGCCGGGGAACCTCGGTCCAGTCGATTCCGGTCAGGTCGAGGGCGCCTGACCGAGCGACCCAGCCGTCGAGGTCGAAGGTCGTCATCAACCGCTAATACGTTCGACCCCCGGCCCCCGGTTCTCCAAGGAAATTGCGACGAAGCGGCGCAGGCTTGTCGGATCGAACGGCTTGTCGAGCCGGGCGTTCGACACCTCGCTGAGGAATGCCTGGGCCCGCGCCGTGAAGGCGCCCCCGGTGAGGAAGACCATTTTGGCCGCGTTGGCGGGCGAGACCATGGCGAGGCCCTCGTGCAGATCCATGCCCGTCATCCCCGGCATCATCAGGTCGCACAGGATCAGATCGAAGCGCTCGCCGGCGCTGAGGCGCTCGAAGGCATCGGACGCGCTGGTCAGCGCAACGACGTCGTGCTCGAGCAGGCACTCGCGCACGGCCTCGCCGATGCGCTCGTCGTCGTCGACGATGAGGATGCGGCCCCGACGTGTCGGCACCACGACGTGCGTGGGGCCAACCATCGCCGCGGCCGGAGTCGCGACGCCAGGCGTGACCCCGCGCGTGGCCGACACGTCAGTGGCCGACACATCAGCCGGAGGGAGCGTGACCCGGAACGTGGAGCCACGCCCGACCTCACTCTCGACGGTCAGCTCACCGCCGAGCGACGCGACGATCCCGTGGCAGATGGAGAGCCCGAGCCCGGTCCCCTCGCCCACCGGCTTGGTCGTGAAGAACGGATCGAACAGGCGGCCCATGATCTCGGGCGGGATTCCCGACCCCGTGTCGTGGACCTCCACGACGGCGCGGCCGGCGTCGTCGGTGCGGCTCACCACGCGGACCTCGTTGCGGGCCGCCGCGCCCTCGGCGATCGCCTGTGCGGCGTTGACGAGGAGATTCACGAAGACCTGGCCTAGCCGCGTCTCGTTGGCGAGCACCGCGGGCACCGGTGAGAGATCGGTACGCAGGCAGGCGCGTTGCTGGAGCGCGCTCGACGCCAGATTGACCGACGACTCGATGACGCGCCAGACGTCGACCGGAGCGACGACGTCCTCGTCCGGCCGTGAGAACGTCTTCAGATCGCGCACGATCCGGCGCACACGCTCGGCGCCGTCACGCGCCTGCTCGACCATGCGGTCGAGCTGCTCGAGCGGGCCCACCTCGGTCTTGAGCCGGGCCAGACGCTCGGCCAGCGCGTCGAGCCTGAAGATCACGGTCGTGTGCCAGTTCTTGACGTCGTGCTTGAGCTTGCCGGACACGCTCCCGGTGACGCCGCCGACGAGATAGTCGATGGCGGCCTGGGTATCGGCCAGGGCCTTCTCGGTCTCGGCCAGGCGCGTGTCCAGATCCCCGCCGCCCCCCGCCGTCCAGCGCCGCGGCAGCCGCTCGGCGATGAGCGCGAGATTGGTCACGACGTAGGTCAGCGGCGTGTTGATCTCGTGGGCGACGCCGGCCGCCAGCGTCCCGAGCGAGGCCATCCGCTCGCTCTGGCGCAGCGCGCGCTCGGCCTGGCGCTGCTCGGCCAGGTTGCGGTCGACGCGCGCGACGAGATCGACGAGGCGGCTCCGCGCGTACGCGCAGGACGAGGCGGCCAGGCCGAGCAGGATCACGGTCGACGCCATCGCGCCCGTGCTCACACCGGCCAGCTCCTGGAGCATGACCTCGAACGCCGCGCCCACCGCCGCCGTGAAGAAGATGAACCAGTTCTCGAGCGAGAGCGCCGAGAGGATGACCAGCAGCACGTACACGCCGACGGTGAAGCCGGCGACACCGCTCGCGCTCGGGCTGGTCGGAAACGTCGCCCACTGCAGGAAGAACACCATCGGCATGTCGACGAACGCCACCGCCAGGCTCGCCACCCGGGCCACGCGCTCGACGCGCCGGCTCAGCACGTACACCGCGACCGTGATCGTCCAGTAGATCGCGAAGAGATCGAGGTTGCCGGTCCAGGCGGGCAAGCGGAGCAGACCGCCGAGCACGAGGAACAGCGCGAAAAAAGCCGACACGCCCCACAACCTCACGAGGTTGATCCGGCGCGCGCTCTGGATGCGCTCGTGTGTCAGTTCCCGGTGCAGCGCATCCGGTACGGCGGGCTGTGAAGAAGCCTCCGTTAGGGCCCCTCCCCCTGCCGCGGCATCGCGCTCGGCTCCGATTTCCAATTGCTGACGGTGTAGCCGCGTGGCTCCATGCACGCGATGTAGTCACGCCGGCGCTGGCCCGCCAGTGCCGGCGACGCCGTCGAGGCTCCGAAGCCGACCGGCCAGAAGAGGAGCCCGGCCACGGTGACCAGCGGCCGGCCGATCTTCTCGACCACGGAGACGCGCGCCGAGACGAACTGCTCGCACGCGACCAGGTCGTTGAGAACGCGGGCGGAGGTCACCTTGCCCTTGAGCGACGCCCGGCGCACCTCGAGCGGCGCGTCGAGGACCTGGACGAACGTCTGGTAGTTTCGCGCGATCATGCACGCCGCGAATTCGAGCTCGCCGCCCAGCCAGGGGCCCTTCAGGTGGCCGGTGACGGCCTTCTCGCACTGGTGGATGTCGCGCTCGACGACGGCCGGCGAACGCTTCGACAGCGAGTGCGTGGGAATTTCGCGCAGCTTCGCCGCGCAGCCGCTCGTGACCGCGGCCAGCACGCACGCGAGCGCGAGCACGCCGCGGCCCGACATGGCTCGGGACGGGTGCACGGCGGGTGCCACGCGAACACGCTAGATTCCACACGGAGTTCCGGGCTGGCTTCGCCGGCTGGCACGCCAGTTTGCGGCGGCCATGACAAGGCGACATCGCGCCTAGCGCAACCGCATCAGGCCCGCTTTTTTCGCTCGCGCAGATCGAGCGCCGTGGGCCGGCGGCGCGGATCCTCACCTTTAGGGAAGATTTTGGTCTTCTGGACCTTCTGGGTTCCCGTGGTGGGCAGCGTGGCGACGAAGAGCACCCAGCCCGGCGCCTTGAAGTAGGCGAGGCGCGCCAGCGCCCAGTCTTGAAGCCGCTCGGCGAGGGCCCGGTCGGCGGCCACGCCGGCCATCGGCACGATGCAGGCCATCACTTCTTCTTCGCGCACGTCGTCGGGGACGGCGATCACGGCCACCTGGGCGACGGAGGCGTGAGCCTGCAGGCACGCCTCGACCTCGGCGGCGGCGATGTTCTCTCCAGAGCGCCGGATGATGTTCTTCTTGCGATCGACGAAGACCAGCATGTCGTCGTCCATCTGGCGGACCACGTCGCCGGTGTGGAACCAGCCCCCGCGCCACGCCTCGTCCGTCGCCTCGGCGTTCTTCAGATACCCGGCGAAGAAGCCGTGGCGCGGCCCCTCGGGCCCGCCCCAGCGCACCAGTAATTCGCCCGCCGAGCCTCGAGGGACGTCGCGATCGGCGTCGTCGACGACTCGCCCTTCGAGGCCACCGAAGGGCCGGCCGAACGCGCGCGTGGTGATCTGGCGTGGCTCGTGGAGGTCGGCGTAGCAGCGGCCCGTCTCCGTCATTCCCCACACCTCGACCAGCGGGAAGCCGAAGCGCTCCTCGAAGCGTGCGTGCAGCTCGGGCTCGACTCCGGCGCCGAAGCCAAACTTCACGTGGTGCGCACGTTCCTCGGGCGTCTCCCGTTGGTTGAGGAGCAGCGGCGGCATGACGCCGAGGTAGTGGATGATGGTCGCTTTCGCGGCGACGACGTCCTTCCACCACCGCGAGGGGCTGAAGCGCTCGGGTTGAGCCAGGCAGTTGGCGGTCAAGATCGCGCAGGTCGCGGTCACCGCCTGAGCGTTCATGTGGAAGAGCGGCAGCGGGTTGAGGAAGCGCTCGCGGCCCGGCTCGATCGCGAGGCGTCCACCGAAATCCCGATACCACGCGCCGGCATTCAGGTAATAGAAGTTGGTCAGGATGCAGCCCTTGGGGCGGCCCGTCGTCCCCGACGTGTAGAGCAGGCTCGTCTCGGTGTCGAGGCCGGGCGCGCCTCGGCGCGGCGCGGGCGGCGGTTTCGGCAGCGTCTTCGGCATGCGCTCGGCATCGATGACCGGCAGGGGCGTGGGACGCTCGCGTCCGATCGCTTCCAGCGCGGCCACGCGCGCGGCCACGACGACCGCGAGGTCGGCCTCCGAGTGCTCCATCTGGTAGAGCATCTCGTCGTGCCGGTAATCGGGATTGATCGGGACGATCGAGCAGCCGAGCGCGTTGAGCGCCAGATAGTGGAAGAAGAACTCGGGGCGGTTCTCGAGCAGCAGCGCGACGCGGTGGCCGTGACCGTAGCCGGCGCCCGTATAGCGGTCGCGCAACGTCAGGACGGCGTCGCGCGTCTGCGCGTACGTGAGCTCGATGCCGTCGGGATGGTACGCGCGTCCCGCGGCCGGCGGCGCACACAGGAACACGTGGTCCGGGGCCGCCTGAGCGGTGGCCATGAACGCGTCGAAGACGGTCCGGGCCATGGGCGGCACGGCCGGGGACGCTACCGGCAGTCGCGCATGCAGCGCACTCCCGGCCTCTACCGGGCGGCCGGTGCGGCCTGCACGCCGCGCAGGCCGGCCGCGTCGATGGCGCGCTGGACGAGGCCCGAGCGCCTGGCCTGTGCCATCCACGTGGTGACGTAGGCGAGCGCGGTGGGACGGCCCTTGGGAAGCGCGAGCGCGAGCTGCACGACGTCCAGCCGGTCGTCGAGGACGCGCGCGCCGGGCAGCCGATCCGCCAGTCCGAGGAGCATGAAGCGATTCTGCGCGTACGCGTCGGCCTTCCCCTCGCGGATCAGCTCGAAGGCGGCGGGCTCGCTGTCCGCGGGCGTGAGCTGGGCGTTCTTGAGCGTGCGCTGGAGCATGAGGGCGGTGGCCGCGCCGCGCGCAGCCGTCACGCGCACTCCGGGCCGGTCGGCCTCGGCGACGCTGGCGATCGGCGAGCCGGGCCGAACGAGGTATGTGATGTCGACGACGACGTAGGGCGGCGCATAGTCGATCACCGCTCGCCGTGCCGGATCGATGGCGAGAACGGCGACATCCCAGGCGCCGGTCTTTGCATCGTCCATCAGGCGGGCGATCGTCGTGTACTCGATGGGCACGAAGCCTACGCCCGCGTCGGCGGCCAGTGCCCGGCCGAGCATGAACGCCGTCCCCGAGAGCTCGCCGGTCTCGCGGTTCTTGCTGGCGATGACGGGATTGCCCGTGAAGAGGGCGGCGCGGAGCTCACCCCGAGGCGCGAGCTCCGCCTTGATGGACGGGCTCGGCGCGGTGAGCCGGCCCGCACAGCCGGCCACGAGCGCGACCCCGACGATGCCCGCGATGACCCGCGCCGCCCTCATATCGAGGCCGCTACGGCTTGAAGACGTCGATGCCGACGATCACCACCTTGCCCGAGCTCTTGTTCTCCGCCCAGTGCGTCACGTCACGCGATTCCGTGATGACATCACCGGGGTTGTGTTGCTTCTGGAAGCCGCCCTCGCGCATCTCGGTGAGCGTTCCCTCCAGGATGTACGCGAACGCCGGGCGGTCCTTGTGGCTGTGAACCCCGGCCACGGCTCCGGGCTCGAACGTCAGGCGCCGGAGACGGAGCTGATGTCCCGGCAGATCCGGCGCGAGATCCACCGTGCTGACGACCTTCCCGTCCACGCCCTTGGTGTCCTGCGGCGGGCTCATCTGCCCAACCGCTGTCCCGAGTCCGAAGCCAACCAGCAACGTGAGAAGCCAGACCACGAACCGAAGCGACCGCGGTGACTTCATGTGCGTTCCCTCCACGATGTGTAGGGCCCAGCGGGCCGCCCATTGACGCCGGGACTCTAGCACGGCGACAATCCGGGCGGCGCTCGCACGCGAGGAGGTTCACCCCCGATGAAACCGCCCGTCGAATTCCAGGATCGCCGTGAGTACCGGGAGCGGATGAACGCGCTGCTGACGATCGATCGTCGCCGCACGGTGATGGTCACCGTCGACATGCAGCGAGACTATCTCGACCCCGAGGTGGCGACGTCACCGGTGGCGCCGGACGAAGCCGAGCGCGTGATGAAGCACGCGCGCGACCTGCTCGACTTCGTGCGTGGCGAGGGCGTGCCCGTCGTTCACGCCTACGTCAATCGGCGGCCGGCCGAGCTCGACCGTCACGTCATCGCCGGCCAGACGTTTCGCATCGCCCAACGGAACGGGCTGAGCCAGAACGCTCAGGTGGGCGTGCGGCACATTCCCGACCGCCAGGAGGGCTCGCCCCAGGCCGAGGTGCCGGCGCTCCTCGTCGCCCCGGGTGACGTGCACGTGACCACCAAGAAATCTCTGGACAGCTTCCTCCACACCGATCTCGACTTCCTGCTGCGTCAGGTCTATGACGCCGAGACGGTCGTGCTCGCCGGCGTCAACACCGACACCTGTGTCTACTCGACGGCGTTCGGCGCGTCCAATCGCGGCTATCAGACCGTCGTCATCTCGGACTGCGTCGCCAGCATGCGGGGCAAGGACCACCACTGGATGGCCCTCGAGCTGATGGCGCGATCCATCGCGTGGGTGTTGAGCGTCGAGGAGCTCAAGGCCAAGCTGCGCGCCGGCGCCTCGCTCGGGTCGTGAGGCCGGAGCTCGATAAGAAGCGCGTCCAGGAGTTCGCCCGCAAGGTGTTCGGGTTCTACACCGGCGGCGTGCTCACGCTGATGATCGAGCTCGGCTACCGTCACGGGCTCTTCGAGGCGGCCGCGCAGGGCCCGGCGACGAGCTCTGAGCTGGCCGCGCGCGCCGGCCTCGACGAGCGGTACGTGCGCGAGTGGCTCGGCGCGATGGCCACCGGCGGCGTGGTCGACTACGACGCGGCCACCAGCCGCTTCACCCTGCCCGCGGAGCACGCGCAGTGTCTCACCGGCGCATCGAGCCGGAATCTCGCCCCGGGGAGCCAGACGCTCAGGATGCTGGCCACGCGACTGCCGAAGGTCTCCGACTGCTTCCGCCAGGGCGGCGGCGTGCCGTACTCGGAGTTCCGGCCCGACTTCACCGAGGCCATGGACGCCTCGTGGCGGCGGATTTACGACGGGCTGCTCATCAAGGCCTTCCTGCCGCTGGTCAAGGGCGTTCCGGAGCGGCTCCAGCAAGGCATCCGCGTGGCCGACGTCGGCTGCGGCACCGGTCATGCGGTGAACGTCATGGCGCGCGAGTATCCGCGCTCGACGTTCGTCGGCTTCGACCTCGGCGAGGACGCGATCGCCCGCGCGCGCGCCGAGGCCCATGCGATGGGACTCGCGAACGCGCGGTTCGAGCGCCTCGACGCGACCACGCTGCCGACCGATCCGAAGTTCGACCTGATCACGTCGTTCGATGCGATCCACGATCAGCGCGACCCCGCCGCCGCGCTGCGCCGGATCGCCGGGGCGCTGGCGACCGACGGCCTCTACCTCATGATGGAGCCGCGCGCCTCGTCCGCCCTCGCCGACAACCTCGGCCAGCCGTTCGCACCGTACCTGTACGGCATCAGCGTGCTGCATTGCATGACGGTCTCGCTCGCCGAGGGCGGGGCTGGGCTCGGAACGGCCTGGGGCGAGCAGCTCGCGCGACGCATGCTGGCCGAGGCCGGGTTCACGCGTGTCGAGGCGCTGGAGGCGCCCGGGCCCCAGAACACGATCTACGTCTGCGGCACGAGCGCGTAGCGGCGGACCGGATAGCGCGTCAGCACTAGTGCTGCCGCCTCATTGACCGCTATCGGCGTCGCCTCTAGCTTGGATGTGATGGTATGGACGGGTGAGAACCTCTTCAAGCGCTTCCTGGCCGATCACCGTGGCCACGCTGGCTTGATGACCTCGGCGTCCAGCTCCCTCGCGGGGCCAACGGTCGCCAGTTGCGGCTGCGGCGCGTTCTTCGAGTCGTGGACGCACGCTGACGGCCAGTGGAGCGCGCGGATCGGCAACGGACCATCGCGCACGCTCTCGATCCGCTGACCTTTCCTACCTGTCCAGCCACACCTCCTGCATCCGAGCGTAGTTGTAGAGCGAGTTGTGGGGGACGAGGTTCTTCACGTACGGCCAGCGAGTGAAGTACTCGGTACGCCAGCCCAGCATCGGCCGGGCCACGTCGGCCTCGAGCTTGCGTTGGATCTCCCACACCCGTTTGAGCCGCTTGTCGCGATCGAGCTCCTCTGACTGCTCGTCGATGAGCCGGTCCATCGCCTCGTTGCAGTAGTCGGTGTAGTTCCGGGCCGTCCCGCACTTGTAGTTCTCGAAGAGGTAGGCGTCGGGATCGTCGAACGCGCCCGCGGTGAGGTTGGCGCCGATCACGAACTCGCGACGGGCCAGCGCCGGGAAGTACTGCGCGGTGTCGAGCTGTTTCACCGCCGCCTCCACCCCGACCTGGCGGAGCTGATCGGCGACGAACGACGCCAGGTCCACGTAGATGGCGATCGCACGCGTCGTCAGCTCGAGGCGCAACGGCTTGGCGGGGCCGGCGCCGGCCTGAGCGAGCAGCCGCTTGGCCTCGGCCTTGTCGACGGCCGGGTCGCGGTAGCCCGGCAGCGCCTGGAGGTCCTTGTCCAGCAGCCCCCAGGATCCCCACGGCTTGGGCATGAGCGCGGCGCCCACGACGGCGCCGTTGTAGCGGACGCCCTTGACGTAGGCGTGGCGGTCCATGGCCAGGCTGACGGCGCGACGGATGACGACGTTGTCGAACGGCGGCTTCTTGTGATTCATGACCACGTTGTCGCTGCCGTTCTGACCGATCTCGGTGACGATCATCGAGGGCACGTTCTTCTTGATCGTCTCGGCCATGAGCTTCGTCATCTCGAGCGGGATGCCGGTGTCGAGCCGGCCGGTCTGCAGCGCGGCCAGCCGCGTCCCGCGCTCGGTGATGATCGGATAGCGGATGCCGTCGAGATACGGGCGATCCTTCACGAAGTACTCGGGATTGCGCTCGAGCTCGACCATCTGCCCCCGGGTGTACTCCTTCAGCCTGAACGGTCCCGTCCCCACGCAGCGCTGGCGTAGCTCGGCCAGCGGCACGTGGGCGGGATACACGGGCGAATACCCAGACGCGAGCATCAGGATCAACGAGGGCTGGGGCCGCTTGAGCCGGAAGATCACCGTGTGGGCGTCGGGCGCCTCGATGGCCTCGACGTTGGCGTACCAGTCTTTCCGCGGGCTCAAGCGGAGCTTGGCCGGCGCGTCCTTGGCCTCGCGCACCACGTCGAAGGTGTACTTGACGTCGGCCGAGGAGAACGGCTTCCCGTCGTGCCACTTCACGTTCTTGCGGAGGAAGAGGACGAGGTTGCGGTAGCTGTCCTGCCACGACCAGCGCTCGGCCAGCTCGGCGATGACGGTCTCCACGCTCTCGACCGGCTTGAGCGGATCGAAGGTCACGAGATTCGAGTAGCAAGGCGCCACCGGCCACACTCCGGAGATGGTGGACGACTCATGGATCGAGAATCCCGGCGGATCCTCCATCAGCATCGCGTTGAGGATGCCGCCCCGCTTCGGCGTCTGGCCGACGGCTGGCCATCCCGCCGCGGCGAGCGTGGCGATCACGGCCAGCAGGGCGACCGCGCACCGTGATCTCATGGGTTCAGCCGAGTCTCATCAAGTCGAGTGTGGCGCGGCCGACGAGGCCGTAGGGGCTGGCCAGCGTCTCGGGGATCTCGAAGTGGTTGTAGCCCTGGCCCACGATGAGCGCGTGGAGCCGGCCCGCGGTCCTGAGCGCCCCGGCGAACTCGCGCGATTGCCGCTGGAACTCCGGCGATTCCTGATCACCGTAGGCGACGATCACCGGGCACGGGATGCGAGCCAGATGGCGCTGAGCACTGTGGTCGTGCTCGATCCGATCGTCGAACTTCACGTAGCTCGACCGCGCCGACAGCCGCGGGCCGCGAAGATCGTACATGCCGCTGATGCAGACGCCGCCCTTCACCACGTCGCGAGGCAGGCCGAGCTCCGTGCTCCAGTCGGTGACGAGCACGGTGCCGGCGAGATGGCCGCCCGACGAGTGCCCGGCCACGTAGATGCGGCCGGGATCGCCGCCGAACGAGGAAGCGTGCTTGGCCACCCACGCGACCGCCCGACGCACCTGAGCCACCATGCCGTCGAGGCCCACCTCCATCACGGTGGCGAAATCGGGCACGACGTAGTGAGCGCCGGCTCGCACGAACGCTTCCGCCGCATACGCGGAGTCCCTGGCCTTCCCCGTCCGCCAGGCGCCACCGTGAACGAACACCAGGACGGGAGCGTTGGCTCTGGCCGTCGGGTAGATGTCCAGCGTCTCGATGGCGCTCGCGCCATACGCCACGGTCTTCGGCGCGCCGAGCCGCGCGCGCACGCCATCGCTGTTGACGACGTACCGCTTGAGGACCGCGTCCATGTTGGGCGCCCAGGCGCGCTGGTCGTACGCGCGATCGAGCGCGTCCTGGTCATAGTCGAGGAAGACCTTCGGCTGGGCATGGGCGCGTCGGCCGGTCGCGGTGACTGCGAGGCCGACGAGCAGCGCGCGACGCGAGAGCGGCGGCATTCCTCTCATGGTGGTGGCCCCTCACGAGCGGAAGGCGGCTTCTGGCGAAGGAGGGCCTGATCACGGTCGGCCACGGTCTTCTCGAGCGCGGCGGCGCGAGCCTCCGCCGAGCGCGCCCGTGAGCGCCAGCGCCACACCTGGATCCACAGCGGGAACCCGGCCACGACGAGGCCGGCGGCGAGGGCGGCGAGGACGACGCCGGCGAGCGGCACGGCATCGATGCTCCAGGTGAGGAATCGGACGCTGGTGGGCACTCCGTTCTGGAGCGCGAACACTGCGATGACCGCCGCGACCAGCGCCGCCACGACGTACCCGATGGCCATGTGCGGGGGATTATAAACGGACGGCGACCGAGGTGGCCGACGGGCTACGCGCTCTCTTCGGCTTCCCTCCTGAACTGGGTGTCGGACGCCCGCGGGCTGCTCTCCATCAGCCGTGGATACTCGCGCGCGAACGTGGCGACGATCTCGTCCACCGGAACGTCGGCGTGGGCACCGTGGTCGCGCAGGTACTCCATGTGACGGCGGCCGCCCCGGTCGTAGGCGTGAAAGAGCGAGTCCGACCGGCCGTCGAACTCGAGGGGGCGGACTCCGAACTTGTCGCAGAGCACGCGATCGAAGGCCGGCGTCGCCTTCACCCACCGGCCGGCCACCGCCATCTCGGTGTAGCCGTGATAGTAGAAGACGTCTCCGCCGACCAGCGCCCTCAGCCGGGGCGTGCAGAGGTGATTGCGCACGTCGGCGAAGCCGACCCGAGCCGGAATGCCGCTTGCGCGCGCGACGGCGGCGAGCACCGCCGCCTTGCCGACGCAGAACCCGTCTCCACGGGCCAGCACCGCGCTCGCGCGGAAGGTGTCGAGCGAGTGGAAATCGCAGTAGGGCGTGTAGACGATCCCGTCGCGGACGGCGTAGTAGAGGCGCACGGCCCGGGTCACCTCGTCGCTCTCGTCACCGGCGGCCTGGCGGGCGAAGGCGGCGATGTTCGGAGCGGCGCTGTCGATGAAGGCGGTGGGGAGCAGGAAGTCCGGCACGTTTGGAGTCTACTTCAGCGCGGCAAACACCTCACGCGCGAGCCGGGGAAGCTCGGGATCGCGCGCGCCCATGATCAGCACGGTGTCGCCCGGGCGCGCCTCGCGGGCGACCCACGCGCGCACCGCCGCGTGATCAGGCGCGTAGGCGCAGCCGATGTCCTCGGCCAGCGCGCGGCTCGAGATGTCCCGGGCCACGGTGCCGCCCGCGTAGAAGATCTCCGCATAGCAGAAGCGGTCCTCGGATCGCAGGAGTGAGGGCAGGAGCTCGCGAAGCTCGGGGCGCAGGAAGCGCGCGGGCCCGAAGCCGTGCGGCTGAAAGACCGCGAGCACCCGGGACGCGCCGGCCTGCGCCGTCGTGATCGCGGCGCGCAGCTTCTCGCCGTTGTGGGCGTAATCGTCCACCACGCGGATGCCCGACGCCGTCACACCGATCCGCTCGAACCGGCGCGCCACGCCCGGAAAACGCGCGATCAGCGTCTCCACGGTGACGGTGTCCAGCCCGAGCTCGAGCCCGATCAGCGCCGCCGCCGTCGCGTTCTCGAGGTTGTGGAGGCCCGGCAGCAGCACGTCGAGCTTGAGCTCGCTCCCGCGGTACCGCAGCATGCCGGCCGCGCGCTCGGCTCCCAGGCCGAGCACCTCCAGCGCCGCATCGGCGCCGGCGACCGTGCCATAGGTGATGGCGTTGAACGTCTGCCCGATCGCGGTCGCTTCCGGGCACCGCGCGTTGACGAGGAGCGTGCTGCAGGACGCGGCGAACGTGGCGAACTGAGCGCGCAGCGCCGGCAGCTCACCGTGGTCGCGGCTCACGTTGTGGATGAGGCCGATCGCGGGGCGGTAGCCGACCAGCGTGCCGTCGGACTCGCACGCCTCGGCGATGACCGGGCCGTCGGCCGGCCCGGGAAGAAAGCAGCCGGCGGAGCCCTCACCGACGCCGGCCGCGCCACCGATCACGGTCGCCGGCCTCCCGGCCTCGCGCACGAGCCACGCGATCATGCCGGTGATCGTGCTCTTGCCGCTGGTGCCGGCGATGGCCACACCCGGCTGGCCGGCGTTGACGACCTCGGCCAGCAGCGCCGGACGCGAGATGCGCGCGAGCCCGAGGGCGGTGGCGGCCTGCATCTCCGGTGTGGATGCCTCCACGGCGGTCGAGTGAACGAAGCGTCCGATGCCGCGCGTGATCGCGCTGCCATCGTGCGGCAGGACGACGATGCCGGCGGCGCGCAGCCGGGCGGCGACGTCCGAGCTCTTGCCCTGATCGATCGCCCGGTCAGAGCCCTGGACGTCGTGCCCGCGGCACCGCATCAGGCAGGCCAGCGGCGCCATGCCGGCGCCGGCGATCCCCGAGAAGTGGTAACGCATCATGCAAGGCCTCGTGCAGTCGGAATGCCAGACCTCCCGGCCGTCGATGGTGACGCTTTCATTCGAGTTTAGGGTCGGTCGGTGCCAGGTTCCGAAATTTTTCCGACCGGTTGTCACGCCGGAATGTCGAGCCGGTGACAGTGATGTAGAGTACGCCGCCAGGAGGGACGGTTATGGCCCGCAAGTCCACCCCCACGCCCAAGTCCGTGACGCCCGACACGATCGATCCCCGCCATCGCTGGGACCGCCCGCTGCAGGCCCCCGGCCACATGCCGGTGGACTTCGAGGAACGCGTGGACTTCCGGCGCCTGCAGGGGTATCGGCTCGCCCGCGTTCGTCAGGCGCTGGCGCGCTCGGGCCTGGGCGCGCTGCTCGTCTTCGACCAGTACAACATCCGCTACATCTCGAGCACGGTCATCGGCGAGTGGGCGCGGGACAAGCTCACGCGCTGGTCGCTCCTCACCGGCAACGGCGAGCCGTGGGTGTGGGACTTCGGCTCGGCAGCGCGCCACCACAAGCTCTACGCGCCGTGGATCCCCGAAAAGCAGTCGCTGGCCGGCATGGTCGGCATGCGCGGCGCGGTGTCGCCAAAGGCGGGGCTCTTCAAGCAGGCGGCGCTCGAGATCAAGAAGATCCTGAAGGACGAGGGCGTGGCCGACATGCCGCTCGGCATCGACCTCGTCGAGCCGCCGTTCCTCTTCGCCCTCCAGGAGGCCGGCGTCCAGGTGAAGGACGGCCAGCAGGTCATGCTGGAGGCGCGGATGATCAAGAGCCAGGACGAGCTGACGCTGCTCAACATGGCCGCCGCGATGGTGGACGGCGTCTACCAGGACATCTACGAGGCGCTCAAGCCCGGCGTGCGCGAGAACGAGATCGTCGCGCTCGCCACCAAGCGGCTCTACGAGATGGGCTCCGACTGCGTGGAGGCCATCAACTCGATCTCGGGCGAGCGCTGCAGCCCACACCCCCACAACTTCACCGACCGCATCATCCGCCCGGGCGACCAGGCCTTCTTCGACATCATCATGTCCTACACGGGCTACCGGACCTGCTACTACCGCACCTTCAACGTGGGCAAGGCCACGCGCGCCCAGAAGGACGCCTACACGAAGGCCCGCCAGTGGATGGACGAGGCGATCGCACTGATCAAACCCGGAGTGACGACGGACAAGATCGCGCGGGCGTTCCCCAAGGCCCAGGACATCGGGTTCGAGAGCGAGATGGGCGCGTTCGGCCTCAACTTCTGCCATGGCATCGGCCTCGGCCTGCACGAGCGGCCGATCATCAGCCGCGTCAACTCCTTCGACGACCCGATGGAGCTGGAGGCGGGGATGATGTTCGCGGTCGAGACCTACTGCCCGGCTACGGACGGTGTGTCGGCCGCCCGCATCGAGGAAGAGGTGATCGTGACGCCGGCCGGCGCCCAAATCATCACGCTCTTCCCCGCCGACGAGCTGCCGATCGCCAACAAGTACTAGGCTGCCCCGGGACCATCCGGACCCTGGGCGGTCGCGGGACGGCGTGCTTGCTCCTAATACCCGGCGGCGCGGTCGACCAGATTCCGCAGGGTCTCGCCCGCCAGCCAGCGGCGCACGTTCTCAGCGAAGAGCGTGACGCACTTGTCATCGTAGCTCGGCAGGAAGCCCGACACGTGCGGCGACAGGATCACGTTGTCGCACGCGTAGAGCGGATGCCCGGGCGACGGCGGCTCCTGGGCGAACACGTCGATGGCGGCACCGGCGATCACGCCTTCGCGGAGCGCCGCGGCCAACGCGGATTCGTCGACCGTCGCACCGCGCCCGACGTTGATGAAGTATGCGGACGGTTTCATGCTCAGAAGCTCGGCCTTGCCGATCATCCTCTCGGTCTCACGCGTCAGCGGCGTGGCCATGACGACCACGTCGGAGCGGGCGAGCAGTTCGCCGAGTTGGCGCGGGGCATACCACGCGTCCGGGAGCGCGCCGTCGGGGTCGCCCGTGCCGGGGAGCGCGTAGCCGGTGTCTTCGCGCTTCGAGGGATCGCGCTTGCATGCGAGCACCGTCATGCCGAACGTCTTTGCGAGACGCGCGAGCTCCCGACCGATGCTGCCGTAGCCGATGATGCCGAGCGAGGCGCCACGCAGTTCGCTCGGCACGAACAGCGGCCAGCGCTCGGCATCGGGCGGCCACGTCCCCCTCGCCTGCCAGGCGACCATGCGCGGCACCCGATGCGCGAGAGCCAGCAGCATCGTCATCGCATATTCCGCGATGGTGGCCGCGTGCACCCCGCTGGTGGTGGTGATCGGCACTGTGCTGTGCGTGTAGAGGGGATGATCGAAGAGCGCGTTCACGCCGGCCATGTGGAGCTGAACCCACTTGAGACGCGGCACGCGGGCGAGGTCGCGAGGCGGTGACATCGAATAGAGCACGTCGACGCTCATGTAGTTTGCGCTCTCCGGCTCCGCGCGCAACACGGTGAGCCGGGGCGAGACCGCACGCAGGCGGTCGAGCAGCGATTCGCTGAAGGGCATGGTGACGAGGATCGTGGTCGCGCTCAACGCGAGATCCCGCGTCCGTTACTTGATGGCGTAGGGGTTGATGGGCGTGCCGACGCCGCGAGTAACGGGCAGCGGCGGCGCGACGAGCAGGAAGGCCCAACGGCCGTCGGAAGCGCAGTCGGCCGCCAGCTCCTCCAGGTAGAAGATCTCACCGAGCGTCAGGCCCATGTTGGGGATGGCCAGGACGTGGAAGGGGTTGCGAAACGCGGGGAGCATCTCCGAGGGCCGGACCTCCACCGCGTAGTTGTCGCTGGCGATCGCGGCGATCTGGCGCGCGTGCAGCCACGGCGCGGTGTGGATCGACACGCCAGGAAAATTGTCCAGGTCGTAGCCGCGCCAGTCGTTCTTGTCCAGATAGCGCGTCATGTGGCCGGTGCGAACGAGCAGCAGGTCGCCGCGTCTGACCTCCACCTTCTGGGCGGCGGCCGTCCCCTCGAGATCGGCCACGGTGATCGCGTAACCCGGCTCGAGGGCGCGCACGCCCTTGTAGCGCGCCACGTCGAGCAGCACGGCGCGGCCGGCCAGCTTGCTCTTGGTCTTGTCGATGCTGTTCTTGGCCGCGCCCGTGCTGGTCACCAGGTCGGCGTCGTAGCCGTTCCACATCTTTCCCTCGTAGAAGATGTGGGCGAGGCTGTCCCACTGGGTCACGCACTGCAGCGGCATGACGATCCAGTCATCGGAGCCGCCGTAGCCCTGGGCCTCGCGCACCTGCTCGGGGGTGCGAGGCCGGTCGCCGCCGTCGCGGAACATCGCGTGGATCGGATTGAAGCGCTGGCGCGTGCCGCTCTGCGGGCCCTCGCGCTGCAACGGAATGCCGAGCGCGAAGATTTTGCCCGCCGTCGCGAGCCGGCAGCCCTCGGCGATCGTCTCCGGCGTGATGTAGTTGAGGGTGCCCAGCTCGTCGTTCGGCCCCCACTTGCCCCAGTTCCGCACCTGCAGCGCCAGCGTCCGAAGCGCGTCCTCGCTCATCCCGCCTCCCGGGCTCTCAGTCCACCACCTGCGGCCGGAGCCGCTCGGCGATGATGTCGATGGTGTCGTGGATGGCGGGATAGGTCGAGTACGACACCTCGAGCGCGATGTGGCCGCAGCCCAGCGCTCGGAAGCCGCGCAGCTCTTCGGCGATCTTCGCGACGGTGCCGGTGATCACGTGACGGCCGCGGATCAGCGCCATGTCCACCGCGGCCTGGTGCACGCCCTCGATCACGATCGGGATGCGCAGCGACAGCGCGGGCTCCCCGTCGCGTCCGGCGTCCTTCCAGAAGCGACGGAGCGTGTCAGCGCTCTGCTGGAAAGCGTCGCGGTTCGTCGCGGTCGCGTGCCAGCCGTCGGCGAACCGGGCGACGCGGCGGAGCGCGGCCTCGCTGTTGCCGCCAACGTAGAGCGGCGGCCGAGGCTTCTGCAGCGGCATCGGCGAGACGCTCACGTCGTGCAGCCGGTGGCGCTTCGTCTCGATCTTCGGGTGGGCCTGCGTCCACAGCGTCCGGAACAGCTCCAGCGCCTCCTCGCTCCGGCTCACCCGCTCCTTGAACGGCACGCCGAGGGCCTCGAACTCGCCCTCCAGCCAGCCGATCGCCGCGCCCACGATCAGCCGGCCGCCGGAGAGGACGTCGACGCTGGCCAGCAGCTTGGCGACGGGAATGGGCGAGCGGTACGGCAGGATCACGACGCTGGTCCCCAGCGCGATCCGGCGGGTCACGCCGGCCAGCCACGGCAGGACGGCGAGCGGATCGAGCATGTGCTCGCGATAGATCACGTTCGCCTGGTTGGGCACGATCACGTGATCGGTGACCCAGACCGAGTCGAGCCCGCGCTCTTCGGCGCGGCGCGCGACCTCGAGCATCCGGGGAACCTCGATCGGTCGGCCGTAGTGCGGCAGGCAGATGCCGAGCTTCATCGGCCGGCAGTATACCCTTCAGCGGATTTGGGCGACGACGGACTGCTCGACAACTGGTGGGGCTAGATCCTGGCCCTCGGGAATGTCGACATGGACGGGCGAAGCGTTCGGCCGCTCACCGCGCTCGTCCCGGCCGACGAGCTACCGATCGCCGACGGCGACGAGCGCGACGACCAGCAGCGCCGCGGCCACGGCGGCCACGGGATGCCAGAAGAACCCGATGAAGCTGCCCGTCACGACGCCGCCGACCACGAGCTCGGTGTGGGGTGAAAACATCGCTCAGACCGCCGCGTGCTTGCGCGCGGAGGCGTGGACGGTGGCCTCGAGATCGCGCGCCTCGGTGACCGCGTGCAGGCTCTTGAACGGGACACCGAAGGCAGCGTGTCCCGCGATGAGGATCATCGCGAAGTTCAGGGCGGTGGCCAGGATCTGGAGCACGGGCAGCGCGATGAGCTCCAGCACCTGCTCGCTCTTGTCGTGGAGCCAGTCGATGTCACGCCGGAAGTCCTCGAGGGCCGGCCGCCACCGCGCCAGCAATCCTCGCCGGTCCGGAGCGGCGTATTCCGGCGCGGCCACCGGCTCGCGCGCGATGAAACCCAGCAGCGTCGGCGTTCCATACTGGGCGAAGAGGAACCAGGTGGCGGCACGGACGCTGATCCAGGCGACCGCCGCCAGGACCAACGTCATGGACATGCTGAGCGTGATCCTCGCCTGCTCGGCGAGCCAGGGCGTGAGGGCCCGGACGACCTCGCGGTAGAAGAACATCGCCTCGAAGAACATCACGAAGAGCTGGACGAGGACCATCTGGATCAGGAACTTCACCTCGCGCTGGCGGACGGCGTTCACGAACGACTGCAGGCAGGCGAAGCTTCCCGCGACGAGCACGAACAGGAATCCGTAGAGGATCGGCGGGGCGAACCGGCCGACGTCCTCGGCACCGAGTACGGTGGCGATCACGCCCGTCATCGTCGCCCGCGCCGCGTAGGCGAGCACGCCGGCTTCGAGCAGGCACCAGACGATCAGCGTCATGAAGGCGACCCAGGGCACGCCGGGTCGGAAGTAACGCTGGGTCACGCTCCTGGTCATCGTGAACGGCACCGTGATCGTCTCGCGCAGGAACCCGGCCAGGAGTCGCACGCCGAGGTAGGTCATGGCGAGCGCCCACCCGACGGCCACGCCGCTCAGCCGGACGATGCCGACCCAGTACATCCAGACGACGCGCCCGGCGTCCCACCAGGCCAGCAGCAGCAACGAGCCGAAGCGCGTTCGCGATGCCCGGAAGGGCAGCGTGTAGATGGAGAGCTGCGTGCACCAGATGCCGGCCAGCGCCAGCAGCACGGGGAAGAGGAGGAAGACACACTTGGCCGCGGCCGCCCACGGCGAGGCCGACTCGAAGAAGAACGTAACGAGCGTGTGCTGCAGCTTCGGGATCCAGGCGATCGGCAGGGAGGCCATCTCGGCCAGGTCGTGCCAGGAGTCGGGCAGCGTGTCGATCAACGAGTCGAGCATTTCGTGCTCTCCTTGACTACGGGCTCTCCGATGGCACACCGCTCACGATCGCGCTCGTCCGTGGACTCGCCGCCACCGATCGGATCATCGGCGTCGGCGCCCACGGGCCCAGGACCTCGCGGCGAGGCTCCGGCCTCACCGTCTCGCGGTGAATCGGCTCGGCCTCGCGGCGTGGCTCGGGGCGAGGCTCGGGGCGAGTCGGCGGCACGTAGACGGCGGGGCGGATCTGGGGCCTCATGGTCGATTCCGTCGTGACGACACGGCGGTTCGACGAACCATAGATGACGGCCACGCCGCGGTAATTGATCCGGCGAAGGATCTTGGCGACGTAGCGGCGGGTCTCCCGATACGGCGGGACCCCGTGATAATTGATGACGGTCTGCTCGCCGGCGTTGTAGGCCGCGACCGCGAGCGGAATGTTGCCGTGGAAGCGATCCAGCAGCCGGCGCAGATGGCGCACGCCGCCGTCGATGTTCTCGTACGGATCGAACGAGTTGCGCACCGACAGGCTCGATGCCGTCGCCGGCATGAGCTGCATGAGGCCGCGAGCGCCCTTGCGCGACACCGCCCGTGGGTTGAACTCGGACTCGGCTTCGATGATGGCCGCGACCAGCAGCGGCGAGATGCCGTGGCGGAGCGCGACCTGCTTGATGTGCGCGTGAATGTCCGTCATTGTGAGCCGCGGCTTCGGCTCTTCCGCCGGTTCCGCCACCGGCTCTTCGTCGACCGATTCGTCGACCACGGCCGCCGCGACCGCGGCCGCATCCGTGTCCGCCTCCGCCTCTGACGTCAGCGTCGGCACACCTCCGGGGCGCGTCAGCAGATACCCCGGAATCACCGTGATCAGCAGCACGGCGAAGCCGAGCAAATGGCGCGTCAGGACGGACGGTTGACCGTCATCCTCCGCAACACTTCTCAGGCCCAGCGTTGCTGTGTCGTTCACGACGTCTCCTCCGTGTCCCGCCTTTCTGAACAGTGTCCGGACAGACGCGGGACGCAGCACGGGGGTGACGAGGCAACCGGGATGCCAGACCCCCAGATTCGGGGGGTCGGTGCAGGTTTTCGGTCAGTTACCGGTCAGTGGCGTGGGCGCAGGGCCCGGGACGCGACGTCACGCGCTGGACACACTGCGTGACAAGCTGGACCTGGGCCTCAGCGACCGTCTGGCACGTCAGAGGCCGTAGAGCTCCCGCGCGTTGTCGCACAGGATGCGGCGACGGGACGCGTGCGGAACGTTCTTGAAGTTGTCGGCGATGGCCTGTTGCGACTCCGGCCACGTCGCATCGGCGTGAGGATAGTCGGACGCCCACATCACGCGGTCGTCGCGGAGCGTGTCGAGCATGCGCAATCCAGCGTGATCCGTCTGGAACGTCGCCCACACTTGCCGCCGACAGTACGCGCTCGGCGACATCGTGAGCGCGAGGCCGCCGTGCGTGCGCCAGTACTCCTCGGCATCGAGGAATTTGCGATGGGTGTCGTCCATGCGCTCGAGCATGTAGGGCAGCCAACCGATGCCGGTCTCGGCGAGCACGATCTTCAACGACGGATAGCGCTCCAGAGCGCCCGAGAAGATGACGGCGGCCAGCGGCTCGTCCATCTGCAGCGTCGAGCACGAGACGCGAACGCCCATGTTGCCGGCCTTCGCGGCCTTGGGCCCGCTGACGGCGACGGTGCGCAGTCCACCACCGAGGTGGAAACCGATGGGAATGCCCGTCTCGGCCGCCGCTTCCCAGAACGGCTCCCACGCGTCGTCCCACAGTGGTAGCTCGACGCGCGCGGCCAGGAACATGCCGGTGCGCAGCCCGATTTTCCGGAGGCTCCGGATTTCGTCGGCCGCGCTCGCCGGATCGTCGATGGGAATCAGGCCGGCGCCGACGAGACGCTCGGGCGCGGTCGCGCAGAACTGGGCGAGCCAGTCGTTGTACGCGCGATAGCAGACCTTGCGGAGCTCGGGATCGGCGATCAGCAGCGGCACGATCGGGCCGTACATCACGGTCGCGTCGATGCCGTCACGATCCATGTCGGCCAGGCGGAGCGCGGTGGTCGTCGGACGGAGGACGCCAGGCTCGAGCACCCCGCCCCGCTCGATGGCGGTACGCCGGCCGCCCTGCGCGCCGGCCGCGCCCTTGCGACCGCCCCACGAGTCCCAGCGATCGTTGCCGCAGACCCAGGAGGGCCCGTCGGCCGTGTCCACGACCTTCGGGGCGCGTTCGCGCCACTGCGCCGGCACGCGCGTCTGCCAGAGATCCTTCGGCAGCCACTGGAGATCGATGTGGTCGTCGGCCGAGATGATCCGATACTCCATTGCGTCCTCCGCTTACGTGTGGCCCTTACTTGTCGAGAAAGCCCCGGCCCTGGTCGGCGAGCTTGTTGAGCAACGGCGCCGGCCGCCAGAAATCACTGCCGGTCTGCTTCTCGAACGCCAGCAGCCGGTCGCGGATCGTCTTGAGCCCGATCTGATCGGCCCAGAACATCGGGCCGCCGCGATAGACGGGCCAGCCGTAGCCGTACACCCAGATGACGTCGATGTCGCTCGCACGGATCGCCTTGCCCTCCTCGAGGATCTTGGCGCCTTCGTTGACCATCGGGTAGAGCAGGCGCTCTCGGATCTCGTCGTCCGAGATCGATCGGCGCTGCACGCCGGCCTCTCGCGAGACTTCCGCGACGATCCGGTCGACCTCGGGATCGGGCTTCGGCGTGCGATCGCCGCCTTCGTACTTGAAGAAGCCGCTGCCCGTCTTCTGACCGAAACGGCCCATCTCGCAGAGACGATCGGCGACGGGCGCGCGCTCGCTCCGGCCCTTGCGGATGCGCCAGCCGACGTCGAGGCCAGCGAGATCGCTCATGGCGAACGGGCCCATGGGCAGGCCGAAGTCCGTCAGCACCTTGTCCACCTGCTGGGGCGACGCGCCCTCGAGCAGCAGGCGCTCGGACTGCTTGCCGCGCTGATGGAGCATGCGGTTACCGACGAAGCCGTGGCAGACGCCGACCAGCACCGGCACTTTGTTGATCCGTCGCCCGATCGCCATCGCCGTGGCGATGGCCGGCTTCGCCGATTTCTCGCCGCGGACGACCTCGAGCAGCCGCATGACGTTGGCCGGGCTGAAGAAGTGCATGCCGACGACGCTCTCGGGTCGCCGCGTGGCCGCGGCGATCTCGTCGACGTCGAGCGTGGACGTGTTGGTGGCCAGCACGGCGCTCGCCTTGGCCACCTTGTCGAGCCGGGCGAACACGTCCTTCTTGATGGGCATCTCCTCGAACACCGCCTCGACGACGAGATCGGCGTCGGCGAGAGCGTTGAAGTCGGTGGTGCCCTGGATCAGGCCCATGCGCTTCTCGACGTCGTCCTTGGTCAGCCGACCCTTGGCCGCCGTCGCCTCGTAATTCTTGCGCACCACGCCGAGGCCGCGATCGAGCGCCTCGCTGGCGACCTCGATTACCGTCACCGGAATACCGACGTTGGCGAAGTTCATGGCGATGCCGCCGCCCATCGTGCCGGCGCCGATCACGGCCGCCTTGCGGATCTCCGCTGCCGGCGTCTCCGCGGGCACGTCGGGAATCTTGGCCGCCTCGCGCTCGGCGAAGAAGAAGTAACGCTGGGCCTTCGACTCCGGCGAGTTGAGCGTCTCGACGAAGAGCTCTCGCTCCCGCGCCAATCCCTGGTCGAAGGGCAGGCTCACCGCCGCTTCCACCGCCCTGATGCATGCCTCCGGCGCCTTGAAGCCGCGCGTCTGGCGCGCCACCGATTTGCGGAACTCGCTGAAGATCTCGGGCTTGCCGCGCGCGGCAGCGACCTTGTCGCCGAGATCGCGCACCTTGCGCAGCGGCCGCTTCTCGTTGACCACGCGCTCGGCGAATGCGATGGCTCCCGCGGTGAGATCACCGTCGACGATCTCGTCCACCAGGCCCAGCCGCTTCGCCTCCTCGCCGCCGATGGGATCACCGCCGACGATCATCGCGAGCGCCTTCTCGACGCCGACGAGACGCGGCAGGCGTTGCGTGCCGCCTCCACCCGGAATGAGGCCGAGCTTGACCTCGGGCTGGCCGAGCCGCGCCGTCTTCACCGCGACGCGCCAGTGACACGTCATCGCCAGCTCGAGCCCGCCGCCGAGCGCGGTGCCGTGAATGGCGGCGACGATCGGCTTCGGGCCGCGCTCGATGACGTCCTGCACCTGGGAGAGCGTCGGCTCCTGCGGCGGCTTGCCGAATTCGGTGATGTCGGCGCCGGCGATGAACGTGCGCCCGGCGCATGCGATGACGATCGCGGCGGCCCCGGCATCGCCGGCCGCCTGGTTGATCGCGTCGCGCAGGCCCTGACGGACGTGATGACTGAGCGCGTTGACCGGCGGATTGTTCACGGTCACGACCGCGATGCGGCCCTGACGGTCGAGGCTGACGGACTGGCTGATTTGCGTCATGCATCCCTCGTTTGGCGAAGAAGTGGCGCCAATGATACTCGACCGGCCCCCGCCTTGCTTCGGGGAGCAGACGTCACGAGAGGAGGTTCGAAATGCACGCGGTCACGAGCGCGTGATCGCCGCCACTCTCGCGCGCTTGCCCTCGCTCGCAGCCGATGTTAATGGAGCAGTGAGGAGGCCTTCATGACCCTCACTCCCATCCCTCGTCGCGAGTTCCTCACGTGGTCAGGCATCGCCGGAATTCTCGCGGCCGGCCGAGCCCCGGCGTTCGCCCAGGGCACGACGCTCCACTTCCTTCAGTGGTCGCACTTCGTACCCGCCGCCGACACGCTGTTCGAGGCGCAGGCGCGCGAGTTCGGCAAGCAGGCGGGCGTCGACGTGAAGATCGAGCGGATCAATCAGAACGATCTGCAGGCCCGGGCGACGGCCGCCATCCAGAGCGCCTCCGGCCCCGACATCATGATCCTGGCCAACAACCACCCCCAGCTCTACGAGAGCGCGATGGTGGACGTGAGCGACGTGGCCGAGGAGATCGGCGGCAAGCAGGGCGGCTGGCACGACTACGCCAAGGTGAACTGCCTCGCCAACGGTCGCTGGATCGGCGTGCCGCAGTTCATCGTCTCGTGGGCGGTGACGTACCGCGAGGACTGGTTCAAGGAGGCGGGCTTCGAGTATCCGAAGACTTGGGACGAGTTCCGGAAAGTCGGCCGCGCCTTCAAAACCAAGGGGCGGCCCTTCGGCCAGGCCTTCGGACATTCGATCAACGATCCGAACGCATGGGCCTACCCCATCGTGTGGATGTGGGGCGGGCTCGAGGTTCAGAAGGACGGCCGCAGCGTTGCGCTCAACAGCAAGAACACCGTGGAGGCCGTGAAGTTCACGCTCGCGGTCTGGAAGGACTGCTTCGACGAGGGCGGCCTGGCCTGGGACGACAGCACGAACAACCGCGCGTTCTTGTCCCAGGAGATCTCGCTCACCGGCAACGCGCCGAGCATCTACATCGCGGCGCGCCAGAAGTTTCCCGACGTGTACAAAGGCACCAACCACGGCCACTACCCGCCGGGGCCGGCCGGACGGTTCTACTGGCTGCCGTGCTGGAACTCGTGCGTGATGAAGTACGGCAAGAACACGAAGGTCGCCAAGGACTTCATCCGCTATTACATGGACCGCGCGCAGTTCGATCGCTACTTCGAGACGATGGACACGTTCGGCATTCCGGCCACGCGAGCCTATGGCGACCACCCGCTGTGGAAGAAGGACCCCAAGACGGCCGTGTTCCCGGAGACGCTGCTGAGCGCGCGCCAGGTCGGCTACGCGGGGCCGCCTGGACGCAAGGCGACCGAGGCGCTGTCGAAGTACGTCATGGTGGACATGTTCGCCAAGGCGATCCAGGGCATGCGGCCGGAAGACGCCGTGGCCTGGGCTGCCTCGGAGATGACCAAGATCTACTCCACATAGATACGCCGCCTGGCCAGTTTGTCTCCGATCGATGCCGGAGTGGCCCTCGATGGGACAAGGCCCACTCCAATCTCGCGGAAAATCGCGAGCGAGCGGTCGTCCGGTTTGGCATCGTGCTCGCATTCGACCCGGATCGTGAAGACGGCCCGCCCTGCCCGAAAGGCCCCCCTGCTCCATTTCCCGTTTCGTCGTCTCGCGATCTGCCTCGACTGTGATGCGTGCTTCGAGCTGGGCCCGGGCAGCTGCCCGGCCTGTGGCAGCGGCACGCTGGCTCCACTCGCCCGCTTTTTCCAGAACGGCAATTCCGGGAGCCCCGCGAAAGTCCGCCGTCAGATGCTCGTGGTGGCCCAGGATCACCCGCACGTCTACGAGTACCTCAAGCGGATGTTCGCCGGGAACGACACGGTGGAGGTGATCCTCGACCGGCGTAACGGCGACCGGCGGCGCCCGGGGGCCACGCACCAGCCCGATCGCCGGCGGATGAGCGATCGCCGGCGACAGGAGATCGACAGCCAGCTCCGTGCGCTGGGATGGGCCATCGTGCTGCTGGATACCGGGCGCGATCACGAGCGCGTTCGCCCGCGCTCGCCCCGCTGATCCGGTCCCCTCGTCCTCTCGTCTAGCTCGTCGACGCCGCTCGCGCTCCCGGGGTACGTTATGATGCGCCGGTGCGCCGACCCCGCTCCGTCTCCGCGCTCGTCGGCCTAGACGTCTCCCGTCGCGGCATCGGTGGTCCCTGAGCAGCTTTCACCGCGTCGATCGGTGCCCGCTGTGCCGGGCCGAGCGCATCACGCCGTGGTTCCACGACGACGACGTGTGCTGGATCGCCGAATGCGAGATCTGCGCGGTGCCGATGGTGGTGTGGCGCTGGCATGGCGTCACGCCACCGGCTGACCACCTCACCCACATGCATGCCCGGCTGCGCGACGTGGCGACGGCTCAGATCGGCGAGTACTGGCTGGACGATCACATGCGGAATATCCCCGACCACTGGCACGCCCACGCCCGACCCAAGGGTGGTTTCTTCGGCCCGGGCTCATCATTAAGATAGCGTCGAAAAGGAGGGCATCATGACCAGACGCCCATGGAAGCTGCTGAGCCTCGGAGTCCTCGCGGCGCTCGTCGGCGGGCCAGGACTGGCCGCGGCTCAGCCGGTCAAGGTCGGAGCCGTCGTGCCACTCACTGGGCGTTACGGCGCGGGCGGTGCGCAGGTTCGCGCCGGCTACGAGATCGCCGTCGAGCACATCAACGCCGCCGGTGGCGTGACCGTGGGCGGCAAGAAGATGCCGATCGAGATCACGATCCTCGACGACGAGTCGGACGCCACGAAGACCGTGAGCCGGATGGAGACGCTGGCCGCGCAGGGCGTGGTCGCCTACCTCGGCGGCTTTGGCTCCGACCTGCACGCAGCGGCTGCCTCGGTCGCCGAGAAGAACAAGACGCCGTACCTCGGCGTGGCCTTCGCGCTCCACAAAGTCCACGAGCAGGGCTTCAAATATCTCTTCTCGCCCTTCTGGAAGTCGCCCGACATCAAGACCTACACGGTCGACCTCCTGAACTCGATTCCCGCCGCCGAGCGGCCCAAAGCCGCCGCGATCTTCCAGGAGAAGACGGACTGGGGCCGCGAGATGGCCACCGCCTGGACCGAAGCCGCCAAGCAGGCTGGCTACCAGGTGGCGATGGTGGGTGAATATGCGCCGGGCGCCAAGGACTTCTCCGATCTGATCTTGAAAGCCAAGGGCGCCGGCGCCGATCTCGTGCTCGGCCTGCCGACCCCGCCCGACGGCATGACGATCGTCAAGCAGATGAAGGAGCTGGGGCTCAACCCCAAGATGACGCTGCTCATCCGCGCGCCCGATCCGCCCATCTGGTCCAAGAACCTGGGCAAGGACGGCGACTACGTCGTCCTCGCCCCCGGCTGGCACCACGGCGTGAAGGCGCCCGGCGTGAAGGAGCTGAACGAGGCCCACACGAAGAAGATCGGGCGGCCGGCCGATCCGATCACCGGCCCGGCCTACGCCAACGTCCAGATCCTGGCCGCAGCGATCAGTCACGCCGGCTCGCTCGACAAGGACAAGATCCGTGACGCGATCACGGCGACCGACATGACGACGGTCATCGGCCCGGTGAAGTTCCGGCCCGACGGCACCGGCATCGTCAACGCCGTCTTCGTGCAGTGGCTGAACGGCAAGCAGGAGCTGGTGTTCCCAAAGGAAGCGGCCACGGCGCCGCTGGGATATCCGGCACCGCCGTTCGCCAAGAGGTGACGCTCCTCGAAGTCGAGCGCGTCACCAAGTCTTTCGGCGGCGTCCGGGCGGTCAGCGAGGTCTCCTTCAGCGTGAGGGAGGGCGAGCTGATCGGTGTGATGGGGCCCAACGGATCAGGGAAGACAACGCTCTTCAACCTGATCACGGGGGCGCTCCGACCGGACGCCGGCCACGTTCGCCTCCAGGGGCACGACATCACGGGCTGGCGACCGCACCGCGTGTGCGGCGCCGGCATCGCGCGGACGTTTCAGCTCGTCCGGCCCTTCCCGGGACTCACCGCGCTCGAGAACGTTCGCGTCGGTCTGCTGTACGGCCGCGCCCGCGATCCCCGTCACGTCGCCGCCGATGCCGAGCGCTTGCTGGCCCTCGTCGGGCTCGAGGGCAAGACGTTCCGTCGCGCCGCCGAGCTGACGTTGATGGACAAGAAGCGACTCGAGCTGGCCCGTGCGCTGGCCACCTCCCCTCATCTCCTGCTGCTCGACGAGCTCATGGCCGGGCTCAACCCCGCCGAGACCGAGACGGCGATGGCGCTGATCCGACGGCTCCAGTCCGAGGGCGTGACGCTGTTGATGGTCGAGCACATCGTCTGGGCGTTGATGGCCCTCTCGCAGCGCATCATCGTGTTGAGCGCCGGCGAGAAGATCGCCGAAGGCCGGCCCGACGCCATCGCCGCCGACGCCACCGTCGTCGAGGTGTACCTCGGCCATGCTGCACGTCGATAACGTCGAGGCCTCGTACGGACCGTTCCTCGCGCTCTCGGGCGCCACGCTCGAGGTGCGTGTCGGCGAGATCGTCGCGCTGCTCGGCCCCAACGGCGCCGGTAAGACGACGCTGATCCGCTGCATCGCCGGCCTGCTTCGTCCGCGCGCCGGCGGGATCCGCTGGGACGGCGCCTCGCTCGCCAGCGTGGCCGCCCACCGCATCGTCGAGCGCGGCATCGCCGTGGTCCCCGAAGGCCGGCGGCTCTTCGCCACGATGACGGTCGAGGAGCATCTCGACCTCGGCGCGTTCGCGCCGCATGCCCACGCCGGCCGCGTGCAGCGACTGGAGGAGGTCTACACGATCTTCCCGGTCCTGCGCGAGCGCCGCGGCCAGCTCGTGCGCGCGCTCTCGGGCGGCCAGCAGCAGATGGTCGCCATCGGTCGCGCGCTGATGGCGGCCCCGCGCCTGCTCATCCTCGACGAGCCGTCGCTCGGCCTGGCCCCGCGCATCGTGGAGTCGATCCTGGGCGTGCTCGGTGAGATCAACCGGCGTGGCGTGTCCATCCTCCTCGTGGAGCAGAACGTCCAGGCCGCGCTGGTGCTTGCCCATCGCGGCTACATCCTCGAGTCGGGCCGCATCGTCGGCGAGGGCACGGGCGCCGCGCTGATGGACGACCCACACGTCAAGCGCGCGTACCTCGGCCCCCTCGCGCTGCGCCACTGAGATGACGATCGTCCTCCAGCAGCTCGTCCTCGGCGTGCTGATCGGCGGCCTCTACGGCCTTGCCGCCGCCGGGCTCTCGCTGATCTTCGGCGTGATGAAGGTCCTCAACGTCGCCCACGGTGAGCTGATCATGCTGGGTGGCTACGGCGCGTTCTGGCTCTTCGCGCTGAGCGGGCTCGATCCGTTCGCCGCCCTCGTCGTCGTCATTCCCGTCGCGCTCGTCGGCGGCGCGATCCTCTACTGGGGACTCTTCGGCTGGGTCGTGCGCTACCACGAGGAGACGCGGATCAAGAACTCGCTCCTGATCGGCTTCGGGCTCGGCCTGGCACTCCACGCCGCGGCCGTACAGCTCTGGACCGCCGACGAGCGGTCGATCACGACCGCGTATGCCGGAAGCGTGCTCGACGTCGGCGGCGTCAGCCTGCCCGTGGTGCGGCTCGCCAGCCTCGTGATCGCGTTCGTGCTGATCGGCGGCCTGCACCTGCTGCTCAATCACTGGCGCTGGGGCCGCGCCATCCGCGCGACGGCCGACGACTGGGAGGCCGCGCTGATGACCGGCATCGACGTGCGGCGCGCCTACCTCATCGCCTTCGCCATCGGCACGGCGCTGGCCGGCGCGGCCGGCACGCTCGTCAGCGTCGGCTACTCGATCAGCCCGTCCATCGGCCTCGAGTGGACGTTGAAGGCGCTGATCGTCGTGGTCCTGGCCGGCCTCGGCTCGATGCTGGGGACGTTCGCCGGCGGCCTGATCCTCGGCGTGGCCGAGGCGTGCAGCGCGATGGTCTTCGGGGGCCCCTACCGCGAGGTGGTCGGCCTCGTCATCTTTCTCGTCGTGCTGGTGGCGCGGCCGCAGGGACTCTTCGCGAAGTGATGCGCCCGGCCTCGGCGGCGGCGGGCCTCGTCATCGTCGCCGCCCTGGCCGCGGTCCCGCTCGTGGTGCGCCGCGAGGACATCCTGAACTTCCTCTTCCTCGTGCTCCTGTCGATCGCGCTGGCGCAGTCCTGGAACGTCATCGCCGGCTACGCCGGCCAGGTCAACCTCGGTCACGCGGCCTTCTTCGGGCTGGGCGCGCTGGTCACCCGCGTGCTGTGGATCGCGGGCACGCCCGTCGTGATCGGGATGATCGCCGGCGCCCTCGTGGCCGTCGCATTCGCGCTGCTGATCGGCTGGGCGGCCTTCCGGCTGCGCGGCGCCTACTTCGCCATCGGCACGCTCGCGCTGAGCGAGATCTTCCGGATCACCGTGGGGAACACGCTCGCCGAGATCTCGACGCTGCCCCAGACGACGATCGCCACCTATCGCCTGGCGAATCGCTACTGGTTGGCGCTGGCCCTGGCCGTGCTGGCGATCGCGGCGGTGGCCGCGCTCGCGCGATCGCGCCTGGGTCTCGGCATGCAGGCCATTCGCGAGGACGAGGACGCCGCCGGCGCCACCGGCGTCGATGCGCTCCGGCTGAAGCTGATCGCCCTGGTCTGCTCGACCGCGCTCGCCGGCCTCGTTGGCGGCTGCTTCGCGTACTACCACATCTCGTTCTATCCCTCGCACCTGTTCAGCCCGGGCTGGACGTTCGACGCCGTCCTGATGACCTTCATCGGCGGCGTCGGCACGTTGCACGGGCCGGTGCTGGGCGCGATCTTCTACGTCTTCTTCAAGGAGTACCTGGCCATCCGCTGGGTGGACTTCCACCTGCTGATCTTCGGCGCGCTCTTCGTCGCGATCGTGCTCCTGCTGCCGGGAGGGCTGGTCGAGGCGATGGGGAAGCTGCGCGGACTCCTCGAGTCCGCTGCGTTCACCCCCGATAGACGGCGACCTCGACCCGAGCATCGTTGAAGCAGGCGCCCTCGGCGATGTCGGCGTGGTGGGCGGGGCAGAGCGCCGAGATGGTCTGGCCGTTGTCGCTGGTGCGCAGCCAGGCGCCCTTCAGCGACGAGACGACCCCGCGCGGCACGATGTCCGTCACGCGCAGTGGCAGTCGAACCTCGCCAAGATCGTTGAAGACGCGGACGCGCATGCCCGCCTCGAGGCCGCGGGCGCGGGCGTCGTCGGGATGCATCTCGAGCGGCGGCGTCTCGTCACCGCTGACGCCGCCGAAGGTCGAAGTGATCCGCTCGTCCGACGCCGGCGAGATCAGCGTGAGCGGGTAGCGCGAGTCGACCGGGAGGAAGCGCGGCAGCCGCGCACGATACTTCGTCTCCAGATAGGGCGACGCCAGCTCGACCTTTCCCGACTTCGTGTTGGGGAAGACGTTCTTGAAGAGCGTGAACTCGTCGCCGTTGGCGGTCATGGCCATCGCGCGATCGACGGGAATTGCGCTCGGCCGCACGCCGCCGAGCCGCGCGTCGGACGGATCGAGCGCCTCGTCCATCAGCTCGACGTCGCTCGCCCTGAAGATCGGATCGGTGAAGCCGAAGCGGGCGGCCAGGCGGCGAAAGATCTCGGTGTTGGGCAGCGCGTCCGCCTGCGGGGAGATGACCGCCTCGGCGCGCTGCAGCCAGTGCTGACCGTAGGCCGCGTAGAGCTCGGGATGCTCGAAGTGGCTCGCCGCCGGCAACACGATGTCGGCGTACGCGAGGCTGTCGGTCATCGCGACGTCGGAGCCGACGACGAAGAGATCCTCGCGCCCCAGGCCGCGCATCAGCCGATTCTGGTCGGGGTGCACCACCACCGGATTGTGGTTGTAGATGAAGACCGCCTTGATCGGCGGAGTGAGCCGCTCGTCGAGCAGGTGGGCGCCCACGTCGACGATGTTCAGGGTCCGCGTGCCCTTCGGCACGAGGTCGGGGCGTTGCAGGCGCGCGGGTGTCTTCGGAAACGCGAAGCCGGCGCCATTGATGAGGCCTCCGCCGGGCACACCGAGCTTCCCGGCCAGGGCCGGTAAGGCGAACACCGCGCGGATCCCGCTGCCGCCGTTCTGATTGCGCTCGAGCCCGTTGCCCACGCTGATCGCGGCGGGTGAGATGGTGGCGTACCACTCGGCGAGCGTGCGGACTTGATCGGCCGCCACACCGCAGATGTCGGCGGCTTCGGCGAGGCCGTAGCGACGCGCCAGCGCCATGTACTCCTCGTAGCCTTCGACGTGGCGGGCCACGAACTCGCGATCGATCGCTCCGCGTCGCTCGAGCTCGGCGGCGACGGCCCAGGCCAGGACCACGTCGGTGCCGGGCCGCAACGCGATGTGCAGGTCGGCCTGGCGGGCGACGGTGGTGCGGCGTGGATCGACGACGACCAGCTTGGCGCCCTGCTTCTTTGCCCGGTTGATCACGGGCATCAGGTGGAGATTCGACCACGTGACGTTGTTGCCCCAGGCCACGATCAGCCGCGAGTGCTCGGCCTGCTCGGGCCGCATGCCCGGGACGGTACCGAAGGTCCCCACCCACGCTTCGGTGCGAATCCCACCGCACAGCGGCCTCCGGTCGAGGAGGCTCGCGCCGAGCCGATGAAAGAACCGGAGGTCCATCGAGCCGCCGGCGAGGAAGCCGTGCGGTCCGGCGTAGTTGAGCGGCAGGATCGCCTGAGGCCCATGGGCCGCGATGATCGCGGTGAACCGCTCGTGGATCATGTCGAGCGCCTCGTCCCACGAGATCCGCTCGAAACGTGTAGCGCCGCGGGCGCCGTGGCGCCGCAGTGGCGTTCTGATCCTCCGCTCGCCGTGCACGAAGCCCGGATACGAGGCGGGCACCTTGGCGCACAGCACGCCGGCCGTATAGGGGTTGGCGTGCGAGCCCTTGATCGCGAGGATGCGATCGTTCTCGACGCTCACCGCGAGGCTGCACGTGTCCGGGCAATCGAGCGGGCAGACGCTGTGACGTTCGGTGATCATGCCGCGACTATGCGCCAGGACGCGGCGCTGCGGAAGACCCAATCACACCGGGCGCCACCGACCATCCAACTCGTTCCCAGCGGTTCATTTCACCGCCAGCGCCTGGACAATCGTGTCGACGTCGTAGACGCACCCACCCCACGTCCCCCCGCCCACGTGCTGGAGCGCCGCCCACAGCCGCGTGTCGTCGGGCAGATCGGGATCGGGCGAGAGATCGGGGCGCGGCGCGCGCGAGGCCAGGACGCGGGTGCCTTCGTCGACGCCGAAGGTGCGGTCGCCGTGGCCCACGAGATCGATCGAACCCTCCAGGCGATGGCGGTCGACGATGACCTGGATCAGGTCGCCGTCGAGCACCTTGCCGATGGGGCCGCCGGCCAGCGCCTCCGGGCCGACGTGGCCGATGCAGGCGCCGGTGGACACGCCCGAGAAGCGCGCGTCGGTGACGACGGTCACGTGCTTGCCCCACGAGAGATGCCGAAGCGCGGCGGTGATCTGGTAGATCTCCTCCATCCCCGCGCCCATCGGGCCGCGGCAGATGAGCACCATCACGTCGCCCGCCTTCAATGCCCCCTGCCCGCGGCTCTTGATGGCGACGATGGCGTCGCGTTCGCGCGTGAAGACGCGAGCCGGCCCGACCTTTCGATAGACGCCGTCGGGATCCACCACGCTGGGGTCGATGGCCGTGCTCTTGATCACCGCGCCCTCGGGGGCGAGATTGCCGCGCGGAAACGTCACCGTGCTGGTGAGCCCGCGCGAGCGCGCGCGGTCGGGATCCATGATCACGTCGTCGGCGGCCACGCCGTCCATGGCGGCCAGCCGCTCGCGCAACGCCTGCCGGCGCTCCGATGCCTGCCACCAGTCGAGGACGGCGCCGAGCCGCTCGCCGCTCACGGTCAGCGCGTCGAGCTCGAGCAGCCCGAGCCGACGCAGGTGGAGCATGACCTCGGGCACGCCGCCGGCCAGGAACGCGCGCACCGTCGGATGTGGCCCGTTGGGAAGCGTGTCGACCAGGCGCGGCACGCGGCGATTCACGGCGATCCAGTCGTCCACCGTCGGCCGGCGAAGCCCGGCCGCGTGGGCAATGGCCGGCAGGTGCAACAGCAGATTCGTGGAGCCGCCGAACGCGGCGTGCACCACCATCGCGTTCCTCACCGCCGCATCGGTGACGATGTCGCGGCCGCGGATGCCTCGGGACTCCAGCGCGACGAGGGCACGCGCCGAGCGTCGCGCCATGTCGAACCACACCGGCTGACCCGAGGGCGCCAGCGCCGCGTGCGGCAGCGTCAATCCCAGCGCCTCGCCGATGACCTGCGACGTCGCCGCCGTGCCGAGGAACTGGCAACCGCCGCCCGGGGACCCGCAGGCACGGCAGCCGAGATCCTGCGCCTGCTCGAGCGTCAGCTCGCCGTGGGCGAACCGCGCGCCGATCGACTGCACCTTGCCCGCGTCCTCCCCATCACGCGGCGGCAGCGTGACCCCGCCGGGCACGAGCACCGCGGGCAGACCGCGCAGCGCCGCCAGCGCCATCATCATCGCCGGCAGTCCCTTGTCGCACGTCGCGACGCCGAGCACGCCCTTGCGCGTCGGCAACGAGCGAGCCAGGCGCCGGAACACCTGGGCGGCGTCGTTACGATAGGCGAGGCTGTCCATCATGCCGACGGTGCCTTGCGTGCGGCCGTCGCACGGATCCGAGCAGTACGCGGCGAACGGGAGGCATTCGAGCGCGCGCAGCTCTTCGGCCGCCGCCTGCATCAGCAGGCCGATCTCCCAGTGACCGGTGTGATAGCCGAGCGCGATCGGATGGCCATCCGCGGCGCGGATGCCCCCGTTGGTCCCGAGCATCAGGTACTGCGGCCGCGTGAGCTCGCTCGGCTCCCAGCCCATCCCCGCGTTCTGGGTGAGGCCGAAGATGTCGCCGCTCGGCTGCTCGAGCAGCATTTCGGCGGTGACCGGCAAGCGGCCCTGAGGGCCAGCGCCCGCGGTCTGGACCTGCCACAGCGTTCGCTCGGACGTCACGATCTCCGAGAACCCGATGCTCCTTCGCGCCACGGTTGCCTCCCCGTGCCCGACGTCTGGGCTGTGAATGGGCACTATGGTATGTTCAAACGCTCGGAACCACCCGGGAGGAGGGGCCGGCCTACGACCCCGAAAATCTGAGAGCGTATCGACCTCACCGCAACATGACGATGGTGCGAACGTGATCCGCGGCCGCTCGGTGATCGTGCAGCCGGGCGAAGGCCCGTCGTTCTGGCAGCCGACGCCCGCCAACGGCCACGCCGATCCCGTCCTGACGCCGGCGAACACCGGCTTCGAGGGAATGTCGCTCGGCTATCAGACCATCGCCCCCGGTGGGCACGTGCGCGAGCACTCGCATACCACCCAGGTGGAGATGCTGATCTGCTTCCGCGGCCGTGGCCACCTGGTCGTCGACGGCGTCCGCCATCAGCTTGTGCCCGGCACCGCCGGCTTCTTCGGCTACGACGTGAAGCAGGAGATCTGGAACGACGGCGCCGAGGACCTCGTCATGGTGTGGATCATCGCGCCGCCCGGGCTCGAGAACTTCTTCGCCACCATCGGCCGCTGGCGCCGCCCCGGCGAGCCGGCGCCGGCGCCGTTCGAGCGCCGGCACGACGTCGTCGACATCGAGCGCGCCATGGGCATGAACGACACGAGGGCCTGAGCGGTGCCAACGATCTCCATCGGCGACGCCGAGCTTCACTACGAGGAGCACGGGCGGGGGCCGGCGCTGATGCTGGTGCCCGGCCTGAACGGTGTGGGCGCCTTCTGGGCGCGTCAGGTGCCCGATTTTGCCCGCGACTTCCGCGTCGTGGTGCACGACCATCGCGGGACCGGCCAGAGCACGCACTCACGCATCCGCTACTCGGTGGAGCAGATGGCGGCTGACGTTCTTCGCCTGATGGACCGCTTGGGCATCGCGTCCGCGCACGTCGCCGGTCACTCGACGGGCGGCGCCATCGGGCAGGTGATCGCGCAGGACCATCCCGACCGCGTGCAGAGCCTCGTCCTCAGCGCCACCTGGCCCGGACCCGATCCGTACTTTCGGCGGCTCTTCGAAGCGCGCAAGCAGACGCTCCGCGCGAGCGGCATGGAGGCGTACCTCGCGGGCTCGGCGCTCGTGCTCGCGCCACCGTGGTGGGTCAGCGCCAACGACGCCGCGCTCGCCGAGCAGCATCGCGCGACGGCGGCGGCGGCGGCGCCGGTCGAGATCATCGAGAGCCGCATCGACGCCATCCTCGCCTTCGACCGCCGGGCCCGCATGCGCGAGATTCGCGTGCCCACGCTGGTCGTCGTCGCCGCCGACGACATGGTGACGCCGCCTTTCTACTCGCGCGAGCTCGCCGACGGCGTCCCCGGCGCCAAGCTCGTCGTGCTCGACGGTGGCGGCCACTTCGTGCCGAACATCTTCCCCGATCAGTACAACGCGGTCGTCGGCGGCTTTCTGAGGAGCGTCATCGGCCGCTGATCGGCGAGGTCGACGCGCGCACACCACACTTCTCACGCCCGGCTGTGTCCTTGGAATCAGAAACTGGCGTCTCTCGAACGGTGACGAGGAGGTGAGTCATGGCCCATCTGATCATCCGCCACAAGGTCGCCGACTTCGCGAAGTGGAAGACGGCGTTCGATGCTCACGCCGACGCCCGCCGGAAGGCAGGGTCGCGCGGCGGCACGCTCTACCGCAGTGCCGACAACCCCAACGAGACGCTGATCGTGCTGGAGTGGGACAGCGTGGCGAACGCGCGGAAGTTCACGCAGTCGTCCGATCTGCAGGAGACGATGAAGCGCGCGGGCGTCGTCGATCAGCCCGCGCTGTTCTTCCTCGACGATGGGGAACCCGTGAAGTTCTGAAGGACGCACGACGGGCGCCCGAGTTCGCGGGCGCCCGCCGCTCGACTCGCTGGGCTCAGTTGAGTCCGAGGCGGGCCAAGCCCTCCTTGGCGGCCTTCTCGGCCTCGGCGTGCTTGCCGGCCTTGTGGAGCGCCTCGGCTTCGTCGGCCTTCGCACGCGCATCGTAGCTGGCATCGTCAAAGCGGCTGTCCGCTTCGTCGTGGATCTTCGCGACCAGCTTCGGGCACTGGAAGGCTAGCGCGGGGCCGGTGACCATCAGAGTCGCCAGAGCCGTGATCGCCAGGATCGCTCGAGACATGTGTCGCTGCCCCCTGTTCCGGATTGACTGTGCTCACTCCACCTCGTACATGGTGACGATGTTCTTGCCGTCGCGCTCCTCGTAAGACGCCTTCACCCGGGCGCCTTCACGAAGCGCGTCGAGCGGCAGGCCTTCCGCCACCCAGAGCTTGGTGCCGTCATCCAGGACGATGGCCCGGTCCACGGGATCCACCGACTGGATCTTCCCGGACGTCTCGCCCGCCCAGGCGGCGAACGACCCGACGAGCGCGATCACGAGCGCGAATCCGACGATCTTCTTCATGTCGACCTCCCCGCCACGTCGCGTGGCGCCAGCAGCCTACGCAACGCTCGGGCCAACCGGCGGCTCGTCGAAATCGCGCGAAATCGACGATCGCGATGCTCCCTGCCCGCGCGGTGAGCGTCGTCGATGTGGCGGAATGGTCGCGTGGTGGGGCGATTTGCCTCATGGGCCAACCGCTGGCCGGCGACCACCTTTCGTGATACATCGAACGCGTGATGCGGTTGGGCGTGCGCGCCAAGCTGGTGCTCTTGTCCCTGCTCATCCTCGTGGTCGTGTCGTTCTCGTTCACGTGGCTCCAGATCAGGCTGTCGCGCGCGTGGTTCGAGGAGGACCTGCGCGCCCGCGCGGTCATCTTCGCCCGCGAGGTCGCCGCGACGATCGGCGACCGTCGCGAGTTCGAGAACCGCGACATGCTCGCGCACAAGATCCGGCAGATCATGGCGATCCGGCAGAGCGTCTTCCAGCTCGACGTCCTCGGCTTCGACGAGGCGGGCTCGCACATCGTCGCCACCAGCTACGAGCCGCGCCGCCTGCCGTTCACGCGGCGCGAGGGCGAGCAGGTGCGGCAGGGCGACGTCGTCTCGCGCATGGTCACGGACCAGGACGGCCGCTCGTGGGAAGTGATGGCGCCGATCAGGGTCGAGGGCGATGTGGTGGGCGCCATCGCGGCCAAGTTCTCGCTCTCGCTGGCCGCCGCACGGGAAGCGCGGTTACGCGGCTGGGACCTCGCGCTGACCGGGTCCTCGGTCCTGCTCATGGGCTCGTTGATGGGCCTCGCCGTCCACGTCGTGGTGAACCGGCCCATCCGCCGGCTGGTCGACGCGATCCGCCACGTCGACGCCGGCCATCCGGGCGCGCCCGTTCGGGTGGACGGCCGGGATGAGTTCAGCGTGCTGGCCCGCCACTTCAACGAGATGCTCGCGCGCATCGAGGACTTCAACAGCGAGCTGCAGGCCCGGGTGAAGGAGGCCACGTCCGAGCTCGAGCGGCGCTATCACGAGGTCCAGCGCATGCAGCGCTCGCTGAGCCACGCCGAACGCCTGGCGCTGGCCGGACGCATCATGGCCGAGGTCGCGCACGAGGTCGGCACGCCGCTGCACTCGGTGGCCGGACACCTCGAGCTGCTCCGCCAAGACCTGCCGCCGTCGGCCCTGAGCGATGACGTGCGCCGCCGGCTCTCGATCATCGACGCCCAGCTCGCGCGGGTCACCCAGATCATCGCCCAGCTCCTTGATCTCACGCGACGCACGCCGGGCGAGCCGGAAGCCGTCGACGTCAACCGGCTCGTCACCGAGATCGCCGAGGTCGTGCGGCCCGGCATCGTCGCCGCCGGCCTTCGCCTCGACGCGACGACGCAGGTGTCCCTGCCCGCGATCGCGGGCTACTCGAACCAGCTCCAGCAAGTGGTCCTGAACCTGCTCACCAACGCCGTGGACGCCACGCCAGCCGGGGGCCGCATTGCCGTCGCCACCGGCACGCGGGACCGCCACGTCGAGCTGGCGGTCAGCGACACCGGGCGCGGGATCCCGGCCGCCGAGCAGACGCAGATCTTCGAGCCGTTCTTCTCGACGAAGGGCGGCAGCGGCCTCGGGCTGTTCATCTCGGCCCAGATCGTGCGCGAGCACCACGGCCGCATCGAGGTGACGAGCCAGCCCGGTCAGGGCAGCACGTTCCGCGTGCTCTTGCCGGTCGGAGAGCGCGCGTGATGTCGAGCGCCACGCTGCTCGTCGCCGACGACGACCCGGTCGCGCGCGACCTGCTCGTCGAGGTGCTCACCCGCGAGGGCTACCGCGTGCGTGCCGCCAGCGGCGGCGAGGACTGCGTGCGCATCGCCCAGGCCGAGCCGTGCGACCTCGCGCTGGTCGACCTGCGCATGCCGGGCGTCGACGGCCTCAGCGCGCTCAAGCGCCTGGTGACGCTCCAGCCGGCGCCCACCGTCGTGATCCTCACCGCGTTCGCCACCATGGAGACGGCGATCGACGCCATCCGGGCCGGGGCCTACGACTATCTCTCCAAACCGTTCCGGATCGACGAGATCAAGATGACGGTGCGGCGCGCGCTGGAGGCGCGCCGGCTGGTCGCCGACAATCGCCAGTACCGCCACGAGCTCCACGAGCGGTATGGCGTCGACAAGCTGGTCGGCCAGTCGCAAGAGATGGTCGCCATCTACAAGCTGGTGGCGCGCGTGGCCGCGCTCGACACGACGATCCTGATCCAGGGAGAGACCGGCACCGGCAAGGAGATGGTGGCGCGCGCCATCCACTACGCGAGCCCGCGAGCCGACCGTCCGCTCGTGGTCGTGGACTGCGCGGCGCTGCCCGAGCCGCTCTTCGAGTCCGAGCTGTTCGGCCACGAGCGCGGCGCCTTCACCGGCGCGGTGATGAGCCGGCGCGGGCTGCTGGAGACGGCCGACGGCAGCACCTGCTTCCTCGACGAAATCGGCGAGCTGCCGACGGCGCTCCAGGCCAAGCTCCTGCGCGTCCTCCAGGAGCGCGTGATCCGCCGGGTCGGTGGCAACGATCCGGTTCCCGTCAACGTGCGGTTGATCACGGCGACGAACCAGGATCTCCGCAAGCTGGTCGAGGATGGCCGCTTCCGCGAGGACCTCTACTACCGCCTCAACGGCGTGACCATCCGCGTGCCGCCACTGCGCGAGCGCCGGGAAGACCTGCCGCTGCTCGCCCAGCACTTCCTGCGCAAGTACGCCGAGGAGTCGGGCAAGGCGATTCTCGGCTACGCGCCCGGCACGCTGGAGCTCTTGAGCGCGTATGGCTGGCCGGGCAACGTGCGCGAGCTGCAGCACGTCGTCGAGCGCGCCGTGGCTCTGTCTTCGTCGGGGATGATCCTGGCCGACGACCTGCCTACCGAGATCCGCGCCGAGACCCTGGCGCCGCCCGAGCTGCCGAAGACCCGCATGACCCTCGACGAGCTGAAGCGCTGGTACGTCAACCGGGCGCTGGAGGAGACCGGCGGCAACAAGGTCCGCGCCGCCGAGCTCCTCGGCATCGATCGTCGCACGCTCTACCGGATCCTCGAGCGCGACGACGCCGAGGGCTGATCAGCCCTCGAGCGCGGTGTCGACGACGGCCAGCGGGCCCGGCCGCTCCACGTAGCGCACTTCGCGGATGCCCAGCATCCGAGCCACGTGATCCACCTTCAGCGGCCCCGGCGAGGGCGCCGCGCCCGGCGCCGGCTGCGGGAAGGCGGTCGAGCGCGCGGTGTGGAAGGCGATCGAGCCCTCCACCTTCTGCACGATCTGGTGGATGTGACCGTTGAGCACGGTCACCGAACCGAAGCGGCGGAGCAGCGCCAGGGCCTGCTCGCCGTCCTCGGTAACCCAGCCCCACTGGGGATAGACCGTCCACAGCGGCACGTGGGCGTAGACGATCACCGGCGTACTCGCCGAGAGCGGCGCCAGGTCGCGCTCGAGCCAGGTGAGCTGTTCGGCGCCCAGCGCCCCCATGCCCTCGCCCTTGTACGAGAGCACGTTCACGAGACCGGCGAAGTGGACGCCCTTGTAGTCGAAGCTCCGCCACCCCTTGCCGATCGTTCCCTTCCCGTAGCGCGCGAGGAACTCGGTGCCGCCGTCGACGAACACGTCGTGCTCGCCCGGCACGTAGAAGACATCGCCGGCGCGGAGCGCCTTCATCGTCTCGGCCACCGCGTCGAAGGCGCCGGCCTTCTGGCCGTGGGTGAGGTCGCCGGTGTGGATGACCAGCGCCGGCGCCGGATCGAGCGCGTTGATCCGGGCGATCGACTGCTGGAGCGTGACGAGGGCGTCGGGGTTGGCCGCGCCCTTGTAGCCGACGTGTGTGTCGCTGATCTGGGCGAAGGTAAAGGCGCCCGCCGCGGCCGCCGCGCGCGACGGCGCTCCCAGCACAGACGACGTCGCCACGCCGCCGGCCATGCTCCACACGACCCCGCTGCCTGCCCATGCCATGCACTCGAGAAAACCGCGACGATCCATGTCGCTCTCCTTGTCGGTCAGAGTCACTGCACGACCACGGTGCCGGTCATGCGCGGATGGAGCGCGCAGTGGTACGTGTACCGACCGGCGGTGGTGAACTGGTACGAGAACGTCTCGTCGTAGTCGAGGCCGGGCGACGCGAAGACCCCGGTCGCCGTCACGGTGTGAGGCTCTTCGTCCTCGTTGACCCACGTGACGGTGGCGCCCACCGGCACCGTGAGCGTCGTCGGACCGTACGCGAAGTGCTTGATCTCCACGCGCGGTGCCGTCGGCGCCGCTGCGGTGAGCGTGACGAGGGCCAGCGCAGCCAGGCCAAGCGTGTTCACGATCTTCATCGCATCCTCCTCCGCCCATGCCAACGGTCGGCGCGCCCGACCGTTCCCAGGGAACGAAGTGGCCGGCGGCGCGTTAGCATCGACGGAGTACCATGGCAAAGCATGGCGACGGAGCGAGCGGGCGACGTTCGGCAGGTCGGGCGCGAGGCGCTCGCCTACGCCGACACGCTCCACAATCTCGCCCACTATCTCGCCGGCAACGACCCGGACGCCCAGGACCTCGTGCAGGAGACGTACGCGCGGGCGCTACGGTCGCTCCACCAGTTCACGCCGGGGACCAACCTCAAGGCGTGGCTGTGCCGCATCCTGCGCAACACGTTCGTCAGCGAGTACCGCCGGCGGCGGGGCAGCCCGGTGGTGGGCGGCCTCGACACCGTCGATCCCGTCCACGACGTGGCGGATCACGAGATCGACGCGCTCAGGAAAGTCATGGCCGACGAGCTCCAGACGGCGCTGATGAGCCTCGGCGAGGATGCGCGGACGGTGATCCTGCTCGATCTGGAAGGCCTCACGGAGGTGGAGGTGGCCGAGGTGATGGGGTGTGCGGTCGGCACGGTGAAGTCGCGACTCTCACGGGCGCGGGCCGCGTTGCGCCGGCAGATCGGCGAGGCGGCCCGCTAGCGCGATGACCTGCGCCGACGCTCGCGATCTCGTCCTCGCGCACGCGCGAGGAGCGCTTCCACCCGGTGACGACGCCGCCGTGCGCGAGCACCTCGCCTCGTGTGCCGCGTGCGCGCGCGTGGACCACGTCGACCGCATGCTGAGCGAGGTCCTCGAGCAGCGCCTGCCCCAGCATCCCGCCTCGCTCGCTCTCAAGCGCCGGCTGGCGGCGGACTGGCCAGCCGCGCCGCGCGCGCGCCGTGCCTTCACGCGGCGGTGGCTGCCCGCGCTGGCCGCGGCCGCCGTCGTGCTGGCCGTGACGCCGCTCGGCTACCACCGACTCGTCGTCGTTCCCGGAGAGCGGAACGCGCTCGTCACCGAGGCGGTGAACGACCACGTGCGCGTGCTGATCAGCCAGCGGCCGATGGACGTCGAGAGCAGCGACGTCCACCAGGTCAAGCCGTGGTTCGCCGGTCGCCTCGATTTCGCGCCCGCGGTGGCGTTCGACGGTGACACCGAATTCCCGCTGCGGGGCGGCGCCGTCGGCTACTTCCTCGACCGGCGAGCCGCGGTGTTCCTCTACAGCCGCCGCCTTCACGCCATCTCGCTCTTCGTCGTGCGCGCCGACGGCCTCGACTGGCCAACCCGTCGCCTGGAGACGTCGTCGCGCGGCTTCCGGGTGATCGCGTGGAGAGCGGGCGAGCTCGGCTACGCCCTCGTGTCCGACGTCAGCGCGGGCGAGCTCAGGACGCTCGCCGCGAAGGTGATGGGCGAGCCGGCCTGACGCTCATCGCGACAGCCGCCGCCCGATCCGCTTCTCCACCACGTGGGTGACGGCGGAGAAGTCTTCCTGGCCCCAGCCCGAGTCGACCGCTTCGTCGTAGCTCCGCTTCGTCTCCTCGAGCAGCGGCGTCGGCACTCCGGTGCTCCGGGCCAGGCTCAGCGCGAGCTTCACGTCCTTGTGCATCAGCTCGGCCATGAAGGTCGGCGTGAACTCGCCGTCGAGCATGCGCTTGACCCGGCGCTCGAAGTACGTGCCGTAGGCCATGCCGCCGCCGTTGCGCACGACCTCGTAGAGGACGTAGGGATCCACACCGGATTGCACCGCCACCGCCAGCGCCTCGGCCACCGCCACGGCCGTGACGGCAGCCAGGCCGTTGTGGACGAGCTTGACGCGGTTCCCGGTGCCCGACGGCCCCACGTACATGTGCCGCGCGCCCATGATGGCGAGGTACGGGGCGATCGTCGCCAGCGTCGCCTGATCGCCGCCGACGATGAAGAAGATCTCGCCGGACACCGCCTGAGGTTGCGAGCCGAGCATCGGCGTGTCCATGTGGGTGATGCCTTGAGCCGCCAGTGCGCGGTTGAGGTCGACGGTGACCTCGGGGCTGACGGTGGAGCAATCGCAGGTGACGAGACCACGCGAGCCGCCAGCGGTCACGCCGTCGGCGCCGAGGTAAGCGGCGCGTACGATCTCGTCGTTCGGCAAGCAGGTGAAGAGTGTCGTGCTGCGGGCGGCCACGTCGGCCGCCGATCGGGCGACGCTCACGCCGGGCCGACCCGCGAAGGCTTTCGTCGCGGTCGGGTTGGCGTCGTGGACCACCACGCTGACGCCGGAATTGACGAGGTTCTGCGCCATGGGCCCGCCCATGGTGCCGAGTCCGATGAATCCCACGCGATCGCTCATGAGGAGCGATGTAGCACGGCGCCTCGGCGGGATCAATCGTCAGCCGGGCGGGGTCCCACGGTGCCAGAGGACTCTTCCGTGACGATCACCTCGACGAGGTGCTCCCTCGATCTTCTCCGGTCGGCTTGGCGGCGCTCGAACGCTACGGATCCGCGAGTCGTGCGCCGCTCGCCATAGCGCCTGTCCACAATGATCTGGACGTTTTTTTGTCCCTCAAAGGCCCTTCGCAGGGTCTCTTGGAGGTAGGCATGGGCTTGGTTGATGATGATGTACATCGTCCCGTGGCCCTGGCCGGGCCCGGGGTTTCCGCGAAGGATGCTCACGAGGATTCCGGGAAGGAGTTCCATCAGTTATGTCCTGAGTCCACGCGTCGTGACCCCTCATGGCTGTCCGGTGAGGCAGCCGTCTCGTTCCCAGTGACACGCCATCTTTGCGCTTCATGTCGTTATGGGTTGCCGGGCTCAAGCGGCTGTCGTTTTGTTCGATCACGGGAGCTGGGGCGGGCCTCGAGGATGGCCGTTTTAGACAAATGGCCCTCTTGGAGGACGGGTTTCAACGCGGTAAAGGCCTGAATCACGATGGCGCTGTTGCGACGGCGTTTCAACTTGGCCTGTGCGTCGGGACGGCCGACGGAGTAGTACTCAAAGCCGAGCGCCTTCATCTGCACGGGATCAAGCAGGTTGCGGCCATCGAGCACCAGCGGTCGGGCCATCACGTCGCGGATACGCTTCCAATCCATCCGCCGAAACTCCTCCCATTCGGTGGTGATCAGCAGCGCATCTGCGTTTTTCGCTACTTCGTATGGATCCCGGACGTATTCGACGTCAGGCAGAATCGCGCGGGCTTTTTCCATCGCCTGTGGATCGGAGGCGCGCACCTGCACACCCTCGGCCGCCAGCTGCCTGATTACTTCGATGGCGGGCGCCAGGCGAACGTCGTCGGTATTGGGCTTGAAGGCGAGGCCGAGCACCCCGACCTGCTTGTCCTTGACCACCCACAGCGCGCGCCTCACCTCTTCGAGGAACAGCCCGACGCGCCGGCGGTTCACCCGTTCTGCCTCCTTCAACAGGCCGAAGTCCACGCCGACGCTCTCCGCTAACCGGACGAACGCCTGGACATCTTTCGGCAGGCAAAAACCGCCGAAGCCCAGGCCGGCGCGGAGGAACTGCGGTCCAATGCGCGGGTCCAGACCCATCGCACTGGTCACCTCCTCGACGTCGGCACCCAGCCGCTCGCAGAGGTCTGCGAGGACATTGGCGTAGGAAATTTTCAGGGCCAAAAAGGAATTCGAAGCGTGCTTGATCAGCTCCGAGCTGGTCATCGAGGTCACCAGCATGTGTGGGGCTGGAGCCGGTGGGCAGGCCGCCGTGTGCACGGGGCAGTGACGCGAGCCCTCGAGGATGGGCCGGTAAATCTCGCGGAGTTGCTTTTCGGAGCCCTCGTCTTCCACGCCGACGACGATGCGGTCCGGGTGCATGAAGTCTTCGACCGCGGTGCCCTCGCGGAGAAACTCGGGGTTGGAAGCCACCCGTAACGTCAGGCCATTCTTGCGGCCGTAGACCGCCAGCGCCCGCTTCAACTGCAGTCCAGTTTGGGCCGGCACGGTACTTTTCTCGATCACGAGTTTTGGCGTGCGCGCTTCGGTGGCGATGATTCGCGCGACGTTGTCGATCGCGGAGAGATCGGCTTCGCCGGTTTGCCGAGGCGGCGTGCCCACACAGATAAAAATGTTATCGCCCGCGCGGACCGCTTCGCCCGCAGAGCGCGTGAAGGCGAGACGTCCAGCACTTCGGGCGGTAGCCAAGACCGTGTCGAGATGTGGCTCATAAATCGGCGCCCGGCCCGCCTCGAGCGTGGCGATACGGGCGGGGTCATTGTCCGTGCACATCACGTCGTGGCCTATTTCGGCGAGGCACCCGCCCGTCACCAACCCTACATACCCACAACCGATTATCGAAATTCGCATGCGTTCCTTGCTTTCACGGCACCCGTTCGCCGTTCCCTTCCGAGGGAATCCCCAGGTTGGCTGAGACGAGAAGACTCTCCGCGTCGGTCGACATTTGGAGACGATAGAGCTGTGCGTATCTGCCATTACGCGCCAAAAGCTCGAGGTGACTGCCCTCTTCAACGATCCGACCCCGATCGAGAACAACCACACGGTCAGCGAGGCGCACGGTCGTCAGGCGATGGGCGATGATCACCGTGGTGTGTCCGGCAGTGGCGCGCTCGAGGGCTTCCATCACGGTTTGCTCGGCCGCCGCATCGAGGCCGGTCGTCGGCTCGTCAAGAATCAAGATGGGCGCGTCCCGCAAAATCGCCCGCGCGATGGCGATCCGCTGTTTCTGTCCGCCGGAGAGTGTTGTGCCTCGCTCCGCCACGAGCGTCTCGTAGCGGTCTGGGAGTCGCTGAATAAACTCGTCCGCGTTGGCCGTGACGGCCGCGGCGGCGATCTCTTCGTCGCCGACACCCGGGCGCCCGAATGCGATGTTTTCGCGGATCGTGCCGCTGAACAGCAGCTGGTCCTGCAAGACGAGGCTGATGTGCTCGCGCAGCGACCGTAGCGAATAATTCCGGATGTCTTCGCCATCGATACGGACCTCACCGTGGGTCGGGTCGTAGAAGCGAGGGATCAGACTCACCAGGGTGCTCTTCCCGGCACCGGTGGCTCCGACGATGGCCACCTTTTCCCCCGGTGCGATCGCGAGGTCGATTTGCGACAGCACCGTTCGACCGGCCTCGTATTCGAACGATACATCCCGGAAGGCGATCTCGCCCTTCAATCCCTGGACGGTTTGCGCCCCTTCTCGGTCCGTCACGTCGCTCCGCACGCTCATGACCTCGGCAATCCGCTCCGCTCCGACACTGGCCTTGGTGAACAAATAGGAGGAGCGCGCCAGACCCTTCATCGGGTTGTAGAGGTTTGTGATGTAGGCAAAAAAGAGGACGACGTCCCCGGTCGTGAGCTCGCCCGTCTGCACGCGCGTGGCCCCGTACCACATCACGATTGTCAGGCCTACCGCAGCCAAGAAGTCTATCAGCGGCACCACGCGAGCCTGATGCCGCACAATGTCCAGATACGCCTGATGGTGACTTTCACTTCGGGCCTGGAAGCGCTCGTTTTGTTGCTCTTCTTGCGCCAGCCCTTGCACGATCCGGATGGATGCAAGCGTCTCCTGCGCCAGTGAAGCAAGCAGGCCGGTGCTGGCACGGGCCTGGCGGGAAGCAACCTTGATGCGGCTCTTGTAACAAAACACCCAAAACAGCAGGGGTGCGACCGAGAGAGAAATGAGGGCAAACTGCCAGTTGAGCCAGAACATCAAGACGAGCATTCCCATGAGCAAGCAGGCGTTGGTGGCGAAAACGGGGATGCCGTTGGCGATCATCTCCTGGATCGCTTGGGTATCCGAAGTCAGTCGCGTAATCAGGTCACCCGTCCGCTGCTGATCGTGAAACCGCAGCGAAAGGCGCTGCATATGCGCAAAGAGATCCCGGCGGATCGCGAAAACGAAGTGTTGTGCGATATCGCCCATCGCGCGGGTAAAGTAGTAGAGCAAGAAGCCCGTCACGACTGCAATCAGCAACGTCGCGGCGCACGCCCCGTAGAGAATCTCCGTTCGGCTGAACGGGGCGTTATCCAGCCAGCCGTGCAGGAAAGGCACACGGCTCGGCTTATCGGAGAGGACGCAATCAATGACGACCTTCAGAGGCCAAGGACGAAATACGTTAAGAAAGGCGTCCAGCGCCATCGCCAACGCCGCCGCGCTCAGCGGCCTCCAAAAGGGACGGAGCAGTGGCAAAAAGTGCCGAACCAGGTCCGTGGTGGTCTTCTCGCTATGCCGGGGACGCCAAGGCATTAACCCCATGCTCCTTTCCGACAACGCTGACGCCGTCGCTCGCGGCGGGTACGGTGGCGGTTGTGAGACCAGTCGAGAAACCCAAGGAAGGACGGCGTCGCGGGTAAACCGAGCGTCAGCTCAAGATCGTTCATCACCGCCTGGGCGCGGCGGATCACCTGCTTGGTAAGGGCCGCCCAGTCGCGGTCGAACAGGGGCACGCGACGGGCTATTTTGACCAACTGCACCGCCTCGTAGAGACGGGCGCGGAGCAGGCGCTCCTGCGGCGCCCTCGGAGCGTACCCGGCCAGGAACTGCTCTTGCACCTGCTCCAGCCCTTCCTGGTCGTAGGCCGTGAACCACAACTGCAGGTCAGCCAGAAACTTCCCGACGTCGTACGCCGGGTCGGCTAAGCGGCAGCCGTCGAAATCGATAAACGTGAACCCGCCAGGGGCGGCCCAGATGTGTTCGGATTTGAAGTCCCCGTGGGTGAAGGTGGGTGGCTCCGGGGAGAGCCGCTCGTGCAGTTCTCCTGCGCGGGCGAGGAGCCCCTCGATTGCCGGGCCCACTGACGGTAGCAGCGCCGGAATGTGATCGCTGGCCTCTCGCGCAATCTCGCTGACCTCTGCCGCGAAATCATGGAGCTTGAGCGGACCGGCGACTGCCGGCGGCAGGTGATGCAAGGCGTGGAGAGCCGCCCCGGCGCGCTCCAAGCACTCTGCCACGCCCGCCCCGGGGCGCTGCAGGCGTTCGGAGAGCGGCGCGCCGACTACGCGCGGATAGAGAACAACCGCGTCCTCGGCCACATACGCGAGCGGCCGCACAGCAGTGACGCCCTCTCCGTGCTCTGCGAGCCAGTCGGCCGCGCGCCCCGCCACACGGAAGGCGCGCGCTCCGTCCTCGCCAGTGTAGAGCTTGGCGAGCACCGTCTCTCCCTTCGCCACGTCCAGGCGGTCGTAGCGCAGTACGTGACGCTGGCCCGGGTGATAGCGGATAGCGGTGACGGCGTACCGGCCGGGCCGGGCCTGATCCGGTGTTCTATCACTCGCCGCGTAGGCGCCCGCGAGCATGTCGTGCACGTGCCGCGGATCCGATAAGCGCACGAGCTGGGGGAAGCGCGCGTCCAGCGGCGAGATCTCAAGATGCATGCTCCGCTCAGGCAAATCCGCCGTGAGCTGCCGGAACGGTGCCGCCACGCCCTGGCGAAGCGCCTCGGCCTGGATCCCAGATAGATCAGCCGTCCCGCCATGCTGATCTTCGTCTCTATCCGATCTCCAGGTGACTGCGATGGCGCGAGGGCGATATCCATCGGTGCCCTCGACGTGGACGAGCGCGTCATAGTAGGCCGTCAGCTTGCGGCCAGGTTTGAATCTCGCGCGCCGTAAACGACAGGGCCCCAGTGTGGCCGGAGCGGACAGCAGCCCCGTCAGTTGATCCCGCAATGCTTTGCGTGGCGCCCGAGAGAGCAGCAGCCACTGGATGACTTCTAGCTTCGCACGCCCGGAGAGCCCGTCGGCGAGGTTCAAGGCGAGCATCCGCGTCGGCACACTATGCTCCGTTCCTATCGAGAAGCCCATGCGAGAAGCGCGGTGTCGCGGGTAAACCGAGCGTCAGCTCAAGATCGTTCATCACCACCTGGGCGCGGCGGATCACCTGCTTGGTAAGGGCCGCCCAGTCGCGGTCGAACAGGGGCACGCGACGGGCTATTTTGACCAACTGCACCGCCTCGTAGAGACGGGCGCGGAGCAGGCGCTCCTGCGG
>Ga0209802_1000130_pt1 | contig 55004 bp, 55 predicted proteins | sample GraSoiAngelo_129_FD_185886 | JGI IMG/M metagenome (GOLD analysis project Ga0209802, IMG submission 185886) | Grasslands soil microbial communities from the Angelo Coastal Reserve, California, USA - 14_0927_12_40cm (SPAdes) (version 2) | ecosystem: Environmental > Terrestrial > Soil > Grasslands ...
TCGCGTTGATTTTTTCGTAGCCGTAGTCAGTGTAGGTCTTTAGTTTCTTTATCCGTCCTTGACTTGCGTTTCCGAGGTCAATGTTACTGACGACCAATACGGGATCTTCGTTTATTCGTTTGAGATAGATCCCTCCTCGCGGCAACGAGCTTCCGGCTAAGTAGCATAGGTCCGGATTCCCGTTAGTCGAGTCTCCGAAGACGATTAGTGACTTGATCCCACGCCTATCCATTACAGAGTCAATGTCAGAATGCAAAATGTACCGCTACCAGAGCGGCAGTTTCATGAAGTATATTATGGTTCGGAAAGTAGGTGGCCCTAGATCGGCACTTCGATCATCAACTTCTCCAAGAGTTCCTTGTACCTGTTTCTAATCGTGACCTCAGTAACGTTCGCAATCTCAGCAATCTCCCTCTGGGTCTTTCTCTCATTTGTAAGTACAGTGGCGATGTAAGTGGAAGCCGCAGCTATGCCAGCAGGTCCCCTGCCACTTGTGAGTTTCATGGCACGAGCAATCTCCAATATCTTAATCGCAATAGTCTCCGCCTTTCCAGATATGGCCAACTTGTTCGAGAATCGGGCGGCGTAATGCCGGTTGGTCGAAGGGGGGACAAACATCCCCAGTTCTCGCAACATGAACCTGTAGCTCCGTCCAATGTCCTTCTTGTTCAGCGTGGAGGCAGTCGCTATCTCATCCAACGTCCGTGGAACGCTGCATTGACGGCAGGACATGTAGATCGCAGCAGCGGTCACGTTGTGGATGGATCGTCCCCGAATCAGCCGTCTCTTTATCGCCCTTCGATAGATTACCGAGGCGGTCTCAAGAATATTTTTCGGAAGAGATAGCGCCGCTGAGAGCTTGCTAAGCTCAGACAAGGCGACCGCAAGGTTGCGTTCCGTCGCATCCGAGACTCGAACCCTCCTCTGCCACTTACGAAGCTTGTAAAGCTCGATCCTTTGATCCGCACTCACCGACTTCGTCCCGGTTGGACGATCACGCCAATCGATTATCGTCGATAGTCCCTTATCGTGAATAGTGAACGTCATTGGTGCTCCAACACGAGCGCGTTTTGCACGTTGCTCATCGTCGAACGCACGCCATTCTGGCCGCGTGTCGGCAATCTTCTCAACAACAACAGTACCGCACGTTACACAAACTACCTCGGCGGCATCATAATCCCTCATCAACCGTGATCCACCACACTCCGGACATACCCGTATCCGCCTAGGAGTCTCCTGCTCCGGCGATTGTCGTTGAGTCGTCCTTTCTAGTTCTTCTACCATCTGCTCGAATCTCTTAACCAGATTCTACCTCTTCTCAAGGAGGTAGACAATTCTCCCGGCCAACTTGTCCCTTGTTTCCTGACTGGCCGGAGTTACCGAAAGATATGCGGCTGCCACAGGACCCATTACATTGTTCACGGTCCCAATCTTTTCCAATTTCGGATCGAATACTTCCGTCCCGACTTGTGGAGGATTGCTCGTTTCTAAGCGAACGATGAGGTTGCCGCTCTTTGAAAGGTGCAGAACTTTGCCAAGACGCCTCAAACCCGCACCTAGCACCGGATGAAGGCAAAAACCCGAGATCGCATATATAAACATATACAGTTCTGAGTGTTGAACATATTTTTCAACAGCGTCTCAAGATCAATCTACCGTCTAGGAAGCCAGGAAGGCACAAGCACTGATACGAGAAGTCCAACTCACCAACTTCATGTCATACACTAACGCCAGTGTTCCATTAGAACCGGGACTAAACCTCATAATCGGACCAAACGGCGCAGGCAAATCCTCAATCCTCTTAGGGATTAGCGTAGTCCTCGGACAGACTTACACGGAACGAGCCAAACGGCTTAGCGACTTGATCCGATGGGGCGAAGAAGAGGCGAGAGTCTCGATCGTCTTGGACAATAATGGTCTGAAAGGGGTGAAACCGTTTCCTCGTGCTCGGGGAGACTCTGTCAGGCTCACTCGAATTCTCAAAAAATCTGGAGATTACAACTATCTCCTTAACAACAAACCCGTCTCGAAGACCGATGTCCTAGACGGATTGTCGAACGTGGGGTTGAACCCTGACAATATGCTGGTTATAATGCACCAGCTAATGGTCGGCCGATTCGGGTCTGTGACACCAACAGAGAAGCTTCTCATGCTGGAAGACGCCGTTGGTTTCGCGGCCTATAGGAAAGAAGTGCTTGAGTCCTCTGAAAGACTGCAGAAGCTAACAACAGAGCATCAAGCAATGGCCTCCGTTCTTGAAGGGACCAGAGAGACCTATGAGCATTGGCGGCGAGAACATGAAAAGTGGGAGTCGAAGAAGAAGCTAGAGCAGCAATTGCAAGATCTACAAAGAGAACTTGTCTGGCGAAAGATCATCAGAAAGGAAGCATCACAGAAAAGACTAGATGATCGTGTCGCAAGAGTCCGAGATGATTTGGCCGACGCGAGGACTGAGCATGATGTATCCGACAAGAGAAGCCAAGAGGCTAGCCGTCGATTGTTAGAATTGAACGCTGAGATCGAGAAGTTCAGAGGAGAGCAGCTAAACTTAGAACACCAACGGGGATTCAGAGCGGCCGCCACCAAATGGATAGAGAGGACGAGAGAAATTATCAAACTAACAAGCAAACTGGATAGCGACCCGAATCCTAGCGAGGTTTCTGTGAATGCAGACGTTAGACAAGCGATAGTAGAGATAGATGAAGAAGCACGACAACTCTCCCGATCTTCGACTCTAGAGAATGAACAATCCAGTAACCTCCGAAAGAGTATCCTCGACCTAACAGGCGAACTCAACAAGAACATAGACACACTGGTCGAATCGAAAGTCAAGCGAGAAGTGAACAGCTACAAGATTGCCGCCATGGATGAGCAGATACGCGAGCTTGAGACACAGATCAGGCTGGGGTTCGAAGAGTTACACCCTTTGCAAGCACAGGCGTCTCAACTAGGTCCCAGATTCGATACACCAAGAGAGTTCCAGACAATTAGCGTTGACATAGCGACCGTAGAGGATCGGCTCAAGCCACTCGCCCACTTGTCAGAAGATGTAGAGAAGCTCTACCGCAACTATGCTGGTATCTACGAGGACCTGAAGAAGAAGGCAGAGGTCGTGGAACTGAACCGAGGGGAAGTTCTGCATGATCTCCGCGAGCGACTAGCAAAATGGCGCACGATCATGGAGAAACTGTTCGAGGATCTTTCGATCCGATACGACAGCCTTCTCGCCGAAGTAGGTGCCAAGGGAAGGATTGTACTGAAACCTGCCAAGGAGATCGAAAAATCCGGCCTTGAATTATACGCGGGGTTCAAGGGGAACGATCCCGTTTCCCTCGACAGCCTCGCTCCCAGCGGCGGAGAAAGAACAGTCGCTATCATAGCCTTTCTATTGTCATTGCAGCAATATGTCGAATCCCCATTCCGAGCGATTGACGAATTCGACGTGCATATGGATCCGAAAAACAGGGAAACCGTCACGAAGCTGATCTATGCCGCCGCGACATCTAGTGACCCAAGCGAATACATTGCGATCACACCCGGTGAAGTTGCTTTGCCCGAAGGACAAGATGTCCACGTAGTAGTTGTCCAGAACGTAGAGGGAACCTCGGTCGTGAAGGAGCTAAAGTAACTCATGGCGAACATATTGCAAACGGGCTCCAAACACGCCGGGAGGAAGAGGGGAGGAGCACGTCGCGAACTCAAAGAACTCATCGAGACATGCGTAGCTATCGAAAATAGAAGATTCAACCCATTCCTGCTCGACATCAGTGAAGCACTCAGAATACTAAGGCTGCACGCTGAGGAATGGACGGAGCTTGGAGATCATCTCCTGGACATGAAAGCCCTCGCGAGCCTTGCCAAAGTCGTCGGCCTACAAAGTGCCAACCTCAGATTCCAATCTAGCACTCTCTACGTAGATCCTTCAATGCTGCAGGAGAAGCTTCGAGGAATGTCCCGAGATCAACTCGCCGGTCTCCTCCTATTATCGTGGCATCCCATAGTAGAATTCGAACAATTAACGGTCCCGACAGCCAGAGAAGCACTGGATTATTGGACAAAAATGCTACCTTTCTTCGAGAGATGGAAGAGATTCCAGCCGGGTCCAATTTCCCTACCCGTAACGACAGAGGCAGAGGAACTCCACCGTCTGGGAATGATCGCGGACAAAGCCTTCGGTAAGAAGCTCGACGAGTTCTGGATCGAGCTGAAGCAAATGGCCGGGACGAAGACAAAAATAGACTATTGGGCTTTCGTAAAGGGACAGAATCGAAGCGAGACCGTATCGCGCGCGCAACTAGCAAGCTTCCTGGTGACTTACGGCTACGCAACCCTTGAATCGGAAGGCCGAGAATTGACCCTCGCGCCGAAAGTGCAGCAGAGCATACGCAAGGAAGCAACACCCGTAAGTTTCCCGATTGCAATACCGCGAGAAGTGAAGTAGACTAGCATGGAAGAAGTTCAAACCGAACGCGAGTCGGAGCAGGAAACTAGCGACGAATCGGCCCAATCGGATCAAGGCGTTAATCAGCAAATCGTCAGTCCTCCGACTCAACCTGAACCGTCATATCCCAGCGAGCGATTGAAGCGTGCCGCTCACATGCTTTTCTTCAAACGTGGCCGAGTGCCGGGTGCCAAAGCTTGGGAGTTGAAAGCAGGGATTGGTAAATCCTACGAGAAGGTATTGGATCAGCTTGACGAGGAGCTGAAGGAGCTGGACTTACAGGTAAAGAAGGTCGAAGCAGAAGGGATCGGTGAGTACTCGCCCGAAGACGATGAAGCCGACAAGTTCCGATATTTCGTCCGCCTAAGGGGTACACTGACTCCCAAGGAAGCGAGAATGTCGGGATGGCGAATCGACAACCTCGCTGCGTTGGCAGCAGCTCTGTCCTTAGTAGTGTCGAAACAAGGGAAGGTGGAGCGTAAGGAACTTGAGATTATGATTGCAGAGAAAGCAGGAAGGTGGAGGACATTAACGCTCACCGACACTTTTCTGCGCACTGGGTATTTGGAAGAGGATGAGACAGGTATGATAAGCCTGGGCTGGCGAACTAAGGCGGAGGTTGAACTGCCGAGTCTAATGATGCTTGTAGCTGAGGCTAAACCGCAAGATGATGACGCGGAAGTGTCCGCGACGTCTTCAATGGAGGAATCAGCTCCTCGGCCGCCAGAGGAACAACCAACAGAGTAGACTTCTACTATCGGTCAATCTTCCTTTCGGCTTGGCATTTGTTTGAGAAATTCTCTTGGATACTCTTTGGAATTCAGAAGAGACAGAAATTCTCCTTTTTTGATCGAGTCTCGAGTCTTCTCAAGCTCAACTCTTTGCGCAAGATGGTCATGTACTTTGGCACGGGCCAGGACGTCCAGTACTTTGCCTTCGTAGAATGGTTCAAGGTCCTTGCCTTGGCAGACGGCACATTTGCAGTTGGTAGTGTTCTTCCTTATTTCTTCGAAATCTTTCTTCTTTAGGCTGCCCCAGCCCTTTGGGTCGAACACGTTGATCACGTCCTTTGTTAACGGTGTCGGCGGCGGAGGCACTATCCACCTTGAGAAGCTGTCGACTCCGAACATTGGCAGTATCATCCCTTGACTACATGGAAGAGGATGACGGCTCAGCCGGATCTTTGGCGGAACTTGCAACGCGTGGATCCAAACATCAGGGTTCTTTTTCTTGTAATCCTCAACCGCTCTCAACGCATGGTAATGGAAACCGCCTCGAAGATCGAGACCGACAGCTTTGCTACCGTGCTTCGCCGTTATTCCGACTAATTCAATTGCCAATTTTCCGTCATCTGCTGCCAAAATTATTGGCATCAATGGTTTGTCGACTCCTCTCTCATCCATCCATCTTTCAGCGAACCCTAATTGAGCGTCGAAATCGCCAGGCGACATATCCACTGTATGCTGGACAGTGATGAAGTCGAGACCCGCTAAATACTGTAGGTCGAGGATGGTTTTTAGATCTTCTGAGGTCGAAATATTCGCTCCTTTCAGGAAAGAGAAGTAAAGAAGACGAAGAGCGTCTGCCCCAGTTTCGCGGGATAAGAATCGAGCCATTGACTTTAGAGCGTCTTCTTGTGTGAGAATTCTCTTAATCGTGTCTGGCTGTCCGAGACGAGCCAGTATCGCAACTTCTCCAGGCAAGGGATCCTTAATCCCTGCTGGTTTTAGTGCGTTCCGCTCTGGGCTGATGGGAAATCGGTTCGGAAGCGGGATCTTGACTTGGCCAACTTGGAGTTCAGAAAGGGTTGCGCTTGTCTTTGCGTCCTTGTTTGTCCGGCTTACGCGTAACTCTGTCATCTAGAACGCTTTGCTTGGCGGCGCGGTGATACAAAGAGCCTTCCCTACGCGGCTTGGCTTCGTCCGGATCTGTAGACTAGCCGACTATTGCCTGCATTTTGTCTTCCATACTTCTGGCCTTGTCAAGCCGCTCATCAATTCTCAGCAATGATGAGACTCTGCGGGCTCCCAAGGCCCTCACTGCCGAGTGAGCAGCTGTTACCGCTCGAAGTATAGTTTCGATTTTGTCTGCTTCGAGAACGGTCGACATGGGATTCACTTGATACCTGAGCCCTTCAATTCGTGAAATAGCAACAACAGCTGTCTTTACGTAACGTCCCACGCTCGTACCTCTTCCTATAGGATGTATACTAAACTCAGCTACCACTACGATCCTTCTCTTTGTCCGGAGCTTGCCTGGGTTGCCCGTGTTGAGAAACCTGATGTCTCGGGCCTTGACCTAACTTACGAGTCGATTCTGATTAGGTGCCTTTTGCCGCAATCCGTGTGACTGTTCGTACTTCTCCGTCTTGTCGATGTCTAACTCCATCAGTTGTACAGTTGCCTTCTTGATGATTCCGAATATTTCCTCGAGCTCAAGGTGGTCGAAATCTTTGAGCGATAGGTTGCCTATCCACTGCATCCAGCCCTGCATGCTCTTGGCTAGAGTTGAGCAGCACAGTCCTATTCCGTAAACCATGTCTAGACGGTCTTTGGGGGTAAGGTCTTCGATCCGCTTGATCCTGCTCCTTGCCTCTTCCACCCAGCTTCTGGGTTCATCCGAGAATTCCATGTTTTCCGTTCCTTTCTATTTCCTGACCGGAGCTAAACAGAAGCTTCATTGCTCGGACTTGCTCCCGAAGCTTCCGATCGAGTGAATTCTCCATGCGACTGGATATTAACGTTGCGTGAACCTTTTCTGGCATTGTGAAGATACAGTGTTGCTCGAGTTTGTAATCAGGAGTTAAAGAAGAGCCCGAATCAATACTATCGAAAATTTGATCGAAATCGTTTGACCTTGTCTGATCGTGAGGTCGGATCTGGCAGAAACAAGAGATATAGAAAAAGGAGGAGGTTGCTCGTGTGCCCTTGGTTATGCGGGGCCAGGCGAGCTTGAAGGTGAAGGTGGTGCTGGATTTTGGGTTGATGGTCCGGAGGTCAATGCTATGTTTCCCGTTCTTCTCTTACGGAGGAGAAATGCAACGACACCGCCGACAGTTGCCGCAGCCGCGATTGCTATGAAGATCACGGTCAACAAGCCTGTACCTTGGGACGGCTGGAAGAATGCGGTGAAGTCTGGGTCGTGAACGATCTTGTAACCGTTCCACTGAGGGTAGGATATGATGTAGAGGTAGTTTGACACGCTGAAGTCAACAAGTCCACTTTTGGCTTGGTTGTACATTTCGGGGGCAACGTGGGCAACGAACAGTGGTAGAAAGCCGGTGAGAACATTTTGGAATGCAAATGCAGGGTTTCCGCCCCAACCCAATCTTCCCACAGTTCTGGTCACGGCTGGGACATTCGTTGGGTTAGAGTCCGAGGCATCGTATAACATATAGTTCGCCTTAACGCCGAAGTCAGACTTGAATACGGGTTCACCATCGGCAGCTTTCGTGTCTATTGCTGTATTGCTGACGTCTGCGGTTGTATCGTTGTCTACATTCTGGCCTGTTTCTGAGTCGTCTGTCGATTTCTCACTGGCAAGGATGGTTTTGTTAGCGAGGGCGATTGATAGTTTCATTTGTCTCTGTTGAAGATAGCTGTAGACTGACTGGGTGTTGATCCTTGTACCGTTTCCGTAATATGTGCCAGTAGAGTTCAGGTGTAGTGCGGGGGTTTGGCCCAACAACCAAAGGTCAGTAACACGACCAACGGTGTAGCTTGCTGTTAGCTTCGCGGTTTTTGCAATCGGGTCGATAGTTAAGTTGTATTGGAAGGTTAACTCATTGTACTGCGCAATGCCCCTGGGGGTATTGGCATCCCAGCTGGGATAGAACGGATCGGGGTTAATCTTCCACCAGATGGCGTTGAGGTTAGTATATTTGAGTCCCCAGGTCCAGTGAAGGTTATCTGTGGTTGTCAGAGGGATCACCTGGCTGGAAGCGACTAGTGGGATCGCATGACCGCTGGTGTAAGATGACATGTCTACGCCGAGGCTGAAAGATGCGTAGACGGAATCAGTGCGGTCGGGTGAGTTGGAATAGAGATCACCCGAAGCACTTTCGTTAAAGGCTACGAGTGAGAGGAACGACGAGGCCGTGATGGCGTCTTTGCCCTTGGGGGTGTTGTAGTGTTCGAAGAACGTTTGCATAGGTATGGTAACATATCGACCGTTGTGCGTCGCATTGACTAGACCTACATAGAATAGTTGGAAACCTTGAACGTTAACGTAATTGGTATAGAGATAAGCATGTTCAGTAGTAGAGGGTGGCGTTATCCCGTTTTCAGTCGCGTACTGGCGTACGTAGTCATAGAAGTCGACCACGCGTGAGAAGCTAGTTTGTTGATAGTCCGATTTCTGAATTGTCGTCGCGGCTGATGCGTTATTTGCGGGGAGAAGTGCTGTGGCGCCAATTCCGAGCAAAACGAGTATGATGGCTTTTAGAGTATGATCTAAGTTTTTCATTTTTCTTCTTCGCCTTATGAAGAAGCAGAATCGTTAGGAGCGACATATGATACTCGTAACTCAGCCGTTTATAACCTGGGAACAGTGAATTGCCCATGACTCTTGTTCGGTCGATGGATCGAGACTCAGAGTAGTTTCTTGGGCTTAGAAGTGATTCCTTAGTTCTCTTCGCCGTTAGAATCGTCGCCACTGCCCCAGTCATTGTCTCCCCATTCATCGTCTCCGCCCCAGTCCTCCTCTTCTCCCCACTCCTCAAATTGCGTCCTTTCTAGCAATTTTGACCAGCTCATTTTGAGGATGCGGCTTAGCGCAAAATTGTCGGCTTAAAAGCCTTCTCGCTCAATTGCGCCGTCATCAAGGGACTCGCTGACCGTTCATTCTCGCCAGACCTCCTTTGCTATCGAGTGTCGCCCAGCAAAGGTGCTTGGTACTGTGTGCCGCTCCATAGCGGCCTTTCCTATCCAATGCTATGATGCCCAATCCTCGTCCAACTCTCGAATTCGCAGATCTGATTATCTGAGTTGAGGCTGCCTGTGGCGTTTTTGATCTCATAAGATCACAGGCTGACTTCGAAAGCACCATCCTGATCGCTAGCTCGCCTATTCCCGTGGCTGTTGCTGCGCCTAGACGGTCGTCCGCGTAAAGCCCTGCTCCAATCACGGCAGTGTCACCGATTCTTCCGGGCAGTTTGAGGGTCATTCCGCCTGTGGAAGCTCCTGCTGCAATCCTTCCGTGGGAATCTAGTGCGAGCGCTCCGACAGTATCGACGATTTGTCCGAGTGTGCCCGACACGCGAAGAGCAGAGTTTCTCTCGAAGTCCCTCGATCTTCCGTTTTCAAATATCTTCTTTTCTCTTCTCCAGGTCGAAAGCCTTTCGCTTGTTCTGAGATCGGCTTTCTCAAGTGCAAACGCATTAGCTAGTATTCCTGCCGTCTTTCCGGCTACCAGCACGTGATCGGTTTTCTCCATAATCAAGCGTGCGAGCTTAATCGGGTTCTTTATTCCGTTAACGAGTGCGACTGAGCCGCTTTCGAGTCCAGTCCCATCCATTATCGAGGCGTCGTTTTCTATTCGTCCTGCAAGGTTCATGGTCGAACCTGTTCCAGCGTTGAAGATCGGATTATCCTCTAAGGAAACTATTGCTTTTTCGACGGCATTTAAGGCATCGCCACCTCCCTGTAAGATTGCAAACCCATTCTCTGCTGCTTGTCGAACGCCCCTTAAGGCCCTGGTGTGCTTGTCACTAGCCCAGTTTCCGGCCCCGCCGTGAACGATTACGGTTGGCCTTGTCATTTGATCTCACTTCTAGGAAGTTCGGCGGAGGCCGAAACGGGATATAAGCATCGGTTTTCAATCCTAGTGTTTGAGAGTTGGCTAGGGCGAGATTGCTTAAGATGGATGAAGGGTCGATTAGGCGAGCGGCGGAGATTGTGTCTGATGGTGGTCTCGTCGCATATCGGACAGACACAGTATATGGCCTAGGCTGCAATCCGTTCAACCCAACCGCAGTTAGGAAATTAGTCAAGGCGAAGAGACGACTGAAAGGTGGCCTGCCTGTTTTGGTTGACTGCTCTGAGACGGCGAAGGAACTTGGACAGTTCAATCAAGTTGCGGTCCAGCTTGCGAACAACTTCTGGCCGGGCGGACTCACTCTTGTCGTACCTTCGGCGTCGGAATTTCCACCCGAAGTATCACACGAGGGATTGATTGGGCTCCGCGTGCCGAATAGGGAGGACACCTTACGACTCATTCGACGTTGTAGGTCATCCCTTGTTGGAACAAGTGCCAATATTTCGGGAATGCCAGCTGCTACTACGGCAGATGAGGTTCTCACTAGTCTAGGAGAAGAAATCGATGTCGTGCTAGATGGAGGGCCTTGCAAGTCGGGCAAAGAGTCTACAGTTGTTCGCGTAACGAGTGAGGGTTGCTTGGTACTGAGAGAAGGTGCAATCTCAATAGAGTCAATCAGCAGATATTGTCCGATCGTGGAGTCTGAGTAGTCTATTTCGGTGACACCAGATCTGTTGAAGGACTTCAATCTACTCGTATCTAGTGCGCGTGGCAACGAGCATGAGGCTGGTTCGGAGCTGCGTTACCTGTTGAAAGAGCTCAGGGACATAACCGTCGAAACCGGCCTGACCCCTGTCAGCGGTCTGACAGTTGCCAAGACAGCAATCGATCCGGTGCAAGTGGTTCGAAAGCTTAGGCCTATCCTTTCCGAGAAACCGTGGCAATTCAGGTACATTCTCAAAATCAAACCGATTATGCGCGTCGTCCAATCCGATATAGCGAGAGTTTGTGAGGCGGTCGATGAACTCGCTTCAGATGTCCGAGAGGGCGAAACATTCCGTATTTCCGTGCAAAGGAGACACAGTAGGCTCGTATCGAAAGAGCTGATTGACGAGGTGGCCAAGCATGTTCCGCGAAAGGTTGATCTGAAGAAGCCCTCCAAAGTCATACTCGTCGAAATAATGGGAGACCTCGCTGGCGTCTCAGTGCTATCGACCGATGATGTCTTGGCTGTCGAGCCGGAGAAGCGTCTATCTAGGTGCCGGTTGAAAGGAGCGCCGAGCGTTCCAATATCAGGCGCTTGACTAGGCTGTTAACGCTCTCTGATGGAAGCCGGGCCGCAGCCAACTCCTCTGGGGAAATCCCAAATGACCTGCAGAGTTCTTTGATTTTCTTTCCTGACACTATTTCGATGACCGCGTCGGACCTCTTTCCCTCAAATACGGACTGCACATGCGCGTTCGCCTCATCTTCGTTGGGAGATTGTCTTGAGAAGATTGTGATCACGACTTCCCTTGTGTGCGGAGTTACGCCTAGTCTTTCAATTGCCTTGGAGATTTGCCTCTGCCCGGACGTGAAAAGCAGCGTCTCCATCGCGACGCTCTTTGATCTTCCACGTCCTTGCCTAACTGCTCGGACAGCGTTTTCGGCTGCAAAGGAAAGGTGTTCGAGTCCGGCTATTCGGTCTGCCCGCATCATCTGAATTTCCGAGTCTACAAATTTGCGTCTCAACTCTTCTAGGGCTACGTCAGGGCTAGGAATAATGACATTCGTGAAACCTAAAACGCTGAGGATGAATCCGTCTAGCTTGCTTTCTATCATGGGTCGGCTATCGATAGCAGTCGTCTGACTAGCTTCGGCCGGAGTCCGCTTCCTTTGAGCTCCTCTACGATCTTATTAGTCAGATGTGAATTGTTCATTCCTATCTTCTTGGAAAGTAGTCGAAGGGTTTCCAACCTTTCCCATGGAAAGATGATCCAACTAGACGTTTTCTTCGCAAAGTAGTCCGGGACATAGATGCTGTGGGGCTTATAGTAGATCGTGCAAACCCTCACCTCATCAGTCCTCTTATGCCGGAGATGGTTCCGCACCGCTCTGAGGCTTAGCCCTGAGTCAGCGACATCATCTACGACCAAGACTTTCCGGTTCCGGACGTCTGCGGTGACTGGTTGGGTTATCCTCGGCCTCCTGGATCGTACTCCAAGGTCCTTGTAGAATTCCACCTTCATGTTTGCAAGGTTTGGATTGCTGAGTAGATCACTCATGATGCGGGCCGGAGGCCATCCACCGCGAGAGACTCCGACGATAACGTCGGGTTTGAATCCCGATTCCTTGACCTTTCTGCCTAGGCCTAGCATTAGATCGTAGATCTCATCCCAAGAAGGGGCGACGTACTTGGGCACAGGCAATTTACTCGCTTTTGCGCGTAATTCATGGATATTCGCTTAAGCCTTTGGAGGAATTCAACAGTTGAAGCTCCGCTCTTCTTTGGCTCCTGTTTTGCTCAGTGGAGATGCATCTCTTCATAGGGGTTTTGAGGCTCCTCGGTGCAGGTCAGTCCACATCATAGCAATCTATCATGTGGCCGCCTTCTAGAAAAAGGCTAATGCTGCCCCGGCGAATAGTTGCGGAAGAATTCTCCGTGAGAGTGATCTAGTTGGACCACTTGGACATTGACAGTATCGGTATTAGAGTGTCTGTATTGACAATGTCGGGTATTCCCTTAATGCGGTCCAGCATGAACCAGTAAATGCTCTGTGGGTCTGGCTCTAGAAAGTGCCGAGGAACATCGACAACCGCGACGATATCGTGTTGGCCCGGAATAATGTGTACCTCCTTGACTTCCTCCATTTGCCAAAGTGCATCTGCAACTTGCGACTCCTTCCCAAGGGATGTGGAAAGGTAGATGAAAGCTCTGACGTGCCGTTTCATCCTATCTTTGGGATCATAGTGCGCCATGGGTCAGTTATCTCTCTTAGAAGCAGCCCCATTATGATCCTTTATTACACTTTTCTCGATCCAATCTCGGTCCCATCCCGTTCTGGATTGAACGATGGACTTTGATGACTCGGCAGAATTGTGGCCTTGTGATGTCATTACTAGTCGTTTGGAACTCTCGACTTTTCTGGTTTCTTGAAGTTCCATTCCTCTAGACCCGAGCGTATCTTTGAGATCCATTCTGTGGCAAGCGGCTCCGGGATCGTCAAGAAGAGGCGGCCGATATGCTTGCACAATTGCCTGGTCTCGATTGATCTCTCCCAGTCTCCACAATCATGCAAAATGGTTCTCGAACTCATGTCCATTATGATAGTATAGTCTCGAACTTTTGCCCGTATGATACTGGAATCGACTTGTTTGATCTTAACTTCGTCGTCGCCTATCGACATGGCTCTTTCAACTCTAAGGCGTCCCATGAGATCCGTTAGTGGATCGAGTATCTTCGCCTTCGGTCTGCCCGGATCTAGCCATTTTCCGAGTCCCGCGGTCGCAGAGGGCTTCTTGCCTAGGTGAGTCTCTGCCCTGTCCAATGCTTCCTGTTGTTCCTGAGTTAGTTTGCCAAGCATTTCTAGGATCTTGAGAGCGTTTTCGACGGCGTAGCCGTGAAAATGGTTGTTGAAGTAACCGTACACAGTCTTCGTCGAGGATTGTATCTCCTCTATCTTAGGCTTCCAGTCCTCGAGCTGCGTGTCCGTGTAATGATAATCGTACCAAGGATTTTGTCCGTGGCCGTGCCATCGTAGATAGGCAAAGTCTGCGGTTACATGGATATCGGGTGGAAGCAATGGTTCGTCTACGATAGTGTAGGCGACGCCGTAGCGTGAGAGGATCTTCCAGGTTTGGGGTTGTAGCCAGGATTTGTGTCGGAACTCGATGGCATACTTGTATCCGTGTGGTAGTAGTGCGAGGAATTGATCAAGATGTTCAACGTCGTACTTGTAGGATGGAGGGAGTTGGATGAGGAGACAAGCGAGCTTGCCGCTGTTGTTCAAAGGCATCATCAATTCCGCGAATTTGTCCATCTCGTTCTCAATATCGCGGCCCAACTGTTTGAGCAGGTCATGCGTCACGGTCTTTGGTAGCTTTGCGGCAAACGCGAAATCTTTGGGGGAGTATCTTTCCCATCCTTGGACGACGCCTGGCTGGGGCATGGCGTAGAACGTCGAGTCTACTTCAGCCGTGGGGAAAACTCGGGTGTAATGTTTGAGCTTGCTCTCGGTCGAGGTGGGATAGAAGACTCCGACCCATTCTTGATACGACCAACCGGAAGTTCCAAGGAGCACTTGTCCCATTTTCATCCTCCACTCTAAGCTTAGATTAGGCGGACTCCTATCATAATGTGATCGTTTCGAACAGTTCTGGAATATGTGGAGGAATAATATGAGTCTTTTACGTGTAGGAGCCGGTGGATGGGCATACTTCCTTATTCCAGATGAGGGCAGTCTTCGAGCATACTCGAAAGGCTTCGACTTTGTCGAAGTGAACAGTACGTTTTACGTGTTTCAGAATCTTCGCACGTTGCTTGCCTGGAAAAGGATCGTTCCCGCAGGCTTCGAGTTCTCGGTACGATGCAATAGGAAGCTTGTTTCCCAGTATTGCGGGGACAAGCTTGTTAACGATGAGAGGAGGGAGATGTTCCTAGAATCGGTCGAGCGGACCTGCAAGATCCTCGAAGCCAGCGTCTTGACGGTCCTCCTGCACGATTCTGCAACACGCACCGTCTCAGGTCTTGAGAGGTTCTTCTCGGATTTTCATTCGAAAGGAACGAGGGTTGCTGTCGAGGTTAGAGGCTCAGCTCCGACCAAAGAACTCCTGGACATCCTCGGAAAGAACGATGCTATTCATTGCGTAGACATTTCTCGCGACGAAGCGCCAATGATAGAATCTGGGATTCTTTACACGCGCTTGTTTGGGAAGGGTGAGGAGAACATTTACGAGTTTGATGACGATGAGCTAAAACAGATAGCGGATAGGGCTTCTAATCCACGCTTTGAGAAGAGCATACTAGCATTTCACGGTGTCAGAATGTACCGTGACGCTGCGCGACTGAAAACCTTCCTCGCCACCGGCAAGTTCCAGAAACTGTCAAACTACACCGGTTTGGATGCGCTCGAGAAAATCCTGAAAGAAGACGCTACGTTTCCCATGACCAAATCAGAACTCCTGAACAGTCAAGGCTGGAAATTATTCGATCTCACAAGCGACCACAGAACTAGGGCCGAAGATCTTCTCAAGAAATTGCCGGAGACCACTTTTCTGAGCGCCAGAATGGTCAAAGACAGACTGGAACGAGTGATCAAGCAATCACCTAGTCCAGCATGATAGGCGTGGGCCGTTGCCCTTGGATCTTCTACATTTGCAAAGTGCTAGCAATCAGTTTCAGATGAGTTCTCGGTTCGCGTCGGGGAGGCGTGTCCGAAAGTGTTGGGAAAGTGTCTTTCACGTCTTGAACTTTGAGGTGCTACCCACCCCTATTTTTACAATTATATTTTCTCAGGCGCCTCAAAATGAACGAGATCTGTTGTAATTCGTTCAATATGATAGGAAGAGCATTTTGCGGACATGGGTTTATTCATTTAAACATAGCGGAAATTCACGAGGACGACATCGGGGGCCAGAAAACATGTGCGTATTTTGCCAATCAGGGCTCAAAATGGGGGATCTTACTCGGTCGAGGCTTAAGGGCTGTCTAAAAAATAAAAGAGCGCCGCCATATATGCCATGTACGGCAGTCTAGCGGACCTCTTCTCGTAGGGTTATGACGACTGTATCAATAGTCTGCCTGTTACGAATCTTCCTTCGTTCGAGGTCAGCAGTGAGGGATTCAAAGAGCTGCTTCTCCATCCTTCCGGACCTGTACTGGTTCCTCAAGTCGGCCATGTTGACGCGGACCGCTTGTAGGTCTGCCTCTGCCCGCTCAACCCTTCGCACCATATCTTGGTACCTTGCGCCCGAACCGGATAGTTGACCTTTGACAGGGCCCAGAGACCTCTCAATCTCCGCCATCCTGATATCCGCAAGGCGTCGCCTTCTCTTGTACTCGTGCCTATTCACCGCCCCCCGGCTCAGATCCTCTTCCATACGATCCGCTTCTTGTCTCAAGGTAGACTTTTCATCGTTCAAGTCAATATACTTCCGTATAGTGTCCGACGGACCTCCGCCAACAAGAGCCGTTCCCGCACTAGGCTGGAAGACAAGGACTGCGAAAACCACGGCCAACTCCAACAGAATCGTCCACGCCAAAGGCGGCAAGCTCGCCCAAAACGGACTCAATCCATAGTTCATCGACAACGAGAGATTGGACAAAGGTGTCACAGGCGATACTTGAAAGAGAATCTGATTTCCTGATACAGTGTAAGGAACAGCACTCGTGAGAGAGTTGAGCCTAAATCCGCTCGGCGTCATGATCCTCGTACGCAAGACGGGCTGATAGAACTGGACATTATCAAAAAGATCATAATTGAGACTGTACATCCCAGGTGAAGGTGACGAGACAAGACTCGATGGTAAGTCATATCGAAGGCTCACAGCCATCGACTGGTTCGTCCCGATCGAACCGTACCGCGGAGAAACCTTCCACGTCGAGTTAGTGCTCGTCTGGCCCGCGGAGACAATATTTGTCGGGTCCAACACTCCGATAGCGTCAGAGCCTGAAACTGACTTTACATCCTTGGGAAGTGTGAAAGCAATGCTTGGTAGGCTTGGCCCATGGTTCGTAACATTGTAATTGTCGTTGACCGTCACAACGCCTGAAGGAGCTATTGTCAGCGTTCGCTCGGCCAGCGCATCGAGAATATTCTGCGAGCCCGACGAGGAAAAAGTTATCCTAGCAATTCGTGTATCGAAGGGATTCACTGGACCTGACACAGCAGTAAAGACGCCGTTGGTGAAATTCCCGATCACGTTGGAAGTGGACGGATTGGACCATCCCTTAACGCTCACGGAAAGACTCGCTTGAGCCACAGGGAAATTGGTTACTGGGAAGGGACTGAAGGTGAAGTTGAACTGGCTCTTGCTTGGATTGAAGCTCAAGAGATCAGTCAGGATAGTTCGAACAAGAAACGAGTAAGCCGGCGGGGACTTCCTACTAGGAAGAGAGATTTCGAAAGCTGTATAGTTGGATCCCGATGGAGCCGTCGACGCGACGGATAGAGCCTTTCCGGTTTGCAGGTCTGTCGCTGTCACGTTTCGAACATTGGGCCCGATCTGACCTGGGAATCCCAGCAACATTTGGGTAATAGAGGCATTCGAAGAAGCAATCGTGATCGTGTCATTGATTATGGTCGTCCCCCAATTGTTGGTCGAAATTTGTCGATTCACATTCACGGTACAAGTGTTCGTATCGCAACCCGCTCCATTTTGCCCGCTGACATCGAGTTGGACAAGGGCCCCGACCAAGAGGAAGCTCAGAAGCAGTATGCCAGAGAAACGTCGTTTCATAGACTCCGCGACACCAGTTGTGAAAGATCGTATTGTGATGCGGGTGGATGCGGAGGCCCTCGGTACTTATGTATTCCTTCTAGAACGTGTTTCGCTTTGATAGGTGTCAGATACGAAAAGCATGCTCGTCACAGGATCAGGTGGAAGCGCAGGGAACAATGTCAGTTGGAGTCTACGTGTCAGTAGTGACGGCAGAGCGCTCTCTCTAACAGGGACTGATTCTGACCGAACGAGCCTCGAATTGAATAGATCGCTCGACAATGCATACAAGATCCCAAACGCCAGCGACCCGCGCTACCTCATCATACTGAACAAGATCATCAGGAGACAAAAGGTCGAAGGTGTCTTTCCCCAACCCGACCCTGAATTGGGAACCATCTCACAAGCCCAAGGAAAACTATTGGCGAAAACATTCCTGCCCGACCCTAGCACCGTAAGCACGTGTCTCGACAAGTACGCGGCTCTCTTGAAATGGCACGACACCGGCCTGAGAGATCGCGCCAACCTAATACCTCACGCAGGTAGGGGAAATCTTGAGGAACGGTTGCGGCAAATACGATTCCCCTGTTGGACTAGAGCGCGTCAAGGAGCCGGAGGACTCATGAGTTGCCTTGCAAAGGATTGGAAGACACTTTCCCACTGGATTGGCTTCCACTGGGATCAAGGCATAGACACGGATTTCACCGTCGAAGAATACCTTCCCGGCAGAGATTTTTGTTTCATGTCACTATGGAGAGAGGGCCATCTAATTACCTCAATGGTTCGAGAAAGACTCAGCTGGGTTGGTCACAGAACCGTTGGCACCGGCGGGACCTCGAAGCTCAACCGAGTCGTCCACGTCGAAGACGCAAACCATAAGGCGCTTGCAGCAATCCGAGCAATCACTCCAAAACCACACGGTATTTTCTGCGTAGATCTCAAAGGAGACGAGCAGGGCATTCCTAAACCAACGGAGATTAACTGTAGGTTTACAACTAATGTCCATTACTCGACGTTGGCTTCGGTGAAATTTGGGAAGCCAGAATGGAATTTTCCATGGTTAGCGGGACGGATGATGCTCAATGAACCGTTTCCGCGTTGCAGAGAACTGGACGCATTGCCCAGTAACTTATGGTTCACAAAGAACGTAGACATGGGATACACGATAGTCGAGGATGAGAACTGGAGGGCGGCGGAAGTAACGTGAACGTCTCAGAGCCTAGGATTTTTTGCCAGATTCATTCCTTCGAATAGAAGAAAACCCTGACCTGACGGTCCCAAATAAACAACCAGACTAATGAAAGCATCAATCCAAAGAGCGCCTTCAATCCCGCGTTGAGAAACCTGTAGATCGATCCGGTCTCCGGAAATATCGCGTAAGGAACGATCAGGACCGAGATTAGGCCGAAGCCAAGAAGCATTAGCCCCCATTCGACAGTGAATATCAACGACTGCAAGGCGACAACTCTGAGCTTCAAAGATGGAACGGCCCCATCAACAGAAGAGTCAGAAATCCTAGTATTGAGGACAGGAGATACAGTAAGAAAATCGTCTTGACAATGTCGTACTCGAAAGCAGGCCCGCCTGAAATGATCGTTCGCACAAGGGTTAACGGTGCCCCTCGATCAGGGGTTGAAGATAGCCTCCCGTCAGGAAGCAACATTGTAGGTTTCGATGTCAACCGTCTGTGCTCTGTGAATCTGCGTATCTTCGACAGAAAGAAAAACGAGTTCTGAATATTAGGAAAGATTGCCACAATAGTTGCAATTTCTGCCCTCCCGAGAATTGCTGCCGCTCCAAGGGCCGCCCCAAGTGACAGTTGCCCGACGTTTCCAGAAAAAGCACGGGATGGGTACCTATTGTAAATGTAGAATCCCAGAGAAACGAACAGCAGAAGTGCGTAAAGAAAGATCGGCGTGGGACTTTGCGCAGTCAGCAAGAGTCCGATTAGAAGACCCGCGCACGCGATCGCAATGCCACCAGCCATGACTCCATTGAGAGGGTCTAGCATGTTGACAGTGTTCGAAGTGACCGAGATTGCTAGGGGAATTATTAGCGGATAAATGATCGGCAGACGAAATCCTCCAAACAATGGTATACCAAGCTCAGGATTGTAGACCTGCCCTGGAAACATGAGACCGAGAATCGACACCGGAACTCCGCAGAGCAGGCCTACCAGGGGCTTGAACATACCTCCCAATCGCTTGAAATCGTCTAAAGCGCCAGCGACAGCCGCGATCCCTACAACTAAGATGAAAGAAATCAGCTGTAGCGAGTGCCTTGGATCGACGAGTGAATAGACTCCAGCCAACACGATCAGGGTTATCGCCATAGCTGCTCCACACATCTCGGGGACGATCGTCTTCTCGGTCTTGTGAACGTCAACACCGAAGATACCATGGGAAGAGTTCCATGAAATGAGAAAGCGAGTAATAACCGCGGAGACAGGCAGACCGATCGCTCCCAAGAGTAAGGCGACAACTTTGTCCACGAGCGCCGCTTCCCTGATTTCGACAAGCCCGTCTTACGCGTGTATAAAAAGGGGTCTCGTACTTGGAGGGAAGGATTATGAGCACTCAGCTTTTGGGCGCTGAGAAAGAGGCCAGCGTCCAAAAAGTGAACAAGAACAGCCACCCGTTCATTCCTAACACTAGCGAGAGCATTCGTCTCAAGATGCTTGAGGCGATCGGAGTAGGCTCAATCGAAGAATTATACTCTGACATACCCGCTGAGGTGAGAGTCAGTCATCCCCTCAAGATCCCAGCCCTCAACTCTGAGCACGAAGTCCTCACCCACATCGAGGCCCTTTTGTCCCAAAACCAGTCCACTAAGGAAATCCCCACATTCCTTGGAGCTGGAATCTACAATCATTACGTCCCAGCAGCAGCCAAGGCAATAGTCTCGAGAGTAGAATTCCAGACGGCCTACACGCCCTACCAAGCAGAGATCTCTCAGGGCCTCTTGCAAGCACTGTTCGAGTTCCAGTCAATAATGGCGGACTTGACCGGGATGGAGGTTGTAAACTCCTCACTGTATGACGGCTCAAACGCGATTGGAGAGGCGGTCCGGATGGCCGCGAGATCCACCGGACGCCGGAAAATTCTCATCCCCAAAAGTCTTCACCCAGACCGGCTTTCTGTCCTTAGGAATTATTCTGAGCCCAGCGGGATCAGCATCGAAAAAGTAGACTATGACAAGGAGACGGGCAGCCTCGACATGGGAGACCTTGAATCAAAACTTGACAATGCAACAGCAGCGCTCTACTACGAAGTGCCCTCATTCTTCGGCACCTTGGACCCCGAGGCCACAAGGTTACCGGATAAATGCCATTCACAAGGTGCTCTTGCAATCGTGGCATTCGATCCCATTTCGCTGGGCGGCCTGAAAGGCCCCGGAGACTACAATGCAGACATTGCAGTAGCCGAGGGCCAATCAATATCGACAGAAATGAATTATGGTGGACCCCTTTTGGGCATCATCGGGTGCAGAGGGGAGACCCTTGTCCGTCAGCTGCCAGGACGCATCATTGGAATGACAACAACTCTAGATGGGAAGAGCCCTGCCTATAGCATGGTTCTGCAAACAAGGGAGCAACACATTCGAAGAGAACGCGCAACATCTAACATTTGCACCAACGAGGCACTTCTTGCCATCGGTGCGGCCGTCTACTTGTCTCTGCTAGGACCCCATGGACTGAAGCAATTATTCGAGACGATAAAGACCAAGACCGAATACGCAATGATGAAACTTTCACAAGTACCCGGCTTGACAGCACCACGCTTCAAGAGTCACTTCTATCAAGAGTTCGTAGTGGGCTTCAACCGATCTAAAGCGTCCGAGGTTAACCGTCGCCTCCTCTCAGAAGGGATCCATGGAGGCAAAGTGCTAAGTGCTGAGTTTCCAGATTTGGGCGAGAGTTCCCTGCTTTGCGTTACGGAGATGACGAGCCAGGAATCCATCGATCAACTTTCAGAGAAGCTGAAAGAAATCCTCGGAGGAATCTGAGCAACGGTTTTCCACCAAGCATCGTGGGACGAGCCCCTAATAATCGAGAGATCAAAACCTGGTAAGATAGGTCATCGCCCCCCACAACCTAGTGAAGAAGAGAAGAGGGCAATCGGACGAAGGTCAAGTTCCAATCTCCCAAGAGCGCTAGTAAGAGAATCGCTTGCGAAACTGCCCGAAGTGTCAGAGCCCGAAGTGATCCGACACTTCACTCGACTCTCCCAAGAGACCTACGCAGTGGATCTAGGAACATACCCGCTTGGAAGTTGCACCATGAAATACAACCCAAAAATCGCGGAGGCCGCCGTTCAAACACACAAACTCGAGAAACTGCATCCTGAGCAAGAGGAATCGACCGTTCAAGGGATTCTAGCCCTACTCTACAATCTCTCACAGAACCTCGCAGAAATAACCGGAATGAGCAAGATAACACTCCAACCAGCCGCCGGTGCTCAAGGCGAGCTCACCGGCGTGCTAATCATTCGAGCCTTCCACCAAGAACAAGGGCACCTCCAAGACCGTCAGGAAATGCTCATCCCAGATTCGGCCCACGGAACCAACCCTGCCAGTGCGGCAATGGCTGGGTTCAAAGTAGTCGTAATCCCATCAGATAGTGAAGGAATGGTTGACCTCAATGCTCTACGAGAAGCAGTCGGACCTAAGACGGCGGGCTTAATGATAACGAACCCGAACACACTTGGCATCTTTGAGAAGAACATCTTAGAAATAGCAAAGATAGTCCACGAAGCAGGCGGTCTACTCTACTATGACGGTGCCAACCTCAACGCCATACTTGGGAAGGTGAGGCCTGGAGATATGGGATTTGACATCGTCCATTTGAACATTCACAAAACATTCGCAACACCGCACGGCGGAGGAGGACCGGGTGCTGGGCCAGTCGGTGTTATCAAGCGACTCGAACGATTCCTCCCGATTCCCTTAATCGGCTACAATGGCAAGAAATACTTTTTCGACTACGACGTAGACCAATCCATCGGAAAGATCAGATCCTTCAACGGGAACATCGCGGTACTAGTTAGAGCGTATGCCTACATAATCAGCCTCGGAATGCGAGGACTCGAGACCGTGGCCGAAACAGCCGTTCTGAATACAAATTATCTACTGACTAAAATTCTGTCCAGCGGATACTTTGACATGCCCTATACTAAGAGGAGGAAACATGAATTTGTCATAAGCGCGAAGCGACTTGTGGAAAAGACAGGAGTACGGGGAATAGATATCGCAAAAAGAATACTCGACTTCGGCATTCACTCTCCAACTATTTACTTTCCTCAGATCGTGGAAGAAGCAATGATGATTGAAGCACCCGAGACCGAGAGTCTGGAAGACTTGGATGCCCTTGCCGCTGCCATAATATCCGCCGCCTCAGAAGCTGAATCCAATCCAGAGATAGTGAAGAGTGCCCCACACAAAACCTCCGTAAGAAGGATAGACGAGGTGAAAGCGTCACATCCAAAGACGATCAGACTTCGATGGGATACCCCCACGATGAAGAGATGACGCTCCATCTTGACACGCACGAACGTCCTCTCGCTCGCAAATTGTGACGAAACTTGACACGCCAAGAAGGGCCACTAATGGGAAGTCCTTTATACTAACGGATAGTTGGCGCGTCTTCGTAGTACCGCCGCTATACGCTACGGCTATTGAAAGATATATCTTCTATCCTAGCGGAGGAATGAGAGCCTTGTCAGAAGAAGAATTGAGTCACAGTCGATCCGATCAAAATCCGAGTCCGAGAATATCAATCGTTGGAATAGGAGGTGCAGGTAACAAGCTCCTCGGCAACGTCATCGGCAACGGCGGAATAGGCCCGGAACAGTGCGTCGCAGTGAACACGGACAAGGGCCAATTGTCTCGATCGCTCGCGAGTAACAAAGTCCTACTCGGCGAGGATATCGTCGACGGGAAAGGGGTCTTTGGCAGCGTATCCGTGGGACGTAGAGCCCTTCAATTGTCGGCTCATCGGGTAACGTCTTTCGTCGGAGCGTCGGACATTACCATAATCCTAGTAGGCTTTGGCGGGGGAACCGGTACCGCCGCCGCTCCTCTAGTCGCTCAATGGGCCAGAACACAAGTCAAGCCCGTTGTCGCAGTTGTTGCCCTGCCGTTTACCCATGAGCGTGAAAGGAGGTTCATCGCACTTCGGGGCTTGAAGAAAATGGCCGATGCTTGCGACTGCACAGTGGTGGTGGACAATGCAATGAGTCTTGATGGGAGCGAGGGAGTTAATGGGAGGCTGGCAGATTTGACCGCTGTCGCGGCGGTCCGCAGCCTTACTGAGGCGCTGTCTAGTCTAGAGTCGAACATAACGAAGAATATTCTCCGAATACTAATGTTGGGTCCGCTGTCCGGTGTTTACACCCATCATATGAGGCCGGAAGAGAGTTTGAGCACCGCAATTCTTGAGACAGTTAGAACCCCTTCATCGAATCTTTCACTTTCGAGGGCGCAGGGCGCAGTGCTACTGTATACAGGCCCGGTACCAATCGGTGCTTCCCAAGCAGCCCGTGCCTACGACACGCTCTCATCATTGACTGGGCGGACACTAAGTTTTGTGTACGCAAGCACGGTAAAAGCGTCCGCCCCTACATTGTGCCTGTTGCTAACGGGTTATGATTACGAATCATCGTTAGGGTCTTTTGTAGAACTCCTAACCGACCTGTATGATGTGGAGTACGAACAGCCTACAGGAAACCTTGAGGCGCCTCTCCCTCTGCAACTCTACCAGTTGGAGAGACCCTAGAAAGATCGTCGGACATTAAGAACAATCTTTCTGGTCCTTTCTCCGATGCTTACTTGCCTTCCGACTGGTTGTGTTCTGCCAGACCGTATGGCGTCTAGGATTGATTCTTCGTCGGGTGAGTTAGCCTCAATCACGGTGTAGGCTCTTCCAATTGTCTGGGGGATGTGAGAGTCGCTACCTGCAACCTGTGCAATCCTCCTCTTCTCTGCAAATTCCTTCGCTGGTGGCCATGCTACTCTTGCGAAGAGGCTGGCAGCGTTGAGAACCTCGATAGCATCAGGCATCACCTTCAATCTTTCAGGCCTGACATTGGGGCGGAACAGGTCATAGGGATGCGGCAGTAAGGCTACACCTCCCTGAGCTCGGATCTTGATGATCGTCTCTTCGGGAGACAGCCCTCTTTCGATCGGCTCGCAAATTCCAAGTCCAATGACGTGCCCAACCTTACTCGAAACCTCTATGCCCTTTAAGGCGATAATTTCCGATGGGAGAATGTCTGTCACCTGATTATGCTCTGTTATCGCGATGCCATCTATACCTGCCCTTTTGCAACTCGGGCCTAACTGGTTCAAACTGGTGAAAGCGTCGGAGGACCTTGAGGTGTGAACGTGTAAGTCAATCTTAAGCTTCAACTGGTTTCCTTGTCCTCATTTTGTCGAGCTTGTCCCTCAGGTCCTTCGACGATACTTTATGGAAAAGGGGAGCCAAGGATCTGATTCGCGTCCCAGGCTTCACAAAACCCAGGGTACTCTGTGACCAATCGGGAATCCCCCGCCTGTTAATGCTGGCCCTAATTTTCTTGGATGTTTCAGGCAAGAAGGGGTAGACTAAATCACCGATTGCCGCCAAGAATTGGACGGCCGTTCCTAGTGCTTGCGCAGCTGCGTGCTTGTCCGTCTTGATCTTTCGCCAAGGTTCCCGGTCGTTCAAGTAACGATTCCCTTCTCGAGCAAGGTCTACAACATTCTCTATCCCTTCTTTCAAGCGGTAGTCCTCAAGACTCTTGGCGACTCGCTTACGATAGCTATTGATGGTCGCTATTGATGCAGACTCGAAGAGAGTGTCGAACTCTGGAACCTTTCCGTCGAAGTTTGTCTGAATGAATGAGAGAGTCCTATGCACAAAGTTGCCTACCACATCGTTAAGCTCAGTGTTCACCTTTCGCTCGAACTCTTCCAATGTGAAATTCGTGTCTTTCAACTCCGGGCGGAGACTCATCAGAGCATATCGCCAGTATTCCGAACTTTCGAGTTCCAGAGCCTCGTCCATCCACACTCCAATGCCCCTGCTTTTCGAAAATTTTTCGCCGTCAAATAAGAAAAACTCTGTTGACGAAACCTGCCAAGGAAGATTGTAGGAGTCGCCAGTTGCCATCAACAGGCCGGGGAACACTATCGTATGAAATGGTATGTTGTCCTTACCAATGAAATGGATATTACGGCTTTTTGGATCTAACCAGAATTTCTTCCACAAGCCTGGTCTTCCGTTCTTTTTCGTCCACTCTTTCGTTGCGGAAACATAGCCAAGGACAGCCTCCATCCATACATAGATTGTTTTTCCCTCCGCGCCCTTGAAGGGAGCTGGGATTCCCCAACGATTATCCCTTGTAAGGGATCGGGGTTTGAGTCCCTCCTTCAGCCAACTAAGGCTGAAGTTTCTTGCGTTATCCGGAAAGTTCTTGTTACTTTCTACGTACTCTTTCAGAGGTCCTTCTAGCTTTGGGAGATCAAAGAACCAGTGTCTTGATTCCCTTATCACCGGCGTGCGATGACATATTACGCAATAGGGGTTGATCAGATCGGTTGGATCTAGGACGCGAGAGCAATTGTCGCATTGATCTCCCCTTGCCTTAGGAAAGTGGCAGTATGGGCATTCTCCCTCTACGAATCTGTCCGGCAGAAACCGTTTGTCGAACTCGCAGTAGGGTAACTTTAGCACTCGGTCGTAGATGTATCCGTTCGACTCGATCTGGTTGTAGAATCCTCTAACGAATTGGATGTGAATCTTGTTCTCAGTTCGTGTGTAGTTGGAGAAATTGACGTTCATGGCTTTGAGGAGTCGCTTGATCACTCTGTGGTTTCGGGTTGACAATCTGAAAGGCGTGATTCCTTGGCGGATTGCTTCTACTTCGATCGCTGTTCCATGTTCGTCGCTACCGCTCACAACAACGACGTCTTCTCCAACTGTTCTAAGATACCTGGCGTAAACGTCTGCCGATAAGAGGTGAATGAATGTTCCTAGGTGTGGTCTGTCATTGACATAAGGCCATGCCGCACATACCGTCCATCGCCCCAGTCTCTCGCCAGACCTCCCCTCTGAATTTCCTGGGACTTATAGTCTCATAAGGGTTTCCGGTTGGGTGAGCGAACGAAATAATAGGAGCTGGCGATGCTATTCAGCTGGGAAGAGAACTAGGTTTGGTAGAGGCGTATGACGCATTGCTCGATCGAGCTATGGCAAACATAACCAATCGCGAGTCGTCTGGTGAGCGGTTTGAGATCCCTATAGCATCGGTCTCAGTGATCGGGGCGAGAACAATAGTCCACAATTTCGCTGAGATAGTGGATCGATTAAACCGCGACCCGCAACATGTCTTGAAGTATCTTGCGAAGGAGATGGCAACGGCGGGATCTTTCGAGGGCGGGAAGGGTTACTTCCAGGGTCGGTTCTCCCGAGACACAGTCAATCGGCTCATAGGAGTATATTCTAACCGATTCGTCATATGTCCAGTGTGTAAGCGTCCTGACACAAGGGTCGAGAAAAAGGAGCGCCTTTCCTTCCTAGTTTGCGAAGCATGTGGCGCTAGGTCCTCAATCCTCACCACATGATCTGATGGAATCAGATGCCTCTCGTTTACCTCCAACGGTACACGACTGAGAAGGGCACGTTGGTAGCGTGCTGTGACGAGGAACTCCTTGGAAAAACATTCCGAGAGGGAAAATTGAAGCTGTCGGTCGAGCCGCAATTTTTTGGGAAAACCGCAATCGGTTTGGAAGAGGCTCTGGCAATTCTAGCTCCTGCGGAGATGATGAATCTGGCCGGCCATCACATCGTCAGCGCCGCTATCAGCCGAGGCCTCGTCCATCCTGATGCCGTAATCCAGATAAACGGAATACCGCATGTTCAAGTATTGAGAATGTAGGGTTTCCGCAACTACGAGGAAATCTCGATTGTCACGGTGCCATCCAAGTCTGTGTTGCACTAGCCCCGGAAAATGATTGAGACGGGCTATCAGGGCTCGGTACTAGGAAAAGAATAGCTGTTCTCGGTCTTCTCTTGCTGGAATTCGAATACTCTATTCAGGCTGGAGGATTTCGACGTGGCACGGTGCGAGTTCCTTGAATTTAACAGCGTCCTTTTCTGAGCCGACAATAGTGCCATAGTGCATGGGTATAGCGAGCGAGGGATTGACGAGGCCGGCCGCCTCCGCAGCCTCCTCAGGAGTCATTACGTAGGTACCGCTTACAGGTAGCAGGGCGACGTCAGTCTTCAACCCGTTCATTTCTGGGATAGCATCAGTATCGCCAGCATGGTATACACGCACACCTTCGATCTCGACAATGTATCCTAACTTCTGATCTTCCCGTGGATGGAAGACCTTGCCCGGTTCTCGGAACTTGTTCAGGTTGTATGCGGGAACCGCCTCTATGGAGACTCCGTCGAGTCGTAGCTTGTCGCCTGGTTTAATGGTCCGAACCTCGCCGATCTTGGCTTTAGCAAGTTCAGCCTTGCACGCCGGGGTCGCAAGAATGACCGTCTTGTTTGACGTCATTTTCTTAACATCATCTGGTGAGCAATGGTCGAAATGCTCATGAGTAATTAGCAAGATATCAGCTGGGCCATGTCGTCCCTTAATCTTGAAGGGATCGATGGCGACCGTCTTCCCATTTCTGATCACGAAAGAGTCGTGGCCGAGCCAAGAAATTTTCAGCCCCTTGAATTCTATCATAAGGCAGTCTCCTCAAGAAACCGGCCAAATCGTCGGAGGATAGTTAAGCCTTAATGCTATATGGAATCGATTGCGACCGACTGGAAATAATCATAAATCAGCCCTTGAGCCCTATCGTTAGGTACAACGCATCATGACAGTCTACGACGTGATAGTTATCGGCTCTGGCGCCGCCGGGTATACCGCCGCCATCTACGCCTGCCGTGCAGGAAGGAAGACCCTACTAATTGGTGGCTCCCTTTCCGGCGGTCAGCTGATGATAACCTCTGATGTAGAGAATTTTCCAGGATTTCCTGACGGTGTTCTCGGTCCTGAGCTTATGGAGAGGATGAGAAAGCAGGCTGAAAGGTTCGGACCAGACATCATCTTCGACGATGCTACCGCGGTTGACTTCAGGAATCGACCTTTCACAGTGACTGTCTCCGGAAAAACGCATAGCGGACGTGCCGTTATTGTCGCCACAGGGGCGCTAGCCAAGTGGCTGGGGATAGCCTCTGAGACTAAATTTAGGGGCAAAGGAGTGTCTACATGCGCCACATGTGATGGATATTTCTTCAAGGAGAAGAACGTCGTCGTCGTAGGTGGCGGAGACACTGCAATGGAAGAGGCAACATTTCTCGCGAACGTTGTTAGGCATGTCACTGTTGTCCACCGACGCGACACATTGAGGGCTAGCGGTATTATGAAGGAACGAGCGATGAAGAATCCCAAGATCGATTTTCTCCTGGATTCTGTCGTAGAAGAGGTGTTAGGGCTCGACAAGGTGACCGGAGTGAAAACACTAAACTTGAAGACCGGCAAAGAGAGCGTTTTGAAAACGGACGGTTTGTTTGTGGCGATTGGATATCAACCGAACACCGAGATATTCAAGGCCCAACTACATCTAGACGACAGGGGATACATCCGGACGAAAGCTGAAACTGAAACGAATATTGCTGGGGTTTTCGCGGCAGGGGACGTACGAGATCACAAATACAGACAAGCAGTGACGGCGGCTGCTGACGGGTGCAAGGCGGCAATGGACGCCGATCGATTTCTGAGCGAGCATAACGACTGAATCCAATGAGTATGTCGACCGTTGAAGTGTCCGAAGTGCGATCTCCAGCTCGACTTTAATGGCAGATACATTGTCCAAGAGGATTTTGAGGCCGGAGCTCCAGCTCAGATAAGAGACATGGAAGTCTGGCAATGCGACAAGTGCAAGACCTACTACGAGACGAGCAGAACCGGTAAGCCGGTTCCGATTCCGTTTATGCAGAGCCTCTTTCGAAGGCTCGAATGAGTCTTCTCAACTGCTGGGCACGTCCCGCCATTCTAGGGTCTCCCGGTTCCCAGATATTTGAAACCCGCAGCTTCGCATGAAGTTCTGGAGAGCATGTTTCTCGAGTCGAACATCAGGGGGTCCCGTTTCATCCTTCCTGCAAGTTTTCGCAGGTCCACGCGACCGAATGCTTTGTGGGCTGTAGCGATCAATATGCAATCCGCGTCCTGAACGGATTCTTCGATTGACCGTGTGGATTCGATCGCTGTCGTGCCCAAGCGAACAGAACGTACGTATGGATCATAAGGCCTCACAGTTGCTTTTCTGTGTCTAAGCAGCTTCAATATGTCGACGGCTGGGCTGCGCCTCGTGTCCCTTACCTGGCCCTTGTAAGCAAGCCCCCAGAGTGACACTGTAGATTTGTCGAGTTTTTTCCCTTGTCTCTTCAGAGCGTTGTCTAGACGCTCTACGACGTGGCGTGGCATCATTGTGTTGACGGTCTTCGCCGTGGCGACCAACCGCAGATTCATTCCGACCTTCTTCGCTTTGTAGACTAAGTAGAACGGGTCCTTGGGTATACAATGACCGCCTACGCCAGGTCCAGGATAATGGGGCATGAAGCCAAATGGCTTCGTTGTAGCGGCTTGGATGGTCTCGACGAAATCGACTCCAAGCTTCTCGTGCAAGACGGCGAGTTCGTTGACGAGCGCTATGTTCACGTAGCGAAAGATGTTCTCAAGCATCTTGGAAGCTTCGGCTACCGATGGGCTGCTGACCTTGAAGACTGGGGCCTCTAGGATAGACCCGTAAAAGCTAGCTCCGAGCATTGTAGACTCATTGTCCATCCCACCAACGACCTTAGGAATTTTGGATACGTTATATTTTGGATTCCCATAATCAATTCTCTCTGGCGAGTATACTAGGCCGAATCCTCGACTTGTCCTGCCTTTGCCTCGCTTGAGGATTGGGAAGACGACCTCTTGCGTGGTGCCTGGATAGCTTGTGCTTTCGAGTATGATGAGTTTGTAATTGGAAAGTAATCTAGAGAGGCCTTGTGTGACTTTTTTGACAAACGAGAGATCAGGAATGCCCTTCTTATCCAAGGGGGTTTGGACACAGATTATTACTACGTCAGCGTCCTTCGCTCCCTCGACCAGGCGAGTCGTTGCTCTAATCTTGCCTTTACTAACTAGATCCGGAAGTAGTTTCTCACTGTAAGGATCCTCCACGTGAGAAACGCCTTTGTTTATGCTGGCTACTTTGGACTCATCCACGTCCACGCCTATGACGTCGAAGCCGGCTTTGGCAGATGCCACTGCCAGCGGGACGCCGACATAGCCGAGGCCTACAATACAGACCTTCGCCTTTCGCGAGTTGATTTTCGATTGAATGAGCTCGTCATTTCTTCTCATTAGTTCAACTCCCATTTACCTTGCGCCCTTTTCAGGGTATCAAAGAGTTTCTCGGTTGGGTCTTCCATCCAGGCGAGGAGTCTTTTGCCCCTCCTTCTCTGGTCCTCCCGTCTCTTGTCATTGCGCAGTATTTCTAACACTTCCTTCGTTATCTTGCTTGGGGACTTAATTGTCTTGACCAGTCGCTTTCTTTCCAAATATCTGATGTAGAGTGGCTTTGGACCAGGGAAGCATGAGATAGCGGGGACGCCGAGCAGGGCGGCCTCTACTGTCATTGTCCCGCCGGAGCCTACGAAAACGTCCGTACGGGAGAGGAGGCTGGCCGCGTCGATTATCTGGTCTAGGACGATAATCCTTGTGCCGAAACGTCTACGGAGGACCGGGGCTTGCTGTCCGTAACGTGTCGAGACTAGAATCTGGAGTTCCTTGTCCTTTCTGAGGAGGTTAGCTATGACGGGCCCGACTACGGGCCTGCTGTCGCTCGAGCGTCCCATCAGGTAAGAAGCGAAAGCTTCCTCGGTACGGAGGACCACGACGGGTTGTTCGGGATCAAGTCCCAGCTTATTCAGGATTCTCGGATCTGACTTGTGTCGCTTCAACCACGCTGCCGGGTCTAATGCTCTGTAGGTGACGATGCGCTCTCTTGGTGCTCCGAGCTCTGACCAAGTCTTCTTCTTGAATATCCAGGGGGAACAGACGTATGCCGAGATCGGAATCGTTAGCCGCGCGACCATCCATGAGTGGGGGGAGTCATTTGAGGCAACATGCGGGATGCCCAGACCGAATGCGACCCGAGACGCTTCCACCGATGAGAACGACGCCGCGACGTCAGGTTTCCACTTGTCAATCAGTCTAGCAAGACTTACGATCCTCTCGCCGCTTGCCAAGAGCTTCCCAATCGGCGCACCGCCGCCATGTTTTCCAATGACACGGTACGGGACGCGCAGACGATGGAGGGTCTGTTCTGATTCTCGATAGGTCCTCGTTGTGACTAGTACGCTATGCCCTTGATCTCGGAGGAGATCATGGATTGGTGCGAAGAAGAGTCCCTGTTTTGGAGTGAGACTGTCAATCCAGACTCTCAATTACTCAATACGCTCTTCCCTGCCAAGAGGGACTTGCTGCCAGAAGGTAGATAAATAGTGCAATGATCCAGCGCGACAATTCGAACGAAACCTTGCCGGAGAGACTCCATTCATACTCTTGTACGATCCTATGTGTTCGGTGACCCTAGCAAGACTCGGCCGGAATCTAGACAGGATTCTCATAATAACGTGACAATAGCGTTAACCCACCCTTCATTGCAATCGGGGTTTTCACACTTCAGGTAGATGCATTAACTAGAGACACTCTATGATGATAGCGAAAGAAAGAAGCATTACCATAATCGGAGATAATCCGGAGGCAATCCTGATCTCTGTCCTGTTAGCAGAGACGGGAAATCCGAACAATCTCATCGGAACACTCGGGTCTGACTCCGGAGATCAGAGGTCAGTGCGTGGGACCGAAGAGGTAGCTCGACTTCTACAGATTCACACACGTTCAGGGGCAGTCAAGAAGATGAGTTCGACTGATGAACCTCAACCCCCCGACTTGAGTCTATGCTTCCTTACCGAACACGCGGACGATGCATCTAACGGCATGAGGGTAGAACGGCAGGTCCGTCAGTTAGCAACTATGTTGAGGAAAGGACAGACTCTTGTCTATAGTGGGCTATGCTCTCCATCTTTTACACACAATCGGCTGAAGCCGATTTTGGAGAAGCACAGTGGGTATGGAGTTGGGCAAGAAATCGGCTTGTGCTATGTCCCGTTGCTTTGGAGCGGTGAAAGTGTCCGGGGTTTCCGAGAGACTCCGAAGTTGATTGCCGGGCTTGGCCCGGAGCATCTGCAGCGAGTTCAGGAAGTTATGCTCTCCATGTTTCCTTCATTGACCGTAACCTCTACACTTGAGACTGCCGAGGCAGGCGGGCTTTGCGCTCCAATCTTCAGAGAGGTGGTAAGAGCTCTTGAACTTGAGCTAGCTCAAATGTGTATGAGCCGCGGCGTTGAGTTTTCCAGCGTTATGAAAGTGTCCCTGAAGACAACGACCGGAGGGTTTGGAGGACCAAGCCCAGCTTCTGGCAACGACTTGGTCGCTAGCAGAATTTTCTTGGAAAGTCTGGGTAAGAAGAATAGGCCTCAATTGGTGCGGACGGCTAGACGAATTAACGAAGAAGCTCCGCAACAAGTCCTTGCTACCGTGAAAGACGCTCTCAACCAGTGCGGTAGGAGGATGCGACGGTCTAGAATTGCCATATTGGGCGTTGAGGGACTCGGACTTGATCGGGTGAACAAGTTTGGCGACTCTGAAATCATACGTGCACTGATAAGGAGAGGAGCAATCGTATCGGTCTATCCAGGTGACACTAATCTAGGGCTCAATAATGTCGTGGTCAGTGAGGGGTTGAGGTTGAAGGTGGAACCGGATCTCACTAGAGCTGTCCAGAAGGCTCAGTGTGTGATAATTGCTTTGAAGCCCTCTTACCGAGAGAGTTGTATTTTGACGCCTCAGAAGCTGGCTGTTGAGATGGATCGGCCCGCAGTAATTTGTGACTTGTCGAGAGTTATGGAAGCTTCAAATGTCGAGCGATCTGGCCTCTTCTATACGTCGATTGGAAGAGGCAACGTCAATACTTGAGACAGGTCGGCCTTGGAGTAGTAGGTACTGGCTTCTGGGGCGAGAACCAGGTCAGAGTCCTACGGCAGCAAAATGAAAGTTGTCGCTTGCTAGGGATTTGTGATCTCAACGAGAAACGAGCCAGGGAGGTCGGGTCGAAATATGGCATTCCTTGGTACTCCAATCTGGAGAGGTTCCTTCAATTGCCTGGATTGGAAGCGGTGACCATTTGTACACCTACGCACACTCACTTTGAGGTCGCTTCCAGAACACTGGAGGAGGGGAAACACCTTCTAGTGGAGAAGCCAATGACTGGCAACAGAGATCAAGCCGAGAAACTTGTGAAGACCGCCGGCAAGGCCGGGCGAAAGCTCTTGGTTGGATTCATTGAACGGTTCAATCCAGGCGTTGGCTTGGTGAAAGAAATGCTTGAACGCAAGGAAGCTGGAGAGGTGATACTTGCAACGGGGCGCCGAGTGACCCGTTGGCCGGTTAGGATCGGAGACGTCGGAGTGGTCAAAGACACAGCAATTCACGACATTGACATCATGCGATTCCTCTTGCGAAAGGATGTAACACTTGTCTATGCCCAAACCGGATCGTTGAAGCACTCATTCGAAGATTACGCCGAGATCATGCTGCGTTTTGATCACGGCACTACCGGCTTTATCGATGCTAATTGGCTGACTCCTAGAAAAGTCAGGACCCTGATCATCACCGGAAGCGAGGCGACGATTAACCTGGACTACATTAGTCAGGAGATTTCGGTGGACGATTCGGAGAAGACTGTCAAACCAACCGTGAAATGGGACGAGCCACTCAGACTGGAGCTTGAGAACTACATCAGAACCGTTCGGGAAGACTTGGAACCAAGTCCCTCAGGGGAGGACGCCATTGAGGCGATCAAAATCTGCGATGCGGCACTTGAGTCAGGTAGAACGCAGCGAGCTGTGGAAATGCAGAGGGCCGAGATGGCGTCTTTGTCGCATGGAAAGCGACGCTAGGCTTTATCCGTCAGTTAATTATGATCAAGGTAGGCTCGGAGATTGAAGAAGCGGCTGATGGATATACTGGCGTGCCCGATGGACAAGCACTACCCTCTTGATCTTCATGTGTTCGAGGAGAAGGAGGAAATTGTGGAGGGCTTGCTCGTATGTCAGGAGTGTATGAGATGGTATCCAATAATGGATGAGATTCCGCAACTTCTGCCAGACGACTTGAGAGAGAAGAAGCCCGAACTAGCCTGGCTCGCAAAGTGGCAGAAGCAAACACCGGAAAGAGTGTTGAGAGAAGGGAAACCCTTCACTCTTCTGCAGAACTAGTAACCTCGAATCGGCGGCTTGCTGGCGATCGGTTCTCGTCCGCAGCAGTTTTCAAGTTTTCTTCGGGACCGCCTGGGCCTGAGATGAAGGATTAGCGCCTAGGTAGAGCCGTCCAAGCTCTTCATGCTCTAACAAGTCCTTAGCTGTTCCCTCAAAGGCAAGCCTTCCGCTAACGAGCAAGTAGGCATATTGCCCAATTTGCAGTGCTCTGGTGGCGTTCTGTTCCACTAAGAGAATCGTTATGTCGGATCCCTTGGAGAGATAGGATATCGTGTTGAGGACTTGGGTCGCGATCATAGGTGCCAGATTCGCGGTAGGTTCGTCGAACATGATAGTATTCGGCTTCCTGAGAAGCGCCATTGCCATGGCAACCATTTGTCTCTCTCCTCCACTCAGGTTTGCAACCTTTGATTTCATGTATGACGTAAGCTTTGGAAAAAGTGTGAGCGCCTTCTCCAGCCTCTCATTGTAATCTTGACGACCAACCGTATACCCGGCCATCTTGAAATTCTCCGCGACAGTTAGACGCGTGAATGTACTTTCTGTCTGAGGCAGGTACGCGATCCCCAAACGAGCGATCTGATGCGGAGCAAGTCCCGATATCCTCCTGCCATCTAGCGAAATTGAGCCCTGATAGATCGTAGTAAGCCCAGCAATCGTTTTTAGCAGAGTGCTCTTACCAGAACCGTTAGGGCCCACGATCACCGTGATCTGATTCGGCTTGGACTCGATCGAGATTTCGTCCAGAATATGGACACTCCCATATCCTGCTGAAACCTTGTTTACCTGTAACAAATCATGTTCCTAAGTAAGCTTCGATAACTCTCTTGTCATTCAGCACTTCGTCAGGAAGTCCCGAAGCGATTAGCCTTCCAAGAGCCATCGCAAAAATCTCATCAACATATCTCAATGCAATATCGAGCCTGTGCTCCACTATCAAGAAAGACAGTCCCAGCTCGTCTCGCAATTTGAGTATCCTCGAAAATATCTCGTGGGCTAGGGTAGGGTTCACACCGGAGACCGGTTCGTCTAGCAGCAGGAGCTTTGCGTCCGACATTAGGGCCCTACCTATCTCGACAAGTTTCATTTGACCCCCACTCAGATAGGAACTAGGTACGTTCCACAAACCGACCAGACCTAGCAGCTCGAGTATCCTAGATGCCTTTTCAACAGTCTTCCTTTCATAGTCCGCCCAGGATTTTTTGAGAAGGGATTTGAGGAATGATTCTCCGGGGTTTCCCTTTTGAGCCACCAGAAGATTCTCGAGTACTGTCAAATGTGTGAACAGTGAGGGAATCTGGAAGGTCCTCGCGATTCCCATATTGTACAACTTGTGAGGCGGAAGACCGGTGATGACCCTTCCGAGGAAGGTGACCATACCAGAATCGGGCTTGTAAAGACCGGTTATTACGTTAATCAGAGTGGTTTTGCCCGACCCGTTAGGGCCTATCAGGATACTAATTTTGTTCGCGGTTAGGTCAAGGGATACTCCGTCTAGCGCACGTAGGCTGCCGAATGACTTCCTCAGCTCGTGAACTGAAAGAATAGACTCTGCCATTGGCTACCTAGAAAGACGGTAAGGTCCCGATTATTCTTTCTGTCTAAGGGGGACTTATCCATGTCACTGTGTCGGTTGACTGATCCCAACTTCCCGCCAAGACCCACATGGGCGATGCCGGGGTGATAACCTTCCATATCTGGTATGAGGTCGGAGTTCTATCGCCGCTGGGTTGCAGGCTCATCCATCCAGTGACTCCAAACATGTTCGAAGCCACGGTGGGTAAAACCTTCTGGATGGCAGTTCCGCCGTAACTTCCTGCTTGAAGCGTCGCCAACGCTCCGAGCCATACATCGTCATACGCGCTCAAACAGTATCCATCGCAAATGTCAGGCGAGTACTTTTGCGAGTATCTGGTCAGAAAATCTACTGTCTTGCTACTGTTGGTAGGTGCGTACAGGCTCGACGGAAGTCTCACCTGAGCCAATAGTGGGCCCGTTGTTGCATTACTCGACAGAACAGCATCGTTCGCCTCCCCATCCGTCCCAAACCACGGGAGCGGGGTACTCAGCAGTGAGGAATGTTGCTGGTTTGCCTGGATAATTATCGAACCAAATTCCTCGAACGATACGAAATCCATCGCGACTTTGCCTGTATTGGCTCCAGTATTCGCAGCAGTGTAAGCATTGTACAGAGCAGTTACGGTCGGAGTGTAGTCGGTTGCCTTCGTGTCGTACTTAATCTTAGATACGACGGTGCCACCAAGAGCAGTGAATCTACTCTCCGTGGCATTGGCGAGACCGCCACCGTAAGTATCGTCTCTGTACACAATGATGAGGGCATTCGCGCCTCTATCTTTGATCATTCTGGCGTCTGCTAGCCCTTGGGCCGCATCGTTAGGAACGCTTCTGAAGAGGAAATCGTTGGCAATTGCTAGGGCCGGCGATGTCGATGACGGGCTGATCATCACTATATTATGAGAATTCGCATAAGATAGGATGAACTGGGCAGTACCACTGTTTAATGGTCCGACGACCACCTGAATCCCTGAAGATGCAAAGGCCGCCAAATCAGTTGCTCCCATGGCATTGTCAAGTTGATAATCACTAACTGAGATCGCAAACTTGGATGTGCAGCCACCCGTTGAAAGGAACGCGTTTACGTCGTCTATCGCCATCGCCGTAGATCTCTTCGCCCTGTTGCCCTGACTAGACAGATCCTTCGACAGGTCCAACAACGCTCCCAGGGTAAAAGTTTGCCCGGAAGAGCAGAGACTGCTCGCCCCAGTGCTTCGAGGGGCCGCATAGTAACCTACTGCCAACCCCGCGACAGTCCCCACTATTATCAGAATTAGAGCTATTACAAGGGAAACGGTCTTTGCTCGAGGTGCGGCTGGTGCTGTTGCTGGTTGCAACTTAGGCACGAGTCATCGCTAACCGGATATAAGCTATATTAGAGTTCGGGATATGTACGGGCTGGAGGGCTAAAAGGTCTGGGCGAGGCCCCTTTCTCGGAAGGAACGCAAGATGCGACGCTCTCGCACCTTTTCAAATGGCTATCTTCGACCACGATGGTTAAAATCGAAATTGTCGGGGTATTTCTCGCTGTTATTCTGTTCCTCCTCATCTCCAATCTGTCTGATCCGAACGTGAGAAGTGCAACCGTCTACGGGTCTCTGTTTGGACTAATGGCGCTGGGGCTAACCTTGACTTACATAACGACGAAGGTTCCAAATTTTGCGTACGGCTCATTCGTCACCATCGGTATGTACACATCGTACGCTATGTATCGACTGAACTACAAATTACTTGGGTACACGATGACTCCTTACTTGTCGGCACCGATCTCGTTTCTGATCGGAGCCTTGGTTTCTGTGACAATGTATCTTGCCGTATTGCGATCTCTGGCTAGGCGAGGCTCTTCATTGGTTGCTTTGATGATTGCGACTCTAGCGATTGACATAGGCTTTGTTGGCATCTTCGGGATTTTCTCGGATTACCTTTTCAATGCATATCGTTTGAACGATAGCAAGAGCTTCCCTCAGTTATTCAACGCCGATTTTTCGATACTGGGGGTACCCGGCATAGTATTTGCAGCTCCGCTCCTCCTTACCGTCCTTAGCCTGGGGCTTCTAGTTCTCCTTACATGGACGAAGTTGGGAGTAGCGATGCGTGCCGCCGTCGAGAATCCAAAGCTCGCTCAGGTATTGGGAATAAATGTCGAGCTCATGTACATGATCGCGTGGTTCTTAGCGGGAGGATTCGCTGCATCATCCGGTTCCTACTACATCCTCTCCCAACGTGGCAGCGTGGATGAGGGGTCGAACCTTATCGTCGGAATTTTCGCGGCCAGTGTATTGGGAGGACTGGCAAGTATCTACGGTGCAATCTTGGGAGGAGTGATAATTGGAGCAAGCGAGATTCTCATTACGACTTTCCTCGCCCAGACCAAAATACAAGTCACGACACAGTTCTTAACGCTCCCTATTTCATTTTCAATCGGTGGCTCTGAGGTCATAGGGTATCAAAAGGGAATCCCTCTATTGATTATGATCGCTACACTCCTAGTGTTCCCCCGCGGATTGGTGTCTATTGACCCACGAAAAGTCGTTCGACTACTCCGGAGGCTCCCCCCAGAGATGCAAAGTCGGGTGAAGGGAATTTGGAGATTATCGTCTAGAATATTTGTGAGGTTCTTCCATCGATGATCGAAATCGGAGTACCGATAATTCCCTTTTTCGGGATTGACATCGTCAGTTTCACCATAGATTTCGTGATAGCATATGCGCTCATTCTTGCTGTCAGCCTCACACTTAACCTCGAGGCAGGTTACGCTGGAGTACCCAATTTTGGGAAAGTACTCTTTGTCGCAGGCGGCGCAGCCGTCGCAGGCGCTGTGACGGGGCGAGTTGCCGTCCTATTGCTGAAGATAAACACGTCCGGTGATTACAACAACCACATCGCACAGGTAATCAACAGTGCAAACTTGTCCTTGGGAGAAAACTTTCCGCTATCTATCGAGATTCTCCTTTTGGGGGTCGTTCTCGGTGCCATGATCGGGGGTATTTTGGGGCTGGTTTTCTCCGTTGTAGCCGGTAGGGAGAACCTGAGGGAGGATTACCTAGGAATGTTGCTGTTAGCCTCGGCCCAGTTCTTCCAGATTTTTCTTCGCAGCTATGAGCCGTTTATTGGTGGAACTCAAGGGATCTTGGTACCCGACGTGTTCGCATGGGCCAGCCCATGCCCATTGGGCCAAATTTGTACTAGTTTCCACGGAATAGTATTGGTTCCATCGCTACTAGCACTGACAGGTCTCAAGGTTAGAGACGTCGCCGTTCTCTTGACTGTCGTCACTTTTTGCGGGCTCGTCTATCTCTACTCTGAAGGAGTGGCGCGTTCCCCGCTGGGAAGAACGCTTCGTGCAATAAGAGACGATGAGGTTGCTTCAAAGGCATTAGGAAAGAATGATTTGGCTGTAAGAAGGAACGTAATCATCATCGCTTCTGCTATCAGTGGGATGGCCGGGGCACTCATCACATTTTATTCAAGCTCGGTTGGGCCAGACACTTGGACGAGGGTGACTTGGACGTTTTACCCTTGGTTGGTGATTATCATTGGAGGCGCAGCAAATAACTTGGGGGTCGGTGTTGGGGCTTTTGTCTTTGTCCTGCTAATGAGGGGCATCGATCAGGTGAAGTTCAGATTCTCATCGTTCATTCCGTTCGATGTCAACTGGCTGGAATATCTCGCATTCGCGTCGTTGCTCATTCTGTTCTTGTTCTTCCGTCACGAGGGGATCGTACCAGAGAAACCTTCGAAGACCCTCTCTGAATCGGAGATTGCAGCCATAATGAACTCTCGAATCACACGCCGCGGAGATAGTGTGAAAGGATTAATGTTCAGCTCATATCCGATCGAACCTCAGACCGATGCTAGCAAGAGCGACAAAGAGCAAGCCTCTCAGGATGAGGCCTCGTAGCACGGGTCGTTTTTTCTTTATCGAAGCGTATGGGGACTCGGAATTCCTGCAAAATCGTCGACCAACAAGGAAGCGTCGACTTCGTTCACGATTGGAATAGGTGATGAAGTAAAACAGCGGAGAGGCTGAAAAACTGGTCGCTGCCTTCCATAAGCTTCAGATATCGAAGCCCGCTCACACTTATTTTAGATGAGAGTTCCGGATTATAGTGGGGCAGGCTTGAGAATCTGACAAGGGAGAAGGTTGACCAGCGGCTCCTCAAGCAAGAGGTGCGATACGACAGAGAGTCTAGGATGAAGAATAAGCGGAGCGAAAACCTAGACACTCTCGAAGAGGTCTTCGATCGACGGACTATAATGACCGTCCTAAGATTACTGAACACCGGAAAACTGAAAGAGATTCACGGTGTCATCAAGTCCGGAAAAGAAAGTAGGGTGTACCGAGGAACCGACGGCGAAGGTGGTGAGGTGGCTATCAAGATCTTCCTCACAACCTCGGCCATCTTCCGACAGGGCCGGCTCAAATATCTTGTCGGCGACCAGAGATTCAGGGAGATACCGCATTCGACCGCGGATATTGTCGACATGTGGACGCTCAAAGAATACAAGAACCTCCAACTTGCCCAAGAAGCAGGAATAAACGTTCCAACCCCGATCGCTGTGGAAAAGAATGTCCTCGTCTTGAGTTTCATCGGGAAGGATGGCAAGCCAGCACCATTGCTAAGAGACGTGCCCCTCTCGTCCCCGAGCGGATGGTACAAAGCTATTCTTGGCATCGTCAAGCAGCTCTACAGGAAGGCCAAACTGGTGCATGGGGATCTCAGTGAATACAACATAATGGTGCCGAATGGTTATCCTGTACTGATCGACTTCGGTCAAGCGGTCACCACTGAGCATCCGCAAGCACAAGCTTTCCTCGAGCGAGACATCGAAAACTTGAACCATTACTTCAGCCAGTTCAAGGTAAAAACCGTCTCTCCTCAAGAATTCGTCAAAAAGGTGGCCAAGGCTTGATGTCAGAAGTAAGGGTAAACGCTTCAATTCCAAAGGATCGCATCGGCGTTTTGGTGGGACCCAAGGGAACGATAAAATCCCGAGTCGAGGACGCTATGGGCGTAGATCTCGCAATTGATAGCGAAACCGGGTTGGTAGACATCAGACTAAGGAGAGAGACTCAGGATCCATCGAATGCATTGCGGGCGAAGGACATTGTTGTCGCAATCGGTAGGGGCTTCTCGCCGGAGAGAGCTCTCACCCTCGTAAATGAGGACAATACATTGGATGTTCTTGATCTTCATGACATTTTCGGAAAGAACGAGGCAGAGATTAGACGCGTTGATGGTCGAATTATTGGTAGAGAGGGAAAGACCCGGAAGATAATCGAAGAGATGACGGGAACCCTAGTATCGGTTAGCGGGCATACGATATCGATCATTGGAACCTATGAGTCGGTCTCCACAGCCAAGGACGCAATCGAGAAGCTTCTAAAGGGCAGGCAGCACGGGACCGTTTATAAATTCCTCAGAAGAAAGAAGAGCGAGGCTAAGAAGGAGAAAGCACTGGGCCTCTGGGAAGGCCAACAGGCACAAGCCAAGAAACCATGACACTCGTCCAAGAAGCGTTCCAGGAGATTAGTGCAGCCGACTTCTTCTATCGCAACCGTGACATCGCGGGCTTCACAAGCCCCTCTAGAGCATTATACTCGACCATCCGCGAACTGGTAGAAAACTCTCTCGACGCATGCGAAACGGGCGGAATACCCCCCGATATCTACGTCAGGGTCTCCCTGGAGTCCGGTCCAGTGGATGGTCCCGGCACCTACGTGGTAAGAGTAGAGGACAATGGGATAGGGGTTCCTGGCGATATTATCCCGTCAGCCTTCGGACAGGTCCTCTACGGATCTAAGTACAAGCTGCGCCAGACCAGGGGCACCTTCGGACTCGGAGGCAAAATGGCCCTACTCTATGGACAGATAACAACCCATAGCGAGGCAACGATCGCATCAAGCAACAACCCAAGGAAGAGAATAGTCGAATATCAAATCCGGATCGACATCCAACAGAACAAGCCCGTGATCATCAAGCACAAACAGCGCTCGAACCCGGCACACTGGCGCGGAACGATCGTGGAATTCCGGACCGAGGCGGACTACAGCCGCGCCATGGCCAAGATACTCGAATACATGAAGCAGACCGCGATCATCGTTCCGTACGCCAACATCACATTCGTAGATCCCAGAGGACGACTCTACAAGTTCGTCCGTGGAACAACCAAGGTTCCGAAAGCGCCGACCGAGACCTCTCCACATCCACATGGAGTCGATGTAGAAACCGTCCAAAGACTCCTGAAAATAACCGAGGCAAAAAGCCTCCAGGAATTCCTCCGAAGCCACTTCCAAAGAATCGGAGAGACGACCGCAAGAAAATTCCTCCATTACGCAGGACTAGGTCAGAAGAAGACGCCTCGGAATATGGGACCCGACGATGTTCTCAAACTTGTCAAAGCGATGAAATCATACGAGGACTTTCTCGCCCCGGACCCCACATGCCTCTCCCCTTTAGGAGAGGAGCTGCTAGCGACCGGGATAAAGAAGGAACTAGGAGTCAGTCAAGAACAGATAGATGACGGAACAGCCTTCGTCACAACTCTACAAAGGAAACCCGACACCTACGCCGGGTTCCCATTCATCGTCGAGATAGGCCTGGCGAGCACGAAGTCCATACAAGCCGAAGGCAGGATCCTGCTTTTTAGGTTCGCGAACAAGATTCCCTTGCTGTTTGACGAAGCGAGTGACGTTTCATGGAACGTCGTAAACGAGCTGATAGACTGGCGCAATTACAGGGTCATACCAGGTGAGACTCCGCTCGCAGTTTTCGTGCATGTTTGCAGCACTAAGATACCCTACAAGACGGTAGGAAAGGAGTTCATCGCGGACCGACCTGAGGTGGAGCACGAAATACTTAACGCGTTGAGGGAGAGTGGAAGATCACTCAAGATCTATCTCAGTCGTCGCGAGCATCTTGAGCGGGAAAAGAAGCGATTGGACGTGTTCGAAAAGTATCTGCCGAAAGTAGCGGTTTTCTCGACACGTTTAGCGAAGGAGAAGAAAGAGCCGGACGTCAAACAACTACTGAAAGGAGTGATGAAGTATACCTCCGAGGAAGAAGGAGAAGAAGCAACAACAAGAGGATCAACGGCAGAGGAAGAGCAAGCGTAAGAGCCTCATGAAGGAGAGGAAGGAGAAGGTTCTCTCCTCCCTCCGAGAAATGGGCTCAGACGTCTACGGCCAATTGCTCAAGAACGACTTTCCATCTGTCAAGATGCCGAGCCGCTCCATAGCGAACATCCTCTACGATGATAAGACACGACAGTACATACTGGGTAAGAGGAGCGTGAAGAGAAGCGCCAGGAATGTTCGTCACATTCGACCCTTCACACAATTATTATGGACAGCCATGTTCGTTGATGAGTTGACAGAGCAGAACAAGACGAGCACACTTCGAGACGTTTTCTACTCAGCCCAGGCATACGAGATGGATTTCCAAGACCAGCAAGAAAGCGACAATCTCATTACTGATCTCGAGTCGGTGGTTCGATTCTCTCGCGAAGACTTCAATGTCTACCCTGAGGAACGCAGCGCGATATTCGGCGACCTGACCGTCGAATACACAGTTCCGGGGTACGAAGGACGGCAGCTGAATCTTACCAGTCACCCCGACGGGGTCATGATCGGCCCCGCCCTCACTACCGCGGACTTTGTTCGGCCAGATAAGAGAAGGGTGGACAAGGTAATCGCGATAGAGAAAGGCGGTCTCTTTACAAGGTTCATCGAAGAACGGGTCCATCAACGCTACAAGGCACTCCTCATACATACAGCAGGCCAAGCCCCGAGAGCCACGCGGTTTATCCTGAGGAGACTCAATCAGGAACTGGAATTGCCGGTTTACATATTCACTGACGGTGATCCATGGGGCATGCATATTGCCATGGTCATAATCTCGGGTAGTGCCAACGCTGCACATTTGCGGGACCTCAATACTCCGGACGCGGTCTGGAGCGGCGTCTGGGCCACAGACATTGTAGACTACAAACTACCAAGCGACCCACTGACCGATCTAGACATCAAAAGGCTCAACGAGTTAGAGAAAGATCCACGTTACAAAGGTAGCATGTGGAATCGTGAAATCGACACGTTCCGGAAGATCAGAAAGAAGTCAGAGCAAGAAGCCTTCAGCAGATATGGACTCACCTACATAGTCGATAAGTATCTTCCAGAGAAGCTGAAGGTCAAACCGGAAAAAGCCTAGTTGAACACTTCAATGATGGCAATTTCTCGCATGCTTAAGCAACTGACTCTCGGCAGGCACGAAATCGATGAAAATCTGGATTGATGGATCCGGAGCATTGCTACCCGGACAGAAGAGCAAATACTGCATAATATTCGAAGACGGCTCCAAGATCAGGGAAACCCTAGAAAACGCCACGAACAATGAGATGGAATACTTCGCTCTTCTCCAAGCATTGAGAGATCCGAGGTCAAAGGGCGCGACGATCTTCACCGACAGCAGACTGCTCGTTGGTCAGCTGCAAGACGGGTGGAAAGTCAATGCGCGGAATCTCAAAACGATATATGAAGAATGCAAAGGCCTCCTCAGGTCTCAACAAGCCAATCTCGTCTGGGTCCCAAGGGAGGAAAACCTGGCTGGCAAGGAATTGGAGCGCCAAGTTAGTCGGTAAACGAACGCCCCTTCTTCGCGTTTGACACCAGCGATTGGGATTCGTACGGGACGAAAGCCTAAATAAGAAAAAAGAGCGGTCTCTGCTCTAATTCAGAGTGATCCAATATGGGTGACTCTCTTCCAGAACAAGCCTGCACCGAATAACCAGCAATTACTAGGCTCGAATTCTAAGAAAGATCGAAAGGATGCAACTACAAGGGACCTAGGCATCACAGCGCACAAGGACGACGACTTTTCAGAATGGTACACTCAGGTCGTGACCAAGGCTCAGCTGGCAGATTACTCAAGCGCCAAAGGTTTCATGGTGCTTATGCCCTATGGATTCTCAATTTGGGAAAAGATCAAGGAGTACTTTGACCGAAGGATCAAGGAAACGGGACATTCCAATGCCTACTTTCCCCTGCTAATTCCTGAGCGACTGCTGAAAAAGGAGACAGAGCACTTTGCAGGCTTCACTCCGGAAGTATTCTGGGTGACCCATTCCGGAGATACAGAATTAGCCGAGAGACTCGCAGTACGACCCACTTCAGAGACCATCATTTACGAGTCCTACAGTAAATGGATCAAAAGCTGGCGAGACCTTCCCCTATTGATCAACGTCTGGAACAGCGTTGTCAGGGCAGAGATCACATCCACCAAGCCATTCATCCGAACCACGGAGTTCCTCTGGCAAGAGGGTCACACCGTACATGCGACAGAGGAAGATGCCGAAAAGGAAGTGATGTACATACTCTATCTCTACCGACAACTTGTCGAGGAGCAACTTGCGATCCCGGTCTTTGTAGGAAAGAAGACCGAGCAGGAGAAGTTCAAGGGAGCAGTCTACACTACAACTCTAGAAGCGATCATCCCTGATGGCAAGGCACTACAAATGGGAACATCGCATCATCTGGGTCAAAAGTTCGCGAAACCTTTCGAGATCAAATACCTTGGCAAAGACGAGGCGGAGCACTTCGCATGGACTACTTCATGGGGTATCTCCTGGAGATTGATTGGTGCAAGCATCATGATTCACGGGGATGATCGAGGCTTAGTTCTTCCTCCCAGAATCGCTCCCATCCAAGTTGTCTTCGTCCCGATCTTTTACAAAGAGGTAGACAAGGAAAAGATTCTTGCGGAGGTCAAGTCACTCAGCAAATCACTCGAGTCACGAGGTATCAGGACGTTCATCGACGACCGTGAACAATACACGCCGGGATGGAAGTACCACGAATGGGAATTGAAAGGCGTCCCCTTGAGAGTCGAACTTGGCCCTAGAGATGTCCAAGCCGGTCAAGTCACAATCGTTAGACGCGACACAGGAGATCGCATGGCAATAGCAAGGGGTGATTCCGAGAAGCGAATTGTGGACTTACTTGACAACATACAGGAGAGCATGTTCCAGAAGGCGAAGAGGCTGAAGGAGGAATTGACCAGTAAAGCATCTGATATGGGGGCCTTCAGGAAGATCCTCGACCAGCGCGGTGGTTTCATAGAGGCTTTCCTCTGCGAGGAAGCCTGCGAGCTCAAGATCAAGGAGGAAACTGGAGCAACGGTAAGAGTTGTCCCGTTCGACCAGAGCGAAAATGGAGAATGCCTCTATTGTCGCTCTCCCTCTGCAAGAAGGGTGTACTTTGCAAGGTCATACTGATTGCGAACTAGAGCTTGAGGTCGAGCTGGGCATTGTCGTGCGAGTAGATGTAGTAGGGACTTTCGATCCTCCTCAACTTATCAATCGACTCTAAGCCCTGTGCCGTGCTGTAGATCATTCCGGTAATGTTTCTGCGCTCGATATTCTCCGGCAATGGCGCCGCATCCCCGCAATAGACAACGTTTCTGCCTCTCCATTTCACGATAACCGATTGGTGCCCGATACTATGACCCGGGGTTGGAACAACTTCCACACCATCCTCGATCTTGTACAGTCCGCTAACTGGTAAGAACTCACCCTCTACATCGAAAGACTCGCGTAGATAGCTGACCTTCATGAAACGATCCGGGTAGTAAGCATAGCGAACCTCGTCTGTCTGGATCAGAAATTTCGCGTTCGGGAAGAGTCTATTATTTCCACAATGGTCAAAGTGGAGGTGAGTGTTTACTACTAATGTAATATCTGCAGGCTTCAACATCAGTCTCGACAATGAATACTCCAACATCTCCTCGTTCTTCCTAGGGACTTCAAAGCCCTTGTACTTGGGCGGAAGGACACCGACCCCAGTGTCGACGAGAATATTTTCTTTCTCGGTTCTGATCAATAATGGCTTCAACGCGGCCTTGTACTTCTCGCCCTGATACTTTCCGAATACAAGGAAGCTCTTGTCTAGGGTGAAGTAGCCGTCCCGCAACAACCGAATGTCTTGAACAGTCAACAGGAATTCTGGACCTCGATAATCCTCATTGCCGTGCCTGCTTGAAGTCGTATCGTTCAAAGGGCTATAAGCTCTCTAACAAGCTCCTAGACTCGGTTAGATTATCAAACCAGTATTGCATACATTGCAAGGGGTGTGGAAAGTGAAGGGACGAAAGCAGCTCTGGATACCAAGCGAGAAGCGGGTGAAAGAGGCCAATATCACTCAGTTCATGCACATGGTCAACGAATCATACAATCTACGGATCCGATCGTATCCAGAACTGTACAAGTGGTCGGTTGAGAAGATCCCAGATTTCTGGTCTGCAGTGTGGCAATACTCTGGTATACGGTCATCTCGAAAGTATGAGAAGGTCGTAGACGACCTGACCAAGTTCCCCGGTGCCAAATGGTTCCAGGAAGCTCGATTGAATTTTGCAGAGAACCTGCTCAGGTACAATGACGGAGTCGCCTTCATCTCTAGAGACGAGAACGGACCGTCATCACGCTTGACGTATTCCGCGCTTCGGAGAGAAGTCGGACGCGTTGCAGACTGGTTGCGAGAAATCGGGGTCCTCCCTGGAGACCGGGTTGCCGGTTACCTACCGAATATTACTGAAGCCGCCATCGCAATGTTGGGCACGACGAGCATGGGGGCGATCTGGGCTTGTTGTGGTGCGGAACTAGGCCCCACCGCAGTCCTAGACCGCTTGGGCCAGCTCCAGCCCCGTGTCCTGTTCACCGCTGACGAGTATGTCTACGGGGAAAGGAGCTTCAACATGCTACCCAGCATCGAGAAGATTGTCCGAGGACTGCCCTCACTCAAGAGAGTGGTGATCAATTCCCGCTTTGACAAGCCAGACTGGAGGAGCGTCCCAGGCTCTGTCGCTTTCGGAGACCTTCACGCTCCAGATTTTGCGACAGATGCTGGGTTCCAGCAACTGCCAGCCGATCATCCAGTGTATATCATGTTCACCTCTGGCACAACGGGTAAGCCGAAGTGCATAGTTCAAGGCGCGGCTGGATTATTGGTTAACCAGCTGAAGGAAGTGTTGCTACATGCCGACCTGAAGAAAACTGATCGTGTCATGTACATCACCTCGCCCAGTTGGATGATGTGGAACTGGTTGATGAGTTGTCTCGCAGTCGGAGCTACCATCATCTTGTACGATGGAAATCCGAACTATCCAGACTGGGGTAGCATGTGGAGGCTGGTCCAAGAAGAGAAAGCGACCTTCTTCGGCTGCAGCGCCAGCTACATCAACCATCTCAGAAGCCTAGGAGCCAAACCCGGCAAAAATTACGACCTCTCGTCTCTTAGGGAGATGTCACAGACAGCCTCTCCTCTCTCAGCGGAGGGTTTCGAGTGGGTTTACCGCGAGGTAAAGGAGGATTTACACCTCAACTCTATCTCAGGCGGAACCGACATCAACGGCTGCTTTGCAGGCGGAATTCCCATCCTTCCCGTTTATACCGGAGAGCTACAGGCCCCAGGGCTCGGGATGAAGATCAACGTTTACGACGAGAACGGAAGACCCATTGTCGACATGATGGGAGAACTGGTCTGCGAGGCCCCAGCACCCTCGATGCCCCTGTACTTTTGGGACGACCCCGGCGACAGGAAGTACCTCGACGCCTATTTCGAGTACTTCCGGCCTAAAGGGAAGAATGTGTGGAGACACGGAGACTATGTAATGCTTCACAGCGACACCGGGGGTATCACTTTTTACGGACGGTCCGACGCCGTGATCAAGGCTTCGGGAGTCAGGGTCGGCACCTCCGAGATCTATAATGTGATCGACAAACTATCCGAAGTAGAGGACAGTCTTGCGGTGGGCCAGAACTGGAAAGGCGACCAACGGATTATCCTCTTCGTCAAACTCGCTCCCAAGGAGCGTTTCTCCGGGGAGTTGGAGGAGAAGATTCGAGCAGCATTACGGAGGGAGGCATCACCAAAGCATGTCCCGGATCTGATTCTTCAGGTACCCGACATCCCTTACACGTTCAACATGAAAAAGGTAGAGACAGCCGTTACGAATATCGTGAACAACAAACCGGTCACAAACAAGGAAGCGCTCGTAAACCCCGAGTGCCTCGACTATTACACAAGACTCCTGCCCCTGCTTCAGGAAAGCTAGCTAGCTTCAAAAAAGTCAACGTCCCACAGAGAGTGAAACTGGTCACTCGGCAAAGCTAGTCTAATACGAGGAGTTTGTCGCCGGTCTTGACGACCGAGCCTGCATGGACATAGACCTCTCGGACCCGTCCATTCCTCGGCGCCGCGATTTCATTCTCCATCTTCATTGCCTCCAAGATGACCAAGGATTGACCTTCTTGAACCTCCTTGCCAGGAGAAACCCTCACGTCCACGATTCTTCCGGCCATCGGTGCTTCAACGGACATTTGACCAGTGTTGACGAGGGAGGCTCTTTTGCGACTGTCGGCTTCTTGGTCAGTTGACAACTCGACGAGGAGTCGCTTGTCGTTAATCCAGGTGACGATCGAATCCTCGCTCAATCGGTCAGCTACCTTGCAAAGAAGCAATCGCCGACCGATTCTGAGGAGTTGGGTCGAAGAATCGTCAAATGACGAAACTCTATCCACGACTACCGGTTTTCCATTCACTACGAGCTCTATCTCGCCATTGCTCCTTCCCTTCTTCTCGACGTTAAATGTCGACCCGTTGACAACTATGTCGACCATTCCTACAGTCCCTCGATGTACAGAGGCCCTTTGGAAACGCTCTCCGTTGACTTCAAGGACCCCTTCCAACCGGTCGTTCCCGTCCGCCCGGTTTGTTCAACTAGCTTCTGTGAAAGGGCACTAGCCGCGGTCAAGTAAGCTGCGGCGATTTCTTCCAAAGAAACCTCGGAGCTTGGCTTCCAACTTGAGAGAATCTTTTCCAAGAATTGAGTGTGATATTCTCCTTTCACAAAGCTTGGGTGGTCCATTATCGTCTTGTGTATAGGTATGGTTGTCTTGACGCCTTCGATGATCATCTCTTCTAGGGCGAACCGCATCCATTCGATGGCTCGCATTCTGTCTGATCCGTAAGTGGCAAGTTTCGCGATCAATGAATCATAGAACTCGGGAACGTTGCAACCATCGTACAACGCAGTATCCACTCTTACCCATTGTGGAGTCGGAGCCAGGTACTTGGTCACGCGGCCTGGAGATGGAGCGAAACCCATCTCGGGGTCTTCGGCGTTTATTCTGCAGTTGATCGCCCAACCGGCCGGGACTATCTCGTCTTGGCTCAGCCCAAGGCCTTCGCCGCTCGAAATTCGAAGCTGCTGTTCTACAATGTCGACCCGTGTTACGAGTTCTGTGATCAGGTGCTCAACCTGGATCCTCTTGTTGAGTTCCATATAGTAGTATTCACCGGCCTTCGAACGTACGAATTCGACGGTTCCAGCGTTTTCATATCCGAGAGTGGAAGCGGCTTTCAGGGCAAGCCTGCACAGGCGCCTCCTCTCGTCTGGCGTCACGACTGGCGATGGTGTCTCTTCCAAGATCTTCTGGTATCTTCTCTGCATAGAGCACTCTCGCTCGCCCAGATGCAGATTCTTCCCGCGTGAGCCGCAGAGTACCTGAACTTCGATATGACGTGGAGAATCGAGATACTTCTCAATATAGAGACCCGAACGGCCAAATCCACTTTTCGCTTCGGTGCTCGCAATCTCTATCATCCGCCTCAGTTCTGCTGGCTTCTGGATCACCCGCATACCCCTGCCTCCCCCACCGTAGGCCGCCTTGATCAATACAGGATATCCGATACGCTTGGCTTCTTGCTCGGCCTGCTCGACGCTTTCTAGCTCCTTGGTCGAGCCCGGTATTGTCGGAACACCGTTTTCAGATACTCTCTTCTTGGCGTCGAGTTTGCTTGCAATTCTGCTCAGTACTTTGGCCCGGGGTCCAACGAAAACCATCCCTGCATCCTCGACCGCAGCCGCCAGAGAAGGGCTTTCTGCGAGAAAGCCATATCCTGGATGAACACCTTCTGCACCTGATTTTCTGGCAACTTCAATGATCTTAGGGATGTTTAGGTAGCTCTGCGAGGGTTCTCCCGGGCCAATGGAATAGGCCTCATCTGCATAGAAGACGTGTTTTGAGGTCACGTCCGGCTCCGAGTAAACTGCCACTGTATTGACACCCAGTCTCCGACATGTCCGCATGATCCGGAGTGCTATCTCACCCCGGTTTGCAATCAGTATTTTCCTAAACACAGGAACTCCCTGGCTTTACAAGGGAATGTTCCCATGTTTTCTTGGAGGCCTTGCCTCTCTCTTCGTTCTCAAGAGATCCAAGTATCTGATAAGGACTTCACGAGTTTCGCTCGGTTTGATTACGTCGTCGATGTATCCATGCTCGGCAGCGATGTATGGGTTCGCGAATTTCTGCCTGTAGTCTTTTACCAACTTGGCTCTTTCTGTTTCTTTGTCCTTTGCGCTTGCAATTTCTTGTCTGAAGATTATGTTGATGGCGCCTTCTGGTCCCATTACAGCGATCTCGGCTGAGGGCCAAGCGAGATTCGCATCTGCTCTGATGTGCTTACTGCCTAAAACATCATAGGCCCCGCCATAGGCTTTGCGGATGATCACAGTGAGTTTCGGAACTGTGGCTTCGCAATAGGCGAAGAGTAGTTTTGATCCATGTCGGATGATTCCGCCGTGTTCTTGGTCAATTCCAGGCATGTATCCGGGAACGTCTACGAGCGTGAGTATTGGAATATTGAAAGCGTCACAGAACCTGACGAATCTTCCGGCTTTGGTCGAAGAGTCTATGTCCAAAGCTCCCGCCTGGTATTTTGGTTGATTGGCCACAATTCCGATTGAGTAACCGTTGAGCCTTGCAAAACCGACGATGATGTTTCGTGCATATAGCGGTTGCACTTCCAGCATTTCGCCCCCATCTACAATCCGAGTAATGATCTCATGCATATCGTATGGCCGATCAGAATCATTTGGCAGGAGTCCATCTAGCTCGCTAGGCTGTCCCTTTGGCTCACGAGGGCTTAGTCTCGGAGGGTCGTCCTGATTGTTCTGGGGAAAATAGCTCAGCAAGGCACGGATCTGTGCAATGCATTCCTTCTCGTCTCTTGCGTAGAAGTGGGCGACGCCACTTCTCGAATTGTGCAACTTTGCCCCGCCGAGTTCCTCAAACGTCACATCTTGATTGAGAACCGTTTTGATAACGTCAGGACCAGTAATGAACATGTAGCTCGTCCCTTCGACCATCAAAGTGAAGTCGGTCATTGCAGGAGAGTATACGGCGCCTCCTGCACATGGTCCCATGACTGCGCTGATCTGAGGAATAACGCCGGAAGCCAAAACGTTGCGGAAGAATATCTCTGCATAGCCCCCGAGGCTGACTACGCCTTCCTGTATTCGAGCGCCTCCCGAATCGTTTAGACCTATAATGGGACAACCGGTCTTCAATGCCATGTCCATGATCTTCGTGACTTTCTTAGCAAACATTTCACCGAGGCTTCCGCCGAACACAGTGAAGTCATGGGAGAACACGTAAACTTGGCGACCGTTTATTTTCCCGTATCCTGTGACAACCCCATCGCCCAAAATTCGTTTATCCATCATACCAAAATCGCGAGTCTGATGGAGCGCGTACCTGTCTATTTCGACGAAACTATCGAGGTCTACTAGTGCTTCGATCCTCTCACGTGCGGTCATCTTGCCCCTAGAATGCTGTTCTGAATTCTTCACCGCTCCGCCTCCCAAGTTCGCCCTTGCGCGTGCCTCTTCAAGTTCTTCCATCCGTTCTTTCATGCTCATTGAAGCCGCCGGGATTGGTGGATTCCCCGTCCGTATAAAACTAGAGCCGAAATCAACATTTCAAGGGGAGAGAATTGTCCCTTCGGCTATCTCCCGGGTATCGCCTTTGGGGGTCGTTACAAGTAGTTCGCCGCTAGGGCCTATCCCAGTCGAAACGCCTGAGATTGGGCCCTCAGGACCCAGTACGGTCACTGGTTTCAGCTGGTGGACGCAGTGATCCCACCATTCTCGGAAAATTTGCTGCTTGTCATGGAGTTTAGGGTACGATGACCGTAGTTCTTCCAGAAGGGCTTCCATCATGGCGTCTTGGTCAAGAACACGCTTTGTGACCTTAAAGGTAGAAGTCGCACCCGGCGGTAGCAGGGAAGGCACGATGTTAAGGTTGATGCCAACTCCTACGACCGCGAAATCGATTCTTCTTCCTACCAACCTCGCCTCAACGAGAATTCCCCCAAGCTTGAGGCCGCCCAAAATCAGATCGTTCGGCCACTTCACACCTATTCTCTCCCCAATAGTTCGCTCTAGTAATCGCCTTGCGGAGTTGGCAGCATAGAACTGGATCAGGGGTAAACTCGGAATAGGTATGTTCGGCCTGAGGACTACTGAGAGCCAGAGTCCGCCGGGAGGAGAATGCCAATGTTTCCCGGTCCTGCCTCTTCCGGATGTTTGCTCGTTTGCAACCACAACAGTCCATTCAGGGCAACCTTTCTCCGCAAGGGTTTTGGCCTCTGTGTTCGTAGATCCTATGATGTTGTGGTGAAGTATCTGCACGTTCTGAGTTCCAATCTACTTGGCCTGATTCGAGATCAGACCTCTTTCTGAGACTAGCAGCTAGTCGATAGTGGTTTTAGCCCTTCCGGAAACGGAACCCATCTCGTGTAGATGTTATCCGCAAAATTTAACGTCCTCATCTCGACCGTCAAAGCACCTTCCTCTTCTTGGTCACGGAATTCTAGCACTATGTCAGCGAATCGTTTTACCATCTCGACAACGGGACGATCATGAATATCCTCCTTGATCACTAGCACAGCGGTCCGCTTCTTCATTCTAATTCGTGATGCCAACTGGCAAAGGAAGCTGTAGAAGCTTTCCGGGGAGGTCGCGCTCTTTATCATGTTATCAAGAAAGTCCCCCATGATTACTTGGTTCGACTCGCCGGTGGCGGCTTGTTCAATGAACAAGTTAACCTCCAGGATATTGTCGGGAGAAATTAGTTGGGCTGACCCAGGTTGGGACTGAGATTGGACATTCCCGTCCACAAAAGTGACCCAACCAACCTTAGAATTGATTGGTATTGAGGTTAGGTCTTCAGGAGCCGTCGGTCCAAAAAGTAGGACTGGCGGCTGGTCGATCTCACCAATAACGTCATTCAATAATCGGGACATTGTTTCCCTCACACTTACGTTGCCTCGGACGCAGGCAATGACTAGCCTATATTGGTCGAGAGCGCCTCGGGTGAGAAGCCTATGTTCCTTGGTTCCGGTAGTCGTTCTGCGTCTTTCGGTTAATTCTGTTTTGGTCGCCATGCTTTCAACCGTTTTTGGATGAAAGCTACCTTTTTTAGGTAATATAGATATAAGCTTTCCTCTTATTTACTAGAAAAGGTAGAATCAGTACACGGGGGGCTGCATTCCAAGAGAACAGAGGGGAAGGGTCTTGAAGCTAGTTAGGGCCTGGACCAGACATTCTC
>Ga0209802_1000131_pt1 | contig 54917 bp, 61 predicted proteins | sample GraSoiAngelo_129_FD_185886 | JGI IMG/M metagenome (GOLD analysis project Ga0209802, IMG submission 185886) | Grasslands soil microbial communities from the Angelo Coastal Reserve, California, USA - 14_0927_12_40cm (SPAdes) (version 2) | ecosystem: Environmental > Terrestrial > Soil > Grasslands ...
ATGACGCACCTAGTGCCAGTCTTGACTTTGTGGCCTTTCAATATCTTGGCGGCGACGGTGAGATCTTCGTATCGTCCGTTTGTCGAGGATCCAATGAACGCCTCATCGATCGGTGTGCCTTCGACCTCTCCGACTTCCTTTACCTTATCGACATTTCCAGGCTCTGCAACTTCGGGAACTATCTTTCCAATGTTGACATCATATTCGTTCTTGTAGCTAGCCTTGGATCCTGCATGAATCTCGTACATTGACTTGCGATTTACTGACCTGAGATATTCCTGTGTTGTCGGGTCTACCTCGAAGATGGAGAGTTTGCATCCGCACTCCATTGAATTGTTACTAATGCAAGCTCGTGAGGCTATGGAGAGATCTTTGACAGCGGGTCCCTTCCATTCTATGGACCGATAATTTCCTCCATCTTCTCCCACTGTCGCAATGAAGTGCGAAACTATGTCCCGGGCAAAGACTCCCTTGTTTAACTGCCCATTAAGGTTGACCTTGATCGATTCCGGGACTTTTACCCAGAGTTTTCCAGAAGCCCAAACAGCGGCCATTTCCGAGCTGCCGATTCCCGTGGCAAAGGCACCAACTGCTCCACCCATACATGTATGAGAGTCGGCGCCGAAAAGGATCATTCCTGGGACGACGTGGTTCTCGAGAAGATGCTGGTGTGAAATGCTTCCTTCTACGAGTCGTACGCCCGTCTTCTTGACGAACTCTCTCATCAAATGATGAAGATTAGCAACTTTCTCATCGGGAGCAGGGAATGAATGATCGATCACGAGATGGATTTTGGACGGATCCCAGACCTTCGGGACACCTATCTCACCGAACACTTTGATCGCAAGCGGCCCAGTGCTGTCCTGAGCCATCGCCAGGTCGACCGGAAGTACAGTAATGTCTCCTGGGCGAAGGATCTTCCCGAGACCATCGGCTCGGACGCAAATGATCTTCTCCGCAAAGGTCAGCGAATCATCGTTCAGAATGTCTTGACGCAATGGCCTTCTGAGGCGGGCGAGAAAACTGGTCGCTATTAAACGTGAACGTTGAACGAGACGGTGAAATCAACCTGGGAACCTCAGAGGCGTCTTCTTCAGGGGCAAGAAATCTGAAGCTTTTTGAGATTGCACGTCGTCATAGTAGATGTTCAAAGGCCTGTTTAGGTGAATGACGGCGTATGACTGAGAAGAAACGCTTGCCTCCGTGGGAGGAAGCAAAGCTCGTCTTCAAGATGCAAGAGGAGACGCGAAAGCGTAAGCTTCTGGAGAAGGATATGCAGCAGCGGCAAGGATGGTCTAAGCGTGTCGGTCCAAATACCTCTGACGAACTTGAAGAAAACCGGAAGCGGCTTAGAGCATTACAAAAGCGAATCGAAGACGATCGCTAGGTACGGTCTACTACGTCAGCGCAAGAAGCCCGAGCCTCTTTAGAACGAGTAGGGCTTGCAGTGTTATCCACTTGCTGGGTTTTCCGGCCTCCTCCAATTGCAAGGACCTCTCGGTGGCCCATCCTTGGGTGATGAGTTCTCGCTCCTCTGGTCGCGAGACTGTCTCTTCTCCATGCATTGCGTGAGGATGCCGCCACCCCCGATAGACACCGTCAAGCATCCATTTTCCGTCAGGCAACCTTATCTCCATTAGAAGCGAGACGGCATCGTTCATCCTTGGATCGTTCTTGACGCCCAACTCTGTCAAGACCCGCAAGCCGTGCAGAAAATCGTAGCAGTAGTGCAAGGGATAGTGCAACCTCAGAAAATCAAGCAACACGACAGAATCATCCTTGTCAGACCGGTAGACCCGATGTTTCAGGAGAAACTCGGCCCCTTTCTTGGCTGAGACCTCCCAGCCTTCTCTCGCGTCATGCGCCATCATCTCGGACAGAGCCCATAGTGGCTGGATAACCGACATGAAGGATCCATGTTTCCCGGCAGGAGAACAGTTCCAACCGCCATCAGGAAGCTGCTTTGAGAGTAGCCAATCCATCGCACTGAGGACTCGATGATCCTCCGCGTATCCCATCTTCGCCAGGGCCCGAACCATGTTTCCGGTCGCGCAGATATGAGGTTCAAACTTCTCATGACCTCTGGGACGAAGAGAAATGCCCCCTGACTCTACGTTGTGAAGATTTAGGAAATGATCAACAGCCTTGCCCACACGCGGGTCCTTCGATGAAGCTCCTAGGTCCGCTAAGACGACGAGCTGCCAAGAGCACGCGGAGAATTTTGGAACATAACAAGACCGGGGATTGTCCCAGTAGGTATTCTCCTTCTGCTTGGCTAGAATCTTTGACGCCCAACCGACTTTTCCGATACGGTTCCGAGTGCTGACGACGCTTTGATCGTTCTCTCCTCTCTCCTGGAGATCAACCAGAGTATGGTAACGGGCTGACGGCTCATCCTCCTCTAGGAGCCAATTCAATACGGTATTCGAGACAGAGACTCTTGGAACTTGAACCTGTTGCAGTTTAGGAAACCTCTCTATGGTCCCGAGAGATTCTTCGAGATAAAGCTGGCGTGATCAATCAATAGCCCTTAATTATTGAGATGTGCCTGAAAGCAGCGTAGATTCGCGCTTTGCCCCAGAAGAAACCAACGGTTGGCTCTGACAAGAGAATACGGGTCCTAGTCGCAAAGCCTGGGCTGGATGGTCATGACCGAGGCGCTCTCATTCTCTGCCGCGCGCTCCGGGATGCAGGAATGGAGGTCATCTACACTGGGTTCCTCGCAACCCCCGAGCAAGTGTCTCAAATGGCTATTGACGAGGACGTTGACGTGGTCGCTATGAGCCTTCTCAATGGGGCTCACATGACGGCCTTTCCCAAAGTCGCCAAACTCATCCGAGAAAAAGGCGGCGATGATATTCTGCTTGTGGGTGGCGGAATAATTCCGGATGATGACAAGCCTCGACTGGAGAAGCTGGGGATTACGGGAAATTATGGCCCTGGCACCGCTCTAAAGACTATCATCGAGCACGTCGAGAGGATTGTGAGAGAGCGCGACTCAAAGAAGTCTAGACCCGACTAGACGGGTCACAGAGTGATGGAGCAGATCGCAAGAGCATGGGCTTCCTCTCCATCATGGGCAAAATCCTCATCGGTCTAGCAATGCTAACTCTGCCTGTTGCCGTCTCTCTAATCCTTGTGTTCAGCGAAGCACTAACGACGCTAGGAGTCGCAATCTCGTTGGGAGCTAGCGTCTTCGTTTTCTTCTGCGGAGTCTACGCGGGATTCCTCGGGATCAAATACGAGCGATTGCACCAGAGATTCGAGTCTTTCGTCGACCCTGTAAGAATCCGGCAGAACGCAGTGAATATGATCAAGGCCGTCTGTCCGATAGATCATGAACAGGTTGTCTTCGTACATGTGAGCCCACATCGGGACGACGCGCGACCTGACGGCCTCGACATTTTCTTGGGTTCATGCGGCCACGAGGTCCATCGTGGAGAAATAGAAGTCGAGCAACCCGCTGAACCTGCAGCCAGCTGAATTTTCACGGTTTGCTTCTGAATAAGAGAGGTTCGGATTCACCTATCTTACCATCTCGAAATGGGAAAGCCTTAGTCTTTCTGCCGCTTCCGACATCGGGGTTGTGATGATCTCGCCTCTTGCATCGACGAAGCAGTTCCTGCAATAGTATTTCCTTCTACCTCTTGAGCAGTGCTTCGAGACAACGACTTCTCCGATTCCCAGGTCGAGGCCACACCTCTCACAGTTCTGAAATCTGCTCTTGCTGGAAAGAACGACCAGTTGGGTCAGTGTCTTGGACATTGGCTTATGTTGATGTTGCGAGCGTATGCTCGGACGCGAATGCGCTGTACTGTATGGTTGGGCTAACTGTGACGCTCTTACTCATGACGAGAAACGTTGGCTGAGAAGGTGCTGTTGGAGTACCGGTTTGAGCCAAGACTGGGCTGGCTGCGAAATTGGAGGCGGCAGTGAGTGCGGCGGGTGCTGGAGATGTGCTGTTGACTGTGAAGGTGTAGGTAATAGACTGAGAACAGCTTAGAGGCTGGACCGTGGAGTCGCTGAATATCACTGTCCCTGATGCATTTGTTATGGTGACACTCTTTGTGCTGTCGATTATTGCGCAGTCCCAGTTGGTGTGAGTGAACGTTAGGGTGTTGTTTCCGTTTAAGACAAGAGATGTGATATTGAGGGCAAAGGTTCTGTATGTTCCTGCATTCTGGGACGTGTCATTGGCCGGTAAGCGTGCGATTAGGTTGTTGTTGATCGTGATTGTCTCTTCGTGCGCGCCATCGTAGTCGTATCCTTGGAAAGTCAGAGTGAACCTAGGCGCTGCTGGTTTCTGAACAATGGGCTTGTTCTGGAGTAGGCAGCCCCAGCCTTGAGGTTTGCTGTTGCATTGTAACGCGCCGCGCGATCCTGCGCCTGGAGTGTCAGTCCAATCGCCCGCAGTCCACCAAGTGTAGCCTATCCGAGTCGGGGTTGCGTCGTAGAGATTTGTGAGTGTTTGGATGAATCTCAGTGTGATGTTGTTGTACCCTGCTGAGCCTCTGAGAGTTGCGTTTGGGCCGCCCGCGCCTACGAACGGATCTGCTCCGCCTTCTGTATTGAGAGCGGGCCAGCGGGTCTTCGCGATCCCTGCTACGACTGTAGCATAGTAGCCTTGGGCGTAGGCGTCTGCGCCGTTGTATGTCCATGATACTGGATTGTCTAGGTAGGAGTGGAGTGAGATGAAAATGTGGCCGGCGGCGTCGGTCACGGTTGGGTAGCCGTTGACTGCGCCGAGAAGGCTTCCATCTCCGTTAGCGTCGAGTCCGCAACCGTAGCTGCAAATGTTCTCGACTATTATCCAGTGCGTGTCGCCTTGGGCGCGGGTCTGGTTGATGAACATCTGGTACTCGTTCGAGAGGTATAGTACACACGCAACAACTCCTGAACAAGCCGATCCGGAGAGGCCGTATCTGGGCTCGTTCTCAGGCTCCCAAATTATCTGTCCATAGCTGTTCTTGAACTGGTTTGTTACTCCTGCCCAAAAGCTCAGCCAGCAGGCGGACGTTGCCGGTGTGAACGGGTCTGTGTATCCGTGATAGTCGAGGATTATCCAGAAGCTGTAGTAGCTAGCGATCTGGATTGCTGTCGACAATTCTGCTGCTGTATAGTTTGCACCGATAAGACTAGGCGATGTCGTACAGGACGGATCCCAAGAAACCCTAATTCCGTTCATTCCCTTGTACTGGGTCAGCATCACAACGGATTCCATATCGCTTGCTTGTTGCCCTAGAAAGACGTTGCTTGGAGGATTGCCGGACGAGAATCTTGCCACTTCGTTCAGGGAGATGCCACCCCAGCCGATTACGAGAGGCCCAGCGCCGCTGCCCCCACCATTACTAGTCGGTATTACTGTGATAGACTGGCTAGTTCTGGCCAGCGAACCTATGTTGTCCGTGACATTGAGCGATACGATGAAAGTCCCGGCGGCATTGTAAGCCTGAGTTACGGTCGCTCCCGTAGCCTTGGAATTGTCTCCGAAGTTCCAAGCGAACGTGTACGGCGAAATTCCATTCACGGCCGTACCGAAGAACGTGACTGTCGAATTGACGGTGGGACTCGCGGGCGAGATTGCTAGGTTGGCTGTCAATTGTGGCTGAGATGAGACGATTATGGATTGAGAGGTCACGATCGAGGTGTTGAGAGAATCTGTCACCTCGAGCGAGACAGTGAAAGTGCCTGATGTGGCGTAGGAATGAGACGGCGTTTGTCCGGTCACTGAATTCCCGTCTCCAAAATTCCAATTGTAATTGTAGGGAGATACTCCTCCTGTCGCCGTGCCTATGAATACAATAGACTGGTTGGTCAGAGGTTGTGTTGGGACGAACCTGAAGCTTGCTGTCAAGCTGAGAATAGGTGTGATTGCTATCGTCTGAGAAGACTTGGTAGAGCTCCCCGTAGAGTCAGTCACGGTTAGAGTAGTTGTGAAGGTGCCAGCGGTGGTGTATGAGTGGGTCGCGGTTAGTCCAGTTGCTGATCCTCCGTCACCGAAATTCCACGAGTAGGTGTACGGGGCGGTTCCTCCGACTGCGGTTCCTGTGAAGCTGACGGTATTATTCACCAGCGGTGTTGATGGGAGATAGGCGAAGCTTGCGCTTAGGGGGATTGGCTCCGCCGTGAGGTCGGTCAGGAGGCCTGTTGCAGCTGCATCGTTCGAGGTTAGCGTTGGAAGATTCCAGTTGTCTTCCAGCATTCTCAGAATTGAGTAGTGATCATAGGTCGCGTTCGACAAGTAGCCTTTCTTGACGTTGGTCCCGTAGAAGATTTCGGGAGAGTGGCTGTTTTCATCCCACCAGAGCACGAATAGTGTTCTGTGTCCGGACTGAAACAGATTACTCGCGAAGAGAGAGCCAGCTGAAGGATTGCTGATCGTGCCCGTGCCGACTAAGAAGTTCCTGACGTAAGCGTCCCCTGCGGAGACTGAATTGTCGTGCATGTTCTCGCTGTCGGTCGGAGTATACCAGAGAAAGTTGGGTGGATTGGCCGAATTTGCTGCGGCGACGAAGGTCGAAGTCGAGACGCTGGTACTGATGAACGTGTCAGAACATGTGTTAGCCGCCGCACAGTGGCCCGGATTCGTGTTTGAGTAGGCCAAGAATGGAAAATGGTCTGAGCCCCTAGGGCAGCCTTCTGCACAGTAGGCCTGCCAAGTTAGCCCTGCCGCTGTAAGCCTGCTTACGAGGTTCGTAACTGTGAGGCACGGGGCTGATGCACGAGGACAATATCCGTCCGACTTGCCTTGGTCCGAGCCTGAGGTTAGTGCCAGATAACAAGCAGCTGAACAACCGCTTATCGAACGTCCAGACACACCGTAGCCCTGATAGTTAGTGTCTATTGAGCCGGCAGCGGCTAGACTCGGTATGAATGAACTAGAACCAAGACCGCATACAATGACTCCAGTGCAGTAGTTCTGGTTCTCCATCGCGACAAAGACCGCATTATCAAACATCGACCCATGTGGTGCATTGTTTGGGGCTGATGATTGAGCTGGGTGAAGAAGGAATTGGGAGGCTATGGTGCCGGCGAAGATCGCAAGCAGACAGAGGGAGATTGCTTTGAGACTGTTCTCCCTCGCTTTACTCAGTTGCCGCTATTCTCCAGGCCCCGGAGGAGAGGCTAGAAGCCGAAGGGATCTGTGCTTCCACTGCGAGATCATTCTCGCAAAGTATCCTACAGCGGAATCTGTACGATTCCTCAACCTGATGACCAAAATCCCCGTATCCGACTTTTGAAAATATAACACTTGTGGTAATATGTGTTGTTATGTCATACAACCGACTATCCATCCGAATAGTCCAACACCGAACCATGCTTCACAGAAAAAACGTAAACTTGTGGACGTGGTAGAATCTCAAAAGTAATCTATAGGTTTCTTTCGAGAGCTATAATCTATTATACGGAGAATGATGAGATTCTAGCAGGGTCCCCAGGATATCTTGACCTGATGACCACCCAAGAGCGTCTTGCGACCCTCTTGGTTCGGGTTTCTTACCCTGGGGCCCTTGTCTTCCTTCTCAGAAAGAACCGCGACTAAATTATCGACACGAGTTTGTTCTGAGGAATCTGCATTCCTGTCTCAAACGCTACGAGCACTCCGATATGGCAAAGCACTCTATGGTTGAAGGAGGGCGCTCGGTCTCTTGGTTTAGAGGGAAAGAAAGAGTTGTGCTGTTCGCCTCTGGGTCCTCGTCACTGGGTTGTTGGAGAGACAGCATAATGAGAATGAGTTGGAATCTAGCATCGCGATTGACAGCGGCTCCCACGGGCATGGTGGAGTACCTGTCCATCGCTCACAGGGACGCAAATGTTCCTCTGCGCATATAATCGTTTGGATACGGCATCGGGAACCGAGGAGACTGGAGTTTCTTCAAGGTTGATGCCACTGTCTATTGTCAACCGTGGATATCTCGATCACCCATTTGATCAAGCGATAGACCCTAAAGTGACGACTGGTCTGCCTTCTCCGAAGCCTGTCACGTGACCTACTGTGCGCAGCGCCCGAAAACTGGCCTATGTCTTATAGCGACCTTTTGAAGAACGGGGTTCGTTGAACGTTGGACCTCAACAGATCGATTGTAGAGAGCGCGATTCGATCATTCTTGGCTGAGGATCTCGGATATGGAGACATTACCACCAATGTTCTGGTGGACTCCGAGCGTAAAGGCGAGGGACGAGTCGTCTGCAGAGAGAACGCAGTGATCGCTGGAATAGAGGAAGCGGTTATTCTTCTCGAACTCGTCGGTTGCCAAGGAACAGCTAAGACTCGTGACGGCGGTCGCGTAAAAGCGGGGACAATGATTCTTTCGGCTCGCGGTCCTGCGCGTGCGTTGCTGGGTGTTGAGCGGACCTTGTTGAATCTGCTGTCCCACATGTCGGGAGTTGCAACATCAACAGCAGATCTCGTATCGATCGCCAATAAGGAGAGTCGGGACAAGATCAGGATCGCGTGTACTAGGAAGACGCTTCCGGGTCTGAGATATTTCGAGAAGCGGGCTGTCGAGCTTGGTGGCGGCGACACGCATCGTCTCAGGCTGGATGATGCTGTGCTGATCAAGGATAATCATCTAGAGCTCGCGGGTTCTGTAGGTGCGTGTGTTCGAAAGGCGAAGGAGAGAGTGAGTTTCACAAGGAAGGTCGAGGTCGAAGTGACGAACCCTGACCAGGCAGTCGAGGCGGCTGAGGCGGGAGCCGACATCGTTTTGCTCGACAATATGACTCCGAAGGAAGTGGCAAGTTCGGTGAGCTTGTTGATGAGCAGGGGTCTTCGAGACCGGGTCCTAGTTGAAACGTCAGGCGGGATAAGAAGAGAGAATCTTGCAAGTTACGCGAGGACCGGGGTGGACGTAATTTCTGTCGGGGCAATTACCCACTCTGCACCTGCTGTTGACGTTAGTCTAGAGATACATGCCTCTCGAAAGGGGGGATAAGTGTCCTGAGTTCGAAGACAAGCCAGCTGATCAGGAAAGCCGAAACAATCAGGGTCCGAGAGCATCGACTCAAGCCAGGTCTGCGATTGAAGACCCAAGTTGAGATCTTCGAGTTCATTCATGATAGGGGTCTCGTCTCGGCGTTGGGAGGTAACGAGCTTCCAAGCTTCATCAGCGCAGTATTAGGCAAACCATGGAAGCCATCGTCGAAGGGTTTCACTGGCTGGATGGACTGGTGGTCGATCAAGATCTCCGGCCAATCGGTAGCCCATGTTTCCCAGGATATTGAAGGAAGAAAGGACATTCTCGCTAACAGAATATTCAGACGGACTAAGACCTTCGTATCCAACAAACTCTGGCCGATAGTCGACACCATCGTGAAACATCACCAGGACCCCGCGGTCAAACAACAGATTCTCTCAGACATCGAACTGAAGATTCTGGAAGCCATTGAGAGGGAGGGTTCGATCCGTACGGATCGCTTGAGAAAGAAGCTCAAGCTGGAAGCCAAAGAAAACAATTCTAGGTTTCACCGTTCACTAACCAACCTAGAAAGCTACGGGCTAATAGTTGGTGTTGAAGACCCTCATCCTGAGAAGCATCTGCACGCCAACATCTGGCAGACGTGGGATACAAGAACCCACGAGTCGAGAGGTCGTGCAAGCCTCTCCTATAGCGAAGCGTTAGCCAAACTCCTTGTGAAGACAATCGACGCAAGCATCCTTGTCCGCGAAGACCAGATACCCCAATGGTTTAAGTGGAATTCCGACATACGAGCCGCAAAGGATCAATTAATCCTGGATGGTGCTATTCTGAAGTCCGGCCAATACCTCGTTTCATCCAGGGTCCGCGATGTCAATAGTTAATGACCGAGCACCCCCCGAATTTGGCCCTATGGGAACCTCGCCAGCCGGGGCCTCAAGCTCCGACCTATCCAGTAGAGCGCAAATCATAAACCGGATCGAGAGAGACGCAGGCGTACCCCAACTAGCAGATATCCTCTCTGATCGCCTTGCACCAACCGATCTACAATCGTTGCTATTGGAGGTGTCCGCGCGCAGAGCAAAGAGGCGCGACCCGAAAGAGTTACTTGACGATCACGTCTCAAACCGGTTCACCCAGCCTTCCGTCTCCAATCCCAGATGCCTTCTTGAATGGGACAGAGTAGCATTCTCGAAACTACCCAAAGACTTCCGGCTCGTTGAACTCTCACCTGTCTGCCCTCTGGGAGCCGCCTCCGTTCTATCTCCAATTAGTCAGGATTGGATCGTTTCGACGATCCGGAATACCGAGGTTGTCGCGGACTCGACCAATGTGCTCGCACTTGAATGCGCGGTTAGACGCCGCGAGCAGAAGACCTTCTCCACCGGTAGTGCGGCTCCGGTACATCTCGCAGCAAGCCACCGCGTTCTAAGAGGCCAGAAGATGAGTCTCGGTCCTAGTGTTCGGCAACACTTCAGACTCTTTTCCTTGTGCAGTGCAGGCCGCGACCCAGGTAATCTTCGATTTGAGATCGAAACAGTGCGCCTCCACGTCGGATTCTTCCTTACGGGGCTCAAGAAGTTTCTAGGGTCTAAGATACCTCTTCGGGTCACCGTTTCCGACTTCGGCTCTAACGTTCCACGTTCAATGGTTGAATCGGGAGTCGTTGACAAGCTTCAATCCTCACACAAGGGCGTAAAAATCGGATTTGACCAGGACAGGAAGCAGGGTCGAGGATACTATGCCGAGTTGTGTTTCAAGATTTCTGTAACTTCGCTCGAGGGCAAGGAGCAGGAACTCGTTGACGGGGGAGATGTTGATTGGACCCAGAGGCTACTGAACAACGCAAAGGAGCGCCTCGTCATCAGTGGGTGTGGTAGCGAGAGACTATGCGAACTCTCTGGATCGGGCAGCTCTAGATGAATCACATGAACTGAATATCAGATGCTGGCCCCGACAATCATCAAGATGAAGGTCACTGCGAGCAGGAAGACTCCCAGCCTTGCAGCCATACCCAGTCTCTTCTGCAAGTTTCCGACCTGAGCACCTATGGTAGCGTCGCCGCCGGGTACCGACTGTTTCTGCGACTGCTTCAGCAGCCCAACGAGCTTCCGACTAGTCGGTATTAGGACGCCGAAGGCGATCAGCAGGACGATGAGAGTCACGACTGCCCCGACTTGGACATAGATCAGACCTGAGCTGGAGGGTGCAAGGGAGGTCGCGACCTGGGTGATATAGGCGTAAAGAGCGAGTCCTGCCACCGCGGCAGCGATAGAGCTTCCTCCGATGAACCTCATGTAGGATGGGAGTACGGACAACACGAATTCGCCTCTAGATGCGGGAGACATTCTTCTAAGTGCGGGACTCAAGACAGATACAAACAATGTGGCGCCTCCCATCCAGGCCACTATCGAGCCGACGTGAACAAGTAGCAGAACGAGAAATACGGCATCGGCCATTTCTTATTGAGACCTTTGTACGGGTTGGAAGCTTTGTTATTTATGGTGTGCGATTCTCTTCTGTATGCCGTCTGGTGACTGCGTTCTTACGATACCCTCACCAAGAGAAACGCATTACACGCCGACATCGGGTCGACATGGGATGACTTCGTCTCGAGCCCCGGAATCAACATTGCCCCTAACTGAACTCATTTTGCTACTTGATATTCGGCAAGCTGATGTTGATCAATTACTCCGCCACCAACTCTCTTGTAGGCGAATCCTAAGACGAGGCCGGCAACGGCCGCTGCGAGGAAGCTAATGGCGAGCCCATATACTCGCGCCTCATCACCCAATGGTGTTGATTGTTGAGGGAATTGCGCTAGAGCGTAAAGCAAGTCGGCTACAATGCCGAAGATGGTGCTCCTGGCAAGAATATTCATGTTTCTCGGGAAAGATTTCTCAAGCCAGGAGAAAACAAAGCCGAGAACCGGTCCAACGATCAGTCCTAGGAAGAAAATCCATGAGACTGCCATACCCACTGCGGTCTGAATCAGCTGGTCAGCTGTTGGAGGCGTTGTATAACCCAGTTCGGGAAATCCGGGCAGAATCGGCTGCGGCGGAGGAATCCTCGGCTGAATCAGCGCCACTAATCTATCATGATAGACGCTAACAATGACAGCCACTCCAGTTGCCACGATGAAGGCCCAAACTATTCCCGATAGCAAACCTGCAAAGATTCCTTTCGAGCCATCCCCCAATATCGACACTCGCCCAGTCTGAGACCAGGGCCATGTTCTGTTGATGGCGAAAGATATTGATTGTGGATGACCCGGAAAACTTTGACTTCGGATAAGAAGGGTCTTTCATGTACAAGACCTGAACCGCTCGAAGGTTTTTAGGAAGTCAGTCTTGGAGGACAATTGCTTATCATGACACTCTTTAGCAATCCGTTGGTCGTTGACCTCCTGGCCAAGTATAGACCCATCGCGGCAATGACCCATACCTCCGCTCTGTTTCAGTGGGACTTGGAGACCAACATGCCCGAAGCTGGCGCCAATGCAAGAGCCCAGGCTCAAGCAGAGATTGAACTTCTACGTCAGAAGATGACCCTAGACCTAACAGGACTTATCGAGAAAGCTGAGAAACAGAAGACTCTCAACGATGCCGAGAAGGGAGTTATCCGTGTCATCAAGAGAGAACTGGATTTCTACCAGAAGATTCCAGCAGATCTGCTTGAGCAGCTGCAGAAGGCTACTGTCGAAGCGTCCGTCCCCTGGAGAGAAGCGCGGAAGAAGGCCGACTTCCGAATCTTCCAGCCCCACCTAGAGAAAATAACTGATCTGAAAAGGAAGCAGGCAGAACGTCTCAACCCGTCAACACATCCCTACAACGCGCTACTGGACCTATTCGAGGAAGGACTGACGATCACCGACCTAGACCAGATCTTTTCCGTCCTCATCCCTCAGCTCAAGAAGATTCTCGCCAAGACCCTCGGGCAGGGAAAATTCCCTGAGAAGCATCCCTTGGAAGAAGCAGACTATGATGTTGAAGCGTTGAAACAGGTAAACGAGAAACTCACGTCGCTGCTTGACATGCCTGGAAAGAGATTTCGTCAGGATGTTTCCACGCACCCTTTCTCGATAAGAATCGCTGGCGATGACGTGCGGATCACGACGAGGTACCAGCCTAAGAACTTCAAGGCCTCAATGTTCGGCCTGATCCACGAATGCGGCCACGCACTCTACGAGCTCCAGGTGGACCGCGAGTTAGATTTCACACCTTCCGGGACAGGCGTCTCCTCGGGAGTGCACGAGTCCCAATCTCGGTTCTGGGAGAATATTGTCGGAAGAAGCAGACAATTCACGTCCATGACCTATCCTCTCCTCAAAACCAAGCTCAGCTCCCTCTCCCTCTACGACGAGAACCAGGTCTACTCATACTTCAACACGGTAAGACCCAGCCTGATACGAGTCGAGGCGGACGAGCTGACCTACAACTTCCACATCGCCATGAGATACGAGCTGGAGAAGAAAATGTTGCAGGGAACCGTCCAAGTGTCAGAACTGCCCTCTGTCTGGAATGATATGATCGAGGAGTATCTCGGCAAGAGACCACCCGACGACGCGCAAGGAGTCCTTCAAGACGTCCATTGGAGCTGGGGGCAATACGCCAACTTCCCAGGCTACTCCCTCGGAAACGTAATCGCAGGAATGCTCTGGAATACCCTCACAAGGAAACAGCTGCTCCCGATCAAAGGAGACAAAAGCATCCCAGCACTCAAGGGATGGCTGGCAGAAAACATCCACAAACCAGGCGCAACATACCCGCCCAAGGAACTACTCAATCGAGTCTTCGGCCACGGATACGATCCGTCCGGACTGGTAAGCTATCTCGAAAACAAGTATCTCGCTCCGAACTGAAACAATCATTTTTGCATAGAATCGTTCTGGAAGTTTATGCCAAACCATTTTCGTAACAGCCTATCGAACTCTCCTCGACTCTTAACAAGGCGTTCAATTCGCCTGTCTCCTCTCGTCACGATGAGCTTCGAATCTGTGAGAGTCACCCTCCCATCTCGTGTTAGCAGAGTGCACAATCGGCCTTTCTTGAAATGCGAGTTCGGAGAAGCCTGTTGATAGCGGCATCTAGGGACGAAATCCCCAAGCCTTCGAGGGCGAAGACTGAACAGGTATTGAGGCTCCCAGAGATCATTGTCTCGATCCCACCGAGACAGCAACCTCCGTCCAGCAGCGCGAGTGATACGGTAGACTCTTCCATTGTCAGCTTGTGAACCTGAATAATCTAGCCGTTTTGGTTCTGTAAACGAGTCTCCGAAACCAACATCGACCAACCAGCGATCCTTCATCGTGACGAGCAAAGTCATATGATCAAACTCTGGAGTGAAACCACCATTCTTTCGCGCAACTCGTGCTGAAAGCATGCGCACCTTGAAACCCAAGCTCGTGAGCAGTGCTGCCAAGGATCCGTTGAGTTCGTAGCAGAAACCTCCACGTTTGTGAGTAACGATCTTCTTGTAGAACGCATCATCATTGAGAACTATCGGGCGTCCCAAGTGGATGTCAAGATTCTCAAACGGTATGGAAAGCAAATGCTTCTTGTGAAGCCCACGCAGACTCTCAACCTTCGGCGGAGTCGGCCCACGATACCTAATTCGGGCAAGGTAGGCACCAGTTGGATCGGCAAGGTGTCGCGTTTTCAGTGAAACCTACGACCCGGAACGGATCGATTAGGGCACAAGCATCAACGGCTTTGATCTAAGCTAGCTGCAGCATTCTCTCGATAGAGAGCCTAGCTCGATCGGCGGTCTCCTTTGGAACTTTGACCTCGTACACCATGTCCCTCAGTGACCGGAAGACCTTCTCCAAGGTTATGGTCTTCATGTACTGGCAGACAGCATCATCCTTTACTGGCAAGAACGTCTTGTCAGGATTCTCCTTCTTCATCCGATGGAGAATGCCCGTTTCTGTAGCGACGAGGAACTTGTTTGCTGATGACTGTCGTGCGTGGCGTACCATTCCTTCAGTAGAGTAGACTTGTGTCATTGGAAGGTTGAAGTCGCCCTTCTCTGAGAAGTAGAGGAACTGTGTGACACATCCGCATTCTGGGTGGACTAGGAATTCCGCGTCCCGGTGCTCTTCGAGCTTCTTGTTGATGACGTCGGGTGTGATACCTGCGTGAACATGACACTCTCCCGGCCAGACCTCCATCTTACGCTGGGTCTTCTCCATAACATAGGCTCCGAGGAACATGTCTGGCAGAAAGAGAATCTCCCGGTCTCGCGGAATACTATTCACCACCTTTACGGCGTTGCCTGAGGTGCAGGCGTAGTCGCTCTCAGCCTTCACCTCAGCCGTCGTGTTGACGTACGATACGACAACGGCGTTTGGGTGTTCCTTCTTCCAAGCCCGTAATTTATCAGCGTCAATGGTTGCAGCCAAGGAACATCCCGCTCCCAGGTCAGGGAGAAGGACTTTTTTCTGCGGAGATATGATTGAAGCAGTCTCGGCCATGAAATGGACCCCGCAAAACACGATCACATCAGCTTGAGTCCGAGCCGCGGCCTGAGACAGTCCGAGCGAATCGCCAACATAATCGGCGATGTCCTGAACCTCCGGGACCTGGTAGTTGTGTGACAGTATGACGGCGTTTCGCTCACGCTTGAGCCTCGTGACCTCCGCTACCAGATCTTCTCTATCCGCAGACTCAAGCGTGGTGGGCAATAGTCGACGTCTAATTGGCAGGATGTCAAATCCTCGGTTAAAATGTTGCTTCGAGGATGCCCCCGCCAAGAAACCTAGCTAGGGTGCTAAGTAACAACATTGTTTTCCTCGACGTCTACGATACTAGACTTGGGTTCCTTGAGATTCCAAAATAGTTGATGATGGATTGAATCCCTCTACTGGATCCCGAGAGTCCTCGAGCATCGGTACGAAGGCAACGGCTGAGATAGAGATGATTCACTGGTGAAGTTTAGCTGGCGCGACGTGGCTGAAGATGTGGAGAAGCATGCTCACAAACTAGCCGAGGACATATTCGCCCTCGAACCGGACGTAGCGGAAGAAGTTGACCTCAAGGCATTATTCGAGCGCATTCTTGGGAAAGAGGACTGGACCGACAAGCTAGCCGGGCAGCTTGGAAGGTTCAAGGGGCTCTTTCACCGACCTCAGAAAGAGACCGAACTCCCTGAGGATCTCAAACAACTCATTCCGAACATGGGAGATGTAGAGCGGGCTTATGTGGAGATAACAAGTGGGTACAAGGACTTCATCAAAGCAGTCTGGGTCGCACAGCACGAGCGACAGTGGCGCGAGTAAGCAGAGGTCTAGTACATTGGTGATTGTAGTCGGGCTATCTGGGAGGAGACGCGGTCGATGTACTCTTTCAACCTCGACAGCATAGTCTTAGCAGTGATTACCCCGAGAACCTTATGATCTGAGATAACAAGGACCCGCCGTATTCCCTTCTGAGTCATTATCTGAGCAACCTGATCTATGCCCTCGTTTCCATCGACCGAAACTAGGTTGCTCGTCATTATGTCGCCCAGCATGACTCCAGCCGAATCGATCCCCTCCGCCATGATTTTCGCGAGAAAGTCCCATTCTGTCACTATGCCCTCCGGGGCGCCACCGCCTGACGCGATTATTACGAAACCGTGGCCCTTCGCCTTCATCTGACGAGCGGCTTCAAATGCGCTCGTGCTTCTCGAAAGGGAGAGGAAATCCTTCTCGACAATGTCCTTGGCGACTAGGACCATGATTGATGGCCATGCAAATCGGATAGATAATGGTTAACAAGCGCCCATCAGAAAGCCGCGTTTGTCCCTTTCATGCTACTTGTTCACGGACCTCTAGTCTCTGGTCGACAACTGCTCCAACTCCTCGACCTCTGAGGGCAGAGGGAACTATTGCCACCAGACTCACGATTGCCATAATCCAGAAGATGGTATGCATTGGCCCGATGAACAGATCCCTACTTGGCGCTCCTGACGGGAGCGACAAGCCGGCAAAGATGGCCTGCAAGACGTTGATCGGAATGCTCGTCGCCAGGACAGCAAAGGAGATTGAGAGGCTTAGAAGAGCTCCGGTAGTCACAAGGGTAGCAGACATTCCGGAAGCCACGCCCCTCCTAGTCACGGGAGCGGAACTCATGATAGAGCTGATGTTGGGTGCCACGAACATTCCCCCTCCAGCTCCTACAAGTACCATGAGGAGCGCGAGAACGGTGTAGGAGACGTTTGCTGGGACGAGCGAGAGCCCTATCAAGCCGGCCGTCGAGATTGAGAGGCCGGTTGTCGTGAAGAATCGAGGTCCATATTTGTCGGAGAGGTAACCGCTTAAGGGTCCTAGGCTGACAAACGCTACCGCGAACGGTATCAAGGCAAGTCCAGCCTTGAAAGCATCGTAGATCAGCACTCCTTGGAAGTAGATTGTGAGGACCAGAGAAACGCCGCTTCGGGCTATTGATGCCAGGAAGTTGCTGAGTATGCCTGCGGAGAAAGCGCGGATCCTAAACAGTGTCAAATCCATGAGTGGAGTACGAGAGTGCAGTTCCACATACACGAAGCCGCCGACCATAAACAAACCCGCACCTATCGATGCAACATCAACCAGTGTATATCCCGACAATGCGCCAAGAGTGAGGCCAACTAGGAAGGCAGTCAGTCCACCCGCAAACAGAACATTGCCCGGGAGATCAATTCTCTCATGATGGACCGTACCTAGTTCTCGCAACTTTTTGTAAGCCCAGAAAGTTGCAAAAGCCCCTATCGGAAGGTTGATCCAAAAGATGGACTGCCAGCCGAGCGCTACGGTTAGAATTCCGCCGAGTATGAGGCCAATGACGGAGCCGCTGATGCCTGCTACGAGGTTGACGCCGATTGCTCGTCCACGTTCGTTGGGGGGAAAGGCGTCTGTCAGAATTGCAGCATTGTTGGCCCAGATGAGCGCTGCACCTACTCCCTGAACGAGACGAAAGAAGACCAGCATTCCCCCGGTGATCGACAGACTGCATAGGCCCGAACCTATGGTGAAAACCGCGAAGCCGAGATTGTAGAGCCTAACTTTGCCGTACATGTCGGCCAACCGGCCGAAGGCCAAGAGCAGAACAGCAGTCATCAGAATGTAGCCCATCAGGACCCAGAGAGCTTCGAAGGCCGAAGCGTTCAGGCTCCGGGTGATTGTTGGGAGAGCGATGAGGACGATGTTCCCGTCCAGCTGGGACATGAAAGCCCCAATCGTCGTGTTGGTCAGAACAGTGTACTTGTACTGCAACCAAGAGCCTCGGTTAGATTAAGCCGGCTCGAAGCCCACTGTTTGTAGACCTTCTCTTCTACACGACTGTAGAGTTCTTGTTTGAAGAGGCTAAGATGCTCTCTTGGCTCCGATGTAGTAGTGTTCTTTTGCGACTTCTTGGAAGACCACTATCGTCTGATCCCTCGGCGCCTTAGCGATACTCTCGACCGCGTCTGTAATTGCCCGGGCTAAATCATCCTTCTGCTGTTGAGTCCGCCCACCATACATCAAAACTTTGACTATTGGCATAGTTTCCGCTTAGATCGGGTCCCGGAAATGTAGTTGAAGAAAGTTACCTTCACAACACGCGATGGGGGAAGTGCAGATCATCGAAACTGTCCCGTAGACGATTGAACATGCGCCAAACGTGCAGATGAGAACCAGTCTTCTTTCAGTTCAGCTTCTGGACGACCCGAAATGTCGCGGCTACGGCAACAATCGCGCCGATGACAACGCCATTTAGGTCGTTAAGGAATAGTGCCAGAACGGTCGTCGCCCCTCCCGCAACCAAGTCTCGAAAGAGTCCCCTGTTTCGCGGAGACTTGTCGATGACGTCGGCGGCTAGAACTAGGAGTAGAGCAAGAAAGTATGCTGGTTGCTGGGAGATTGCTGAGGTCAGAAGGAAGAATATCGGCCATGCTACGAACTGGCTGACTGGCAGCAGGAACGATCGGATTTCTGTCAGCCGTAAGGACAGGCCGCTCATGGATTGAGGTGGAGGTAGTTGGATAGAAAAAGCGACCCAACTATTTCTACTACTTTTCGGTTTAATTTTTCTTACTGCGTCTCAGTCGAGACATGGTTCTGTCAAACCCTTCAGCATTATTTTTCTAGGTTCCACGCGGACTTGCCGTACTTGGTGTCATAGAGCTCCTTCGCGGTGGACAGCTCACTCTTCGTCAACGCTCCATCCTCCAATCGAACATTGTACGAACTCTCGATTCCCTGAACTATCCCGTCTCTTACATCCTTCGTCGTCACATTCTTCCCCAACTCATCACGAACCGTCGTCACCCTCTTCTGCACACTAGCAACATGCCTGTCAGCCAGCTTCGCCTGAGGCACGTTCAAGACTCTTCCGAGAATCGCCAAGTCAGAAGCTACAAGAATGCAACCGTGATGGAAGACGGCTCCCCATCTGATACTTCCCGCGGCACCAGAGACCTTCTTCCCTTCGACCTGAATATCGTTGATTGGCTGAAACTCGGCTTTTACCCCGAGACTCCGCAATCCTTCGACGGCACCTTGCGAGAGTCTTTGAAAGACCCCCTGAAGATCCGTATCCTGGACCAACGGATGCCCTTTCTTCAATGAGATCGCGTAGTTCAGGTTGCCAGCATCATGATAGACCGCCCCGCCTCCAGTAAAACGCCTAACCACCGTGGTCCCAGTCTCTTTACAGGCGTCAAAGTTGACCTCGAGCGGCGCCGACTGGAAGCATCCCAGGACGATCGTGTTTGAGTTATGCCAGAAACGAACAGTGTTTGGAGCCTTACTCTCACCAACCGCACGCGGAATAGCCTCCTCCACGCTCATGTTCATGAACGGATCGTCTCGGTACTCCACATCGACCAGTCGCCAAGTCTCCATCAGGACCCTGACTCCCCAGGTTTTGCGGCGAGTATTGCTTTGACAAAATCATCCGGCGCCACTCCTAGGCCCCGTGCACCAGTCCCTCGGAAGAAACGATCCACCAGAAGCTTCAGCTCATTCTCCCTCAACGGGACATCCTCCAGCATCATCTCTAGCTTCGGGAGACTGTCTTCAGGAATCAGGAAAAAGTCTCCAGAGATTTTCGCAGACTCAATCCGCCCTTCGGCTTCTCTTAATCGGACCCTCAGAAGCTTTCCGCCTGGAGCCTTGTAATCTGCCGAAAGCAAAGTTGTCCCCACGTTGGTCATTGCCCTATTCCTACCTTCATTATCTGGACGTAACCACATTAACTACCTGTGAATCGTCTCATTTGCCCTTTCACAATTCTAAGACCAGTCTGAAGATTCTCTTCACCGAAAAGGCCTGCAATAACCTCACTTCCGTTGCCTGGTGCTCTCGGAAGACCTTCGATAATATCCTTCATCTGAGCGAACAGCCTGTTGTAGTGTTCTAGCTTGTGCTTTTTCCTATCCGACAGTTGCCAGTAGAATCTGGTACACACGGTCTCCCTGTCTCCTCCGTCCCCGTCGTCGATAACCGCTTGCGCTTCAACCGTGAAATCTCTATTCTTCTTTCGAAGACCAAGATAGAGCGCGAAGGCCACATTAGACGGTGGAGAGAATGCGAGGTATCCGCTCTCGTGACGATTGACCTTCCAGCGAGGATTCGCGGGATGCCCCCCGCTACACGATGAAAATGTCCGGTATCCCTTCCTGTTTAGTAATGTGACAATCTCTCTAATAGCCGGGTCTATTCGATGGATATTTCGTCCGTCCCGAAGGCTCTTCCAGTTCGACCGTTCCAGCTCCCCCAACCTCTTCGAGTGGGCGCGAGGAAGAAAATCGTCACTCATTTTTCTCGACTCTACAACCGTATCCAGCGGAAGACTGACTCGTCGAAAACATAACTCTCGTTCTGAGCAGCTGAGGTGAATCCTTTGAACTCGTGCCACCTATCAGACTTCTTGTCGTAGGCTGCCTCGACCAGTTCCAATGGCTTCTCCATCGACTCGGGACGCAGCATCTGACCCAGAATCCCAGTAAGATGCCCTATCTGGTCCATGGCAGAGCTCAACTCTTTCTCTTCAAGAACTCCAGACTTGAAAACGAGTTTGTTCTTCTCTCCTATGAAACTCAAGGTCACCGCTGCGCCGGCTTTTCCTCTTCGGTATCTGATCTGTCTGAGCAGCTCTTTGAGGTCACGCCAGTTTTCCTGGAGAACATCTGTAAAAACCGTCGTGACGTATGGATGGTGAAACGTTATGTTGATTCGAGTGGCCAAATCCTCATCCACGAGTTGAGTATAGGACGGATGTTCGAGCTGGAATCCCTTCCGTAGTATTCGATAGAGGGCCTCGTCCTCGAACGGCGATAATTCGCCCTCGACCAAGACGTCAGCAAGAGGCTTCACTGGGGCAGTTACAGCCTCGGGAGCAGTCAAGCTAGGCATTAATTGGTTAGAGTCTGAGATAAGCGCATGGCTCTGCCACTCAAGGGTCTGCGCGTAATAGATCTGACCCAGGATTTCGCGGGTCCCTTCTGCACCATGATACTGTCAGACCTAGGCGCGGAGGTCATCAAAATCGAGAGGCCTGGGTCCGGCGACGAGACCCGCACCTGGGGACCGCCTTTCGTCAAGACCCTCAGCTATTATTTTCTGAGCCTCAACCGTGGAAAAAAGAGCGTCACGCTTGACCTAAAGACTTCTGCGGCACAGAAAGTAATCCGGCAACTCGTTCAGGATTCGGATATTCTAGTCGAGAGTTTCCGTCCCGGCACACTATCCCGGTACCGCCTTGACTATCCGAGACTTCGGAGAGTGAACAAGGCCCTTGTGTACTGTTCTATCTCAGGATTTGGACAAACGGGTCCCTACCGCGATCGACCTGGATATGACATCGTGGCGTTTGCGATGAGTGGGATCATGAGCACCACCGGCGAAAAAGGTCGTCCATCGATCAGAGTTAGCGTTCCCGTTGCAGATATCGCAGCAGGTCACTACGCGTCAACAGCAATTCTCGCCTGTCTCTCCCGTAGGCTGGTGACGGGAAGAGGAGACTACATTGACATTTCACTTTACGACTCGATCGTTTCCTGGCTCAGCTATCTTGCAACCTACTATTTCGCGACAGGAAAAGAACCCGAGAGAATGGGTTCGGCCCATCCCAGCATCGTCCCCTACCAAGCTTTCAACTGCAAGGACAGGGAACTGATAATTGCGGTGGGCAATGACCAACAGTTTCAGAGACTCTGTCGCAGCCTCGGATTAGAGCGCTTGTCGGAAGAGAGGCGGTTCAGCACGAATCCTCAACGAGTGCGAAACAGACAGCAACTTGTCCCAATACTCTCGAGACGCTTGAAGGGACAGAGCGCAGCATATTGGAACGAACTCCTCAATCAGAATGGAGTCCCCTCAGCACCCGTCTACAAGATCGCCGATGTGAGCAGGGATCCCCAAGTCAAAGATCGTGGTCTCTTCAAGAAGGCGAGGTCCGGCATCTCGGAGATGACCTCGCCAATCAAGTTCCTCAAACGGGAGAAACGTTTCTCGAGTCCTCCTCCCACGTTGGGGCAGGACACTGCCCAAGTTCTTCGAGAACTCGGCTACTCTAGACATGCAATAAACAGAATCATAGGAAACAAAGCTGGTTAATTCCGGCTGTAGTTTTCACTGCGCGAACGCTGCCTTAGCAGGTGTCCGAAAGGAAGTCAATTCGACTCCCCTGAGACGATTCCCAATCTTTGCAATGACTCCCGGCGCGTCCGTGTCGAACTTGCAAACAAGACACTGTACCAATAATGACAGTGTTTCGACTTTGATAACGTCCAATCCGAGATTTGCTGATTGCACTATCTTCTCAGCATAGTCTCTATCGATGCCAGCAGCGATTACCCGGTCAAAGAGCAACTTCTTCCACCACAGAAACTGGTCTCGGCTCCTGTCAGCCAGTTCGACAGTGACGTTCTCTCCCTGAAGCTCGGTAACAATCACATAGACTGGAAAATAGTCGGCAATGCCATTCTCCTGCAGAATCTCTCGAGAGGATTTCGAAGCACCATCCGATAGTTGAGCCCTCATCCTGTGCAGAGGATAGAGTGCATCTTTACGTGTGGGCTCAAGGATTCCTATGTCGACGTAGACGCCAAAGCCTACTCTTCCCGATCCAGTGATGAATCCTTTGCGAACATCCCACCGCTCCACTTTTGAACGGAGCACAGGTGCTTCGCCAAACTTTTCCCTTAGAAGATTGAGAAATGTCTCAGCATCCTCTCCTCGAGCCTGGACCTGCAACCATTGCTGTGGAGCAGCGATTTCCCAGTCTACCCTTAGACCCTTGGACTCTCTCGAAAGAACATTCCATACTGGCTTGGGCCCTCGGTTCAGAACTGTCTCAGGAATCTTTTCTGCGAGGGTGGCTATCTGCCAACCCTCAGCCAAGACTATTACTCTCTAGGATCAGATTTTTTCGGTGACGAAAGCTGCGGGACGATCTGAGAGCTCCGACTCCAGCTTGCGCGAAAGATCCTCTAACAACTGTATAGTTTTACGATTGTCATCGCTTACCATCTGTCCATTGCAACCGCTACATCGGAATGCGGACTCCATCGCATCCTCAAACGTGACACGTACGTTCAAACACTCTTTGCACATGAAGAAGCTATGGCCCTTCTCAAACTCTAACCGCGTCCGCAACGTCTCGAGAGCTTTCTTCTTCCGACTCCGGACGAACGCGTCCAACTGGTCTGGCTGGAGCTTCCAGTGATAGATGAACCATCCAGTCTTCTCGTCCCTCGACCGCTGGCACGTCACCAGGGCATGGTCGTAGAGCTTGTAGAGAACCTTTCGAGCCGTGTTCAGCCGGACGTTAGCCTGGGTCGCGATAACATCATCGGTCGTAGTCCCGGCTTGGGCCAGCGCCTTCACCACGCTGATGGCCTCCTCTCCCCCGAAGAAGCTGGCCAAACGAGCAAGATCGTCATGGTGGTTCCCCATAATCTCTGATAACCCTCGATACACCCTATAATGCGCATTTCACCATTTAAACTATCGAGTTTATTCTCTGTCTAGCGAGGGAAATCCCTAATAATCACTTTTATTTGCCAAACCACCCGGGATAGATTTCTCTCCCTGTTGCATACCAGAAGAAACGAGGGGTTTTGCCTTCTGTGTAAGCGGCACGAACCGCCGGAATGTTCGTTCTCACCGATTCCGCTTCAACGAAGGGGTCTTTTGGAACTGGCTCTAAGCTTCTTGACTTACTCTTAGAAGACTTAACATCAATCAGCAATACCCTGTTACCTTTTGCCGCAAACACATCTACCCCTCTAGAACCGAAGGACCTTTTGGCAAACCAGTTCCGACTCTGAAGCCAAGAAACAACAAGATACTCACCCCTCCGACCCAGATGCCCGGCTTGTAGCCTTCGAGCTTCCCAATAAGGACAGTCGGAAAATTTTCCCGATTCACCGTAATCTGTGGAAGCTACGGACTCGTACTTCCTTAGACGATTTGGAGTCGGGCGCGGACCTTTGACATAGCAGTCTTTCATCTTTGGCTTGTTGCATGATTCGCCGCCGTATAAGGGTCCAAGCCGTTTAATCGGGCAAGACGGTACTTTCGTTTGTCATAGTTGCTAGATACTCTATGCCTTACGAGGAGATATGGCCCTCTAAGCGATGTGTGACTCCTTTTGTATCTCTCGTACAGACCCTCTCTTGCCACATTTCGGGCAGATACAGGGGTACTTGTAAAGGAACCTATCGAGAGTCAGGACCTTATCATCTCGCAAATCCTTGTCGACTGTTGCACTAAGATGAATCGAAGCTCAGAAATCTTATTCTCCGCGATGAACGTCTGGGAACACTTTTCTCGTGAATGTCTGTCGACGACCTCATTTTTGTCGTCTCAGATGACCTAATCTACACGTATTCTGCAAAACGCTTTCTTGAGGACAGGATGCCGAAAGTAGTAATTCTCCGGATAGGCCACCGGGTCTTCAGAGACTCACGAGTGACCACCCACGTCTGCCTCACCGCCCGGGCCTTGGGCGCTGATCAGGTCATCATCGCGGACCATGAGGACAAGGTTGTGGAATCCACAATTCGAGATGTGACAAACAGGTTCGGGGGACCCTTCGATGTCCAGAGCGGAAAACCGTGGAAACAGGCTATCCGAGATTGGAGAGCCATTGGAGGACGAATCGTCCACCTGACAGCCTATGGACTACCACTACCGAAAACGCTGCCAGAAATCCAAGAAACAGACAAGGATCTTCTCGTAGTCGTCGGGTCTGAGAAGATGCCGGGAGAGATCTTCAAAGTGGCCGACTGGAATGTATCAGTTACCAATCAGCCCATGAGCGAAGTCGCTGCATTAGCCATATTCTTAGACTGGTTCAAGCAACACCGAGAATTTGGACACGAGTTTTCGAAAGCTCGAGTCCAGATTGTTCCATCGAGAAGCGGAAAGGAGATTCAACAGCTCTCCACCTGAATAAGACCGACATCAGATCGCATAGGCGATGACTTGAGGCCAAGACTTAGGCGGCTTGACCCCAGAACCCCACAATTGCAACGGACAGATCGTGACACTCTCTTGACAGCTTTTCCGCCTTCTTGCTTCCCGAATGACTGGCTAATTCCCGTGCTAGGATATCGGACACAACTCTCAGCTTTCCTACAAGTTCGCGGAACTCTTCAAAGGTCCAACCCGGAGATGAGGAGGCTGGCTTGACTACGGGCTTTGCCATAGCTTCGTCATAGAGAAAATTCGCAATTAATGGATGCTGTTACTGGGGAATAACTGTGACCTAGAACCGGAGACTGACAATTCGCGACGCTTGATCAGCCAAACTAAAGGAATGGCGAACAAGCGACATGGAATCGAACTTAGGAAGCGCCATGCTCCCTCAACAATTGGAGGATCTCACGATTGTTCGTCTCCTGGGCAAAGGCCAGCGGAGTCTTGCCCTTACTGTTCTTTGCTGTCGGATCGGCTCCATTTTGGAGAAGGAAACGGACGAGTTCAACGTTTCCTGCATAGGCTGCGTGCATCAATGGGGTGAATCCGCCCTCGTAGCCATGATTAACTTGCGCTCCTTTCCTGACTAGGAACTTCGCGATCTCATTGTGGTTCTGTGAGACCGCTCCCGTCAGTGCTGTGTAGCCCGTCTCGTTCCTGGCAAGAGCGTTCAGATCCACTCCTTTCTCAATGAGATATTCAACCGGTTCTTTTTGGCCCAAGTACGCTGCTAGGGCTAGGGCTGTGAAACCGTCCGGAGAGTAGGAGCTGACCGAAGCGGGATCACGGTTCACTATGTTCTTGAGTCGTTCGACGTCACCTAGCGCGGATGCTTCGAAGACGTCGAGTTCTGGTTTCTTAGAAGCTATTGCAAGCGCACCGGCCTTGTTTCCTCGGTACAATGCGAGGAATATGGCCGACACGCCGTTCTTCTCTCTAGCGTTCGAGAGTGTAGGATTCTGATGGAGGAGCTGATTAATTCTCGCGGTATCACCTTTCTTGACCGCGTCCAGGAATTCGTCTGTCTGAATAGTTAGCATAACTAACGGTTAGTAATGCTAATATATATACGTTTAGGAAAACTGGAGACATGAGCAAGTCGCCAAGCAGAGAAGATGTGGCAAGGAGGGTTCACAGTGTAGCACTGCACTTGATGCGTTACGTAAGATCCCAAGATACCGCACTCGGGGTGCCACCAGCTCAACTCTCAGCCCTCTCCGTCATAGTCTTTGGTGGGAAAACCTCACTTTCAGACCTGGCCAAGGCCGAGCAGGTCCGTCCACCAACCATGAGTCGAATCATCGATGGTCTCGTTCGAAGTGGTTTAGTTACGAGAGAGACGGATAAGAGAGACAGACGCTTAGTTATCCTTACGGCAACGGACAAGGGAACTCGGATCATGCATGAAGGAAGAAGTCGCAGGGAGAAACGTTTGGTTGACCTTCTTCAACCGCTCGTAAGGGAAGAGATTGACCTGCTGGATAGGGCATCGGACATCTTAGCTAAGGAACTAAGGACATGGACCCACTAAACACCGTTAGGTCGGTTACTCGTCAATGTCTTGCTTGTGCTTTACCAAGGCAACATCGCCCAGCGTGACTATAGGAGGCTGCGAAGCCTTGCGAGGTGGAGAGGGGAGATCAAGCTCTTCTCTTGGAACAAGCAGTCTGACTCTGAGAATATGCTCCAGTTCTTTTGAGAGTCTCATCGTTGGCAGCATCTTTCCAATCTCGATCTTCTGAATAACCGTCAGCTTTTCCTTCGCCTTGAATGCTAGGTCCTGTTGTGAGATGCCGAGTTTCTCTCGACCCTCCTTGATGACACGGGAATATTCTTCGATGAGATCCGATTCTTCAACTGCTTTCGGCAGCCTCTCTATCGGTGCGTGCGTATGCGACGGTGCTATCACTGGGCGACGGGGTCTATCGGGGAAACCGGGCAGCTTGGTGCCTATGCTCGAACATTGTTGGCATACAATGAGAGTGGCTCCTTCAACCAGTGATCTTCCAGGTTTGCCGACGATCTCACGTCCACAAATCTCACAGAACAAGGGTTCAGGATACCTCTAGGCGAGAACGTTAGAAATAGCTGCTCAGGATGCTTATGTAGGTATCGGATTTAGAATGCCCCTCCAGCTTGTAAAGCCCCGGCTTCACGAGCTGAGAAGAATCAGGGTCGTCGCCAACTACCAGTTTGGCAAGCGCGCAAGCAAAGCCTTTCCCAAAACCATCCTGATCACAAGGTCGCCCAACACTCACAGAATCCGACACATTTACAACAACGACGAACTACTAGCAACCTATCGTCCAAAAGATGGACTGCTCGCATTATCGATCCCTGGAGGACAGGCCCTACGTGGAATCTTCAAACCACCCAGGCTACGGGTCGAGGTCGTCCCCGGGGTTGAGGAGTTCATTAAGCATGGAGGCAACGTGTTCTGCAAACACGTTCAACATGTGGATCCTGAACTCCGCCCCGCAGAGGAAGTTCTCGTTGTAGACGAAAAGGATCGCTTGTTGGCGGTCGGCCGAAGCTTCTTCAACGCAGAAGAAATGTTGAGCTTCAAGATTGGCGTGGCTGTAAAGGTTCGGCACGGGATAGAAGGCTGATAGGCTTAACAATCAGGATCAGCCGAGAACTGTAGAGCGTTTCACCATGCAGCGCAGAATCAATCCAAGAGAGGCGAACCGAATGATGCAGCGCATGGGCATGCAAGTCAAACAGGTAGATGATGTGACCCGAGTCATCATCGAATCCGCTTCGAAGAGAATAGTAATCGATGACCCTGAAGTTGCGATCGTTACCGTCCAGGGACAGACCGTCTACCAAGTCGGCGGCGGAACGGCCAGGGAAGAAGGTCCGGCCGGAGCATCTTCACAGGAAGATGCGAAGCTCGTCGCTTCACAGGCAGGAGCGACAACAGAAGAAGCGGCCAAAGCTCTCCAGCAATCTGGAGGCGACCTCGCCCAAGCCATCATCATTCTCAAACAGAAGAAAGCCTCCTGAGCCGTTTAGGCCGTTGATCCGAGCGACCCTCTGCCTCATACTAAAGGACAACAAGATTCTGCTCCTCAAGAAATCGAAAGGCCTACTCGGGCAGGGAAAATGGAACGCTCCTGGCGGCAAGATACTGCCCAATGAAGAGCCAAAGGCTTGTGCGGTTAGAGAGGTCTTCGAAGAAACCCGACTCATCGCAAAGAACCCAGAAGAAGTCGGCCTCCTATACTTCTACAACAACAGCAAACGCATGAGTCTTGTATGGACAGTTCACGTGTTCCTAACTCACGAATTCGAGGGAGTGCCGATCAATGGACGAGAAGGACGGCTCGAATGGTTCAGTATCGATGCTCTACCCTTTGAGAAGATGTGGGAAGACGATCAATACTGGTACCGGTTAGCACTTGATGGAACTAGATTTGAGGGATGGTTCTATTACTCAGGCGAATTTGAGAAACTGATCGACCACAGGATAGAAGTCAAGTCACCACCAAATCGAATAGACGCTTGAGACGGCCGTTCTTAGGTCTCTCAGACTTTAAGACCCAAAGACAGAACCGAAGGCACGGCAAGAGAGTATTGAAGCTCATAGAGTGCGTTCCAAACTTCAGTGAAGGACGACGACAAGAAGTAATCAACTCAGTCGCAGAGACGATCCGATCAACGCCTGGTGTCACCCTTCTGGATGTAGAATCGAACCCAGACCACAATCGCTCCGTGATTAGCTTCGTCGGTGAACCGGGTCCCGTAAAGCAAGCGGCGCTCGCCGCATCAGCGAAAGCCATCGAACTCTTGGACCTCAACAAGCACGAGGGCGAACATCCTCGAATGGGGGCCGTCGACGTCGTCCCGTTCGTACCATTGTCCGGAGCTACAATAGACGATTGTATAGCCCTGGCGAAAGATTTCGGGAGAGAATTTGCAGAGCGATTTCACGTCCCAGTCTTCTTCTATGAGGAGGCAGCTTCGACACCTGAAAGACGAAACCTTGCAGATGTAAGAGCAGGCGAATTTGAGGGACTCCGCGACAAAATAGGCAGAGACCCTGCGAAGAAGCCTGATTTCGGCCCAGACAAGATTCACCCGACAGCAGGAGCCACTGCTGTCGGTGCGCGGGAAATACTGATCGCCTACAACGTTAACCTTGGGACAAACGACCTCTCGATCGCGAAGAAGATCGCGCACCAACTTCGGGCCAAGGATGGCGGTCTGTCCTACGTCAAAGCTCTCGGCTTTGAACTGAAAGAACGCGGAATTGTACAAGTCTCAATGAACATGACCGATTATCACAAGAGCCAGCTTTTCAAAGCCCAAGAACTCGTCGAGCTGTTCGCCGAAAGATACGGTGTCCCAGTTGTTGGCAGCGAAATCGTAGGACTCGTCCCTATGGACGCCCTAGTTGATGCAGCCGAATTCTATCTGAAACTTGAGAATTTCAGCCGCGAACAGATTCTGGAGAAGCGACTATTCACACCCAGCCCTTCGAGCCTTACAGACATGAGCCTTTTGCGTTTCTCGGAAGAAGTCGGTTCAAAGAAAGCGACTCCGGGAGGAGGCAGTGTCTCAGCCTACATGGGCGCACTTGCCTCGGGACTCGTCTGCATGGTTGCAAGAATAACACTATCCAAGAAAGAGGTCGCGCAAGAGAGCGATCAACTACAAGAACTCATCAGGAAGGGAGAAGAGCTTCGTCAGCGATTCTTGGGACTGGTTGTCGAGGACGCTGAATCCTTCGATGCTGTCATGCAAGCGTTCAAGCTGCCCAAAGACAAGCCGGATGCTCGGAGAAAAACGATTCAAGAAGCCACAATGAAAGCAGCCGAAATACCTCTCCGAACACTGGAATCTTCTATCGAAGTTCTACACCTTGCGGGGGAGGTCGCGAAATACGGCGCTACCAATGCGCTGTCTGATATTACCACATCCATATCCGCAGGGCGAGCTGCTCTGGAAGGAGCTGCTAGCAATGTCCTGATCAATCTAGACATGCTGGATGACAAGCACTACGTAGACCAGACCCGTTCTCGCGTTTCCGAGCTAAGAAAAGAGGCTCTGCAACTAGAACAGAGAATTCAGGAAATTGTCGGATCTCGTTCTCGTAAGAAGTAGCCTAGGCGTCCAGCTGAATCAGTCCCGTCTTCTTATCAGCCCACACCATCAACGGAGCCACAAGCATGGTCAACTCTCTCCCCTCCCGGGTCAGAAAATATTCCACTCGAGGAGGAATTTCCTGATAGGCTACGCGCTTCACAAGCCCATTTCGTCTAAGATCTTTCAACACATCACTGAGAGTCTTTGCGCTTATGCCTGGAAGCTTCTGAGCCAAGTGGTTGAAGCGAAGCGTTCCCTCATTTCCAAGCTGAGCTAGCGCACATAAGACCCATTTCTTCCCGATGACATCAACGAGCCCCTCGCACGGACAGGGACAGATGCAACATGGTTCTCCTTCCTTTTGTCTAACCATTCCGTAATCCAGTTACCATATGGGAACTTGCCGGGTTAAATACTTCACTTTGGTAACTCACGTTACTTACGGAGGTGAAGTTACTGGAGAATTGTTGCTCCTGCTGCGGTGGATGCTGCGGCGGCTGCTGTGGACCGACCAGCGCTAAAACGCCCTAAGCGCAAACCTTGCCTTTTTGGAGGCAGGTTGTCTCAATGTGATACCCATTTTTTTGCCTGCTCCGCTCCGGCTTCTCCTAGCTTATGATCAGGTTTCTTGCCTCTCTGGTTAATAGCAGAATGGAAGAGCAATATTCGATTAGTTAGACAAACTGGGATGCATTTGATATCTGTAACTCGACTTCTTCGAAAATTGAAACTTCGGCCAAGAACAGAATCAGGAGACGGAGGGCTCTTTGCGTACCATGAAGCCAAGTCGGACTTGCTACTCATCTTTCGATGGGATGGAGCTGGCCTAACGAACTCCGGTAGAATTGTACTCTTTGAACAAGAAGTACCGGGATTTCAACCGCTTCACATTCAAGGTCATCTGACCCGACTATTATTCATGATCCGTTCTGGCGACGCAGTAGCAAAGCTCGTTTGGATAGTTTCTAGTCCTCGGTACCATGACCTCGACAAGATCGTGTTCCCTTGGGTTCGAATGTGGGAGGCCGCTTTCGCTGGTAGATTTCCTCCCATCGAGTACCGAAATGAGAACGGAGAATATCTTGGGTCCCTTGGAGCAAGTCGTAACGGTAAGCATCGAGCGAAACCGGCAACAGCGAAATATGTCCACTTTTGAATAGACCCGTGTTTCATTGCGAAGCAAGAGACTAGGGTATAATCACAGAGGACATAACGATCCCAATGTTGGACCGACGAGTCGCCAACCTGTCAGTGCGAATGCGACTGAAAATCTAGAGGATCGCAATTCGTTTTTCCAACCATTTTTTCAGATTAGACCGTGACCCAAAACCGTCGAAGCTTTCTTCGCTACCTGTCGCATTCAGTCAGTGCTCCGATCATCGCAACGAAGGTAAGGCTGAGCACTGGGGAGGGACCGAACAAGGAAGGACTCTCACGATACCGTATAATGGACCATGCCAGGAGAAGGGAGTAACTCCATCTCAGATAGCATTAGCATGGCTATTGCACAAGGGAATGTGCTCACCGATAATCGGGGCTAAAAAAGTAGAGCATGTTGAAGACGCGGTTCATTCCATGGGTGTTAAGCTGTCACTGCTCAGTTACCGAGGTGAAGCGTTAATGAGCTGTTGCGGACCCGGCTGTGGATGTTGCGGCCCGGGATGTTGCTCGAGCGAGCAGTCAAGCGGGAACACTCGAAGGAGTTGAGTGCTTGACGAGCTAGTTAGAATTATTGGCTACCGCTTTTCTTCAGAACCCTCGGCCAATTAGTTGAGTGCGACTGCCTGTCTAAGTGATAGACGTGGCGAATGCGGGAACTGGACCTAAGGTTGCACCAGTTGGTATGGCCCAATCCAGTTCGATAGCCAGAGTGCTAGCTGGAGTCAATATCATACTGTTTTCTGGACTACTAATCGTACCATAGCCCGACGGGGGACTGCCCGAGACCGTGATCGTGTCTGGAGCGCTGCCAGTGTTTATGACACACACATAATGCTTCACAGTCGCACCGGCAGCTAGAGGCCCCCAAACAATGCCTACAGGGCCTGGTCCGTAGCTCGTGGATGCACTTGGACAAGACGTTGGGGCGCTTGGTCCAATATCAGTAACTCCTAAAGTGGCGCCTTGAACTATGGTTGCAGTGTGGTTCAACGTTATGATATTGCTAGCGGCTAGCGCAAATGCGACGCCACCCACCATCACAAAAAGAAACAGACCGATGAATCGTCTAGCTACTTTCAAGCACCCAGATACCATTTGATAGAGGCCATGTTCCGCCTAATAAACATAGACCAAAAACGAGACTGTTTGGAATCATTTACGTGAAAATTGCCTCAATTTAGAAGCATATGGCGCTTTTGGTCTGAACAGTGATTTTTTCATTCGCTTCAGATGGTAATTACAGAAACATCTTCTCTCAGGCCTCAAGTTTATCCTACGTTCTCCCTGGACCTCTTAAACAGGGAAATGGGTCGAATCACTCTCGGTAAGCCCTGATGCAGTACATCCAACTAGGCCCCACCGGACTAGAGGTCTCGCGCATCTGTCTCGGAGCAATGTCTTTTGGTAATTCTGAAGAATGGATGGTAGAGATCGATAAGGCGAGGATGATTGTGAAACGTGCTCTTGACCTCGGTGTGAACTTCTTCGACACTGCGAACGTTTACTCGAATGGAAGATCAGAGGAGATCATCGGGGAGCTTTTGAAGGACAATCGGGACGATGTAGTGATTGCCACAAAGGTCAGATTGAAGGTTGGCGAGGGACCGAACAGCGAAGGCCTCTCAAGATACCACATCATGGGTCAGGTGAAGAAGTCTCTCAAGCGTCTCCGAACTGATAGAATCGATCTCTACCAGACGCACCGCTGGGACTACTCGACCCCGATAGAGGAAACGCTTCTCACTCTCAACGATCTGGTCCGACAGGGAATGGTCAATTACATAGGCACTTCAAGCATGTTCACATGGCAATTCGCGAAAGCACTCGCTGCGAGCGACCTGCTGGGGGTCGCGCGTTTTGTCTCCATGCAGAATCACTACAGTCTTTGCTATCGTGAAGAAGAGCGAGAGATGATACCATTCTGCAAAGACCAAGAAACAGCTCTGATCCCCTGGAGCCCCTTGGCCCGCGGCTTCCTCACGGGAAGATACAAACGAGGAGGAAAAACGGATACTCCGAGGTATCGGTCTGACAAGTATTTTGCTGAGAGATTCTTCAGACCAGAAGATTTCGACGTATTAGAGCGGGCCGAAGAGATAGCAAAGCAGAAGGGAGTGACCGTGTCTCAGATTGCCCTGGCTTGGCTATTACACAAAGGCGTCTGCGCTCCGATAATCGGAGCAACGAAGGTGGAGCACGTGGAAGATGCTGTCAGCGCGCTCGACGTAAAGCTCTCGCCGGATGACATGAAGAGGCTCGAAGAACCCTACAAGCCCCATCGAATAATAGGCCCGCTACTGGTCCCGGATGCCACGAGATAGGCCAACACGGACACTTACCTGCTCGTTAGCGTTGGAGAAGCTGCTCGTTTTTCGGGCTTCTCAGAAGTCGATTTACGGTTCAAAACAGCCCCAAAACACATAGTCAGGCTTAATCAGGGAAAAAATCTGACTTGCAACCCCCGGGGGGGCGGGGGCCAACTCATCCAGATCCCGCGGTTTTTCGTGCGATTTTCCCACGTTGAAATATCCTCAGCCTTACCTGATCTTCGCCGGCGTATTGAGATGTCGAAGTTGTGCTGGGTCCCATCCGACTACTTCTACAGTTTCTCGACGACGAACTGTCTTCTCCGGATTCTCTGAGTGAAGCCGCTGAATGATCTTATCGTTGACTTCCGCCGGGACATCCCAAGAGACTGAAGATTTCCTCCTGTCGAACGAGTCTATCTCTTCATGCACATCGACATCTGTCCAATAGTCACCGACCAATTTGACGGTAGCTGGAGGTACTACTCGGCGAAGCCCCGCCTCACCATCATTGAACCGATCCAGAGGATAGCCCATCTCCTTCCTCAGCTCCAAATACCTCGACCGCGGACTGAACCCCTCCCCATTCTCCACCTCTGCAACAATTACTCTCCCCGTCACTCGGCCTACTTCGCCAACTACCCGAACCCAATCGCGAACAAGATGCAACACATGAACCATGATCGCACCATCAAAGACCCGATCCCGGAAAGGCAAATAGTGCGCATCAGCTCGGACCAAGCTTCGGATCCGCTTCTCCCGAGCCCTAGCCATCATAGAGAGTGACACGTCAATACCGACGACTTCGAAACCTGAATAATTCAGGTACTCTGCAAATCGTCCCGTCCCAATTCCCACATCGAGAATGGTCCTGCAACCAGCGAACAGTTCATTCATCGCGTTCAAGAGACTCTTCATTACTTCCGGTGGAACGCCAGACCATCTCGTAGCATCGTAGACGCCAGCTATACGATCAAAGGAAACCGCCAATCATGTTTCACCTCAAAGCCCTCCAAGTGACATCAACTCTCGAGGCACCTACTCCTTTGGACGTGTGGAAGGTCAATCGACCCTCTGCTAAACCTATACGTCACGATTGACTCTGTGGATTCCTATCTTGCTTCATGCTGACCGGCTCGCGCGGAGCCTATACTCAGAGGAGGGTTTCCTCAGCCCCAAGCCACCTTTCGACTTTTCCAAAGCGCTGGACTTTTTGAGAGGCTACCCGCCGATGCGAGACGACCAGAAAATCGACGAACTCTCTCTCACGAGGGCCGTCTGTATCGGCGGCCAAACCATCGTCTTCAACGTTCGATCAACCGGCCTCATCAAGAGCCCACGATTGAAGTACACTCTCATCTCTGATCGTTCTCTGACACAAGGTGCGCGCGACGCCGCTGTCGATCGAATCGGGTTCTTTCTGAGCTTGGCTGATGATCTTGAGCAATTCTACAGGATCGGTTATGGCGATGTGGATTTTGCTCCGGTGTTGCAGAGGCTTTACGGTCTCCACCAGGTAAAATTTCTAACACCCTTCGAGTCTGCTTGCTGGGCCGTTCTCTCCCAGCGCTATCCCACCGGAGCTGCACAGAGGACCAAGCAGGCTATCACTGAAAAATTTGGAACAAGTCTAAAAGTGAATGGTCAGAGGTATGTTACTTTTCCCGAAGCTTACCGACTAGCTTCCGCCAACGAGCAGGACCTGCTTGCCATCGTTAGAAACCAGCGTCGAACCAAATTCCTATCAGGTGTCGCGAAGGCCTTCGCCGAAACAGATGAGAGGTTTCTCAGGACAGCAAAGTACGCCCAAGTTGAGGAGTGGCTAGGTCAGATCCGAGGCATTGGAGAATGGTCGTCAAAACTGATTCTGCTCCGAGGATTGGGCCGAATGGAGAAGATCGCTGTGGAGAAGCGATTGCTCAAAGCGGCTTCAAATGTCTACGGTCGAGGCAGGATCCTCAATCAGAGCGTTCTAGACCAGATAGCCGAGAAATATGGGTCCTGGAAAGGGTACTGGGCGTATTATCTGAGAACAGCTTCTTTGAAATCTTGAATTCTGAGCAGAATTTCTCTTTGACCTATCTGGGGCTTGACGTTGTCAGAGGTTGTGCTTTCCCGAGGGCATGTTTAACGAGAACAGTCCTTCCCCAGCCATGGTGAGCGAAGTCCTCCGCTGGCGGCAATTTGTCGATCTCGAACCATCTCAGCTCTGCAACTGCCTTCCCCGGTGATGTACTCATCGTGCGGGTGAACGCGAGGTAGTCGAAGATAAGATGCCAAGTCTGATTGTTCCCCACGAAAGACTCGATCTCGGCGAGTTTCAACGTTGCATCATCTATCCCCGCCTGTTCTTTCAAGATACGCCTAGCAGCTTGTTCCGGATGCTCCAAGTGGTGAAGATCATCGTTGGGTAGGAACCATCCGTGCTGATTATCAGGGCCGACTCTGTACTTCAACAGGAGAGCGGAACTGTGATGCAAGGCTGCGACATGAGCTACTAGTGTATGTGTGTTGCACCCCATGGGTCAAGTCCAAGCGTCTGCTCTGTACGATAGGGGCAAGATTAGCTTTTAGTCGCGCAGAATGCCTTCGACAACGTTTCCCTGCAGGAGTGAGTCTTCAGACTTCTCTGCTTTCTCGAAGATTGTGGTTTCATCTACCTGAACCGAAGCTCGTTTCTGGTAGATTTTCGCAACCTGTCGAAAGATGTCTGAAAGCTTGTCAGATTTGGGCCGAATCTCTTTGCCAAGTCGCCTAGTCAATATCTCCGAGCAATGGTTCACCACCATTCTTCTCCCGGTCCCAAGAATCTCGCCAAGAGCCTTGTCGAGCTCCTCAATTCCGTCGGGCAGCTTGTTCATGTCTACATGGTGTCTCCGTCTGGCATAGTGAAGAATCAGCTCGGCAGTCGCGCCCCCTAGACTCTGAAACGCTTCTTCAACAGAGTCCTTCAGCTGCATGGCTAGGTCGGGAGGAAGATGTACTAGCCGGAACAAGCCCCGTTGGGACATCGACAGCACTGGACTAGCCCATCTGCTCATCTTACAACTAACGTTACTAATCCGGCCTACTACAGGTTGCACGCAATAGGCCGAATAAGGTCCGAGCGGAACCTCTTTCAGGATTCTCGTGAGCTATAGGACGAATCTCAATCCTCAGGGTTGAGAAGAGCCTGTACTTCCCTCTTGAACTCTTCACCATCGAAGATAGAATGTTTCATTGGTTTGCCGTTGATGTAGACGCATCCCTTAACGAGCGCCCTGCGCTTGGCCATCTCAGGCTTTTCCCACATGTTTACCATTTCAACCGAGACGTTAGGATCGATGGCCCTGACTGCCTCAGCAATCCTGTCGCTGAACTGGTGTGTGAAGATACACGTGGGTTCGTAGAAGATTTTGACACCCTTCTCCCCGACACGTCTTGGATTGTTCTTTCTCGGCCTAGTCAGGCCGCCGTTTATGAGATACTCTAGTTCGTGAGGCTCGCCTTCAGGTCTCTCTTTGAAACCCATCCGTTTCCAGAAGGCCGTTTGGGAGAGTCCACATCCTGGAGGATCGAAGCTGACAGTTTCCAACCTATCATACTTGGCCTGAGTCTTCGCATCGTTAACTACACTCTTGAAGAGAGCTTTGCCATGGCCCTTTCCCTGTTGGGCAAGGTGCACGAAACTGCACCTGACATGAAGCATCTTCGGGTCCGGATCTTTCAAGAAAGGGATTGAACTCTCTGGATAGTAGAGTATTTGGCCCACTGGCTTATTGTCAACGTAGAGAATCTTGGAGGGAGAGCTGGACTCCTCTAGCATTTTGCGAAGCCACTGCTTCTTCTCTCCGATCCCCTTCTGAACAGAAAGCTGTTCAACTGGTTGCTCATCGCCACAGACAGATATTCTGTCGTCGAGGAGGTTTTCCTTCAAGTCCTCGATCCGAACGTCTTGGGTCATCAAGTCGCCTTGTCCAGTGAAGAATCCTCTACTGCTGAAACTAATGTTTTTCGATCAGGACCCAACTTCAGTCTCTTCCTTCAAGCTCGGAATCATGTCCTGAACGACCTCCTTGAAATCTTTGTAGATGGAAGGGTCCTCTGCATAACGCTCGAAGAATGGATACAATTCCGCCACCGCTGGATAGTAGTTCGGATTGGGTTTGATTCCCTTCTTCTCAGGATTGGGATAGACAGGCCTTTCTAGAAAATCTCTCACGCTGAAGTAGGCCAGCATGTCGACAATTGTATGTGCAATCTCTGAGTTGAGACTCGCCCTTCTCAGAGCATCTCCAACTATCCGTCGAGGAGTAATGAGCTCGGACAGCTCATGGGCGAGAAACTTTTTCTGAACCTGAAGATCAGGGAATGCTGCGAATCCGATACAGTGATTCCAGCCAAATCCTCCGTATAAGCAGTCTATGAAATGAATACGAATTCTGTCCACGGTCCACGGGCTTTTGGCGAGTATCGAGAGGCGTGACAATACCCGGTCGCTTATGGGGACCCATTCGGACTGGAACTTCTCCATGTACTCCTCCAGTCGAGGCTTGACTTCCTTCCAGATCTCATCAAAGCCTGCGACTCCTTCTTGACGAATCTTCCGAAACAATTCGGCTGGCTCGCTACTCTCAGATAGCGCTTCAAGACCTCCCGACGGGCCTCGCTTCATTAGACCAGTGACGAACCCGTACCATTCAGATTCGGATGCGAACGGACCCACTCTCTGAAGCTCGAGGCGGACCTCATCCCGTCTGAGATGACCGTTTCGTGCCTGGTACGCTATGTTCTTCAGCATTCCCGTTGCCAGTTCTGCGGGCATCAGTTCACTATAGAGGACTGAGATGTGGCAGAACGCATTTACTACTCTGCTGACTCCAAACTCGACCTGAGGATTCAACCGTACAGTAACCACCAAACTCTTCTGCGTTCGTCGATGTTGGCCGGACTTAGTCCGCAGAGGGTTCTGAAAGTATCAGAGAAATTCGGTGTGAGACCTTCCTCCTGGCTCACTAATGGGATACTCGAGCCGGCAAACGGCTCCCATTTACCCTAGGCACTATTCTTTCAGCTCTCTAATCAGCTGTTTAGCTATGGTCAGCCTTTGGATATCGTTGGTGCCCTCGTAGGTTTTGATGATCTGCGAATCTCTCAGGAACCGTTCCACCGGGTACTCTGTCGCAACGCCGTAGCCACCATGTATCATCATAGCCAACAAGGCCAACTTTTCAGCTGTCTCAGTGGATGTCACCTTCGCGATCGATGCGGCTTTGACAAACTCCTTGCCCTGATCCTTGAGCGAGGCTGCCCAGTACGTCAGCAGACGCGCTGTGTGAAGCCCCATGGCCATCTCCGCCAGCTTGTATTGGACCTGCTGAAAATCGATCAACGGCTTCTCAAAGCTTGTCCGGGTCTGAGCATAACTTATCGCGGCCTCGTAGGCCGCCTGGGCAATACCAACACCCTGCGCCGAGACGTCCACGCGCCCCCGATCATACGTCTTCACGCCGATGTAGAACCCGTCGCCTTCCTTTCCTACGAGATTGTCCGTGGGGATCTTGACGTGATCAAGGATCAGCTCTGAGGGTTGCGAGCCGCGAAGACCTGTCGTTTCGATATGGCTGCCAACCTGAAAACCCTCTGTTCCCCTTTCGACAATGAACGCGCTCAAACCCTTGTGCCGCTCCTTGCTGCTTGGAGGTGGACTTGTCCTGGCGAAAACCAAGTAGAGGTCTGCGATTTCACCGTTCGTGATGAACGTCTTCCGGCCGCTGATCTCCCAGTGGGTCCCGTGGAGCTTGGCGGTCGACTTGATCCCTGCCACATCGGACCCTGCCCCAGGCTCTGTCATCGCGTGAGCGCCGATCTTTTCCCCTGACACCATCGGGACGAGGAATCGCTTCTTCTGCTCTGCTGACCCCCACTCATTCAGAGGCTCGGAGACTAGGTGACTCGCGACAAAGACCGTCGAGCATGCCGCCGAGACTCGAGCTATCTCTTCAATGGCAATGACCATCGAGAGAAGGTCGCCACCTAGACCACCATACTCCTCCTTGTAAGTGATAGCGGTCAGACCAACTCCTGCGATTCGTCGGAGGAGGTCTCTCGGTATCTTGTTATTCTTGTCAATCTCAAATGCAACGGGCCGAATCTCCTTTTCAGCAAAATCCCTGATGGTGTGTCGGAGACTCTCATGGTCAGGAGTGAGCTTCACCTCATAATCAGCCGAACGCGGCATCATCGTGCTCGTCAAATCAATATCTACACTCGCAATCCCGCTTGGCTAATCATTCCTTTAAACTTTGAATTCAAACATGAATGGCAAGTGCAGGTCACGAGCCTGAGGGTCAGGAAGGCACCTCCAAACCTTGAACACATTTTCGACAGTAACACTGCACATGAAATTCTCAATGTAGGTCTCCTCTTGTTATCGCCAATATTGGACCCTATTCCTTAGAGTCATTTACGACTCAATTATCTAGGAACAGTCGGCGACCATTGAATACCGAGAAGGTCGGCCTCGGAGCAATCGGCCATGACCTCGGACTCGAGATATCCTGACACCGCGGAGTCGGGTGAAACGTACGACGTAGAGCAGAGTTCCCTCCCCCAGAGGCTTCCTCGACGGAATGCTTAGCGAATCTTTAGCAAGAGATTGCCCTAGCCCCGATGCACGTTCAGGGTATAGATCAGTTGATAACTGGCAGAAATCTCTCTTCTGATACTGCGGTGCTGAGCCCGCCTATGATCGGCAGTTGATAGCCGCAGCTACCGCACTTATTCTGCTCGTCTAGGTTCCATCCGGTTATGTCGAACCCGTAGCGTTTGATGGCTATGGAGTTACACTCAGGACAGTAGGTGTGCTCCCAAGGGTGACCTGGAACATTTCCAACATAGACGTATCGCAGTCCTTCTTCTCTCGCGACTCTGCAATGCTCCTCCAACGTCTTGACTGGCGTGTGGGGTAAGTTCATCATCTTGTAGTCTGGGTGGAAACGTAGAAAGTGGATTGGAAAGTCCGGACCCAGATTGTCATAGAGCCATCGGCTGAGCTTTCTAGCATCCTCTATTTTGTCTCCTACTTCCGGGATCACTAGGTCGGTGAATTCCATGTGCACCTTCGTATTGTCTCTAATCTCTAGTATCGTCTGGAAGATAGGCTCAGCGTTCGCTATGCCGATGTATTTCCGGACAAAACTTGTCTCGGCGTTTCCCTTGAAATCGATCGTGATACAGTCCAGAAAATCATTCATCATCCCGACCGTGTCCGGAGTATCGTAGCCGTTGGAGACGAAGATGTTGATCAAACCGTTCCTGCGTGCTTCGACGCCTACGTCATGCGCGAACTCCATGAAGATTGTCGGCTGATTATACGTATAGGCCAGACCCTGACAGCCATGACTCAGAGCTAGGGTCGCAACTTCAGGGGGCATCATATCAGTCCCCTCAACCTTACGCCGTTGGCTGATGTCGAAGTTCTGGCAGTACGAACAGAGCCAGTTACAGCCTGTCGTGGCAATCGAGAATATCTTCGAACCCGGCATGTAGTGTGTTACCGGCTTCTTCTCTATCGGATCGATGTGCCCAGTAATCACTTTCCCATAGACCAAGAGATGGAGTTTGCCACCAATATTCTGTCTCACACCGCAAAGTCCAACCTTCCCCTCGGGAATGTTACAGTAGCGAGCGCACGCTGTGCATCGCACTCTCGCGTCCGCAAGTGGTTGGTACAGCTGCGCTTCTCTTATCATATCACACCATCCTACTGGGCCGAACACAACTTTTCAAACAAGACGGCCCAGCCGATACTGGGTCGATCAGCTTGAAATCCCTTTCCTTACCTACTAGTTGGTAACGTGAGTTGATGGGATGAAGGCATACTCTGGAACAGGCGATAAAGGCGAGACGAGTCTCTACGGAGGGACTCGGGTTGAGAAGGCGGACCCCAGAGTGGAGGCGTACGGAGCCATCGATGAACTGAATTCTCAGGTCGGGGCTGCCAGAGCGCATATCAAAGGGAAGAAGTTGGACCAAACTCTGAAGGGCATCCAGAGGGATCTATGGATCCTGGGAGGAGACTTGGCAAGTGAACTTGTGACCGCGAATGTTCCTCGAATCAGCAAAGAACAGCTTGACAGACTAGAGAGTGTTACTGATGAGTTGAACTCTGGACTGCCGCGCCTTCGAAGGTTCATTCTTCCTGGAGGCAGCGTTCCGGGGGCCGAACTCCATGTGGCTAGGGCAGTGTGCAGGAGAGCCGAGAGGAGGATTGTAGCTCTCTCGAAGATAGAATCGATTAACCCTGACGTGCTCCCTTACATCAACAGATTGTCTAGCTTCCTGTTCGTTCTTGCACGGACAGTGAATAAGATGCAACGGGTTCCTGAAGAGGAATTTGTTCGAGACAAGTGATGGAAAGATCCGAATGAAGGAGGACTGTATTTTCTGTAAGATTGCGGACAAGGAAGCGGATGCGACGGTTGTCTATGAAGACCCTCACACGCTTGCATTCTTGGATATCCATCCACTGAACCCTGGACACACTCTAGTCATTCCCAAGAAACACTATGTCAACATGCTGGAAATGCCAAGCGAGGAGGCAGGACGAGTCTTCGCTTCCGTGTCCAAAGTCATGAAGGGAGTCCAGAAAGCCTCGGGTGCTGATGGGATCAGTGTCGGGCAGTCAAATGGTAGGGCTGCTTCGCAGGAAGTGTTCCACATGCACGTTCATATTATCCCGAGATTTAATCATGAAATGATGAGCGGATTCCCGAACCGCAAGAAGACGCATCGCGAGGAACTCGACGAGATTGGTAAGAAGATCAGGACAGCTATCGATACTTCGAAACACATCTAGTTCTTGTCTCTGTAGTTCTCTCGATACCAGTCGCATCTGTCCGTGAGCGGGCACACGGGACATCTTGGGCCGATGGGCTTGCAGATCAGCTGGCCGAACTTCACAAAGACTTCGTTCAATGGAAGCCAGTCTTTCCGGTCCACTATTTTGGTCAGTTCTTCTTCGGTCTCTTCAGGAGTCTTTGTTTTGACGACTCCAATTCGGTTGAAGATTCTGTGTACGTGCGTGTCGACCGGAATCGCGGGCCGCTTGAATCCGTAGACCAGTACGCAGTTCGCTGTCTTTCGGCCTACGGAGGGTAGTTTGAGTAGATCCTCGATATCGTCTGGGACTCTGCCTTTGTATTCTTTCAGGATGATCCTAGCGACCCGCTTGACGGTCCTAGCCTTGGTATTGTAAAAGCCGACAGGCTTGATGAGTCGGGCTATGGTCCGGGGGTCTGCTTGGGCGAGTTGCGTTGGCTTTGGATATTTTGCGAAGAGGCGTGAGGATGCCAGGGCGGTGACGGGGTCTTTTGTCCGGTGCGATAGGATGGTTGCTATGAGGACGCGGAAGGGGTCTCCGTCTGTCGAGTCGCTGATCTCTTGCAGAGCTGTCGGGTCCTCTCTCCTAGCTTTCTCGATCGCATGGGCGGCGTCTTGTATTATCCGGTGTAATTCGCGAGGAGAGTGTTTGCTGACGCTCGCCTGCAATTATCTTGCTAGCTTCCTTACGGCTTCTAGGTTCCCTGCGTTGCCTCGTCTCTCGTCGATCGGTGTTTCGAGTATGAGCGGCTGATCCTTGATGGCTTTATGGTGGAGTATCGCTTTGAATCCTGTCGTCCCAATGTAGCCTAGTCCAATGTGCTGATGCCGGTCGTGTCCAGAGCCCAGTCCATCTTCGGAATCGTTCAGATGGACGACCTTGAGATTCTCGAAACCGATAGTATCGTCGAACTTTGCAAGGGTCCTGTCGACCGCCTTCTCCACGTGCAGGTCGTAGCCGGCCGCGTAAGCGTGGCAATTGTGGGTGACTATGAAAGGCGCCGCAAATGTACCGTTTTCAGCCTCTAGGTTGTAGACGGTCCCCTGAAATTGTTCGACCGCGATTTCTCTTACGGGCACATAGAAGTGCCTCTGATCCCTAAGTATCCGGCGCGGGGCGGCTGCAGGTAATTCGTATGAAAATCCCAGTTTGCGCGCTTCGTGGCTCGCAACGTGAACAACGTACCAACCAAGGCTAGCAACGGTCCTGCCCTCTATCGAGGTATGGGAAGGGCGATGCCTAAAGATCGTCCCTCGAATGTCAATTCTCGCTAGCAAATGAACTAACTGGTACGCGACAGTTTTTGAGACGGTTGTGTATCTTAATCCCCGGTTATCTACACATCCGTCCCCAGATAGATATCCAAGAAGGAATGCTTTGACGCACACTGGCGATGCCCGTAGGATGAATGACGGGATCCGTTTGTTCCCAGCATTAGGCCCAAAATTGCCTTTGAAAAAGCGGACTAGGATGTTTGAGCCGACACATACCCTCGACGCAGTTCGAGTTTCGTCAATCCAAGTCTTCAGAGAAAAGAGTTCCTCTATGAGTTTTCTGGCATGCTCGATGAGAGATTTCTCATGTCGTCCGAATGAAAGGTACATTTTCCCGTTTTCTCCTCTCTCCCCATTCCCCATGAAAGTAAAACCTTCAGCAAGGTAGAGCCCGAGAAGTTCGGCCAGCATTTCCGTAAGGGGTAGAACGGTTGGAAATGGGAAGCGCCGCGTTGCTGATCCGATGTAAGGACGAAAGTCCACCCAGTCTTGGCTATGAGCTGAAAGCTTCGGCATAACTACGAAGTATCCGGGCTTCATACTTCCAGCATACACCCACGTAGGACTGTTCACGAGTCTGATTCTCCACTGTTTCGCGTCAAGGAATTTCCAGCCGTTGGGTCTAAGGCAAAGAACCGGGTGCTCCGCGGTCACCTGCATCCAGGGCAGTCCTTCCGGCTTGATTGATACCAAGCTTCCTGCGTACGGTCGTCTGAACACTTTCACAACTCGGTCTGCTCTACCATCTGAGCCTACCACGGTATCGTTCGGTTTGACGACTTCTACAGGTCTTGGCACATCATTAGTGAAAACCAGAGAACCCGCCGGAAGGCAGGTATCGAGGCAGACGGCGACGTGGTCTTTCTGCTTGACGCTGTCAAATATCTCTCGGACCTCTTCAAACTTCGAGCCCATGCTGTTGCTGGTGCCGGCCATGTTTTCTAGGCAGATCTGAAAGTTGCCTTTCGAGTGGTTCGTTGCTTGGTTGAGCGCGTCGCTGATTCTCTTCAGTCCAGTTTCCCTTCCCTTTCCAAGGTGGCTGCCGAGATGTGTGACTAGGTATGGGATTCCAAGTGCTATGCAACGGTCAACCTCTGCGACTAGAGTGTCGACAGATTTCTTGTAGAGTTCGTCCTCGGGACAGGAAAGGTTAGGCAGATACGGCATATGATCAACAACAGGTCCGAGGCCGCTCTTCTCGAGTTTTTCTCGGAAGCTCTTCACTTCGTCTGGATCGAGGCTGCTGAACTTCCACCCTCTAGGGTTCCGGGTGAAGACTTGGAAAGTATCACACTTCTCCGCAACTGCGGTGTCTACTGCGTTGTCGAAGGATTTGGCGATGGAGACGTGGACCCCGACCTTGACCGTGATGCGTCACTCGTCAGCCGTCACGTTGCTGTCTGGTAGATAGCTTTGGCTAGGTTAGAAGAAGAGTTGGAGTTGGAGAGAGGGAGAGACTTGTCAGAGCTTGCCTTTTAGCGCGTCCAGGATTTCCTGTGGGTGTTGGTCTGGCTTTACTGTCTGGAATGTTTTGAGAATTTTGCCGTGTTCATCGATGAGAAACGTGACTCTCCTAGAGGTGTTCGATTTCTCGTTGAGGACGCCGTAGGCTTTGCTGACGCTCTTGTCCGTGTCTGCGAGGAGCGGGAACGGGAGGTGGTATTTCTCGGTGAACTTTTGATGGGAGGCTGTGCTGTCTACACTAACACCTAGTACCTCGGCGCCTTGCTCACGGATCTTCTGGTACTCGTCGCGGAGTCCGCAAGCCTCGACTGTGCAGCCTGGAGTATCGTCTTTGGGGTAGAAGTAGAGGACGAGTTTCTTGCCGTGAAAGTCGCCTAGATGAACTGTCTTGCCAGTGGTGGTCTGGGCGGTAAAGTCCGGTGCAGCGGTTCCTGGTTGCGGAGCTGTTAGGGTTTCCATTGCTGGAGTGTCGTGTTTGTTTGGCTGATTTATGGGCATCGCTCTCGAGGAGGTATGCGACAGTTACGCCTGTTTTCTTTGAGCTCTAGGAGTCTTGTATGAAGACCGAGTCATAGTGTATTCATGTTCGTCGATCCTCGGAGAGTAAGGGAAAGAGACAGATGGCGAATCTGGATTCTTCAGGTGCTGCGAAGAATCGCCTAAGAGAGAACGCGGAATCTCGCACTCGCGTCAGAGAGGAAAAATTCCTACCCCTTTTTTTCTGGAGAGGCTCTCGCCAGCTGGAACGTTTCTCGGCGAGGATTCCGGTTTAGAACGCAGAATAGGCTTGAATAAGGATCTCCTCGACCGGATTTTACCCTAGGGTCCAACGTGAAATACTCTGGTCCCAAGATGGCATGCTCAGATTTGGGATTCGGGCGTATTATGGCCGATTTCAGGATCGTGCTTGATAGGCATCGTTCCATCTCTACCTTTCCTTAGATAAAAAGTAGAAAATGTTTCCATGAAAGAATCCAGAAAGAGAATGGGACTCAGAGTATTGGACAATAGACAACGGATTCGGGGTCATCAGGAATCATTTCGCGGAAAATCGTACACTAGCTTAAAATATTCAACGACCCGAGAATAGTGTGTTTTAGGAGCAAGACATCGAAAAATCTTGCCGGATGATGGAGAGTGCACGTGATTGACCAGGATTGTCCTTACTGCTGATTCCACCCAGATGAGCGAGTACTGGGGCATACCTCTACTTCCATTCTTCAGCTGCGCTCCTGCTGAGAAGGTTCCCCGTTTCGTCTTCGACTTCCTATCCCCCTCAGTCCGGCACAATAACGGCGTGGCAGAGAAAGCGCCTTACGGGCTTAGGAAGCTGGAGTCTTCGCTTCTAAGAAAATACGGCGCGGATGAGGTGGTGGTTGCTCACCCGGACCACGTGTCCAAATTCATAGACGACAAAACGAGTATTATCGGAATATCGACGATGGACCCGATGGGCTTGGGACCGGTGAGCATGATGTTCACCGACGGTGGAAAGCTTACCGCGTATACGAAGAGAAAATTCCTCGAGCTTGTCGGAGATATCAACAAGACCCGGAAAAAGTTCCCCAAAGCCAAACTGGTTCTAGGTGGATCCGGGGGCTGGCAGATGGAGGTCCGCGACCGAGACACCAGAGCGCTCGGCGTCAACCACGTGGTGATAGGCGAATGCGACCATGTAATTGGAGACATTTACAACGACATCGAGTCCAACAATAGCCCCGAGTTCATTCACGTTCCCCGTGGGCCCAAGCTGGAGGACATTCCCGATATTCAGGCTCCTTCGACTCATGGGCTTGTCGAGGTCATGCGGGGATGCGGCCGCAACTGCCAGTTCTGCGAGCCTAACCTACGAATCGCAAAGTACTATCCATCGGACAAGATAGAGCGAGAAATCGCGGTTAATCGGAAGATCGGCAACCCGAACGTCTGGGTCCACAGTGAGGATATCTTCCTCTACAAGCTGGAGGACAAGAGAGGCTTCATGCCCAACCATGACGCAGTAGTTGACCTCTTCAACACGGTCATGTCCCAGAAAGGAATAGGCTACGCCAATCCCACGCATGGGACGGCTGCTCCAGCATGGGCTGATCCTGATCTAATCCGGGACATTTCCGAGACTGTTCTGAAGGGGTCTAAGCGGCATATTGGAATCCAGTCAGGTCTAGAAACAGGGTCCAGCGAACTGATCAAGAAGTACATGCCGTTGAAGGTGAAGCCGTTCAGCCCGGACGAGTGGCAGGACGTAATCTACAACGGGACCCGGATATTCAACGAGTACTACTGGTTCCCGGCCTACACCATCATCGTCGGGCTGCCCGGGGAGACGGCTGAGGATGCAGTGGAAACTGTCCGTCTCATAGATCGGATGGAGCATGGACTGAAGAAGGAGGTCGGTGTCAAAGCACACTTCACCGTGACCCCGCTCAGCTTCGTCCCGTTGGGGGTGTTGAAGAAGAGCGGATTCTACAATATCGACGACCAGGTCGACGAGGCCCGCTTCTGGGTCATATACCGCAGCTGGAGACACACAGTGCTGGAATTGCACACGATGCCGCCCACGCTTCTGCAGCTAAACCCAGTTCTGAAGGGGGTCTTCACGACGCTCTGCTGGTTCGGGTCAAAGAAGATTCTCGACGGGATCAAAGCCTGGGGACGAAGACGCGGCTTCGACGCCGACAAGAGCCTACGACTAAACTAGGAACCCTGGACTAGCCCTCTCACCAGATTCTCTTCAATCCCTTGAGCTTGTCGAAGACTTTGTCAGTGGAGACGACTTTCCCATCGAGGACCTTCGCCTCGGCTGCAACTCCAGCGTCAAAATAGTCTGTTCCCTCCTCGCCTTCTATTTTGGCCGAAAGATACAGGACTGTTGGTGAGAGGGCCCTAACCTTTACCGTTGAGGGAGGATAGTCTTTGGCAAGCAGTGCATGTTGCAGCATCCTCTGTTTATAGCTGAAACCTCGGCTCTTCATGACGATGTCGAATTCGAGCAATGCAAAACTCGCTAGATAGTAATCTGGCTCTGCGAGACGGGCTAGAAACCGCTTGGACTTGTCGTGGGCAGCATCCTTAGGGTCCACGGCCCCAAAGAGCACTACCGTATCGAGAACGGGCAAGAATTCCTAGTTCTTCGTGAAAATGAAACGAGAAGCCTCATGATCCCGCTCCTTATAGCGAAATCCAGGGAGAGAAGTGTTGAAGCTCTTCCCCTTAAGAGAGACCATCAAGACCCCTTCCGAAGACGGAATCGCCAACACGTTGTCTCCAGGCTCAACCTTCAAGAACTCGCGAACCTCCCTGTCCAACACAACCCGGTAGCGATCATCCACTCTAAGCACGGCCATTGCCTTTCCCACATTACTAACGTTTCTCCCACGATTAAATCTTTCCTGCCCTGGTCAGCCCTGGGCCATTACGACAGCTTCGGAACATCTGATTCCAGGTAAGCTTTGCTTGCTGTTTGAAGGGCGGTTACAATTGTTTGATTGACAGAATCATCTTGGCGTTGCTTGAGCCCGACCAACGCATATCGTCTTTTCTGTTCAAGAATATTGGCAGTCATAGATAGAATCTTTTCCTTGGTTTGTACAGGATCTAAGGTTGTGAGCACCAGTTCGACACCAGTCTTCTCCGCCCATAGTGTGCCTACAGGCGACCTTGCCAGAGGAGTCAGATCAGCCCAGGCCTCCCTTGATGCCTTCACGACTTCGTTCTTGACATTGTAGGGGCCCTGTCGAACCTTCTCTGAGGCGATTAGTTGTCTGGCGTATTCTAACGCATGTGATATTTCGTCGTCTCGAAAGAGATGAACCCGAAGACCCGTTACGCGGGCCACGATCGAAACCGCGTCAGGAACCGGGACTTCGTTCCCGGGATATTTCTGAAGTTCTCGCTTGGCATTAAATAATTCACTGCCCAATAAGCGATACCATAATTCAAGAAACAGTTGCGAGTCTTAGGTTGGTGTCCTAGGGAAAAGTACGCAGGTCCACGACAGCCTGACGGGACTGTGGAGAAGGTGATTGTCGAGATGACAGCCTCGACCCGTAAATTAGAAGCTCCGGAGGAGGGCTCCCCAGCGGCTTACACAGGCAGTTGCTAGTTTCCGCTTTGCCTCTGGGTCTTTCGCCTAACCACTCTGCCCCGACGAAGAGTGCCGATTATTCTGCTCGCAGCCTTCTTGGGTCGAGTGCACGATTCTCCCTCTCTCTCGGTCATATGACTAGACCTCTAACAATCTCTCGTGCAAGCGGGAGTAGACCGCTTCTTCCCCCATAGCCTACATCACCTACTAAGAGCCAGAAATTATCGTCAGGACGATCATTCGGATCGAAGAAGTCAGACTTGATTCTAACTCCGCGCTTGGTGAATAAGCCGACCGTGTCGATCCAGCCTTTTGAGCTTCTTCCCACGATATGGGCGAACCGGGAGCATATTCCACAATCATTGTCGTAGAGAAGGATCGGCCGGGCAAGTGGCAGAGAAGACTCCTCCACATGGATCTAGGGCTATCAGTAGACTGTAAGTCTTTCCGAACGGAAGAGGTCTCTCTGATGGCACGAGAGCCTAGGCTGATTATCCGCTTACTTAGCGCGCGCCGTAGCTGCCTTGGCTGCGAGGGCCGCGAATTCCTGACGGCCGAAGGCCGTGCCTGAGAGGCCTCATCCCGGCGTCTTCGAAATATGCAGAAAGAAGGCTTGATTGAAAGGACAGTAAGGTCGGACCGAATCACATACTTGTTAACTCCTCGTGGAGAAGACGCTGCGTACGTACTGTTGGCATTCTTGCGCTACGGGCTGAGGTATTATGCGGCCTCGGCAGAGGTTGCAAGAATGAAGCCTCTTCCTTCGTTCCAAGACTTGATCAGAGAATACTATCGTTGAAGCGTTCTGAAGTATACGAACCCAGCAATGCATTCAGGTTCTCTAAAAGACCAAACGGTTCTATTCTTGGGATTCGAAACGTCAAGGCCGAAGCGAAGGATGATGACCCGAAATGCGCAAGAGCCGTATGGCAACGACTTCGATCCAGAGAAACGTCGCGGCAAGGAACAATCGTTGAAAGAGTCCGACAAACCCGAGATAGCCAAGGGACGCGGCCGAGAAGACCAAGAACAGGCCGATGGCTATGAGCCCTGTGACCAGAGAGTAGGACCGATAGCCTTTCCAACGATCATCACTGTTCAAGCCCAAGGAAAATAGAAAGGGCGCAAGTGCGATCGCTACGAAATCAATGACTGCGTCCACGTTGTGCGTTAGCTGAGAAACGGACTGCGCGGTTATAGGACAACCCGGGTCGCACGGAAAGAATCCTCCGGCCCCTTCTCCGGCGCCAAAGACTCCTAGCAGAATCGAACCCATCCGAGTCCATCGTACTCCACGGATGTTTGCGAAGAGTCCTGTTGCAAACACGATGATTAGGAGACCGGTGACGACGAAGTTTGCATTCATGATAGTAGCGTTAGGACCAGTGCCCAATTCGCTACCGTACTGGCTGAGCTGGTCATATCCAGGTCTCATCAAGCTGGCGACAGTCCAGAGAACCAGCATCAAAACAGGAGCAGTCATGCCGCAGAGTGCAACAAAGCGGAACACCGCGCCCGCGCGTGAATTGATCATCAACAAGACCGGTCTAACGATATGAGCCCAACGATCCCCAAGCCTTGATGACTTCCGTCAGATGATCAACGAGGCAATCAACGTGAATGATCCGAACCCCAATAGTGCCAGACCAGCGTAGCCGTTGGACGATTTGACGCTGTTCTTTCTCATGGATCCGAAGAATGAGGGGAAATTGATCGCGTGAAAGACTCCCCCGAGAATGAGCGCGTATACTAGTGAGAGACCCGATAGAGCAAATAGAGTAACAATCGCGTAGAAGGCGTATTCCACGACGAAGGCGACCGGGCCTCTCTTCCACAATCCCGCCCCCACCTTTCGATCCCCATCGAAGCCGAGGACGGGCAAGTCCTTCAGATGCACAACTGTATCGAGCAACCAGTGAGAAGCCGAACCCGCAACGAACACCGGAACGACAAGCCGAGTATTCAGAAGCCCGGCAATGAGGAGACCGACAGGGAGCGACCAGACACTTCCGAGTACGAGAGAATGAGAGTAGGGAAACTTCTCAAAGACGATAAACTTCTGCAGAGGACTGTCCGGGTTTATTCTAACCTTCTCCACGCCGGCCGGAACCAGTAACGACCATAGCAGGTCTGGAAAGCTGACCGCTATCAGAACGACCGGCAGGGGAACCTGCGGAAACAGTCTCCAGAGAAGAAACGCAATCGCAAAGTGGCCGACAAACATGCTTGTGGTCCCAGCATCTGAGGTTCTGTCTAATAACGGAGTGGTTTACCGGTCGTATTCGAATCGAATCTAGTAACGATAGTTGGTCTCGTTGCGAGAGTACCAATTGTGCGCGGCAGTTATAGGAAGAGTCTAGCCAAGAGAAGAGATGGAGGCCGACTGACTTGGAAATGATGTACGAAACTGGGGAGGAGTCCTATGCGGCGCATGAAAGGAGGCTGGCACTGGTCCACCGGGTCATCGTCCCGGACAAGGACTATCCGAAAGAGTATGTGATTCTCGTAACTGATCGTCGATCAATCTTCATCCCGCAAAGGAAAACGAGGAGCAGTTTTGTGCTTCGTGGCGAGATGAGATACGGAACGGCACTGGTGACTGATGTGGAGCCGAGGACCCTTGAGGACTATGAGCAAACCAGTCTGGAATGGCTGGCGGCTGATGCTTCGAATATTGCCATTCCGCATGACGCGGTCATCTCACTATTCATGACGAAGGGAGAGCCGAAATTCCGTTTACGGGACTTTTTCGTCTGGCTGACGATGAGAAGGCAGGGGCACAAGTTTCACGTGTACGATTTCGAGATGAACTACAGAGATAATGCGAATTTGGAGACCCGGATTAGATTCTATATGGTGCCGTTAGGCGTGTATTTCAAGACCAGAAGACAAACCCAGACTAGGGAAACGATCCTCCGTGAATACGCCATGGACGCGCTCCAGATTTTCCAAAAGGTCCTCCCGAACAGAATCATATCGTCGTAATATTTGTTCATGAAAGAGTTGGAGCTTCGCAGCTGTCAATCCATGAGCGGAAGAAAGGTTAATTAAGTCTACACTTAATTAAGCGGCTGCTAATCGTATGTCAAGCGTACAGCGAGACAACGCGACGGAAACACAGGAACTCTTCAACGCACTAGCTGAGCCTACAAGGCGTAGCATCATAGAGCTTCTCGCAACCAAAGGACAATTGTCCGTTACGGACATCTGCGATAACTTTGACGTCAGTCCACCAGCAATCTCACAGCACCTCAAGGTACTGCGGAAAGCTAATTTCGTGCGCGTGGAAAAAAGGGCCCAACAGCGCATATACCAGATCAACCGCCGTGCGATGTCGGAGCTTGAAGACTGGGTTCAAAAAATGACCAAGCGTTACGATGCTCGCTATGATGCCTTAGACAAACTATTGGAAGCAGAAAAGAAGAAACTTGCAAAGGGTGGTGAGAAGAAGTGAGTAAGACAAAAATTACTGCCGAACCTGGCAAGCAAGAGTTCTTCGTCACAAGGGAGTTTGACGCCTCCCGGGAGCTCGTCTTCAAAGCACACACTGATCCGAAGCTCTACACGCAGTGGCTTGGACCGCGAAGACTGACAATGAGGCTCGAGAAATTTGAACCGAGAAGCGGAGGCATGTGGAGATACATCCACAAAGACAAGGACGGCACTGAGTATGGATTCCATGGCGTGATCCACGAAGTTCTCCCGCCTGAACGAATGATCGACACCTTCGAATTTGAAGGGCTACCGGAAAAGGGACATGTAGCTCTCCAGACGCTAAGATTGCAGGAACTGCCTGGTGGAAGAACGAGGCTGACTGTTCAAGCAGTTTTCCAGTCAGTCGCAGACCGGGACGGAATGATCCAGAGCGGTGCTGAAGAAGGAATGAATGAATCCTACGAGCGTCTCGATGAACTCTTGAAAGAGCAGCGCGAAGGCCAGCGGCACGAGAAAACTCCAATGCAACAGGCCGCAACGTGACCACCCGGGTTTTTACCCCCCCGCCCTACGAGGGCGGGACCAACCCCCTCTTGAGCACAGTTGTTGAGATTATCCCAGAATAAATATCAGAAAAGAATCTGAAATCAAGAGGGAATCAACCTGAGAAATATTGTCTGGCTCATGCACGTGTCTCTTGATGGTTTTGTTGCGGGTCCGAATGGAGAAATTGACTGGGCCCGTTTTGACGACGACCTCGTCGAAGATGTCCAAGCTCTGGTAGACTCAGCTGACACGGCCCTTTTTGGACGAGTGACCTATCAGCTCATGGAAAGCTACTGGCCGACTGCAGCGGATAGTCCGACAGCGTCGAAGCATGACCTTGACCATTCACGATGGCTCAATCCCGCACCCAAGATAGTATTCTCCAGAACCCTGAAAAACGTTCATTGGCAGAATACGAGAATTGTCAAAGATCATATCGGCGAAGAAATTGCCAGACTGCGGAAACAGCCTGGCAAGAACCTCATGCTATTCGCTAGCCCAACGCTTGGGTCAACGTTCATGAATCTGAACTTGATCGACGAATACTTCTTCAACATCAATCCTATCGTTCTCGGGAAGGGAAAGCCCTTGTTCAGTGACCAGAGTGAGATGCGTCGGTTGAAACTATTAGGATCTAAGACGTACAAGAACGGTGTGGTCAGTCTTCGCTATCGCGGGGGAAGCTAGTAGAATGAGAAAGATAGTCGTTTCAGAGTTCGTGTCACTGGATGGTGTCGTGGAAGATCCGGGGGGAGCTGAGAAGTTCAAGCATGGGGGCTGGAGTTTCAAATTCCGAGACGATCAAGTTCCAAAATACAAGATGGATGAGCTGAAGGCGAGCGAGTCGCTCTTGTTAGGACGCGTTACCTATGAGGAATTCGCAAAAGCCTGGCCTTCAAGGAAGGACGATGTAGGTTTCGCTGATAAAATGAACAACATGCACAAGTACGTCGTTTCAACGACTTCGAAGAAACTCGACTGGAACAATTCTCACCTGATAAAAACGAATGTCGTGGAGGAGGTCAAGAAGCTGAAACAGCAGCCAGGTCAGGACATTCTGGTCTATGGTAGCGGTAAGCTGGTGAACATGCTGTTGAAGCATGACCTCGTCGACGAGTTGCGGCTCATGGTCCATCCTGTCGTCTTGGGAAGCGGGAGACGACTCTTCGATGACAACGCGGAGACAATGAAGGTCTTGAAACTTGCAGAATCGAAGACCTTCCCTTCAGGCATCGTCCTCCTCTCCTACCACCCAGCAAAGTAGCGAAAAATAGAGGACCCAGCGCCCGAGACCAAACAGCCCATACGGGGAATCAAAAAAGGTTCGGACCCGATTCCGAAAGTTGGATACT
>Ga0209802_1000132_pt1 | contig 54760 bp, 43 predicted proteins | sample GraSoiAngelo_129_FD_185886 | JGI IMG/M metagenome (GOLD analysis project Ga0209802, IMG submission 185886) | Grasslands soil microbial communities from the Angelo Coastal Reserve, California, USA - 14_0927_12_40cm (SPAdes) (version 2) | ecosystem: Environmental > Terrestrial > Soil > Grasslands ...
CCATCTATAACCCTCGCTTCTTTTTCCGGTGCCTTCACCGAATTTCGGAGTTCACGCACGCTCCGCTTCGCACTTGAATGTTTTTGATTCTTTTTCAAAAACTTCGCTGTTTCAGTAACTTCCCATTTCTATCCCTATTCTATTTTAGGTTTTAGGAGTAGGCGCTCAAACTCCGCACGGACGCTGGAGCTTGTTAGGATCGACCTCGGGACTGACTCCAATTGACTCCAATTGGAATTTGGCGGAAGCTGCAACGTCATCATTCGCCGTGAGTTGGGAGTCGAAAGTTTGGGTTCGACTCCCACACGCTTCCGCCAACTGCTTGATGATTCGATTACCTTTGTGGGAGTCAGAACCCTCAAAATGGCCTACAAGCCGGGGGTTTTGTTCCCAAGTTGTCTCAAATTTTTCGTTGCTGTTCGGAGCGCAAGTTTCCCAATGTTCGGGCGTGGGTTCGATTCCCATCGCTCGCTCCATAAACCCTGTTGATGCAGTTGGCTTTGCTGGCTCCCACCTGTGAAATTGACTCGTTAAATGCTCGATTTTGGACGCAGTTGGACGCGCTCTGCGGATACAGACGGGAACTTGGACGCGGGAGAGCCTCCAAAAGATTGACACGCATCTCTCACCGCATCGAAAGTTGGTGGAAAAATTAAAGGAAGGTTAATGTGCCTCACTCATATATCGATGGAACAAGGCCCTGGGGACACGGGGAACGAACTAACTGCGGACGGGCCTTAAACCCGGAGTTAGGTCCAGATTGGGGTGGCCCAAGCAACACCAGGGCGGTAACAACGCCGCGACCCATGGGCCGCGTGATGGCAGCTCCTCAATGGTGGTGCGTACGACCCCGGTGGCGCTGAAGCGGCATCTCTTTCTGCAACTGGCAAGCTCACGAAATGGGGTGGCTTGGCCAAGGTTCTCGGTCATGCGATGCAGGGCGCAACCATCGGCGGTTTTATGGAAGGTCGCATCCAGGCGGTGGTTTTGGTGCCGCGACTGACTATAAAAGCCTTTCTCGGCTTGGTTCTTTCCAATGGTTCCAGCAGCAGCGCATGCGTCCGCGTGCCGCCCCCGCGGTTATCGGCCAGCCAGTCGTCGGAGACAACGGCAATTATTGGCAAACGGATCCGGTCACACGACAACCTGTAGACACCGGCGTAAAAGCGAAAGCGCCAAAAGAAACCCCCGACGAGTTCGAATGGAACATCGACGCGAAGGGTAAGAAAACTGGCACGTTGGTCAACAAGACCAACGCAACAGCCAGGATCGTCACCATCCGAAGCCAGTGGTTCGCACGGTGAGGGATGCTAGCGGCATCGAGAGGGATGTCGTGGTCGATGAGAATCCGAAGAGTGCAACCTTCGGACAAACGATCAAGAAAACTGGCGTCACACGCGCTCAGTTGCCCGATCGAGCCGCTGGCCGAGCCGCCAAGAAAGATGCCGAGAAGACGATTGAAGATCATGCCGATACAGTTATGCAAATGTCCGGGAACGATCCGGACAAGGCTCTCGCGATGATCACCGCTGACAAAAATGTGCCGGCTCGATACAAGGCCGCGATCCGGAATCGCAACCGGGAACTCGCGCGCCCCGGGCGCCCAGCAAAGAAACCGTCGGCTCTGCCGATGCTTGGACAGCAGCCAGCGAATCAGGTTGAAGCCCCTCAACAGTAAGCCACATGCCACAGAGACGGACCAACTCGACCAGTTGCGCCAAGCAACTGCGACTTTGAAAGCACAGGCAGGCCCAATGTTTCCGCAAATGAAGCGAGGAGAACGTCTTTGCTCCGACCTTGGGAGTAGTAGAGAGTGCCCCGAGAGCTACATTATGACTGGATTAAAATCGGGGAGAAGATCAAATGGAGCCGTTGCCGAAACTCGCGGTAATCATTTTCGCAAGTATCGCGGAACGACCAGAGACACCCATCTTGATCATGATCAGCCGGAAAAACGTGTTCACCGTGTTGGGGCTGATTTTCATTCTGTGCGCTATCTCTTTGCTGGAAAGGCCTTGCAACAAAAACTCCACCGCTTGTTGTTCCCGTGGCGAGAATTTAAACTGCTGGCCGATCCGAGGAAGAAAGAGCAATCCTGCAAGGCTTCGCTCGAGCAGAAGCTCTAGGTCCGGGTGAGAGGGCCCTCTGAGATGCCGGTTCAGATGAAAGACCCAACAGCGATAACGCCTCTTTCCGGATACAAGCTCGGTCACGAAATGTGAGTGTTGGGAGGATTGGCCGCTGAGGAGTCGCGCTCGAATCGTATCCTTCAGGAAGACCTCCAAGCGCTTTATATTCTCGGGCGCGTCTGGGTAGCTGAGAATGCGGACCGTCTCGTCGTTGCATGAGATAGGATTTAGCGAAGAGTCCATGAGCAGGAGCCCAATCGACTGGTTCGCGGGAGTGCGAGCCTTGCGGTGTGGCTCGGTTGCCGCCAATGCGAGAATCGCTCCGGAAGGCATGGCGCTTCAACTCTCGTATCACTGCACAGCCCAAAATGTCTTGGGCCTCTTTATCTGGGCGATGCATGGATTCTCCGGCCCTTGCCAACTCGGGGCGGGTAGCCGCCAACGGAGATAGTCCGGTCGGCGGCAAGACATTGCTCCGACCCTCGAACATCGCGACGGCAATACTGCCACCGGGCTAGCCTGAACTTTCACAAGCTCCCACCGGCAACCCCAGCCCGGCGAAATGGCCGCCACAGAGAAGGGGGTCGGGCAGCGCCCAAACTTGGAGTTTTCCTCCACCCTTCATATCCGCTAGGGGGAACCAAGAGTCAATAAGGTGGATTACTGAAATTGGGTACGACAAATCTAGTAATCGCAAAGTTTGGGGGGAGGCTTGGCTATGCTCAATTCTGGCCCTAGATCTCTCCCGTCGATGATGGTTCCACCTTTGCTATACCGCACAACCCTCCACCATCTGGCCCTAAATCAGCTTCTACTGTGTACCACGGGAAAAGCGTGCGGGTCGCGCAAACTCGTATGACAGTTCGGACCTTTTGAGAATTCCTTTTTTTTTGCAGTACTGAAAATCGCTAACCAATCTCGCTAATACGATTAGGGGAGATCCCTATTCCCCCACCGGGTGTAGACTGCACAAAGTTCGGTTCAGATCCCTTAACGGAAGTTGGAAGCCAAACGGAAGTCGGCAAAGCAGGACTGGTAGCAGTGTTTGACTTCAGTGGAAATCGGTGTGAGTCGAGAGCGGCTATCGATCTTCAGACTGGCAGAATTGTCTCTGTCATCTTGCCGACGGATGACCAAGAACACGATCTTCGTCCGATTACACATCGCGCTTTGCAATTCGCCCTGCATGTTTCTTGGTCGGCTAGCATTCCTCCGTGGAATGAAGAAGATGTTCAAAATACAGGAGATCTCCTCGATGCGAAGTATGTCTATTTGTCGTCTATCGCTTGCCACGCTTTCCCTTGCCTCTTGCGTCGTAACCGGGGCCCAGACCCCATCCCCGATCATCGTGAACAGCGTCGTTACTCCTGTGCATCAGCCTGCTGCGGCTGTGACTACCTTCTCCATTCCTCCTTCCAGTGGATCGTTCATGGATGTCTCGATCATCGCCAGCTATGGCGACGTGGTCTCGGGCGTAAACGCCTGCCTGCCGTCCAGTGCCTGCACCGCACTGACGCAAGCTTGCCCGCCCAGCGGCTCCTGCTTCGGTGCCACCGCAAGCACCGGTGAAGCCCTGCAGTTCTATAGTCTCAACGTGCCTTCCGGCATTACCTCCATCCAAGTGATGAACTCTCAGCCCGTAGGCGGAATGGCCATCGCGGTTCTGGAAGCCAGCAATGTGGCCAGCTTCCTGACGGCGGCACAGGTGAGCAATCAAACCACCGGGACCACAAACCCCGTCGGCCCCTCGGTTACTTCGACTGGCTCTGGAATCGTCATCTCCGATCTTGCCTCCACGGGAACCGCCGTCACTGCCGCGGCGCCCCCCTTCCAGTTCGTGCAAACCTCTTACGGAGATGGTCTGGCTTACGTCGTGAACAGCGCCTCTGGCACGTTCTCCCCAAGCTGGACGACGCAGACTGCGGGCCGATGGGCGGGATTCACGGCAGCATTCTTGGGCACCACCGGCGGGGGACCGGCGCCAATTTCGGTGAGCGTCGCTCCGCCGACGGCTTCCGTGGCAGCCAACGCCACGCAGCCGTTTACCGCCACGGTGCAGAATGATTCGCAGAACAAGGGAGTGAGTTGGGCGCTCTCCGGTACGGGTTGCAGCGGAGCCGCTTGCGGCACGCTCTCGGCAACCTCCAGCGCTTCTGGCGTAGCCATCACCTATACCGCGCCGGGGAGCGTCCCAAATCCCGCAACGGTCACTTTGACGGCGACATCCGTCACCGATGGCACGAAGTCCGCGGCGGCTACGATTACGATTACTGCCCCATCCCCGATCATCGTGAACAGCGTCGTTACTCCTGTGCATCAGCCTGCTGCGGGCGTGACTACCTTCTCCATTCCTCCTTCCAGTGGATCATTCATGGATGTCTCGATCATCGCCAGCTATGGCGACGTGGTCTCGGGCGTAAACGCCTGCCTGCCGTCCAGTGCCTGCACCGCACTGACGCAAGCTTGCCCGCCCAGCGGCTCCTGCTTCGGTGCCACCGCAAGCACCGGTGAAGCCCTGCAGTTCTATAGTCTCAACGTGCCTTCCGGCATTACCTCCATCCAAGTGATGAACTCTCAGCCCGTAGGCGGAATGGCCATCGCGGTTCTGGAAGCCAGCAATGTGGCCAGCTTCCTGACGGCGGCACAGGTGAGCAATCAAACCACCGGGACCACAAACCCCGTCGGCCCCTCGGTTACTTCGACTGGCTCTGGAATCGTCATCTCCGATCTTGCCTCCACGGGAACCGCCGTCACTGCCGCGGCGCCCCCCTTCCAGTTCGTGCAAACCTCTTACGGAGATGGTCTGGCTTACGTCGTGAACAGCGCCTCTGGCACGTTCTCCCCAAGCTGGACGACGCAGACTGCGGGCCGATGGGCGGGATTCACGGCAGCATTCTTGGGCACCACCGGCGGGGGACCGGCGCCAATTTCGGTGAGCGTCGCTCCGCCGACGGCTTCCGTGGCAGCCAACGCCACGCAGCCGTTTACCGCCACGGTGCAGAATGATTCGCAGAACAAGGGAGTGAGTTGGGCGCTCTCCGGTACGGGTTGCAGCGGAGCCGCTTGCGGCACGCTCTCGGCAACCTCCAGCGCTTCTGGCGTAGCCATCACCTATACCGCGCCGGGGAGCGTCCCAAATCCCACAACGGTCACTTTGACGGCGACATCCGTCACCGATGGCACCAAGTCCGCGGCGGCTACGATTACGGTTACTGCCGGTGGCTCGGGCAACATAAGCGTGTCCCTGACGCCGAAGCGCGGCGGGCTGGTCATTTCGCAATCGCTCACCTTCACCGCAACGGTGGCCCAAGATGTCGGCAGCGCGGGCGTGACCTGGTCGGCCAGTGCTGGCTCGTTTAGCAGCCAATCCACGACCTCCGCCGTGTACGTGGCCCCGACAATGCCCGGGGTGGTCACCGTTACGGCCACCAGCGTCGCCGACGTTACGAGAAGTGCCTCAGCCACAATCGGCGCGACAGATCTCCCCGGCGTGACCACCTATCACAACAATCTATCCCGCGATGGCACCAATACCCAGGAATACGCTCTTACAACTTCCAACGTGGCCACGGCTTCCTTTGCGAAGCTCTTCTCCTGTAGTGTTGACGCAGCGATTTACGCTCAGCCGCTCTGGGTTGCCACTCTGGCGATTGGCGGCGGCACTCACAACGTCATTTTTGCCGCGACCTCCCGCAACACGGTTTACGCCTTTGACGCTGACGCGAATACCTGCACAACGTATTGGAACAAATCGCTACTCCCCACTGGCGAAACGTGGGTTTCCTCTAATGACGTGAGCACAACAGATATCGAGCCGGAGGTTGGCATCGTCGGTACGCCGGTGATTGATCTTCCAAGCGAAACAATGTACGTCGTTTCAAAATCAAAAAACAATGGTACCAATTGCTCGCCGTCTTCCTCCTGCCATCAAAGACTGCACGCCCTTAGCCTGATTGACGGGAGCGAGAAGTTTGGTGGGCCGGTCGATATCACATCTTCCATTACGGTTCCCGGAACAGGTGACGGGTCGTCCGGTGGAAACGTTCCGTTCAACACGCTGCGTGAGAATCAACGGGCGGGCGTGGCCCTCGTCAATGGTGTAGTGTATGTCTCTTGGGCGTCGCACGGAGATAACAATCCCTACCACGGTTGGGTCATTGGATTCGACAAGACGACACTCACCAGGCTTACTGTTTATAACGATTCACCCAGCGGATTCCGCGCCGGCATCTGGATGGCGGGTGGCGCGCCAGCGGCGGACAGCAACAACAACCTGTATGTGATCACCGGGAACGGAACGTTTGACGGTAATTCGAGCAGCGCGCCAAACAACGACTTTGGCGATAGCATCCTGAAGCTCGGCACTGCGAGCGGGCTATCACTTTCGAGCTGGTTTACCCCTTCGAATGAAAGCACGCTCGACAGTGGAGACCTCGATCTTGGCTCCGGTGGAGCGACAGTGCTCGTTGACGCCCCTTCTTCTCCCAAGCCGCGTTTGCTCATTGGCGGTGGAAAAGAGGGGAAGCTCTATCTCCTCGACCGGGACGCTCTAGGTAATTTGGGGGATTCCAACGCGTGGCAGATTTTTTCTATCGGGAACAGCATCTTTGCCACGCCCGCGTTCTGGCAGAACAACATGTACATAGCAGGTGACGGTGGACGTCTGAAGACCTTTGCGTTCAATGCGACAACAGGGAAGTTCAACGCTTCTCAGACGTCGCAGTCCTCGTCGTCCTTTGGCTTCCCAGGCTCTACGCCGTCTGTCTCGGCGCAAGGTGCATCGAACGGAATCGTGTGGGCGCTCGATAACAGCCGGTACTGCACAACGCAGTCGCCCGGATGTGGTCCGGCAGTTCTGCACGCCTACGACGCAGCGAACCTCGCCACTGAACTCTGGAATAGCTCGCAGGTCGCGGCGAATAAGGCAGGCAATGCCGTGAAGTTTACGGTCCCCACTGTGGCGAACGGAAAGGTGTACGTGGGCACGCGAGGAAGCTCCACCACAGGCGGAGGAGTAGGTGAACTAAACGTTTACGGCCTGCTGCCGAATTGAAGCGAGGTTGCTTTGTTCACGGAGATGCTTCGCGTCCGGGAGAGAGCCGCGGCGCGGTCGGTTTGACTCGCGTGTCGTGCCCTGAGTGAGGCTACATGCTACATGCCTTCGTAGTTCGGGCCGCCACCACCCGCCGACCTCGACTGTCGTCTCCACTGACATCCAACACATTGAAAGCATTGCTCCTACCATCCACGCCATAACCGGAATCACGGTCCGCGAGACCGTGCCCGATTGGGTTCCGCTGTCCGCTTCGGAGACGGTGATGGTGGATCTCACTCCGGAAGCCCTTCAAAACCGCATGAGGCGCGGAGATGTCTATGGGCGGGAAAAGGTGGAGCAATCGCTGAAGAATTTCTTCCGGCGCGGGAATCTCATCGCGCTCCGCGAACTTGCCCTCCGCCAGGTGGCCGAGCAGGTAGATCGCAGCCTCGAGTCTTACATGGACTCGAAAGATATCCGCGAGAACTGGGGTGTGCGAGAACGTCTTGCCGTTTGTGTGTCAGGCAATTCGTCCGGTCAATACCTCATCTCGCGCGCCGCACGCTTGGCCCGAAAGATGGACGCGGAACTTTATGTTGTCCACGTCGAGCGCGAATTCGGCAAGCGATGGGAAGACGGTAAGAGGCTAGAAGGGAATCTGCATTTTGGCGAGAATCTCGGAGCGCAAGTCGTCCGGTTAAAAGGCAGAAGCGTCGCGGACACCATTGCCGAGTTCGTCCGCAACAAGCACATCACGCAGGTAAGGTTCGGGCGCAACCTTCCAGCCGTTTGCGCAATTGACTGTAGGTTTCGACCACGGCCCTCCGCAAGTGAATTGAGGAAATTCTTACGCGCAATGGCCCAAGCACCGGCTCCGATCTCTAGGCATCCCAGAGCCACCGAAAAAGCTTGCCTTCCGGGAATCTACAGAGACTGAGGCTGTCGTAATAGCGAGATTCAGAACATAAGTTAGGGCTGCATCTGCCTCCAGAACTGCCTGCTAATCTCGGCGCCTTCTTTGGCGGGGTACTGAAAACCGGCAAACTGAGTGGATAAACCTCAGGAAAGCGGGACTTTTCCCACGATAAATTCGAGCAATCACTGGATTGTGCGCTACTCGGGCGTTGTTTAGTTTGATCGCACGATTTGGGACGACCTACAGCGAACTCGGCGGTTAAGAAGGGCCCTGAGAGGTCGATCTGAAGCGGATTTAGAAAGAGAGGTTGAAATGAATCGAATGAACCACCGGTGTTCAGCATCAGCAGCGGTCGCTCTGATGCTGGCCGGTCTGTTGGCATGGCCTTCGGCCAGCCTAGCGCAGCTAGGCGGTCTGTTGCCAGCGCCCACGACCACAACCACCACGAGTACAGTCACGGGGCAGGCGACCGCTGCGCAAGCAGTCCTTCTTGGATTGCTTGGAACGGCAACCTCAACGAGTCTCGCCAGTACCGGAATCTCAAGTACAAATGCTGAAAGCGACGTGGGCCAAGACACGGGAAGCATCCCGTCTTTGCTGGGGGCGGAAGTCCTCAACGCAGCCACGTATAGCTATCCTGATCAAGTTGACTCCGCGGCCTCGCTCGCGAACCTGGGCGTGACTGTCGCTGGGATCTACATTTCCGCTGACTCGGTTGTGGCAGAGGCGTCGCAGGTATTGGGAGCCGCAGGCAGCGGCAGTTCCTACATCACCAACCTTACAATCAACGGCGTACCGGTCAACGTAACTGGGGATCCGAACCAGACCATCTGGATTCCCGGCGGCCAGATAGTTCTTAACGAGCAAACCATTTCCTCGACCGGCAGCGCCGTGGTGAACGCCATTCACGTCACTGTCAATGGCGTTGCCGATGTCGTGATCGCGTCTGCGACAGCGGGCATTTCCTGAGAGAGTGAGGACAATCAATGAAATCACTAAAAACGAACAAAAAGATAAGCGTAATTGGCCCCATGCTAGCAGCGGCCCTTTTGGCGGGCGGGCTTCTCCTCGCTCTACAGGCGACTAAGCCCACACCCGTGTACGCGCACGAAGTTCCAAGCCTGTGCGACTTCACGACCGGTGGAGGATTTATCCTCATCGCGCCGGGGACGGCCTCCAACGTCGCCGATTTGCCGGAGACAGGCCAGAAGGCGAACTTCGGCTTGGTGGGCGGGTGCAAGAATGGCGGCTTCTTTGGGCACGTCAACTACGTGGACCACAACAACGGGCTTCATTTGAGCAGCGACACCATCACGGCGTACGTTAACCCTTGCCCCGGGTGCAGCCCTCCTGCCGCAAACAATGCACGCGACATCTGTGGGACCGCCGACGTGAGTATTAACGGTTCCCCTAGGGGGACCTGGGGGTTTCGAGTAAGGACGATCGACGCAGAGAAGCAGTCGTTCCCGCCGCCCAAGGACAAGTTTGGCATCCATATACATGACTTGAACTCCGGGAATACCGCCTACCTTGTACCGACGCGGTGTTTGGCGAGCAACAGCCCAACAGATAACGTCATGACGTGCAGCGCCGTTAACCCTGGGGGCGGCGACATCGAGTTGCACAAGCATAATCCCTCCAACACCGGGCCGTCTATGACCGAGGGTCAGATCAGTGCTGCGTGCGGCGCCAACGACTTGGGATATTGATTCTAGCTACTAGCTGGCCAGGTCCGTCAAAGGAAAGACGCTTTCATCTGGTTAGTCCCGCCAGATGGAAGCGCTTTTTTTTAAGTGGCGCGGCGAGCAGGGATGGCTGCTAAGGCGGCGGATTCGGAGCGGAAGACGCGCTGGAAGCGCGGACCGGCCGTTTGCTAATCGGAAGACTCTTCAGGCGTTCCCATTGACCTAATCCAACGGGCTAGTCTGACGGGCTAAACCCTTATATCCGTAAGGGCTTCTGCCTCCACAAATTGTAGGAAATCACCCGATTGTGGGCCACTTCGCATTTGGCTAGTTTGATCACGCGATTCGAATGACGTAGGTGTTGCTGTCTTGAAGTTTTTTGCAGGGTCCCTGTCGATGGGACTCAAAGGGCGGTAGCTTGGGCAGATTCGGGCTTAGGAGAACGCCCATCAGCTACTCGAAAGGCATCTGCAAATTAGCATGGAAGCTGAAAACAGCAATCTTTTCTGGTATGCGCTTCGAGTCAAAAGCCGGTACGAAAACAGCGTCGCATCACATTTGCAGGCTAGGGGCTTCGAATCGTTTTTGCCCGTGTACAAGTGCCGACGCCGCTGGTCTGACCGTTTCAAGGAAATTGAACTTCCACTTTTTCCTGGATATGTCTTTTGTCAATTTGACCCTTCGAATCGGCTCCCCATTCTAACGGTCCCTGGGATCGTCCACGTGGTCGGAACTGGCAGAACTCCCATCCCCGTTGAGCAAACTGAAATTGCCGCCATTCAGGCCGTTGTTAAATCCGGACTGCCCAGCCAACCCTGGCCCTTCCTGCGTATCGGGCATAGAGTGAGAATTGAGTATGGCCCCCTTTGCGGCGTTGAAGGAATCTTGTTGGGTTTCAAAGGGCATCAACGCCTCGTGTTGTCTGTAACTCTTTTACAGCGGTCGGTTGCAGTTCAAGTTGATGAAGCCTGCGTACGGCCGATGCCCGAACAGCACTTGGCCAGCAGAATTCAAACTGAATTAGTCTGATCATTTCTCCGGTAGCCGGTAAGTCGTTAGCGTTCGATTTTCAGAACCAGCCCTAACAAAAGAAGAGAAAAGTCATGCAAGTTCTTGTATTTGTCGCTGCGCTTTTGGCATCGGCAGCATTCACACGCTGGATTCGCGATTTTTCCATTGCTCGCGGATGGGTCTCCGTTCCTGGTTCTGATCGGCATGTTCATGTTCGTCCGATACCGCGGCTGGGAGGTGTTGCGATTTTCCTGACTCTCTGGTGCATGGTGCTGCTGGCGCAGTTGGTACCCGGGCATTTCGGCACGCCCGGATATCCTTTGCCTTATTTCACTTTGAAAATCCTGGGACCAGCAACGGTCGTTTTCCTGCTTGGTCTGATCGACGATTTTGTCGGGCTGAATGCGTATCTGAAGTTTGCAGTGCAAGCAGGAGCAGCGATACTTTTGTTCTGCAATGGTTTTGGGATATCCCGGTTGTCGATTCTGTCGCCTGATTCCCATTTGGGATGGCTGGTGGGACTGCCTCTGACAATTCTTTGGGTTCTCTGGATCACTAATGCTTTCAATTTGATTGATGGGCTTGATGGATTGTCAGCGGGATCTGCGCTGTTCTCAACTCTGGTGACTGGCGTTGTCGCTATCCTGTTTCACAATGAAGGGATACTGTTCCTGACCCTTGCGCTGGCGGGCGCCATTGCCGGGTTTCTCCGGTATAACTTCAATCCAGCATCGATTTTCCTCGGTGACTGCGGGAGTCTGCTGATCGGGTTCCTACTGAGCGCAATCGCTCTTGCCGGATCACAAAAAGCCCCGACCGCGATAGCGGTTGCGATTCCTATCGTCTCCCTTGGCTTGCCGATTTTGGATGTTGCCGTCGCAGTGATACGTCGGTTTTTGAGCTGCCAACGGCTATTTGATGCTGATCGAGAGCACATCCACCACAAGTTGCTTGGTCGCGGCATCTCTCATAGACAAGTTGTCTTGGTGCTTTATGGTGTCAGCGCCTGTTTTGGCCTCTTGAGTCTTCTCCTCCTCAACCAGGCGGGCACCGCAGTAGCAATGGTCCTGATCGTGGTGGGGATTGGTGTTTTGATCGGCGTCCAGCAGTTGCGTTATCCAGAATTCCTAGAACTGGGCCGCGCGGCAAATCGCACTTTGAATCAACGCTCGGTGATTGCAAATGACATAAGCATTCGCCGGACAACAGACGCTCTTCAGTCATGCACTACCCTCGCAGAGTTCTGCCAAGCATTGCAGGAGTGCCTCAAACCGGTTGGATTTGACGGTTTCGGCCTATATCTACCGTCAGAGTTGCCCGCCGGAGTTGAACTCTATCCATTCACGCATGCAAGCGGATCCAAACTTCACTTCTTTTGGGATCGCTCGATAACATTGTCAGATACGAATTGGACTTTGACTTTCAGCCTGCTGAAGCGCAACGGAAAGCGGCTGGGCAGTTTCACGTTGTATCGCAAGAACTTGGCGTCTCCCCTTTTGTTGGATCTCGATGTCTTTACGGCGACTGGATTCTCCAATGCAATTGCCGCAGTTATCGAGGAAATGCTGGCCTCTCGCACTGTTAAGGCCCACAAAGAACAGACGCGGATACCGGGGTTCGAGACAGTCGGTCCGGTAATGACTTCAAGAGCTCGGCAGCCCCTAGTTGCGCCAACGTCTGGCTAGGCCATGAACAGGCAGCGGAGCGGTACGAGCCAGAATGATCGATCCAGCTTCGTTGGTCAGGAGAACTGCATAGGGATTAGCCCGTGGTTAGATCCATGATGATCACAAAAGTCAACCTTATTGTCATTGTCTTGGCAGAATTCCTCCTAGTCGTGTGTGCTGCGGCGCAAGAGTCCTTGTCACACAAGCTGGCTCAGCCAAAGCCAACGTGCGGCAGCGAGGTTCGCTCCACTTACCTGCTGGGGCCCGACGATCAGCTGGAGATTTCCGATCCTGAATTGGCTGAGTTCGCGAACAAGCCAGCCCGGATTGACGGCGAAGGCGACATACAGGTGCCGCTGGTGGGGCGCGTTCATGTGTCCGGACTGACGGTGCAGCAAACCGAACAAGAGCTCAACAAAGTTCTGAGCACGTACATTCGTCACCCGGAAGTTGCCGTTAGTGTCGCGGAAGTGCGCAGTCAGCCGGTTTCGATCCTTGGCGCAGTAAACACACCTGGCGTTCACCAAGTGCGAGGACATAAAACCTTGCTTGAGATGTTAGCCCTAGCTGGCGGGATTCGGTCAGACGCGGGGTACAGCGTCCGTATCACCCGCGAATTGGAGTGGGGGTGCATCCCGTTGCCAAAAGCGGAGCTTGACCCGTCGGGTCGGTTCAGTGTTGCCGAACTCAACTTGAAAAAAATCATGGAGGCACAAGATCCCGGGGACAACATTCAGATCTTCCCGCATGACATCATCTCGGTCCCGAAAGCCGAAATGGTGTACGTGGTCGGGGAGGTAAAGCGGTCGGGCGGGTTCGTTCTAGGCGAGCACCAGTCCATCTCCGTACTGCAGGCGCTCTCGCTTGCTGAGGGCCTCAGCACAACGGCTGACGCGCGGCATGCCAGGATTCTTCGGCTAAAGCAGGAGGCCGATCAGCGGGAAGAGATGTCGGTCAATGTTAAGGACGTTCTTACCGGCAAGAAACCAGATGTTCCACTCCAGGGCAATGACATTCTGTTTATTCCCAGCAGCACGGGTAAGAAAGCGGCTTTCCGCGCTATCGAAGCGGCGATTCAAACGGGAACAGGTTTAGCGATCTGGCGCACGCCTTGAAGGTCACAAAATGCAAGCTTCTCAATTTTCTATCGAAAAATCGAAGCGTCGCCCGAACGGTCTGAGCGCGAATGGCAAGCAGCGCCCGGTGCTGTACGCCTATCTGGACTCGCCAGCGGCGGAAGGCGCGGCGACACCCGGCTACGACAATTTGTTGGAGTACTGGCACCTTCTGGCTCAGCACAAGATGACCCTGCTGGCCTTTGGCGTTTGCGGACTTGTTGCGGCCATCCTGTTCAGCTTTATTCAGACGCCAACGTATCGCGTCAGGACTTCGCTGGAGATTCAGAGCACGAACTTCGTAGAAATAAAGGGCGGCGATCCCAGTGGGTCAACGGCGAGTATTGCAAGTCCAGAGTCGTACGTCGAAACGCAAGTCAGGCGTTTGCAGAGCGAGTCCTTGCTCGAACGGGTGATCGACAAGTTAAAACTCCGCAAAGAGCGACCTGCAACTGGTTGGCGAGCCTTCGAATCGCGCGTGCAGCGCTTTTTCGATCTGTCAAAAACGCCGCATCTTCCGGAGAAAGAGGAATTGATCCGGCAGATACAACGTAATCTGACCGTGCGCGAATCCGGCAACTCGCGTCTGCTGGAAATTCTGTATGAATCGCCCGATCCCAAGTTAGCCGCGGACTTCACGAACACACTGGTCAGCGAATTCGTCGAACTCAGCCAAGAAGAGAGATGGAAATCGGCGCAAGGCACGGCCGAATTCCTGACCAATCATCTCGACCAAATGAAAGCTCAACTGGAAGCGTCGGAGACGCAACTCCAGGAGTACGCGCGCACTTCCGGACTTTCCATCACCGCCGAGAAGGAAAATCCGGCGGAGAATCGGCTAAAAGAATTATTAGACGAGCTCTCGAAGGCCGAGGCCGACCGAATTGCCAAGCAAGCGAAATTCGAGGAAGCCCAGAGCAAGCCGGCGGATTCTCTGCCAGAGATGTTGGAAGACCCGACAATGCGTGAGTATCGCCAGAAGCTGACGGAATTGCAGCGGCAATACGCCGAGCTCAGCGCAACCCTGACGCCGGAACACTACAAAGTACAGCGCGTACAAGCGCAGATCAATGACTTAAAGGCCGAGATGCAGAGGGAACGGAACAATGTGCTGCGGCGCATCGGCAACGAATACACGGCCGCGGTCCGCCGGGAACGGCTGTTGGTGGAAGTACATGCCAATCAGGAGAAAGTGGTGGCGGACCAGTCCAGCAAGGCCATCCATTACGACACCTTGAGGCGCGACGTGGACTCCAATCGGCGCCTGTACGAAGTGATGCTGCAGAGGGTCAAAGAAGCCAGCTTGGCTACGGCGATGCGCGACAGCAATGTCCTGGTCGTTGACCGCGCCAAGCCTCCGCTACTGCCGTATCGCCCCAGCTTCCCGATGAACTCTGCCATTGGCCTGTTCAGCGGGCTTTTTCTGGGTTTTGGCTTCGTAATACTCCGAGACCGGCTCGACCGCAGGATCACCGCTCCAGGCGACGCGCAAGCCTATTTAGATTTGCCGGAGCTGGGCGTCATTCCTTTTGATCAGGGGGGACTTGCAGGGCAAATCGCGGGCCGCCTGCACTCGCATCGCCCGACACGTACCCTTACTTCGGACACCGCGCCGGACTCCTCGGCCAACTGGCCCGAACTGGCCACCTGGAAGCGGAAGCCATCGTTCTTGGCGGAATGCGCCCGCACGACACTGACGTCTATCCTTTTGCCAAGCCAGAATGGTGACTGCCCAGGCGTGGTCGTCCTGACGAGTCCGAGCTCGGGTGACGGCAAGACAACCGTGGCCTGCAATCTCGCCATTGCGATGGCGGAGATTGGTCGGAAGGTGCTTCTGATTGATGGGGATCTGCGCCGTCCGAGGCTGCATAAGGTCTTTGGCGCGCCCAATAACTGGGGCTTAAGTGATGTGCTCTGGGGGGATACCCCGCTTGAAACCCTTCCCATCTCGCATTTGGTTCGCGAAACGGAAGTTGCAGGTCTCTCCCTGCTGCCTGGCGGAAGTTGCGGAATAACTCCAACTAACCTCTTTTATTCTCCCCGCATGGCGAGATTTTTGAAGCGCATGCGTAAGGAGTTTGAGATGGTGATGATCGACGCGCCTCCGATGATCCATCTCGCGGATGCGCGCGTATTGGGCCGCCACGCGGACGGTGTCATTCTGGTGATGCGTGCCGGCCAGACGACAACCGAAAGCGCCTTGTACGCGAGCCAGCGCTTCGCGGAAGACGGAACACGGGTGCTTGGCACGGTTCTCAACAGTTGGGATCCCAAGAATAGCCACCGTTATGGCTACGGTAGCTACGCTGATTACGAAGAGTATGTCGGCCAATAGGCAAGGAGAGCTCTGAGATTCGCTCGGCCAGGTCCGCGGAAAAGGCGCGAGACTTGATCGATCGTTGTAGCAGTGCTTCGAAGTTAACCTGGCTTCGGTACACCTCACCTAAGTCGTCACCATGCTCTTTGACTCCCCCGCGTATTTTGTTTTCCTGATCCCGGTCGTGCTGCTGTATTGGCGCCTGAATTGCCGCGCGAAAAACATCTTTCTGCTCCTCGCGAGTTATTTTTTTTACGGCTGGTGGGATTGGCGCTTCCTAGCACTCATGATCGGCAGCACGACCATGGATTTCCTGATCGCGCAGAAGATTACCCCTGACCGTTGCGACGCGAACCGAAGGAAATGGCTGATCTTCTCGCTGGTGCTGAATTTTTCTATCCTTGGCACGTTCAAATATTTCAACTTCTTCGTGGACTCGTTTTCGACGGCCCTGAATACACTGGGCATCCACAACCTTCCTCTACCTCTCATTCGCATCATTCTACCGCCGGGAATTTCCTTCTACACCTTCCAGGAAGTCGCATACATTGTGGACGTCTACAAGGGGCGGCTCGCGCCCGCGAAGTCGTTCATCGAATATGGTTTATTCGTCAGCTTATTTCCTCATCTTATAGCGGGCCCGATTCAAAAGCCGGGGCATCTGCTTCCTCAGGTACAGAGGAATCGCGTTTTCGATGCGGATCGGTTTTTCGACGGGCTCATGCTGATTTTTTCGGGGCTTGTGCGTAAATGCGTAGTGGCGGACAACTGCGCTTTGCTGGCGAATGCGGCTTTCAGCGGGCAATTCGGGAAGCCGAACTTCTGGGTTGTTCTGCTTGGAACCTACGCGTTCGCCTGGCAAGTCTACGGAGATTTTAGCGGCTATAGCGACATAGCGCGTGGCAGCGCGCAATTGATGGGGTTCCATTTCATGGTGAATTTCCGGCAACCCTACCTGTCGCGCCGCCTCCAAGACTTCTGGCGCCGCTGGCACATCAGTTTGAGTACCTGGCTGCGCGATTATTTGTACATACCTTTGGGCGGCAGTGCCGGCGGGAACTGGAAAACATCCCGGAATCTTGTGATGACCATGATTCTGGCGGGGCTTTGGCATGGAGCAGCCTGGACGTTCGTTATCTTTGGCGCGATCCACGGCCTCGTTTTGGCCATTGAGCGTCTTTTCTGGCCAGTCAAAATGAAGGCCGCAGACGGCGCGCAGCCTAAACCCTATGCCGGTCTTCTCTCTGGCTGGGGCGAACGGATTTTGACCTTTAACGTCTTTTGCTTGAGTTTAGCCTTCTTCCGAGCGCCCTCACTCAACTTGGCGAGGCAGTTTCTGAGTGGGCTGTCTAATTTGGCGTGGCGAAGCGAGTACGCCTCGGCGTTTTTCATGCTTGCCATTTTCGCCATACCGTTGTTCGTTGTGGATTTGTTGATGGAGGCTAGCAACGAGGAATACCCATTTGCGAATGCTTCTTATGCAGTCCGCACGGCGCTTGCAACCGTATCTCTCGTGGTATTGGCCCTGTTTTCCGGGAGCAATCTCAATGCGTTCGTCTACTTCCGGTTCTAACGGTACGGCGCTGTCTTACGCGAAGCGCTTGGCGGGGATCTGCGCGATATTTATCGTTGTTTTCGAGATTTCCGCGGTCTATCTGCTCAAGCATCTTTCGCTCACTTATAAACGCATTTCTGAGCAATATGACGAGGCGGTCACGATGCACCCCTGTGGTCCTGGCGAACCCCCGTGTGTGCTAATGGTCGGCAATTCCTTACTGATGTATGGAGTCAAGCTTGATCAATTGCGCGTGATGACTTCCGCCAAGATGAATATCTATCCGATTTTCCTCGAGGCTACGGGATACTACGACTGGTTCTACGGGCTGAAGCGGCTGTTCCGTGAGGGAGTGAGACCGCAGGTGGTGGTAGTGGGTATCGGGGTAAATTATTTTCTCGAGAACGGCGTTCGGCAGGATTATGCTCCCATGCTGTTCTTTGATGCCCGAGACACGCTCGCCCTGGCTTCAGACTTACATCTGGATCGCACCGCAACAAGCAATCTTTTGCTCGCGCACTCCAGCACCTTTTGGGACACGCGCAGTGCCGTTCGCACACAGATCCTTCGCCACATGGTTCCGCATCTCGAAGATCTTTTTTTGATGCTAAGCCAGACGCCAGCCATTCCGGAGGGTCACGAGTTCGAAGAAATTGCAATCCCCCGTCTGCGAAGATTGAATGGCCTATGTGAAGCCCATGGAGCGAAACTGATTCTTGTGGTCCCGCCAACTCTGGCTTCAGACGGCACTGTCAGCCAAATGGCCTTCGCTGCACACTCTGCAGGAGTTGACGTATCGGTGCCGGTTGACCCAGGAGTGCTCTCCGCAAGGTTTTACCAGCGTGACGGAATACACTTAAATCCCGAGGGCGCTGCGCTGTTCACGTCCGCGCTGGCCAAAGATCTCCCTGATAAGATTATGGCTCACAACACGATGGCCTCGCGATAGTAGAGCTCGCCTCGAGATATTGCCTCGATCCATTTTGTACGAACATTGATAGCTAGAGGATTTGCCAGCCGAGATATTTGGCGCGCCTTTCACTGATGAACAACGGAAAAGAGAGTTCGGCGGGGAGAAACAGGCTGCGGTTCGCCGTCATGTGTTCGGGAAACACGCTTCCGGCGGCATTCGCAAAATGTATCGAGGAACTGCTGGCAGTACAGGGAGTCGAGCTTGCCCTGGTGATCGTCGATCCTAGCGCACCGCGCCGCGGCATTAGGTGGAGCGAGATAAAAAGAATAATCTCCTCAAAGAGAATCCTGTGGACGCTGCTCGGACGTTTGTTTCCGGTGGAACGCCTTGCCTGCTACCGGCCGGTGGATATGTCCGGGATACTTGCTGGTGTTCCTAGAATCCAATGTGAAGTCATTCAGAAGGGCAAATTCAGCCAGTATTTTCGTCCGGAAGATGTGGAGACAATTCGAAGTTACAACCTGGACTTCGTCTTGCGGTTCGCTTTTGGGATCATTCGAGGCGAAATCCTACAAGCTGCCCGATACGGCATCTGGTCTTTCCACCACGGCGACGAAAGAAAGTATCGGGGTGGTCCTCCGGCTTTTTGGGAGATACACAACGATGACCCGGTTACCGGTGCGATGTTGCAGCGGCTAACGGATCGTTTGGATGGCGGCGTGGTTCTTCAGAGGTGTTACATCCGCACGCAGAGGTTCTCGCACAGGTCGAACCTCAATGCCATCCTGTGGGCCACGACGCACATGCCGGCCCGCGTTTGTCGGGACATTTTCAACGGGTGCGCTGAGTATCTGCACGCAGAGCCGAGCCGCACAGAAGCGCCCGTGCTTCACAGCCCCAATGATTTTCAAATGGCGGCCTTTTTGTGCAAGACGGCGGTAGCTTGGTTAAAAGAACGTTTAACGTCGCTTCTTTTCGCTCCGGATTGGAATGTTGGGGTGGTGCGGCAGCCCATTCATTCTTTTCTCAACCCAGATTTTCATCCACAAGTCGAGTGGCTAAGCTATCGCAAGAACAATCACTATATTGCGGACCCCTTTGTACTCCGGGTCAAATCGCAAGTTAAATTGCTGGTCGAACGCTTTGACTTCGCCTCGAATCGAGGCGCCATTTTTGAAACGCAGCTTTCCGGATGCGAAAGCTCGCCGCCCGCTTTCAAGAGGTCAATCGATCACGGTGTGCACATGTCTTATCCCTACTTGTTTGAACATGAGGGACGGTTCTATTGCACGCCGGAAGCGTACCAAACGAACGGCGTCTCTCTCTATGCCCTGGATGTCGAGCGAGATGTTTGGTCACGGGTAGCCACGCTGCTGGACGGGTTTGCGGCCGTCGATCCAACGGTGTTTCGATATGACGGGCGATGGTGGCTCTTCTGCACAAACCATGACGATGGCGTCGAACAGAAGCTGTTCTTGTGGCACGCTCCGGGCTTGTTGGGTCCCTGGGAACCACATTGCGCCAATCCCGTAAAGGTAGATGTTCGTTCGAGCAGACCAGCCGGCCGGCCGTTTGCATTCGAGGGCAGACTCTATCGGCCCACTCAGGACTCATCCAAAGGCTATGGAGGCGCAATCACAATAAACCGGGTGAACCGCTTGACGACCCTCGAGTTTGCTGAAGAGCCCGTCGCTCATATTGGCCCCGTCAAAGGAAGTCCTTACCGCAACGGCCTGCATACATTAGTTGGACTCGATTCTGTAACGGTCATCGACGGTAACCGTTTAATCTTTGCGCCTGAACTAGTCTGGCACCGCATCAAACACAAAATCCAAACACGTTGGGGCAGAGGTGCCAGGCGATCCCCCATTAACCTGCCGGTCGAAAAAAATGAGATGAAACCTGTGACCGTCGACAGTGTGGACTGACTACCATGAGCGCTGAAGCCGCGAGCGTGATCGCCATGCAGCAGAGTCAAAGTTCCTCATTGCGTGCGGATTTCAGTTGGATGTTCGTAGGCAACGCGGTTTACGCTGGCTGCCAGTTTGCGGTGTTGATGCTGTTGGCTAAGTTACTCCGCCCCGAATTGGTTGGGGAATATGCTTTAGGTCTCGCCATCGTTTATCCCGTCATCGCGCTGATGAGCTTCCAGCTTCGAGCGGTTTTGGCCTCTGATATTTACCGGCAAACCTACTTTGGCCATTACCTCAGCCTCAGGCTGCTCACGACTGCTCTGGCACTGATGATCGTATTCGCGATCACGCGGGTCCTGGGATATCGGTTAGAGCTCACTGCCGTAGTTGTCATGGTGGGTGTGTCGCAGGCCATCGAGACCGTAAGCGACATCTATTATGCCCGGCTGCAACTTTGCGACAACATGCTGGGAATCTCCAAGTCATTGATCGCACGAGCGGTGCTGTCGGTGATTGGGCTGACGATCGGAATCTACATTGGCAGGAACCTCTTGTGGGGAATAGCCGGAATCATTGTCGCACGTGCAGCCGTTCTTTTTGGCTACGACATTCGCGAGCGTACCCATGGGTTGAATCGCCAACCCAACGAGCTCCGACACGAAACGCTGAGGCCGCTCTTCAGTCTAAAAGCGCAACGGGAATTGCTGTCGTTTAGTTTCCCTCTTGGGATTCTGACTTTGTTCGTGACACTTAATTCCAGTATTCCCAGCTATTTTATTAAGCACGCGCTCGGCGAACGATCGCTAGGTATTTTCTCGGCGATCGGATTCGTGGTGTCGGTCGGAAGCTTAGCGGCGGTTTCGCTTGGACAATCGGCATTCACCCGCCTGGCTCGGGCATACGCTGCAGAGAATATTGGTGAATTCTGGTCACTGATGGGCATCCTGCTCGCTTTAGGAGCCGCTGTGGGAATATGCGGAATGATTGTGTCCAAAATAGCGGGACACGAGATCCTTAGGATCCTGTTCCGACCTGAATACGCCGAGCAAGCCGACCTTCTTCCCTGGATCATGGCGGCCGGAGGTATGGGATATATGGCCCAGTTCTTGGGAATCGGTATGACCGCGGCCAGAAATTATAAACCACAGATCGCGCTTCTTGTTGCGGTCAGTGTAAGCCTCACGGTAGCGAGCTATTTGTTGGTCGGTAGACAAGGACTCCTTGGAGCTATTTTCGCAATGTCGATCGGCTCATTCGTGCAGGCCGCCGGAGGTGCCGTCATTTTATTCCCTGGTCTGCGCCGGCGCAGCGGTGTGTGCGCCAAACGTGTTGGAACCGCCGAAACATCAGCTTAACGGGTGTCCCGCTACGGCAACCGCTACGGAGAAGATAAACTCACGCGAACTTTCCTTCACGCAGAAACGTCTGCACCTTTCAGCAAGGTGGCGTTCGCCGCTCTGTGGCTTTTGGTATTTGCCATTCCATGGGAAGACGCAATTTGGCTCCCTGAGTATGGCACCGCCACCCGTTTGATCGGGATGCTCGCCGCAGCTCTTGGCGTCTTGGCGTTCATCGAGAAAAGGAGAATCCGATTTCCCAGCGCCGCCCACGTGGTGATGATCCTGTTTACGATGTGGGCTTGTATAAGCTACCTGTGGAGCGCTTACCCGGATGCAACTACCTTACAGGCTTCCACTTATTGCCAGCTGCTGATCATGGCTTGGCTGATATGGGAACTCTGTCCGGACCGTCGAGATCAAGAGCGACTGATGCAGGCATATATCTTTGGGACCTTCGTCTCCAGCGTAGACACGTTGTACCAGTTTCTTACCCATCATGAGGTTGCGTATCAACGGTACACCGGCGCTGGTCTCAACGCTGATCAAGTCGGACTGATCATGGCCGTGAGCATCCCAATCTCATACTACCTGCTCATCCAAAGCCGCAAACTGCTGGCTTGGGTCTATGGGCTGCAACTGGCGTTGGCTGTGACGTCCATTTTGTTGAGTGCTGGAAGAGGCGGCTTCCTGGCTGGTTTGGTAGCTCTGTCGATCGTGCCTGTGACTTCTAAGAGATTGTCACCTCTCCAGAAGCTAACGATCGTGGGCGCGATTTTCCTGGCCGTAGCCAGCAGCCTTTTCTTGGTCCCTACAACGTCTTGGGACCGCATTTCCACCATCCCCGAGGAAGTGACACATGGTTCGCTGGGCCAACGCCGGGCCATCTGGAGCGCATGCTGGGAGCTCTTCCGTACCCATCCTTTTCTCGGCGTTGGAGCCGGTGCGTTCCGAGAGAGTTCCACGCGTTTTTTGCCCGTACCGGTAATTCCACACAATACTTTCCTGGGGGTGCTTGCGGAGCAGGGCATAATCGGCTTTGGGCTATTTTGCGTCTTACTTGTTCTCCTCGTTTTATCCGCAAAGGAAATGCCTCCACTACCACGGAAACTGTGGATGGTATTACTGGCGGTTTGGGTGGTGGCGGCATCCGATCTGACCTGGGACAATGGAAAATCGACCTGGTTTTTCTTCGGGCTCTTGATCGCGCAATGGGCCGCCATGGTTCGGATGCAACCTATCCGAGTCAAGGCGAAAACCTTTATGAATGTCGGGCCGCCCTCTCCACCTAACCTGGACGTATCTTCTGCGATTGCACGGCGCTAACAACGGTCATCTAGTGTCGTGGAACCGAAGAAAGTGACACGCGGATGCGGTTCTTCGGAGCCTAAGTCCAGCGAAAGGGCTGGGCGTTGCGGGACATGCCCATTTCGCTTACAGCCGGGAGGGAAGGAACGTAGATCGTGAGTAGCGCTGCTGAAGGGTTGGTGAGCGAGCGTATCAAAAAATTCAGGCAGACTCGAGGTTTGTCAAGGCCCCTGTCGGTCCTGAGGGTTCCCCTCTGGATTGTGCTTAGCGCCGCTCTGTTAGTGCGAACCGTGCTTCCGCTGGCGGCCATGGCGACGCATCACGATAGCTCGGTATTTGTAGAAAACGATACCGAAAGCTACCTAGCTCCTGCGCAAGCATTGCTTACTTCCGGAACGTTCAGTACAGCGAACCGTCCTGAAATTGTACGAACCCCAGGATATCCATTGTTTCTGATCCCCGGACTCGTTTTGGGGCATCTGAAAGCCGTCACCATAGCTTTGCAGATTGCGATCAGTACGCTGACGGTTTTTCTCGTTTATCTCACTTCGAGAGAAGTGTTCCCTGAGACGATCACATATTGGTGCGCAAGCTTTTATGCGATAGAGCCCCTATCCGTTTTCTATTCTTCTCAATTAATGTCTGAAACTCTTTTCTCGTTTATGGTGGTGTTGTTCCTGTATCTGATAGCACGCTACATTAAGCAGCCTAGGCTCACCATTCTCCTAGCCGCGGCGCTCGTTTTAGCGGCGGCGACTTATGTACGCCCAATCTCGTACTATCTTCCAATTGTCCTTGTGCCGATAATCTTTTACACCTCCGCACGTATTCATCGGCGACATAAAGTGATGATTCATGCGCTCTCGTTTTTGCTCTTTTGCTTCGGATTGTTGGCACCTTGGCAAATAAGGAACTATCGTGTCGCTGGCTATGGTCAGCTTTCGGCTGTAGGGGACCAAAATCTTTATTTTTATCGAAGCGCATCAGTAATCGCAGAGTTGACGAACCGCTCTTTCGATGACGTGCAAAAGGAGCTCGGTTTCAATGACTGGGAGCAATACCTTCACGTCCATCCGGATCAGGCAACCTGGTCTTACGGACAACGATACGCATTTATGCGCTGGGAGGGGCTACAGCTCATCCGCCACAATTTGGGGATTTATGCACCTAACCATCTTCGAGGCATGGTGAGCCTGATTGCGAATCCCGGCGGAATCGTATACGGAAAGTTGTTTAAGAAGCTCCCCACATCTTTGAACCCTTTGGATGCTATGCGGACGCTTCACACGCTTAGGACAAATTATCCGGTGATTTTTTGCGTTTGCATCAGCTTGGCGGTGCTATTGCTCTGCTACCTCATAATGGCCGCAATCGGTGGGGCAATGGCGTGGTCGTGTGAGAGAGATGCAGCGATCCTGCTAGGTACAGTTGCCGTGTACTTCGTGTTGGTGTCAAGCGGATCGGAGAGTCTAGGCAGATATCGTCATCCGATCATGCCAATCGTCTGTTTGTTTGCGGGGTATGCATCAGCTTGCGTGGTTCGCGGCCAAATGCAAGTACCTGCTGAGGCGCACAAGACACCGTAATGATCAGGGCATACGGATTCTGAGCTGTTTGCAATCCTGCTCAATCCACTATGCCTGCAGTGGGGGGTGATTTAGTGACAAATGGAGCGATTATTGCGGGACAACGCGAACCACTGAGACAGCAAAGTGGATCTGTCGCGCCTGAAATTGCAGTTCTGATACCCTGCTTTAACGAAGAACTTACCATTGGGCATGTGATTGAGCAGTTTCGGGTGGAATTGCCGCACGCACGAATATACGTCTTTGATAACAACTCCACAGATGGGACCGTGGAGTGTGCCCGTCAGAAGGGCGCGCTGATCCTTCGCGAGCGCCGCCAAGGAAAGGGCTACGTAGTGCAGAGCATGTTTCGCGACATCAATGCGGACATGTATGTGATGGTGGACGGGGACGGCACGTATCCTGCACGCAGCGTGCGCAGGCTCCTTGAGCCGGTATTGAATAACGAGGCCGATATGGTCGTCGGTTCGCGCCTGAATTCTGCCAGCAAGAGTCAGTTTCGTCTGACGAATCGCCTCGGCAATTACATATTTCTATGGCTTACCAGAACGATTTTCAACGCGCACATCGAAGACATGCTGTCCGGCTATCGGATATTCAACCGGAACATTGTCAAGCATCTGCCACTTCTCGCGGGGGGGTTCGAAATCGAGACAGAGCTGACCATCAAGGCGCTTGAGCGCGGCTACCGCGTCATCGAGCTTCCGGTCGATCTGGCAAGCCGGGCCAAAGGAAGCTATTCCAAGATTCGACATTTTCGCGACGGCTTGATCATCACCAATATGATCTTCTCCCTGGCTCGCGACTATAAACCTCTCACTGTTTTCGGAACGGTCGGCCTGCTTCTTATCCTCAGCGGGCTCATCCCTGGAATTCTTGTGATCTCGGAATTCCTTCGGACAGGGTTGGTGCCGCGATTGCCTTCCGCGGTCCTCGCCGTTGGTTTGGAACTCTCCGGGCTGGTTGTTGGAATGGTCGGCTTGGTCTTGCACACCGTGGTTAGGCGCTTTCAGGAACTGGATCTAGAAATTCAACACCTGGGACGTCAAATTTTAGTAGCGCAACAAGGGAAACATCCCAGCAGCGGAACAGCGACGGACGAAGATAAACGCTCCTCTATTATCGCTCTTTAGCTTAACCAGCCAGAAGCCACACTTCTTACAGCCCAGTCATTCATCGATGAAAAAAATCCGAGTGATGCATATCCTCCCGTCGTTTTTGCCCGGCGGTGCTGAGCGCATGGCCGTTCACATTGTTAGGGGATTGAACGAGCAGCGTTTCGAAGTCGCAATAACTTCGGTCGGCCAGCGAATAGGATCCGATCTGGAGCGTTTGCTGGATGAGTCCAGAATGAGGGTTTGGTATCTGGGAAAGAAACTGGGCTTTGATTGCCGTACGTATTACAGACTACACCGCGTTTTGAGAGACTACCGGCCGGACATTATCCACACGCATTTGCAAGTGCTTCGTTATGCCCTCCCATCAATGCTTTGGTTCAAGCGCAATTCAATGTTGTTGCACACCGTGAACAACGTTGCAGAACGAGAAGTTGAGCCGAGCGCGCGCTGGATTCAGCGCTACGCATTTCGTCACGGAGTTTTACCCGTCGCGGTGGCCAAAGAGGTGGCTGCCAGCCTGGAGCGGCTCTACGGCATTCAATCATGCCAAGTCATCTTCAACTGCATTCCGACAAAAGTCTATGGCCGTCCTCAGATTTCACGCCCAGAGTGGCGGGCCAAGGAAGGGTTCGCAGAAGATGATGTTTTGTTTGCCTGCGTGGCACGCTTCGCTCCGCAGAAGAACCACGCTCTGCTCCTGAGAGCGTTTGCCCAAGGTCCCGCTTCCGATCGGAAAGCTCATTTGCTCCTTGTGGGAGACGGCAGCTTGCGCGCGCAGTTGCAAGAGCAAGCCAAAAACCTCGACTTGGCTGGGCAAGTACATTTCCTTGGAGTGCGCACCGATATTCCAGACGTGCTGGGGGCAATGGATGTTTTCGTACTGACCTCGGACTGGGAGGGCAACCCGCTCTCGGTCGTTGAGGCCATGGCTTCAGGGCTACCGATCGTAAGCACTGCTGCCGGTGGCGTGCCAGAGTTGATGGAGAACGGCAAAGAGGGATTCCTGCTGCAGGTGGGCGATCTCAGAGGTCTCGCAGACTGTATGAGTGCCCTGCTTAAAAGTCCGGAAACGCGGCGGTCCTTCGCTAATGCCGCGGCTCGCCGAGCGAGAGACTTCGACGTGTCCGTAATGATTGGGGCATACGAAGAGCTCTACGAAAATCTCTACCGTCATTTGCAAATTCAGCAAAAAGGGATGATTGGCGAATCGGTTTTGCCGACCGAAGAATGGCTGATGGGCCAGCAACGATGAACGTTCTTGTCACGGGCGGCGCGGGCTATATCGGCAGCCATGCGGCGAAGGCTCTGGCGCGAGCTAGACACCAACCCGTGGTTTTGGACGATTTGTCCACGGGTCATGCCCACAATGTCCGCTGGGGACCCTTTGTCCACGCGCAACTGTCGGATTCGGCCACGCTTAGGGACGTTCTTCGATACTACCAAATCGAGGCTGTCGTCCACTTCGCAGCCAAGGCGTTAGTGGCAGAATCTATCGCATGCCCATTAGCGTACTTCCAGTATAACGTCGCAGGAACGATCAGCCTTTTGGAGTCGATGCTTAGCGTCGGGGTGAGCCGCATGGTGTTTTCATCCAGCTGTGCGACCTATGGCGTGCCTAAGCACATCCCTATACCCGAGGATCACTCGCAGATACCGGTTAACCCGTACGGTGAATCCAAATTTTTCGCGGAGAAAATGCTCGAGTGGATGGGGAAAACAGCTCAGCTACGTTGGGTTGCCCTCCGTTATTTCAACGCGGCAGGGGCTGATCCAGAGGGTGAGTTGGGGGAAGAACACGATCCTGAGACGCACTTGATTCCTTCTGCTATCGTTGCGGCACTCGGACAACGCGACTGCCTCGAAATCTGTGGTGTGGATTATCCTACGCCCGACGGCACGGCGGTGCGTGACTACATCCACGTCATGGACCTGGCCGCCGCGCATGTTTCCGCCCTTCGATATCTCGCCGCGGACCAACAGAGCCTGGCACTGAACCTCGGCACAGGGCAAGGAACGTCCGTCAAGGAAGTTGTAGGAATGGTGGAGAAGGTCTCAGGCCGCAAGATTCCCACGAGATATGCTCCACGACGGCCGGGCGATCCACCGACGTTGGTGGCAAAGAGCGAACTCGCCTCGCGCGTGCTTCATTGGAAGCCCAGTTGGTCAAGTCTAGAAACAATCGTCGAAACCGCTTGGCGATGGCATTCCGTAGGCCGAGTAGTGCCAACCGTAGCGGAGTCAACGGCGGTCGAAGGCGCAATCCGTGCCTAAAGATCGCGGGGACAAATCAGGCTCCCTGGAAATTTCTGGGAACTATCGATATATCTTTACGGTGTTTACTCCCACGTTTAATCGCCGTTCAACATTACACCGGGTTTACGAGAGCTTACGCGTTCAGACCTTTCGCGATTTCGAATGGCTGATTGTGGATGACGGCTCCACTGACGGCACGGCAGAACTCGTCGAGAAATGGCAAACCGAGTCAGACTTTCCGATCCGTTACGTCTATCAGGAAAATCAGGGCAAGCCTGCCGCCTTCAATCGAGGGGTCCAGGAGGCCCAGGGAGAATTATTTCTCACTTTGGATTCCGATGACGCTTGCGTACCGCAAGCCTTGGAACGGTTGAAATACCACTGGGATGGCATCCCCCCGAGCGAGAAGGACAAATTCTCTGCCGTCACCGTACTGTGCAAAGACCAGGATGGCAAACTTATCGGTGACAAGTTTCCTTGCGACGTGTGGGACTCAGATTGGATTGAGTCGTTTTTCCGCTACAAAGTAAAAGGCGAGAAGTGGGGATTCCACCGAACCGACGTCTTGAAGCAATTTCCGTTTCCAACGGTGCCGAACGTAAAATTCATTTCTGAGGGAGTCCTCTGGTTCGCACTGTCCCGCAGATTTAAGACGCGCTTCGTTAACGAGGTTTTGCGGATATATCACACGAATGACAAAGCGGGAGACCGCCTGACCGCTCTTACTCCCACAGCGCTGGTTGGGCGCGCGCTCTTTCACAAATATGTTTTGAACGAGCTAATTAACTTGTGGCTGCTCTCACCCGCAAATATATTTCGCTCGGCAGTTAACTTCAGCCGTTATTCATTCGGCGTCGGAAAAGGTCCGCACTCCCAGTTCAGCGAGCTTCGCACCTCGATCGGACGATTGCTCGTAGCGATTTCACTGCCGTTTGCCTTCGCGATATCGCTGAAAGACAAGTGGAACATCGCAAGAGTGGGTCGCAGCGTCCATTGATCCGCCGCGTCGCTCAGCCTAAAAGCAAAATGATCAAAATCATGCACGTCATTACGACCCTCGGGCCAGCGGGGGCCGAAACCATGCTCTGTCGGCTTGCATCTGGCATGGATGCTTCGCGGTTTGAAAACGAGGTGGTTTCCCTCACCGGCATATTGGACCTCGCTGACCGCATGCAGGCAATCGGTGTGCGTGTGCGCACCCTAGGCATGAAGACGAGTGTGCCTAACCCTTTGCTGGTACTTCGTCTGGCGCAATGGATCCGCGAATCGAAACCCGACCTCATTCAGACCTGGATGTACCACGCGAACTTGGTCGGCGCTCTCGCCGCCCGTCTTGCCAGAAATGTTCCGGTCGTTTGGGGCATCCATCACAGCGGGCTTGACTCCAGTATGGGCAACCGCCGCACCATGCTCGTCAGCCGCGCGTGCGCCTTATTATCGCGAAAATATGCGGCCCACATTGTGTGTTGCTCCGAGGCATCGCTGCAAGTTCATGCGAAACTCAGCTACGCTGCCGAAAAACTGGAAGTTATTCCCAACGGCTTCGACCTGCAGCAAGTCAAACCCGATCCTGCTGCCCGCACGTCGCTGCGTGAGGAGCTAGGTATACCGGTAGAGACGCTTCTGATTGGCATCGCAGCTCGTTTCCATCCCCATAAGGATCACCGCAACTTCATTGAGGCAGCGGCGCGCCTGCACAAAGTATTTCCCGGAGTTCACTTCCTGCTGTGCGGCCTGGACATCGCCTGGCAAAACTCGCAGTTGGTGGAATGGATCGACGCAGCGGGCCTGCGCGACTGCTGCCATCTCTTGGGAGTACGCCAAGATGTATCTCGCCTTTTTGCTGGGATGGATATCGCCACCACCGCGTCTCGCAGCGAAGCCTTTCCGGTCGTGATCGGTGAAGCAATGGCGTGCGGGACGCCCTGTGTGGTCACCGATGTGGGCGATTCGGCAATGATTGTGGATCAAACCGGTATTGTCGTGCCGCCCGAAAATGCGGCGGCGTTAGCCGAGGCATGGAGGAAGCTGGTTGACGCTGGTCCTGAAGTAAGGCGCCGGCTTGGAATCGCAGCCCGGCATCGCGTGCAGCAGCATTTCGCGCTGCCCATCGTTGTGGAACGCTATCAGGCAATCTACGCGAAGCTGGCCGCCGGGTCACAACAACATCTGCTTTCTCCAGGAGTCCCGCAGTGTGCGCAGTAGTACCAGCCACCGATGTTCTTTTCTACTCGTCGACAAGGCACCACACAAGAATGGCCTTGAATTGGGTTCGGTTCTAAGCGCGCTGGAACTTTTTTGTTCCTTTCAACAGAGCAAATCACTGGACCAAGACTTGCTAAGATTTCCAGGCGAAGGAGACGCGCATGAAATTCAAAATACTCAGCCATGCCGGCTTGCTGGTGGAAGCCGGAGGAACCCAACTGGTAGTCGATCCGTGGATCCTAGGATCGTGCTATTGGCGTTCCTGGTGGAATTATCCCAAGGCGGCCAAGTTCGCCACCGAAGATGTGTCCTACATTTACTTGACGCATATCCATTGGGACCATTTCCACGGGCCTTCGCTCAGAAGATTCCCCCAATCCACGACGATCCTGGTTCCCCAGGCGTTCTCAACGCGTCTACTGGACGATCTTTCCGACTTCGGCTTCAAGGCGATCGTCGAATTGCCCCACGGCAAGACCGTTCGGCTGGCTCCGGAGCTATCCGTCACCTCCTATCAATTCGATATCGACAGCACGTTGGTGATTGACGATGGGAAGACGACGATTGTCGATATGAACGACTGCAAGATCGCGGGATGGCCGCTGCGGCATATGATACGCCGCCACCCGAAAGTGGACTTCATGCTGCGAAGCCACTCTTCGGCGCAGCCCTATCCATTCTGCTTTGATGCGGAAGACAAAGAAGACCTTCGATTCCGGAACAACGAGGACTACGTGTCGGATTTCGTGGCGTCCGCCAGTCTTCTTAAACCTCGCTACGCCATCCCTTTCGCCAGCAATCACTGTTTCCTCCACGAGGAGACGCAGCGCTATAACGACACGATTGTCAACCCGCTCCATGTGAAGGAATACTTTGATGGCCACAAACCTGCTGGCACGGATTGTGTCGTGATGGTGGCGGGTGATTCGTGGGACGATCAGAGCGGCTTCCAACTTCAAGAACAAGATTTTTTCACAAACCGCGAGCAGCATCTTCGAGAGTATGCCGAAGAGATGGCGCCCGTATTGCGAGAGCAATACCGCAAGGAGCAGAACGTAAAGATGTCCTTTCGGGACTTTGACAAGTATTTCAGCAAGCTGATGAAAAGTCTGCCTTGGTTCTCGCGCTTTTTATTTAAACCGATCGTCGTGTTCGAGCTGCAGGGACGGCCGGATGTTCATTGGGTTCTGGATTTCGACAAGAAACAGGTGTACGAGTTGACGGGCGAACCGCCGAATTACTCCATCTGCTTCCGAGTACATCCGCTCGTGCTGAAGGACTGCGTCCAAAAAGGGATGTTGACGGTTTTTCTCCCTAGTAAGCGAATGACCGTCAAGCTGAAGAAAGGATGCGTCAAGGAGTATCTGGTCCTCTCGAAGGTCTTTGATCTCTACGATTACCGCTATCTCCCGATCAGCGGGATGCTGACCCCTCGGTCCCTCCGGAATTGGACGCGACGCTGGCGCGAAATCGCGCATTTCGCCACGCTGGCGCTGCGCGCCATGTTCAAGCGCAATCAGCAGGACGCGATCGCGGAGTTTGTGCCGCGAACGGCTCTCTAGCGGAAACGTCCACGGAGACAGCTCTTCCATCTACGACATGCGGAAGAAGGCAACCGCCATCTTAGAACCGGCTACGGCTCGATCGACTATGAGGACTACTCGATGAAATCGTTGCACATGGTCTGTGGAGGGTCCTGGGGCGGTGGCCCCGCAATTGTTCTTGCCATTACCAAGGCCCTTATAGAGCGTGGAGATGAGGTTTGGGTCGTCACCGCCAGTAAGGAGCAAACTAGGCGCTTTCAGGAGGCCGGGGCCACAGTATTTGAGCTCGGGCGCTGGATTTACCAGATTCATCCTCAAGACCTGCTTACGTTTGTCCAACTATTCCTGCTTTGCCGGCGCGAACGATTTGATTTGGTTACGACCCATACGTCTAAAGGGGGTTTCCTCGGCCGCCTTGCGGCCAGACTTGCTGGAGCGCGCCACATCGTGCACCACGCGCACGGATTTGCGTTTCGTGAGACGCAAGGACACTGGACGCGGAGATTCTATGTCCTGCTGGAACGCATTGCTGCGCGCGCATGCAGCGTGATCATCTCTGTGAGTGAAGATCATCGGCGGGACGCCATTTGTGAGCGCGTAGCAGCCGCGGAAAAGATCGTCACCATCTTGAATGGCATTGACGTGGGATCCTTCGGCTGCACTTCGATGCAGGAGGCGCGGAAGAAGCTGGGGCTGGAGGCCGCAGACCCTTTGATTGCTGTCGCAAGCCGTTTAGCACCCAAAAAGGGCCTGGAAGATATGATTCAGGCGTTTCCGCAGATTCATGAGTTCCATCCGCATGCGCGACTGGTTCTACTGGGTGAGGGTCCCAGCCAGATCGAACTGGAACGTCAAGCGCAGAGCACGGGCCTCGGAGATCGCATTCACTTCTTGGGTTTTCGCAGGAATGTTCCGGAACTGCTGGCGGCCTTCGACGTCATCGCGCAGCCTTCCATTTCCGAAGGGCTCTCCCTTGCGATCCTCGAAGCCATGGCTGCCGGCAAGCCCGTGGTCGCGTGCGACATTCCGGGCAACCGGGAAATCATTACATCGGGAGTTAATGGGATTCTCGCGCCGCCTTCCGATCCGCCCGCTCTGGCTATGGCCTTTCGGTCCCTGCTCGACAATTCCGCATATGCGCGCAAGTTGGGCGACACGGCACAGGCTGACTGTCGAAAGCGCTTCTCGCAGGACCGGATGCTGCGTCAGACCCTCAGCCTGTATGACGCTCTCCTTGTCGGCCATCCTATTCCTGTCTCGGAACAGGCGGATAGCCGCCAAGGCGGAGCAGCGCAGGCGTTGATCCCGCAGAGCTGAGGCGGCTCGCGAAAAGGCACCAACCAGGCAAGAAGCGGCCGCCGGTTGCGACGGGCGAGCTTTGGTCTCAACTGAAGGATTCCACAAAGGGTTCCTGGCAGTCGTAATTTGATAGAACCAAAAACGTTCAAGAGAACTGGAAAGGCCGTTGTTTCACTCTGGTCCTAATCTCATGCTCAAATCACACGGCCGTTTAGTCAGAAGGAGCTAACACAATGTCAAACGGTGGGCTAGCTAACGCAGAAGTGCTCGCCGAGCAAACTGGAATACACCCGCCAGCGTAGCTGCGCGCTGGAAATATCACAGCAAAACAAACCGAGAGGGTTGAGGTAATCGTCGGAAAATCAGCTTACCGATGTCCCAGCCGCTAAGGGATTGAACCTCTGTCTATTCTTCGCCCAACCCGAAAACTAGCTGCTGCGATAAAGCAAGCAGTCGAAACGAGGGACCTGTAATGCGCAAGACTTTCGTTCACAATAGAAACCTGCTTCGGGTGGCAGCGCTCGTCATCTTCCTGATCTTCTTAGCATTTGGCACGCGGATGACGCGGCTCCACGCGACGAGCCAGCCGGGCACTGTTTGGATAGCTCCTAGTCTCGTCCGGGTGGGGCCGACCGATGCCCCCGGCACAACTTCCTCCATCAATCTATCCGGCGCACGCGGCGAGACGGTAGACACTCAGATCATCGTCACCGCGTTTGCGGGTGGCTTGACCAACGTGAACTTGAGCGCCTCCGCGCTTACCGGCCCCGGCGCTGCGAGTATCCCGGCATCCAATTTTGTCTTGTACCGTGAATACTATGTGACCGTTCAGGGCAGTTTCAACGCAGGGGGAAACAATCCGCCCTTAGGCCCAGACACTTATCCCGAACCGTTGATCCCCTTCGTTGATCCTGAGACGGGTACGGCCCTTTGCGGCAGCGGAGCACCCCTCCAAGCATGCAATGCATCCGTTGCCGCCAACCAAAACCAGCCGTATTGGATTGACCTCAATATCCCCAGGGGCGCCACCAATGTTCCTCCCGGAACCTATACTGGAACCATCGCGGTAACCAGCGACCAAGGGAGCATCGCCGTTCCTGTGACGGTTACGCTCTGGAATTTCGAGCTGCCCTTGAAACCTTCGGAGCTGACGCATTTCGCATTTTGGGCGAACTCCGGTAATCCCACCAATGCGCAGCAACAGGCTTTGACACGTAACCGCATTTTCGGCATGAACTGGTCCGCCAGCCAAGCCGCCGCCTTTCAAACTTCGGACGGATTGAACCGTTCCTCTCTGGGAGAGATCTTCGGCTGGAACTTCGTCAGTTGCAACGGGTCACTAAATGACCCCATCCCTTCGCAATCCGCGATCGCTGACGCTGTTTCCGCCTATCCGGCTGGAATGCTCCTGGACCTTTTTGTTTCTGACGAGACCATTGGTTGCTCAGCGGCCTGGCCGAACATCCGAACCATTGCCAACAACGCCCATGGAGCGGGCGTAAAGATTCTTGATACGGTTCCTCCCGACAGCAATCTGTACGGCTATGTGGACCACTGGGTCATTCTTCCGGTCAACTGGCCCAGTAGCCTCGCCGGCATTCCAGGGAGTTTTTGGTCCTACACCTCCTGCAATGTGGGCAATGGCAGCAGTCCGCGATGGGATATCGATTTCGCTCTGATCAACGAACGCCTCCAAGCGGGCTTTCTGAATCAGACCCAAGGAGCCACCGGCTTGCTCTACTATGCGGTAGACCGATGGAGTTCTGGAAATACGCAGGCTTCCTGGAACAGCCTGAATACCTCTTCCTGTAGTGTTCCTGGCTCCGCAGACGGGGTCATGCTGTATCCACCAGCGCCGATCGGCTCTACGGAAGCGGCGCCTGGCATACGGCTGAAGGCCATCCGTGATGGCATTCAAGATTACGAATACGCTCAGATTCTCAATAATCTGGGCCAAGTCCCGTTCCTAAACTCCGTCATCGCACCCATTGCTTCGAGCTGGACGAATTGGACTCACGACCCCAGCGCTCTGGATGGCGCACGCTTGCAATTGGGACAGAAGCTCCATCAACTTTCTCCGCAATAAGTGCATCCCTCCTTCCAAAAACTATTCGCCAGTTGATGTCGAAATCTCTCATGCAAAACCGCCATCACGACTGGCAACAACCAACGGCCTCAATTTACAGGAGAAGAAATGACACGCTGTGACGTAGCAATCATCGGTGCTGGCCCTTATGGACTATCCGCGGCTGCGCACCTCCGCACCATCAAGGGCCTGGACGTTCGCACGTTCGGCGAGCCCATGTGCTTTTGGCAGCGCAATATGCCCGTCGGCATGTTGCTGCGCTCCGGCTGGGCCGCGTCCCACATTGCCGATCCGAATCAATCATTGACCTTAGACGCCTTCCGAGCGGCGAGCGGCAAGATGTTTTCCAGCCCAGTGCTGCTCGACCGGTTCGTCGAGTACGGCTCCTGGTATCAGAGTCGTGCGGTGCCTGACCTCGATCAACGCAAGATCGTCCGTGTGGAGGAACACGCAAAGCGTTTCCGTCTGATCCTCGAAAAAGGAGAAACGATTATTGCTCGCCGCGTCGTGGTCGCCGCAGGCATCAGCTCGTTTGCTTGGCGACCCCCGGAATTTGCAGGTCTCCCGAACTCGCTGGCGTCTCACACGTCGGAACCTCGCGAATTCCGAAACTTTGCGGGCAAACAAGTGCTGGTTATCGGAAGCGGTCAGAGCGCGCTGGAGTCCGCCGCCCTGCTGCACGAGAGCGGCGCCCAAGTCGAGATCGTAGCTCGCGCGCGCCAGATTCACTGGCTTGGCGGACTAGTTTCCCGAACCATTCATTCCAGTTTGGGTCCCACAATTTCCAAGCTGCTTTACGCGCCGACGGATGTTGGGCCCGCCGGCATCTGCCAAATTGTGGCGCGTCCAGACTTGGTCAGGCGCTTCCCCCGCCCGATGCAGGACTGGTTCCGCAAACGCTCCATCCGGCCCGCGGGCGCTCGATGGCTGGTAGCGCGATTACAGAATGTGCCGATGAGCCTGGGACGTTCCATCGTTTCCGCTGCCCCTGCTGGCGAGCGCATCAGAGTCAAGCTGGATAATGGGACCGACAGAACCGTCGACCATGTCTTCCTCGGAACCGGATATCGAGTGGACGTCTCCAAATACGATTTCTTCGCTCCGGAGCTGGCGCAGTCCATAAGCTGCTTCCAAGGGTACCCTCGGCTACGCGAAGGCTTTGAAACCTCGGTCCCGAACTTGCACATCCTTGGTGCGCCGGCCGTTTGGAGCTTCGGCGCGTTGATGCAATTCGTCGTTGGGACCCATTACGCTGGTCGCGCGTTGCGACGGTGCATCACCGGGAAAGCTACCAGTGATCGGGTTATGGTCCGCGAACCTCTCATCGCGGAGCTCGGATAATTCTGTCCTCCAATGAAACACAGCGAACGGCACGCGGCCAGCAACGATGCGCCGCTTCTTCCATGACTGAAACCATTGGCGCACTGGTCATCGGCGGCAACCTCAACGGCCTTTCCATAGCTAGGAGCCTGGGCCGCTGTGGCGTGCCCGTCTGGGTAGCCAGCCCGCCAAATATAGAGCTAGCGAGTTTTTCCCGCTACACGCGACGCACCTTGCCGTGGCCAAATCTGCAAGATGAGGGTCAAGCTGCGTACCTCTTGGAGGTCGCCGAACGCTACGGGCTTGATCAATGGGTGTTGTTCCCCACCAGCGACGAGTCTGCCGCTTTGCTGTCGAAATTCCATGCGGTGCTCTCGAGCCGCTTCCGCGTATCGACGCCTGCCTGGGAAAGTCTGCGCTGGGCTTACGATAAGCGCCTCACCTACCGGCTGGCGGCTGACCAACAAGTTGACTATCCGTCGACGATTTATCCCGCCACGGAAGCGGACCTTGCAGCCGCTGACCTTAACTTTCCCGTCATCCTGAAACCGGCAACACACGCCATCATGAATCGGTTTACCTCGGACAAAGCTTGGCCCGCGGCCGATCGCGAAGAACTCCTGGCGCGCTATCGCGAGGCCCGTGAACTGATTTCCACGGAGCTGATTCTCGTTCAAGAGATGATACCCGGCGGCGGCGAGGCGCAATTTTCGTACGCAGCGCTGTGCCGCGACGGAAAACCGATCGTGTCCCTCACCGCGCGGAGGACGCGACAGTATCCGGTTGACTTTGGCTACTCCAGTTCCTTTGTTGAAACTCTGGACGTGCCTGAGATCGTGGCGCCTTCACGCCATTTATTGGCGGCCATCCGGTACACCGGCCTTGTTGAGGTGGAGTACAAGCTGGACGCCCGAAACGGGTGCTACAAGCTTCTGGACATCAATCCAAGGCTTTGGACCTGGGCGACGCTAGGCGCTCGTGCCGGCACGGACTTTCCCTATCTCTTGTGGCAAATGACCACCGGCAAGTCTGTGCCGGAACAAACTGCGCGTACAGGCGTTCGCTGGATCCGCATGAGTACGGATTTCCCGGCCGCTATTCACCTGATTTTGCGTGGTCGTTTAAGTCCTGGGGAATACTGGCGATCTCTCCGCAGCCCCGTTGAATTCTCCGTTATGGCTCTCGACGATCCCTTACCCGGATTGCTGGATCTGCCGTTGTTCGCCTACAAGCACTTGTGCAACGGATACAAAAGCCTTCGCGAAGGTCTCCCACTGAAAAGAGTGGAAGGTCTGAGTGACGGTCCAGGCCCAATTCGATAGGAATCCGCACATTTCTCTGGTTCAGAGCTGAAAGTCATGACCGAGCCGACAGTCGTCATCAGTTTGGATCTAGAACTCAGTTGGGGCATGTTCGATCTCTCATTTGATGACCATCTGCTGAAGATGGCCCGGTGGACCCACGACGTCGGCGCGCCCAAGTTGCTGAATCATCTTACTCGCAACCGCTTATCGGCAACTTGGGCGGTGGTTGGTGCGATGATGCGCCCGTCCTTGCCTGACGTTTCCGGTTTGCCAGAGGTCCGCTATCCACATTTCTCGAAGCCTTGGTTTACGTATGTCCCCAGGGCAGGTGACGAGCTGACTCATCCGGAGTGGTTCGGCGCACGCCTGGTGGACATGATCCGGCGGGCAAAGCCGGAGCAGGAAATAGGATTTCACTCGTTTTCGCACGTCCCCTTTGGATTGGCGGGCATGACGCGAGAACGAGCCGTCGCTGAATACGTCCACTGTGTCCAAACCGCGAAAGAATTGGGAATCGCAACAACGAGCTTCGTCTTCCCGCGCAATTCCGTTGCTTACCTCCGCGAGCTCCGCGATGCAGGGTTCACCTGCTTCCGCGATATAGATGAGTTGCCGGTTCGATTCGCCAGCGAAACGCTTACAGGCCTTGGCATGATATGGGCCGATTTCCTCGGACTATCGCCGTGCATGATTGAGCCGTCGCTCAAAGGAGGTTTGGTCTCCATTCCAGGTTCTCTCTTGATTCGTTATGCAGCCGGTTGGCGCAAGTACATTCCCGATTCCAGTCGCTTGCGGCGGCTAAGAAAAGGACTGGAACGCGTTCGTCGTAACGCGGGAGTCTTCCACGTTTGGTTCCACCCGGAGAACCTTTATGCAGAGTGGCCGCGGCTTGAAAACGTCGTCGCGCGCTTTCTCGACGAGCTTGGAATCCTTGTGCGCAACGGAGACGTACGGTGCCTGACCATGGGGCAGCTTGCCAGCGAATTCCTGTCAAAAGTAGCCGCTAAACAGCCCTGCAGTTCGATTCAGCCGCATAGGGAGCCCGCCGCAACTTGTGCTGCCACGAGGCCCGAATTGGGCGCTGATGCCAATTAGTCCATCTTGGCACGAGCACGCGCGGAGTGCGCAGGGGGCTAAGAAGAACGAGCGGCGGCTCGCGCCACAGCCATTCAGCTACGGATGGAGCAGATGAAGTTGTTGCCCCAATTGCTGCCGCGCATTTTCAAGCGCGGTGGGGTCGTGAGTCCAGTTCGTAAAGCTTGTGGCGATGGGCACGATGACGGAGTTCAGGAACGGCACTTGCCCGAGGTTCTTGAGAATCTGGGCGTATTCATAATCTTGAATGCCGTCACGGATGTTCTTCAGCCGTATGCCGGGCGCCGCTTCGCTTGAGCCGATCGGACTCGGCGGATAGAGCATTATTCCGTCTCCAGAGCCCGGAACGCCGCAACCACAACCGCAGGTGTTAAGACTGTTCCATGACGTCAGACTATCTCCAGAGTTCCAGCGGTCCACCGCGTAGTACAGCAAGCCGGTGGCTCCCTGGGTCTGATTCAGAAAGCCCGCCTGGAGGCGTTCGTTGATCGGAGCGAAATCGATATCCCATCGCGGGTTGCTGCCATTGCCCACGTTACAGGAGGTGTAGGACCAAAACGTTCCTGGAACGCCCGCGAAGCTACTGGGCCAGTTGACCGGAAGAATGACCCAGTAGTCCACATAGTTGAAGAGATTGCTATTTGGGGGAACGGTATCGAGGATCTTTACGCCCGCTGCGTGTGCGTTGTTGGCAATGGTTCGGATGTTCGGCCAGGCCGCGGAGCAACCGATGGTTTCGTCAGAAACAAAGAGCTCCAGAGGCAATCCAGCAGGATAGGCAGAGGCAGCACTGGCGATCGCGGACTGCGAAGGGATGGGATCATTTAATGACCCATTGCATTGGACGAAATTGTAACCGAACGTCCCACCTAAATCGGCTCGGTTCAAGCCCCACTGCGACTGGAAGGTAGACGCCTGCGAGGACGAATAATTCAAATTGAAGACTCTGTTTTGGGCCAAGGCTTGCTGCTGTGCATTTGTGGGACTGCCGGTATTCACCCAGGTGGTGAACATTGTCAGCTCCGACGGTTTCAAGGGCAGCTCGAAATTCCAGAGGGTAAGCGTCACAGGAACGGCGATGTTCCCTTGGTTGCTGGTGACCGCGATCCTTCCGGTATACGTTCCGGGAGGCACAGTGGTGGCGCCCCTGGGGATATTCAGATCAATCCAAAACGGCTGGTTCTGATTGGCGGCTATAGTAGCCGGAACCGCTTGCAGGCTGCCGCTCAGTGCTGCACCGGTTTCTGGGTCAACGAAGGGGATCAACGGCTCGGGATAAGTACCTGCACCTAAGGGCTGGTTATTTCCACCTGCGTTAAAGCTGCCCTGAACTGTCACATAGTATTCGCGGTAAAGGACGAAGCTGGAGGCCGGGATGGTCACACCGTTAGGCCCGGTGAGCGCGGAGGCGCTCAAGTTCACGTTGCTCAAGCCCCCAGCGGGGCCCTGGACGATGACCTGAGCGTCCACGGTTTCACCGCGCGCGCCGGACAGAGCGATGGAAGAGGTCGTGCCGGGAGCGTCCGTCTGCCCCACTCGGACCAGACCAGGCACCACCCAAGCAGTGAACGTCGCTTGGATACCGCTTCCAGAGAGGGCGATGGTCGTCGGCGAATTCGTCGCATTGCTAGTGACCGTAACACTGCCCGTCACACTCCCTGTCGCTGCTGGAGCAAAGGTCACATTCAGAGCCGCGGTTTGTCCGGGAGTCAGACCCGTTCCAGTGGACACTCCGCTGGCATTGAAGCCCGCACCAGAAATGCTGACGTTCGAAATCGTGACGTTGGAATTGCCGGAGTTGGTGAGCGTAACAGCGAGAGTGCTGCTGGCACCTGGGTTTATGTTCCCAAAACTCAAACTCGTTGGACTCACGCTGAGCAGGTAGGTAGCGGCATTCACAGTGAGGGTGGCGGCGCTGCTGGTCACACTTCCGGCCGTATTGCCGACCACCACCGTGAACTGCGCCCCGTTGTCAGAACTGCTTGTGGCTGGGGTGGTGTAGCTGGACGAAGTCGCCCCCGAGACAGCCGTACCGTTCTTGTTCCACTGATAGCTGAGCGGGGCAGTCCCTGTGGCGGCTACGCTGAAGGAGGCCGTTTGGCCGGCCGTGACGGTCTGGCTGGTTGGCTGCGTGGTGATCGAGGGCGCCACAAGTGTAATGGCGTTGACGGTGAGGGTGGCGGCGCTACTGGTGACGCTGCCCGCCGAATTGCTGACCACGACGGTGAACTGCGTGCCGTTATCTGATGTACTTGTAGCCGGCGTCGTGTAGGAGGACGAGGTAGCTCCGCTGATGGCATTTCCGTTCTTTTGCCATTGATAGCTGAGCGGAGCAGTGCCCGTTGCGGTAACCGAGAACGTTGCCGTCTGTCCCACTAGGACGCTTTGATTGACCGGCTGAGAGGTGATCAACGGTGGAACAGGCGGGGTGCTGATTGGCGTGTTCATATCGCTCTGGATCTGGGCTGGGGTCAGCGCTTGGTTGTACATCCGTACTTCGTCGATCGTCCCATTCAAGACCCGTACCATCCCCCCGCGGTTCTGCCCACCGATCCGCAGCGTGTTGATCCCGCTTCGGAAGGGATTGGTGTCCGCCGCGGCGCTGAATGTCGCATCCAGACTCCCATTGATGTAGAAGCTGACGGCCGGGCCGTTTCTAACGACTGTGATGTACGTCCATGTGCTTAAAGGAACTTGGCTGTTTCCCGTAACGATATAGTAGGACGGCTGGCCCCATGTGTTCCCGCCCGTGGTCTGCCAAGAGAAGTTGAGGCGATTGCTTGAATCCAGCCCGAATAAATACTCATCATCGATGGTCTGGCTCCACTTGTTGATGACCGAGGAGATGTCGGCATTGGCAGCGAGCATATACACCCAGGCCGAGAAGGTTGCCGCCGTTCCAGGATTCAAAGAGTTGGAATTGGCTGCCTCGACGTAGGCATTGGTTCCATTGAATGATAGGGCGTTTGCGTAGTGTCCCGCTGTCGTCCAGGAGGGGCCGGACAAGGTCCCCGAGTTTCCGTTGCCAGAGGCATCGAGGGTGGTGTTTCCGCTGCCCTCATTGAAGGCATACGCTGCGGTCGGCAACAAAGGATTAACGCTTAGCGATGCAGCGGAACTAATCACGGTACCGACACCGTTGCTGATGGCGACAGTGAACTGTGTGCCGCTGTCCGAAGTCGTTGTGGCTGGGGTTGTGTAGCTTGCCGAACTCGCACCGCTGATGGCTACCCCGTTCTTCTGCCACTGGTAAGTAAGCGGGGCGGTGCCCGTCGCGGTAACCGAGAACGTTGCCGTCTGTCCGGCCGTGACCGTCTGGCTGACCGGCTGAGTGGTGATCGCCGGCGCTACCGGTGCCGGATTCACCGTCAGCGTCGCTGCGCTGCTCGTTGCTGTACCGGCGGTGTTCGTTACCATGACTCGGAATGTGGACCCGCTATCTGCGGTTGTCGTCGCGGGTGTCGTGTAGCTTGCTGACGTCGCCCCCGCGAGGTTCGCTCCGTTCTTCTGCCACTGGTAACCGAGCGGCGCGGTGCCTGTCGCCACCACCGTGAACGTCGCCGTCTGCCCCGCCGTCACCGTCTGGTTCGCCGACTGCGTGGTGATCGTTGGCGCTACCGGTGCCGGATTCACCGTCAGCGTCGCTGCGCTGCTCGTTGCTGTACCCGCACTGTTGCTCACCACCACCGCAAACGTCGACCCGCTATCCGCCGTCGTTGTCGCTGGTGTTGTGTAGCTACTTGACGTCGCTCCCGCGATGTTCCCGCTGTTCTTCTGCCACTGGTAACTGAGCGGCGCGGTCCCCGTCGCCACCACCGTAAACGTCGCCGTCTGCCCGGCCGTCACCGTCTGGCTTGCGGGCTGTGTTGTGATCGAAGGCGCAAGGGGAGCCGCATTGACGGTGAGCGTGGCGGCGCTGCTGGTTACACTTCCGGCCGTGTTGCTGACAACCACGGTGAACTGCGCCCCGTTGTCAGAACTGCTTGTGGCTGGGGTGGTGTAACTGAGCGAAGTCGCCCCCAAGACAGCCGTACCGTTCTTGTTCCACTGATAACTGAGCGGGGCAGTCCCTGTGGCGGCCACATTGAAGGAGGCTGTCTGCCCTGCCGTCACCGTCTGGCTGGCAGGCTGCGCCGTAATCGAAGGTGCGACCGGGGCGGCACTAACAGTGAGAGCAGCCGCGTTACTGGTCACGCTCCCAGCGGTATTGCTGACTACCACGGTGAACTGCGCCCCGTTGTCAGAACTGCTAGTGGCTGGGGTGGTGTAGCTGGACGAAGTCGCCCCCGAGACAGCCGTACCGTTCTTGTTCCACTGATAGCCGAGCGGGGCAGTCCCTGTGGCGGCCACATTGAAGGAGGCTATCTGCCCTGCCGTCACCGTCTGATTCACCGGCTGCGTGGTGATCGTCGGCGCTAGCGCCGTCCCAGTCGCAGAGAAATTCACCCCTGTCATGTTCAACGTGGTCAAAGTTACATTTTGGTTCGTCGGCGTGTAGGAATAGCCCGCATTGCTCGGCGTTACTCCGTAAGACCCGCTCGCTAATCCCGTGAACGTATACGCTCCTGAGCCGTTTGCTGTTGTGGTAGCACTCGAGGTCCCGCTTAGCGTCACTGTCGCCCCGCTCCCACCCTTGGTGGGAGTAATCGTGCCGGAAATGCTGACGCCGGCCGTTGCAAATCTGTGGCCACCACTCTTCCCGTTATTATTCTTAGAATCCGTTGATTGGACTTGATAATAGTAGGTCGTACCGGCCGCCAAACCGGAGACCGTTACCTGGTGGCTCGTGACCATTGTGAGGTCAAGGGGCGTGCTGAACCCGTACGAAGTTGTGGTGCCATAATCCACGATGGAATTGGCAGCGACGTTCGTTGTCCAAGCGATCTGAGTGGTGTACGTCGTAGTGGATGTGGCTTGTACGTTCGTAATGCTGAGGGTAGAGGGCGGCGGATTGGTGCTGCTGCCACTAACCAAGCCTGAGCAACCAGTAATCGCTCCCAGTGGCGCAAGCGAAGCCAACAACAGGAACACCTCGCCCAAAAAGGAAGAACAAGAACACACAGGTTTGGAGAGATGCCTTCCCCGCCGGTTCAACGATCTTGAGGACGCAATCGCCATTTTCCCCGCCCTAGCTTTCCTGCTCCGGCGGCTGGTTCATTTTGAAGAGGGAGATGAGCTCAACCGAGAGCAACAACTACGCCTAAAGGTACTAGTACTAATAAGCTCTGGTCAGAGTCTGGGCTAGTGATTGCGGGGATACAACTGGTCAGAGGGTCAAAAATTGGACATGGCCTGGTTGCCTACGGGCCAAAAATGAGGGGTGGCTTGGTTACCGAGGGGACGGGAATTGGGCATTGGTCGGACTGCCCCAATGGGCGGCAGTCAGTCTTAATTCCCTGAGGGTGTGAAACCAGAGAGAAATACCGACACAAGGTCTATGCTAGATATTGCTTCGGATTTATTGCGTTGGATGATGGACGGACATTGCCCATCCTGCAGCAGCATTGAAGTCCGCCGATCGCAAAGAAGGAATCTCATGGAGGTCGTTCTGTTGCCCCTCTTACTTGCTCGGCCCTTCCGATGCGAAAGCTGCGGTAATCGCTTTTACGGCCTTGCGCTCCCAAAAAGGGTTTCGGTCCTGCGCGATGCGAAGGCGATCCCAGACCTGGTACAGGATTTGCCGGTTCTGGTTTATGGTCGCGGTGATGACGAAGAGGCTTTTCAGGAGGAAACGAACGTCCGTCGGTTGAACGTCCGCGGCGGACTCATCACGCTTGCGACAAAAGTGGCGCCTGGCCAAGAACTCATTCTGATAAATCCGGCCACTGAGGAAGATCAGCTGTGCCGCGTAGCGTTCGTAGGCGAGGAACATTTCGGTCGAAGCATGATTGGGATTCAATTTACCCGTCTACTTTGAATTTCTGACGCGTTGGCACGCTACCCACCGGTTCGTAGAGCGTTCTCTTGGTGGCGGATCTACAAGGAGCACGTACAGCCAAGGAAAATCAACAGGGCAGTCTTTCTGGATTTATCTTCTCAGTAAGAACTCTGGTTCGCGAGTCCGGGACCAGATTTATTCCCATTGGTCCGGTCGGCATCTAACCACGTCTTAGGCCATTTCCCTATCCCGGTTCCCGGGATCCACCCGATTGCCTTCCGGTCGCTATTGAAGCATAGGTACAAGGGATGCGAGCTATCTCGAAGATGGTCAAGAGGAGGAAAGACAGAGCGTCCTCGCCCGATGCTAAGCATTGCTAGCTTAAGCCGCGAATGCTCGCTAAGGAGAGCGGTCATGATCGCTGGTTCGCAGCCAAATCAGTTCCACCTCACCGCCAGGCCAACAAGGAGAGGAAAGATGAGTAAGCTAAACGTTCTGCTGGTCACGTGCTTTGCGTTGGTTCTTGCTTCGGCGACCCGGGCCCAGAGCAATCCCGGAGTGAACGACGCGGAGCTGAAGGGCGACTATGCCTTCACATTCAACGGGATGACCACCGGTGGCGGTGGCGCCTCGACTGTTTTCGCCGCGGTGGGAAGATTCACGGCCGATGGGGCCGGGAATCTAACGAACGGCGAGCTGGACACCAATAGCGCACAACCCCAGCAGAGAGCAACCGCTCTAACGTTCACCGGGACTTATGCAATCGGTGCGGACCACAGGGGTGTGATGAACCTAAATATTCCTGGCGGCGGTACACTCGCGTTTGCCATGATGGCCAACGGGAACGCTCAGTTCATCGAGATTGACGCTACAGGAGGAATCGGAGAGGTCGGCTCGGGGACCATGGAAAAGGCGGACACCACTGCATACAACACGGCCGCAATAGCGGGTGACTATGCCTTTGGTTTCACCGGCTTGGACGGCTTTAACGATCGGACGATGCTTGCGGGTCGTTTCACTGCGAACGGACTGGGCGCTATCACCGACGGAACCGCCGACAGCAGCCGGTCAGGTATTTTTGCTGGGGCGCAGTTTGCCGCCGGGACTTACGCCGTAGCCGACAGCACAACTGGCCGGGGCATGATGAGCTTGCCCCCCTTAGTCGCCGGGCTGGCACAGAATCTCAATTTCATCTTTTACGTTGTTAACGCCGGAAAGCTGTTCGCGATGGAAATTGACGCGGTCACCAGCGTCACGCCATTGCTAAACGGCTCTGTAATGCACCAGAAAATGCCGCTAGGAGGCTTCTCCAACGCCTCACTGAACGGCGGTATGGTGCTTTCCCTTACAGGCCAACGCGTGTGTTCTAGCGGAGGCAGCGTCGCGCCGAACGTGCTCGTAGGCTTGCTTACTGGCAACGGCAATGGCGCTCTTTCTCTAGACTACGACGAAAACTGCGGCGGGCTGGATACAACCCTCACCGGCCTGTCCGGAACGTACATCGTGAATGGCAATGGACGGGTAACCATAGGCGTCGGGGCGAGTGCCGCGAATGCTTACTTGGTCAGCTCCAACCAAGCCTTTTGGGTCAGTTCCGCTTTCTTCGGGTTCGCCGACCCCCAGGCAGCGGGGACGTTCACCAATGCCTCGGTGATGGGCAGGTATGCCGGTTATACTAGCTACGCCGCCTCGCTTGGGACAGTCATCTTCTCGGGCGAGTTCACGGCGGACGGTGTCATCCCGACCGGCACCATCATCGGCACCAAGGATATCGGCGCCCCAAGCGGACCCAGTTTGGGCGTTCCGGTCAGCGTCCCATATTACGTGTCCTCAACGCCTACAAATGGAAGAGGCATCATTCAAGGCGGGAGCTATATCATGTACATCGTGTCCCCATCGAAATTTGTAGTGATTACAATGAACGATGCGAATCCCGCAGTGTTGGTGTTTGAGCAGTAACTCTCACACTCTTCAATTATCGCTGGAGATCTCCAACGCCACAACGAGGAGGGCACAGATCCCGACCTGGGTTTTGTGAGAGATTGCAGGTTCAGAACTGGAAATAAACAAACGCATTGAGATTGCTCCCGGAAAAAAGCGCCAGTACAACAAGTGCGGCAGCCGCGAGGCCGGTCCGAACCGCGTAAGGTCTGCCGAAGGGCAATTGAAGCAGGCAGCAGCGACATGCGGAGAACAGACCTGACCGCGTTACGGGAGCCACTCCGCACCGTGGGAATTGCCTGCTGCAACATTTAAGGTTTAGACCGGATGGTGGAGGATCTCTGTCTTCGTTACGGTTCTGCAAGGCCCGGATTTAGCCTCGCCTGAAAGGTGGTCTGAGTCCGAGCGTGAGGGTAACCCAGGCGCCCTGTGAGGGTACCAGGAATAGTTGGATTTCTCCTGGCACCAACTTCACAAGCGGAGTCACAATGAGCATTCGCAGTCAACAATGGCCGTGGTTTGCAATCCTCGTCAAAACGGGTACAGAGAAAACTGCCACCTTGTTCCTCGAAAACGCCGGTTATAAGTGTTTCTTACCTGTTGCTAGATTTATAAGTCTTGGGTCCGACCCCACCAAGGAATGCGGGGTGCCGCTATTTCCAGGATATCTATTTTGCCGAATGGACCCACACCATCGTTTGCCTGTTCTCATGACGCCGGGTGTAGTCCAGATCGTGGGAGCCGGCGAAACCCCGATTCCCGTGAAGGAGCAAGAAGTTGCCGCTCTTCAGCGTGTCGGGAAGAGCGGCATTCCAATAATGCCGTGGCCGTACCTACAAGTAGGGCACGTGGCACGGCTTGACGATGGACCTCTGCGCGGTCTTACCGGAATGCTGATCAAAATTAAGTCGGGGCTGAAACTTGTGCTACCCGTAAGCCTACTGCAGCGCTCTGTAGCAGTCGAAGTTGAGCGCAGCTGGTTAAGTGGCGCACATTCGGCACGGCATGCTGCGTTCGACGCGCGCTCTGACCGAGCCACTCCAGTTCCTTCTTTATTGACGCAATCGATCCGGATGCAGCGCTAGCCCACTCGGACAAGTTAGTTGGAGGGAGTTGGTCGGAATCGCGAGAACGGCGTGCGCCATGAAGGATCCAGCACCTCTCCAGGGGGCCACCACTCAATTTGCGTCGGCCAAGGCGTCTTTGGCCAATTGGCGACCTCTCGCTGGCACTGCAGTCCAAGGCCAAAACGTCCATCGGAGAGCCGCTGACAATAAACAACCCGTGCGAGCGTTCGCAGCTCCCTATCCAGTGACCGGATCAGCAGTCGTTCATTCAGCTCCTTAGGCCTTTGTGTCAAGATTCGTAATCCTGAAGAACATACGTTTTCGGTGGCCGTTCGCTCTGTGACGGTGGCGTCCTGGAGACTGGAAATCTGCACGGGGACAGTCAGCCGAGTCCGTTTCTCAAGTCGTCCAGACCTCAAAGGCATATCTGAAATGGCCTTTCCAGTTGGCCTCAGTCAGATCGCACCGGACTGAACAGTGCAGAAAGACTGTGGGAATCCTCACGAACAGCAGCGCCGATAATTCCATAAGATCTACACAGATTGATCATTCATCATCGAAGCGAGACTGAGGGTCGACCGGTGCCGCCGTTGTTCGTACATCGCCCGGTCAGCGTCGGCCATCAATTCTCCAATCGATGTACTGCTGCGCCTATTGAAACGTGCAACGCCTAAGCTCAATGAAATTGTGTACCGGGACCGTTCAGTCCCGCTCGATTTCAGATGCTCACAGAGGCGGGTCCTGATTGTGGCTTCGCTCTGGTTCGAGGCCTCAATTGCAAGAACAGCGAACTCATCGCCTCCCAGTCGTGCAATAATATCGGAATCTCGAAATGTCATTTCCAGGGCTTGGGCAGTACGCTTTAACGCACAGTCACCTTCGGCATGGCCGAACGAATCGTTAATCTGTTTCAGGCCGTCCACGTCAACGAAAAAGAGCAGCATACTCCGCCCGGACCGGCGAGCCACTTTCAATTGGCGCTCGGCAATGGCCATAAAGCCGCGACGGTTATACAAGCCCGTCAGTTCGTCGGTGAGTGCAAGGTTGCCCAGTTCGGCCTGAAGCATGTACTGCTTCGTGGCACACCGAACTGCGCGCATGAGGAGCTCATTGAACCGCCGGCTCTGAGTGCCGCGAAGGGGCGTGTCGTCTGGCACCGCGCTCACTTCTTGCAACAAACTCGCGAGCTCTCGATTTGCCTCCGCAAGGAGAGCTTGGAAAACTTTATCAAAAACTAGCGCGTCCCTGCGTGGTAACAAGCGTGGAGCACTACGGCGAAACAATGATCGGGAATCAACCGCGATGTTCAGCATCGCCACATTAGAGGGATCGTTTTCAGATTTGAAGCTGGTCCCCCGCTTCCGCCGCCAGCTGCTGAACCTGTACTTATTTGATCGCATTAGCATTTGCATGCATCTCCGCTTTACCAGCGTTCAGGAGACATCATTCGTCTTCCGTGCCCGATACACCAAAATGCCACGAACAGTGATTTAGTGGACGCCCTGCACCTGGTGCCCCGCGAGCATGCATATCCGCTGCAATTCCTCGTAGGTGAAGTACGTCACTTCCTCGTTGCCTGCGCGTTCGATGTGGCCCAATCCCGATTCCTTCGAGATACGGCCGAGCTCAGCTTGTGGTATGCCGAGCAGGAAGGAAGCTCTTGCCTGCGTGACATATTTTGGGACTTGAATGTTCATAACCTCTCCCTATGCCGCCATGATGGTCATGGTGTCTTCTTCGACAGACAGGATCACCGCCTTGTAAAGAACAATGTTTGAAACCCTGTCCATTTGCATGAACCTCCGCTGCTACGAGTCTGGGCCCCTCCGTGTCAGAGCAAATAGAATTTGGGGAGACCGAGGTGCGGGCTCGGAGGCGCCCCGTTCCTCCTGCCTAGACCATAGCCTGTTGGCGAGTAATATCAATCCGGTAAATCACCCAATTTACTTAAGTGAAATGACCGAGAGGGGTCTGCCGGTCTACCCTCGGGGGCGCGGTTACGCCTCGATCAAACCGCGCCGAATGGCGTAGCGAACCAGGCTTGCAGTTTCATGGATATCGAGCTTCTTCATGAGCCTGGTTCTGTGGGATTCCGCAGTCTTCACGCTGATCCCCAGTTGGCTGGCGATGTCCTTGGTGGAGTTTCCTTCACCGACCAGTTGCAGAACCTGGCGCTCCCTTCCTGACAGGGGGTCGGCCGAGGCATACCTCTTGGAAAGATATGCCTCGACAGCCGTTCGTGGAATGCATGGACTTACATAAACTGACCCGCGGCAAACCTCTCGTATGGCATGGACAAGGTCGTCGGCTGCCTGGCTTTTCAACACGAATCCTTTCGCGCCGGCACGGAGAGCTTCCGTGACATACTGATCTTCCTCATGTTGCGTGAGGATTATGGTCCTAATGTTCGGCGCTGACTTCTTCAATTCGCGAGCGGCATCCAGGCCGTTCATGAACGGCATGCTGATATCTACGATCGCGACATCAGGTTGGATCCGTTCCGCCGACCGCAGCGTTTCTTGTCCGTCCGATGCCTCTCCGACCACTTGAAATCCTTGTCTTTCCAGCAATGTCTTCAGCCCCTGGCGGATCAGGGCATGATCGTCGGCGAGGAAAACTCGTATGGGCATCGTTCAGGATAGGTTAGAAATTCCTCTCAATCCGGGCAATCGGGTATTTTCCTCTAATCCTCTGTGGTAAAGACCTGATCAGTTAGGAATATTGTGTGGATGATGGTCCGGCTGTTGATCTTTAACACGCAGCAACGGTTCCATTTGTAGTGAAGCAATAGGAAGAGCGCCCGCACTTGGCACTTCCACCGCTCAAGGCTGCACCAACCCGCGGCGGACGGCGTAGCGCACTAGGCTTGCTGTTTCATGAATATCCAGCTTCTGCATGAGTCTCATGCGGTGAGATTCGGCCGTTTTCACGCTGATGCCAAGGAGCGAAGCAGCATCCCTCGTGGACTTTCCTTCAGCAATCAACTGCAACACTTGGCGCTCGCGCGCGGTCAAGGGATCGGCAGGGCTATCTGACTTGGTGCGGTACGCCTCCATTACTGCTCGAGAAACCCCCGGACTCAAATAGAATTGGCCCCGTGAAACCTGCTGGATGGCATGCACGAGGTCGCTGGCCACCTGGTTCTTCAGGACGTATCCTTTCACTCCAGCCTCCAACGCCTCGCGGATGTATTGATCCTCTTCATGCTGTGTCAGCAGTATCGTCTTCGTTTTTGGGCACGAACGGCCCAGTTCACGAGCTGCATCAATGCCGTTTAGTATCGGCATGCTGATGTCGATGACGGCGATATCCGGATGGTGCGCTTCGGCCAGCGCGACTACTTCTTGCCCATCGGATGCTTCCGCAATAACTTGGAGCTTCTCCCGCTCGAGCAATGACTTCAGGGCCTGGCGCACCAGGATATGGTCATCCGCGAGCAAGACGCGAATTGGCATTTTCGTCCTCCAATGGAAGTCGAATAGAAATTTCAGTTCCTCGTCCGGGGCAGGATTCGATTTGTAGTGTTCCACCGATTGCGCTAACTCTCTCCTGCATAGCAATTAAGCCTAGCCCCTTCCGGCCTGACGGGATTCGGAGAAGTCGAGAGTCGAAACCGGCGCCGTCGTCCCGGATGGAACAACACAAAGCGAAATTTTCTTTCCACGCCCGGACCCAGATATTGCTGGGCTTCGCATGCTTAACGGCATTCGTCAGCGCCTCTTGGACGATTCGATAGAGCGTCGTCTCGTTAGTACCCGGCAACCGCTCAGAGAAGGTTGCCTCGATGTGGATTGGCAGATCCGCCCGTTTCGAAACGCCCTCCGCTAGAAAACGGATCGCTGGAAGCCAGCCGAGATCATCCAGGATTGTCGGTCGAAGTTCGTGGGAATACCTTCGCAAATGCTTCTCAACTTGGTTTAGCAACCCTTCGATCTGTCCGACCTGATCTTTCTGAGGCTTGGGCAATTCCCGTGCGACTTCGGCTAGCGCAAGGTGCACGGCGACTAAGAGTTGCCCGGCCTCGTCGTGCACGGCGTACGCAATGCGCTTGATCTCCTCCTCAAGGGTTTCGTTGAGTTGCCGCAGGGCCTTCACCGCATCCTGGAATCCCCGCTGGGCCATTTCGTAGGGAGATAAGCATTCTGCAAGAAAATCGCTGCTCGCCTGGAGCAACTCTTCTCGGCGTTTATCATCCTGCTGCCCCTGTATCAATCCTTGCAGAGCCTCATGATGAAAGGAGGCGATCTCCATCAGGCTCTTGCCCTCAGTGAGAGCTCGACGCCCCAACTCATATGCTTTGCCCAGCGCGGCTTCGCCACTGCCTGCCGCGTATTCGCGCAACTGACAGGCGTACTCGTCTTCAAACCTCGGTTCTGCTTTCGTTTTGCGTTCGGTGGCCATTTTCATCGATTAATTCCCGCTAGCCTCACCACCAAAACCAGTGCGTCGTCCGCTCCGCTCTGATACTGCTCGAGAATTCTGTCGGCGGCTCTTTGCGGGTTCTCCAGTGCGGACAGGCTCAAGGCAAATTCGTTTCGCACCCCATCCGTAACAAAATACAGCGTGTCTCCCCGTGCGATCGGAAGCACAGCCGCCTGGAGTGGTGGCAGCTGGGAGCCCACGACACCGGCACGAAGCAGTAGCGTATCCTGCACGCTTCCTTTCCTAGCGCCATTGCGCATCAACGCCCCTTGTACATTCCCTATACCCAGCCAAGTCATCATCCCGTGCATTGGGTCAATGGAGGCAAGGCTCATGACAACACCCCGGGTCGGGCGAAGTTTCTCGTGGCACTGCTCCATCAGAGAAATGACCGGTTGATCCACCCCGCTCTTAAGAATCGAAGTTGCTGCCTTCGCGGCGTTGGCCGCTTCTGCTCCGTGACCAATCCCATCAACCGCGGCGATCAGAATCGCGTTCTGGTTGCAGCAAACCAGATGCTGATCGCCAGACTCGTCCTGGCCAGGAAGGGAGAATTTGGCAACACCGTATTCGACGAGCGGCACTTTTATTGCTTCCATTTCTTCACCACCACGGTCGTCCCCCGGCCGGGTTGGGACTTGATTTCAAATTCGTCCATCAGGCGTCGGACTCCAGGCAACCCCATTCCGAGACTTCCCGAAGTGGAGAAGCCGTCTCGCATAGCTTGTCGAATGTCTGTTATTCCGGGACCCTGATCGGAGGCAATAACCGAAAGGCCTTCGCGGTTCAATCCATCGATTTTTTGCAGTGTGATGTGCCCCTTACGCGCATACGACACGATGTTGCGCGCTAATTCTGAGATGGCTGTGGCGATCAAGGTGGCATCCCCAGGAGGAAACCCCAGCTCTGTCGCTAGAGCCCGCCCTTTTTGGCGGGCAACGACGATGTCTTGGTCCGAGTTTATGGGCACCCGTGTTTCTCCATCCGGCACTGTCGCTCTCTTTCAGTTGGTTTTCTTGAACTTCTGGTTCAAGTAGGCCAGGCCTTCTTCCAGGTCTAACGCCGTGGCAACACCTTCCAGCGTCAATCCAAGCTGCACCATCGCGAATGCCACTTCTGGCTGAATTCCTACGATCACGGTTTCTGCACCTCGTAACCGGATCATGTGGGTGATCTCTCTGAGCGTCCGTGATGCAAACGAGTCCAACACGTCCATCGCTGTAACGTCCACGATAACGCCGCGCGAGCGAAACCTGACGACCTGCTGCACCAAGCCGCTACGCAGTTGGTTCAGGTCTGCGTCCGAAAGGGCCGCCTGAAACGTCGCGATCAGAACCTCTCCCTGTTTGAGAATGGGAACTTCCACGTTACCCGTCCTCCGTGTTGTTTAGCTAGGCTCCGCGAGGGCCACCACTTTGTACCCCAACAGTCGTTCCGCCTGCTCGATGCCCCCTTGCAGGTCGCCCACGGTGTTCATTTTGCCCAGGTCGATGCCGATAGTGACCAGTGTTTGCGCAATCTCCGGTGAAAGGCCGGTAACGATTACATTTGCGCCGAGCAGCCGGGATGCTTCGACCGTTTGCACTAAGTGGTTTGCGACCGTCGCGTCCATTGCCGCGACACCCGTGATATCGATCACCACGACTTTCGCGCGGTTGGTACGGATGCCGCGGAGGAGCTGTTCGGTCAACTGCCGGGAGCGCTGCGGATCGATTACGCCAATGATCGGCAGAATGAGCAACCGTTCGCGGACCTGCAGGACCGGAGTCGATAGTTCGCGAATCGCTTCCTGCTGCTGGCGAATGACGCGCTCACGTTCTTGCACGAAACCGACAGCCACCGTGCTTTGGATACGGTTTGCAGCTGGCTCATAGGCATCCAGGATGCGGTTCAATTTCTTGAAGTCGGTCTGGTACTTTGCGAAGAGAGAACGTGCCAGGACGTCGCGCAGCAGTAGAACGATGCCGAGGACTTCATGAGTCTCGACACCCCGCGGGATAATGCGTTCCGAAAGGTTTCGCGCGTAGGCCTGTAGTGCTTCAAACGTCTCAGTTTCTAGGGCTTCCACGTAGCTGTCGTATACCGAGGTTGCTTCTGCGAAGATCTCTTCTTTGGTCATCGCGGTGAGCAGGCGCGCCTCAGAGATTCGCGCCACCCATTCCTCGCGCAGCTGGGTACGATTCTGCCGGAGGTGCGCAACAAGTTCTCGAAGAAGCTCCGAGGGAGCTTCATCTCGAGCTAGTTCCCCGGCCCGATTGTTGAGTGTCACCGTTTCTTGAGACATCCCATTTCGCTTCGCCATGAAGGTATCCTCCTCGCCGTGAAGGGGCCGGACCGTTCCCCCGCTTGGCCCACACTACAGGGCTGATAGCCCAATACCATCGGAAACCCGCCTGCTCAAGTAAGTAAACCCCCTTAATGAGCCTCAGGTAAAGACCTTAGTTATGGTCATTCGGCTCCCCCGAACCTCAAAAGGCTCTCTCCGTTCGGGTTCTCAAGAATGCTGCGCCGGGCGGAAACGGCAGGAATCAAAAAACCGCGGCGTTGTGAGGTAATGATGCTCTAGGAAAGCCCAGCATGGGGCTCTCACGGTTCGGCTTCCCTATTCCCAAAATCCAGGTATAATTCGTCTCATGACTCCCCAACCGGAAGTCAAAGCTCCGGGCATGGTTCCCGACGAGCTGAAGCACGAGCCACGCTCCAAGGGCATCGCTACCGCCCGCAAAAAGAAACCTAAAGAA
>Ga0209802_1000133_pt1 | contig 54754 bp, 51 predicted proteins | sample GraSoiAngelo_129_FD_185886 | JGI IMG/M metagenome (GOLD analysis project Ga0209802, IMG submission 185886) | Grasslands soil microbial communities from the Angelo Coastal Reserve, California, USA - 14_0927_12_40cm (SPAdes) (version 2) | ecosystem: Environmental > Terrestrial > Soil > Grasslands ...
ATCCTTAGACGTGCGCGCCATTGATTGCGATTTCTACGTCTTCTCCGGCCACAAGGTGTATGCGCCTACGGGCATCGGCATTTTGTATGGCAAGGAGGAGCTGCTGGAGGCCATGCCGCCTTATCAGGGCGGCGGCGACATGATCAGCTCCGTCACGTTCGAGAAGACTCTCTACAATCGCCTGCCCTACAAATTCGAAGCGGGTACGCCACACATCTCTGGGGCCATCGGACTGGGCGCCGCAATCGAATACCTGAACTCCATCGGCATCGAGCGCATTGCCAGGCACGAGAAGCAAGTTCTTGCCTACGGGACCAAACGTTTGCTGGAGATTCCCGGGCTGCGCCTGATCGGAACAGCCAGGGAGAAGGAAGGCATCCTTTCCTTCGTGCTCGAGGGCATTCATCCCCACGACGTCGGCACGGTTCTGGATCAGGGAGGCATCGCCATTCGCACCGGGCATCACTGCGCGCAGCCGCTGATGGAGCGCTTCGGCGTACCGGCCACGGCCCGCGCTTCTCTGGCGCTTTACAACACCATGGAGGAGATGGACGCGCTGGCCAGCGGGCTGCAGAAGGTCAGGGAGGTTTTCGCCTGATGCCGGACCTGCGCGATTTATATCAGGACGTCATCCTGGAACACAGCAAGCGTCCCCGGAACTATCGCACGCTGGAAGCCGCTAATTGCACGGCTGAGGGGTTTAATCCGCTGTGCGGCGATCATTTTACGATCTATGTGCAGGTCGGAGACGGCCAGATCCGCGATATCTCCTTCCAAGGTTCCGGTTGCGCCATCTCCAAGGCTTCCGCCTCGATGATGACGCAAGCAGTCAAAGGCAAGCGCACCGAGGAGGCCGAGGAGCTGTTCCAAAAATTCCACCACGTTGTTACTGGGAAAAACGGGGTGGAGTCGAATGAACTTGGCAAACTGGCGGCGTTCGCGGGAGTTTCGGAATATCCCGTTCGCGTGAAGTGCGCGACCCTAGCATGGCACGCCTTGCGCGCAGCCCTGCAGGGAGAGCAGCACGCCGTCTCCACGGAGTAAGAGGGCGCCATGCAGAGCAATGTGATTGTTTTGAGCCGCGACTGTGAAGCCACCGAGGTGCCCTACGGCGGCGTGCAGGTATTGCCGGCGGGAACGCGGGTGAGAATCATGCAGTCGCTCGGCGGCACGTACACGGTCGCCATTGAACAGGGCTCGATGATGCGCATCGAGGCCAAGAATGCCGACGCACTGGGAGTCGCTGCGGAGCCAAAAGAGGCGCAGGCCGCACCCGGCCAATTCAGCGAAAAGCTCGTCTGGGACCAGTTGAAGACGGTCTACGATCCCGAAATCCCCGTCAACGTCGTTGATCTTGGCCTCATCTACTCCTGCCAGATCACGCCCGCCGAGGGCAGCGGCCAGAAAATCGAAATCAAAATGACCATGACTGCGCCCGGGTGTGGCATGGGAGACGTGCTACGGGCCGATATCGAACGCAAGCTCGCGCAGTTGCCCGAGGTTAGAGAAGTGCACGCCGAGATCGTCTTCGATCCGCCGTGGAATCCCGGCCGAATGTCCGATGCCGCAAAGCTGCAACTGGGATTGGATCTCGACTCCGGCTCGCAGCTTCCGATGTACCGCTCCTGAGGCTCGCGGGCGAACGGCGCGAGCTCTTACAGAGTTTCTTCCGCCATGGACCGCATAGAATTATCCGCAGGCAAAAGAGTCAGCACCGCCTCTTGAAGGTCATGGGCGCTCGCGGCGTTCGCGGGCCAGTTCACGACACTAATCTTGTACGTAAATCGATTGGTGGCGCCGGCGGCGTCGGATAGGCCATCCGCCACGCGCTTTGCTATGCGCTCGGCGACGGGCCGGCTTACCGTGGGCAGGATTGTCCCAAAACAGTGCGGCCGGAGGACATAAAGGGAATCTTCCCCGCGCAGTTTGCGGGAAATTGCTTTGGCCGCATCGCTCAGCAGAGATATGGCAAAAGGCGTCGAAGAGACTTCTTCCGGCAACGTCACGGTAACCACCAGTACGGATAAAACCTGGCCGGCCGCCGCCGCCCGGCGATACTCCATGGCCAGACGATCTTTGAACGAATTCAGATTTGGTATGGCGTTCAAGAGTTCTGCACTCGCTTCTATTTTGGTTTCCGCGGCGCGCCTGCCGGCCTCCGCGATCTGGCGGCGCAGGTGCAGGATGGTGATTTGGCGGTCCACGAGGTACACCGCCAGCAGCGCCGAGAGCCCGCAAAAGCCGTAAAACGCATTCCGCAGTATCGAACTCGAATAAGAAAACACCACCGGATACATCAGCAGCGCCAGTCCGGCGCCTAAGACCAGAATCGTGCAGCAGGCCAGCAGGGTTAGCTGCAACTCGCGACGGTCCAAGTGATCTGGATGGATTTTGTCGAAAAGGCGCACTGGTCATCCTGCTTGGGCCGTTCCTTGCACCTCGAGTTTGCGTTGTTTGGCTTTAAGCACATGGCCTACCACCAGGCGCGCTTGTAGAGACGTGGAATGAGCCAGTTACAGCCCAGCGTGTGCCGCACAGAAGAGGACTCGTCTCAATCTAGGCCGGGGTGTTCCAAAACGGATAAAGGCATCGCGCGGCGATCTTTCGGTCTGCACAATAGCGGGGGCCGAATGACGTGGAGGACCGCGTTCGCGATCCATGGCAGCAAGCTGCTCGAGATCGCGACTTACTGGTGCGTTCCGCCCAATTCGCGGACGATATCTCCCACAAATGCTTTGGCATCCCCGAAAAGCATCAAAGTGCGATCGAGGTAGTAGAGCGGGTTATCGATGCCCGCAAAGCCGGGGCTCATGCTGCGCTTGATGACCATAACGGTGCGGGCCTTATCGACATCGAGTATCGGCATTCCGTAAATGGGACTGCCGGTTTCGTTGCGCGCCGCCGGATTGGTGACGTCGTTGGCGCCGATCACCAGCGCCACGTCGGTTTGCGGGAATTCGCCGTTCACGACATCCATATCCAGCAGCTTGTCATAGGGAATATCGGCTTCCGCCAGCAAAACGTTCATATGCCCTGGCATTCGTCCGGCAACCGGGTGGATCCCGAACTTGACGTCGATGCCGCGCTTCGTCAGGGCATCGTAAAGCTCGCGGACCTTGTGTTGTGCCTGCGCCACGGCCATTCCGTACCCGGGCACAATGACCACCTTGTTGGCGGCAGCGAGAATGGCGGCAGCCTCGTCGGCGGTCGCGCTGTGCACCGGCCGGGCCTCGACGTGGCCGGCGGCGGCGACCTGTTCCTGGCCGAAGGCGCCAAAGAGCACATTGGTGAACGAGCGGTTCATGGCTTTGCACATGATGACGGAAAGGATGAACCCCGACGAACCGTCGAGCGCGCCCGCCACCACCAGCACTTTGCTGTTGAGCACGAATCCCAGCAGCGCGGCGGAGAGTCCGGCGTAGGAGTTCAGCAGTGAAATCACCGTGGGCATATCCGCGCCGCCGATCGGCGTCACCAGCAGCACGCCGAAGAAAAGCGCAACGCCGACCATCGCCGGAAAGAGTTTCATGTACGCCGGATGAATCACGAGGATTAACGCGAGCACGACGGCCGTGCCCAGCACCGAAAGACTCACGATATTCTGCCCGCGGTAGGTGATCGGCCGCTGCGGCAGAATTTCCTGCAGCTTCCCGGCCGCGATCAGGCTGCCCGTAAACGTCAGCGAACCAATGATCACTTCGAGGCCAATCTCCACCATCCCGAACTTGGTCACCTGCGGCGCCCGCACGTAATATTCCGCGATTCCGATCATGGTTGCGGACAGCGCGCCAAACGCGTGGCTCAGCGCCGTCCGCTGCGGCACCGCCGTCATGTGAACCATGCCGAGCGGAACGCCAATGCCCGCGCCGATAATCAGCGCAATGACGATCCATCGGTATTGGACCAGTTCAGGATTGAAGAGCGTAGCGCCCACTGCGAGCGCAGCTCCAATCTCGCCGGCCAAGACGCCATGCCGCGCAGTGACGGGTGAGCTGAGCCATTTCAGCGAAAGGATGAACAGAACGGCCGCGACAATATAGGTGAGGTCGATGAGCTGCTGGGGAGAGAGTCCGGTCATGATTTTTTCGATTTGCCGGTCTTAAACATGCGCAGCATCCGGTCGGTGATCAGGAATCCGCCCACCATGTTGCTGAATGAAGCCCCCACCGCGATGATCCCCAGCACCGTGGAAAGCATTGTTTCGTGCCGCCCCGCGATGATGATGGCCGCCACCACCACAATCGCGTCCAGCGCGTTCGTCAGTGACATCAGCGGCGTGTGCAGCAGCGGCGAAACGCGCTTGATCACCTCAAATCCGACGAACCCCGCGAGAATGAACACAAAAAGATTGGAGATGAAATCCGAAGGCATTCTTTCCCCCTACGATTGCGCTGCCAGGGCCGGCAACGAGAAAAACTCCCGCACCCTTTTGTTCACCACTTCGCCGCTCTGAGTCAATAACGTTTCGCGGATGATTTCATCGTTGGTGTCCAGCCGAAGTTGGCCATCTTTCACCAGGTGCAGAAGGAAAACGGTGATATTGCGCGCGTACATCTGGCTTGCGTGATACGGCACCGAACTGGCGAGGTTGAACCAGCCGATAATGGTGACGCCGTGCTCCACCACTGCTTCGCCCGGCTGGGTGAGCTCGCAATTTCCGCCGCGTTCGGCTGCTAAATCGACGATTACCGAACCGGGCGCCATGCCCTTGACCATATCTGCAGTCACCAGCAGAGGCGATTTCTTCCCCGGAATGACGGCCGCGGTAATGACCACGTCATTTTCCGCCACCACTTTGCCCAGCAGCTCGCGTTGCCGCCTATAAAAATTTTCGTCCTGCGCTTTGGCATATCCATGGGCATCCTCGGCGTCCTTCGCTTCGATGGGCAGCTCGACGAAACGCCCTCCCAGGCTTTGCACTTGCTCCTTCGCCGCCGGGCGCAAGTCATATGCCGAAGTGACCGCTCCCAGACGTCGCGCCGTGGCGATGGCCTGCAGACCGGCAACGCCAGCACCGATTACCAAAACGCGTCCGGGAGTAATCGTGCCTGCCGCGGTCGTAAGCATGGGGAAGATCCGCGGCAGCGTGTCCGCGGCGATCAGCACGGCTTTGTATCCGCAAATTGTGCCCATGGAAGACAGCGCGTCCATGCTCTGCGCGCGCGTGCTGCGGGGCATCAATTCCACGGCCAAGGAGGTTACGCCCCTCGCCGCAATCTCCTGCAGTGGCCCCACCGCGCCGAGCGGCCGAAGGAATCCGATGAGTACCTGGCCGCTATGAAATAAAGGCAGGTCCGCTTGGCCGGTTCTATCGTTTGAGCCGTAACAGAGCACCTGAACCAAGATTTCAGCGGCAGTGAAGAGATCGCGGCGCTCCGGAATGATTTTTGCGCCTTTGGCAGCGTAGTCTGCATCGGGATATCCGGCCTGAGCGCCAGCGCCCGCTTCTACGAGGACTTCCAGCCCACCCTTTGCGAGCGCCGGAATCGAACTGGGCACCAGAGCCACGCGCCGTTCCCCGGGAAAAGTTTCCCGGGGGACTCCCACAATCATGAGGTCCCTCCGCTCTATGAAGTGAATTCCAGTGGTACAAGACAACTCTCGGCGGAGGATTTCATTCCCCGAGACTCTTTGAAGGTGCGACTTTTTTATGCGACAAAAGGGGCGTGATGACTTTGTTTCCCGCGAAAAGGGCATCCTGTAGGTAGCCTTTTCGCGGAGCCCTTTTGTCGCTCGATAACCCTTGTGGCCGCACTCCTTGGGTTTGCCGCGCCAGGCGATCCGCCTGCGAACTTGCAAGCATACACTCGTGGAGGCCATCTGGGAAAACCGGGGATTGTCCGGCGCTTTCTGGTTGAGACAGCGGCGTGTGGCCGCAAACCCAGGCCGGCCGGGTATACCGGTGCCTAAATCGAGGGTACTGCACCTTCGTACAGTAGGCAGAGGGTTCTCTGCGGGATAGGCTGGGTCCACGTTTTGGAGGGAGGGGAACCCATGTTCAACAAGAGACTGGCTGGTAGTTTGCTCCTGAGTGCATTGATCTACTCTGCGCCCGCTTTGGCGCAGTCGGCCCTTGCTCAACAAAGTGGGGCCCAGCGAAGCTCGAAGACGTCGGCGGCGAAATCGGCTACGGCGAAACCGGCCCCAGCGAAATCGGCCGCGGCGGCCAAGAAGAGCGCGACAAAGCCGCTCGTGTACGTAGAGGACAACCGTAAGACCGTCGATAGTTCAACGACAACGGCCGCCGGTACTTCAGCGAAAAAGCCGTCGAGTGCTTCGGCGAGCCAGAAGACGCTGAGCTCAGACATTACCAAAGCGTTTCAGCAGAACTGTCCGGACGTCTCGCTCACCGAAAGCAAGGCAAGAGCAGCATACGATGTAACGTTTGAGCGAGAGCCGGGCAACAAAGGCGTGAAGAGCGCTTTCGGGCTGACGAACGCGGTGCACAAGACGAGCAAGATCGAAGTCATGAACAAGAGTGGCAAAGAGCTCTTTTCTGAAACCGGACACTCCACGGGTCAACTGGTGAAGGATGCCTGCACGGCCATCGGAACGCCGGGCACGAAGATAGCCAAGAAGTAGCCAGCGGCTACTGGGTCAGGCGCCGAAAACTCGCCAAGGGCGCGAGCGCGCCCGCGCCCTCAGGCGGACCCTAATCGCACCCTGCTCGGCTTCTCTCAACGCGGAAACAGCTCCCGCTTGAGTCGCCCTTCGCTCGCACTTCAGCACACGCAAATGCGCCGAGAGCCTCGCTCGTCCGCCCCAAGGCGGATCGCTCGGGGATGACTTTGTTGACCGGCGAAAGCTCATCCTGTAGGTGACTTTCGCCGGGAGACCTGATCGGATAGTCATTTTGAATAGACGAGAAAATAGCGATCGGGAAACATTTTGACGTCTTCGGATGGCTTCAGGCCTGCGTTCTTCATCCAAGTGGCGAGTTGCTCCCGGCTGACTTCCAAGTCCGGATGACCTTTGTGTGGACCCATCCCGGGCTCGTAGTCGATGACGACCACCCGGCCCGAGGGCGTCAGATAACCAGAAACTGACTTCAGATATGCGGCGCGGTCTTCGATGTGGTGCAGGACGTCATGGAAAAAGACCAGGTCGATATTTTTCGCGGGCAGATTCGGATCGGTATACTTGCCCAGCACCGTCTGAACATTGGTGACATGCGCCTCGTCGGCTTTCCTTTTGATTTGCGGGAAAAACCCAGCATCGATATCCACGGCATACACTTTGCCGCTAGGCGAAACGGCTTTCGCCAACGGCACTTCGAATAGACCGGAGCCGGCGCCGATATCCGCAACACTGCCGCCGGGTTTGAGTCCAAGCTTCGCAACGATCTCGTCCATCTTGAGGTTTGCGACGCGATCGTGCGCTTCGAGCGTCTTGGACCATTCTTCCGCGGGGCGCGAGGCCAACTGGGCCGCGGCTCCTTGAGAGAGGCTAAGAGTGAACGCGAAGAGGCCGAGAAAGATCAACATGCGTCTATTTCGCACAAAAGGCTCCTGGCTCATTATTCTGCAGGCCGAAAGAACATGCAACGTTCTTATAGGCCGCGAGAGCAGGCGCTGGTATGCTGTCGCGTTCTGTACCCGGTTTAAGAGCTTCCCGTTGCCTTCCAGCCTAGATATGTCCGCGCATCCTGCCGGTACGAAATGACCGCGCCCCTTCGTCGCATCCTCTCAGGAACAAGCTGTGCCGCGCTGGTCATATCGAACATGATCGGCACGGGCATCTTCACCACCACCGGATTTCTGGCGGGAGATTTGGGTCGGCCGCTGTTGGTCCTTGGCATCTGGGTGGTGGGCGGAATCGTCGCGCTGGCCGGTTGCTTTGCGTACGCAGAGTTGGGCATGAACATCCCCCGGGCGGGCGGAGAATACGCGTACCTGAGAGAGGCGTGGGGTCCGGGCTGGGCCTTCCTGAGCGGCTGGATTTCGTTCTTTGCGGGATTTTCGGCTCCGATTGCGGCGACAGCTCTGGCGTTTTCGGAATATCTCAGGCACTACTTCCCGGCACTCGCTGCAAATTCCGAGAGAGAGCCGCATTTGCGCTGGCTGCACGCGGGGAATGCCGCGTGGGTGAGCATCGGCGTCATCTTCTTTTTTGCGGCGATCAATATCCTTGGATTGCCTTTGGCGTCGAGGCTGCAGAATTTTTTGACCGCCCTCAAACTTGGCGTGATCGCGGTGTTCCTGATATCGGCGTTTGCCTTAGGGCATGGGGAGTGGTCGCATTTCCAGATGGCCACGCAGCGCAGCTCGAGTCATGGCTTGGGCGCACAGTTCGCGGTTTCGCTGATTTTTGTGATGTTCGCGTACAGCGGCTGGAACGCGGCGAGCTACGTCGCGGAGGAAATTAGGGACCCGGAACGCACGCTGCCGCTGGCGCTGGGGCTGGGCACCGGGCTCGTCGCGCTGCTTTACGTGGCGCTGAATGTGGCTTTCGTGTACGCCTTGCCTCTCGAAGCGATGAAAGGGGTGGTCGCGGTGGGAGCGGCGTCATCGGACGCGCTTTTTGGCCGCCACATCGGAGATTTTTTCAGTGCCGCAATGGCCGGGGCGCTGCTCTCCTCGATCAGCGCGATGTCTCTGGTGGGGCCGCGCGTCTACTACGCGATGGGGCGAGACGGCTGTTTTCCCGCGGGCGCGGCCGAAGTGCATCCCCGTTGGGGAACGCCGGTGAAAGCAATCGTGTATCAGGCGATCACCTCGGCACTCATGGTCTTGACGGGTACCTTCGAAGCGCTCATTTACTATATAGGGTTCTCGCTGATCTTGTTTGCGGCGCTGGCGGTCGCCGGATTATTGCGGCTGCGAACGCGGCCGGGCTTCCGGCGCCTGCGGGTGGTTAGTTGGGGGTTACCGGCGATCCCACTGCTTTTTGTGGTAATCAGCTTGTGGATGCTGATTTGGACGTTCCTCCTCCGCCCGCGCGAAAGTTCTCTTGGTTTAGTTACGATTCTCTGCGGCGCGATTTTTTATCGCTGGCGGCTTCGCGGCTCGGTCGAACAGTTGGCTCGGGAAAAACAACAAGCCGCACCGTGAGGGGAAGCACAGACAGGAAAAGAGAAATTACGCTGGGGCCCGCAACGCTGAGAAACGCGTTGCGGTGCCCCCGGGCTACAAAGGCGTTCTAGGCCCGGGCCGCGGTTTTCTGCAGAACGCGGTCGGCGATGGCTTTGAACTCGTCCGCAGTGAGCAAGTCCTTCTTTTCAAAAGACTTGGCCTTGACGGCCTGCAGCAAGGCCATGCGCTCCTGCTCCGTGGCTTTGATGCCGAGCTTCTCGCACCATTCTTCGATCGACGGCGGCCCGCTATTTTTGCCCAGCACGATATGGACGGGCTTCTGCCCCACGAGGTCGGCGGAGAAGGGCACGTATTCGAGTGGATGCTGCTCGCGCGCCATGCGCACCCAGCCGGCGATGATGCCGGATTCGACTTCGTAAAGCTTGTCGCCCACGATGGGGCGATTCGGCGGCTGCGTGACCTTGGCCTTTTCCATGACGAAGTGCGAAACTTCGCAGAACTTTTGGGTGCGAATGCCGATGTCAATACCGTGCAGGCAGAGCAATGACAAGACCACGTCTTCCATGGGCACGTTGCCGGCGCGTTCGCCGAGGCCGGTGACGGTGGTCTGGGCGACGGAAGCTCCAGCCTGCAGCGCGGCCAGCGTATTGGCAACGCCAAGACCGAAGTCCTGATGGCAGTGAATCTCCACGGGCTTCTTCAGCCGCTTGATGGCTTTCTTAACTACATGGTAAATAGCATCCGGAGTGCAGCCGCCCATGGTGTCGGCGAGGGTGAAGGCGTCCATGTGACCATCGGTAGCGACTCTCTCGACGATATCGAGCAGGCGACCGACTTCCGTGCGGGTGGCGTCAATGGTGAAAAACACGGTGTACAAGCCCGCTTCTTTGGCGGCCCGCGTGGCGTCGATAGAGGACTTCATGGCGCGATCGAAGGTCCATCCGTAGGCGTTCTTGATCATGTGATCGCTGGCGGGAATCTCGATGACCACGCCCTTACAGCCGCAGGCCTTGACGACCTTGATCTCTTCCGGAATGCAGCGGGCAAAGGCGAAGACTTCCGACTTCAAACCCAGGGCGGCGATATCCTGAATGGCCGCTTTATCCTGGTCGGAAACAGCAGGCATGCCGGATTCAATGCGGTGAACCCCCAGGGCATCGAGTTGCTTGGCGATGGCCACTTTTTCTTCGCGGCGGAAGACAACGGCGGTCTGCTGCTCGCCATCGCGAAGGGTCACGTCATGAATTTTGATTTTGGGGGCGAAGCTGTATTTCTTGGTGATTTCAGGGAGATAAGGCCAGGGGCTGATAAACCATTTATCCGTCTTCCAAGGGGTCTTCATTTAGCCTCCGTAATTTCATCGCGCGCCAATCGCCGGCGCCGCCGACCGAGCGAACTCCAATGCGCTCACTGGTTTCGGTTGGATTGGGCATGATACACGAGCGACTTTGGAGGTTCAAGGAGGAGCGGCGATGGTATACAGCGTCGAGTTCGCATGCCCGCAAGGCTATTCGCCGCAGGGTAGGGCTCTGCGGCTGTTCGAGCAACTTATTTGCCAAGTTAACCAAAATGTGGTGCAGACCAAGAATCGCCACGTTACCGAAGTCTCCTTTTGGAATCGAACCCAAGGTAGATCCTGCAGAGCGTCGGATCGCTTCTGGGAGCTGGCTTATTCGGGCTAAGTGTGTTATTTTATAATAAGAAAGATGTGAATGCACCTAAATCCTACAAAAGTAGGAATAGTTCGTAAGAAGGAAATGTGCCCCAAGTCAAATTTACGCTGAACGGAGAACGGGTGTCCGTCCGCTACGAGCCCGGGATGCGTGTCCTGGAGCTCCTCCGGGAGGAGTGCGGCATCGTTTCCGCCAAGAACGGGTGCGCCCCCGAAGGCACCTGCGGCTGCTGCCTCGTGCTCATTGACGGCCGGCCGGTCCTTTCTTGCCTCCGAAAACCGGAACAGCTGCAAGGCCACGAGGTTACCACTCTAGAAGGTCTTCCCGAGGAGTTGCGGCGCGTTCTGGGCGAGGCTTTCGTGCTGGAAGGCGGGGTGCAGTGCGGTTTCTGCATTCCGGGAATCGTGGTGCGGGCCAGCTCATTGCTGCAGAACGGCCAGGCATCGAGCCGGGAGTCTATTGCCAAGGCCCTCGACGGCCATCTTTGCCGCTGCACCGGATACAAACGGATCGTCGATGCCATACAAACGGCGGGCGAAGCCTGGAACGATCACCACCAGATGCCCCGAACGGAACCACGCCATCACCTTTACTTCGGCGAGGAGTTTGGGTTGAAGCGCAATACGGCGACGATTCCTAAGGGGAACGGGAAGAACGGCATCGGCTCATCGGCTTCGCGTCTCGGCGGCGTGGAACAAGCTTTAGGCAGTAAGCCTTTCGTGGACGACATGCGCTTGCCGGGAATGCTGCACGGCGCGATGGTGCTCACGCCCCACCCGAGGGCCAAAGTGCTGGGGATTGATTCTTTCGCGGTGCTGGCCATGCCGGGAGTGGTGAGGGTGTTTACCGCGGCCGACGTGCCCAGCCAGCGCGGCACGGGAATGAATTACCCCGATCTGCCCATTTTTGTCGCCGTTGGCGAGACGACCTGCTGCGTGGGAGATTTTATCGCCATGGTCGTGGCGGACACGCAGTTTCACGCGCGCCAGGCGGCGGACAAAGTGAAGGTCGATTACGAAGTCCTGCCGCCGCTCACGAATGCCTTTGAAGCGCTCAAGCCGGGCGCGACACAGGTGCATCCGCCGGGGAATATGTATGTGCACGGAAACTTGATCGACACCACGGCCTTTTCACGAGGCGATGTGGAGTCGGCCTTCGCTAGCGCGGCCCACGTGATCGAAGCCAAATTCCAGACACAGCCGATCGAACCGGCATTTCTCGAACCGGAAGCGTGCCTGGCCTTATCTCAGGGCAAAGGCGTCAAAGTACATTCGCAGAGCCAAGGCTCGCCTTCCGACCAGCAACAGATTGCAAAACTTTTGAACCTGCCGCTGGAAGAGGTGGAGATCGCGCTGGCGGCGAGCGGCGGCGGATTTGGCGCGAAAGAAGAACTCTCGATTCAGGGCCAGACGGCCTTGGCGGCGTACCTGCTGCAGCGGCCGGTGAAAGCGGTTCTGACGCGCAAGCAATCCACGCAGCACCACGTCAAGCGCCACCCCATGACCCTGCAATACAAAGTGGCGGCCGATGCCGAAGGCCATCTGCTGGCGGTGAAGGCGCGAATCGTCGGGGATGCCGGAGGATATGCGGGCACGAGCGGCAAATGCCTGCTGCGCGCCGCATGCCATAGCTGCGGGCCTTATCGCGTGCCGAATGTGGACGTCGAGTCCAAAGCCGTCTATACCAACAACCCGACTAGCGGCGCCATGCGGGGATTCGGGACGAACCAGGCGCACTTCGCCATGGAAGGAATCATGGACATCCTGGCGGAGCGCATCGGCGTGGACGGTTATGACATTCGCGAGCGAAACATTTTGAATCCCGGCGACGCCTTAGCGACCGGGCAAATCATGAGGCCGAGCGTGCGCGGCTTGCGGGAAACGCTGCACGCCGTGAAGGAGATTTACAAAGGCGCGAAATACGCAGGGCTCGCTTGTGGCATCAAGAGCACGGGTATCGGGAACGGCACGGTCGATAGCGGACATATCAAGATTCGAGTGGTGAAGGGCGGACGCGTGCAAGTTTTGAATGGCTATACGGAAATGGGTCAGGGCGTGTATACGGCGACGGCGCAGGCCGTGTGCGAAGAAACGGGTTTGCCGCCGGAGAAAATCGACGTCATCTGGGACAAAGAGATGGGCGACAAGTGCGGCGAGACCTGGGCGTCGCGCGCGACCACGCTCAGTTGCGCCGCGGCGCAAAATGCGGCGCGCAAGCTCGCGGTCGATCTCAAGAAGGCATCACTCGAGGAACTCGCTGGCCGCGAGTACACCGGCGATTATGTCTGCGACTTCACCACAAAACCGGGCACTCCCGAGGCGCAGAGGAACCCCAGCACGCATTTGACGTTCAGCTACTCGACGCAAGTGGTGATTCTCGACGAAAACGGGCGGCTAGAACGCGTGATCGCGGCGCACGACGTCGGCCGGGCCATCAACCCGCGGCTCTGCGCGGAACAGATGGAAGGCGGCATCCATATGGGCCTGGGTTATGCGCTTTCCGAGGATTTCCCTTCGACTAATGGCGTGCCTGATTCCCTGCTGCTGCGCGACCTGGGCATTCCGCGAGCCAAAGAGATGCCCCAAGTCGACGTGATCCTGATCGAAGTGCCGGATGAGGTCGGCGGCTACGGGTCCAAGGGCGTGGGCGAGATCGGCTGCGTGGCTACGGCCGGAGCAGTGGCCAGTGCGCTCTACTCCTACGACAAGATTCGCCGCTTCCGCTTGCCCATGGACGATGCACCCGCGGCGGCGCCGCTTCTGCCAAAATCGCGCCACAAGCAGCTCGTCGCCGCCGATTAGCAGGGGCTGCGTCCAGTTGGCGAGAAAGAATCCGTCCGCAAGGTCATTTCAACAGAGCTTTCCACGCAAATAGCTCCGACTCACCCGATGTGAATTGCCTTCTACATGCATGAGCCAGCCCGGTTGGACCACTCGAGCTGGATGGTGTAATTGCCAAGCGTGCGGGTTTTCCACGCGCAGATGTCGCCGATTTCACCATTTTTGTCGTCATACCAACCCTGCCCGGGAATGGGGTCGGTGATCGCCTCGCATAGTTCGTGCGAAGTCGTCGACGTGAGCGCATCGAAAGGAGCCAAGCCGCCAACGCACCCGGAGCAGCCCGGATAGGGCATCACAGCGTAGTAGACATTCTTACCGAACGATTCGTGGTAACCGCAGAAGGACTGGCACGAGGCGCTGTTTCCTTGGACAACCGTGACACCCTCGGGCAGAAAAACGAAATACAAAGTGTTGGAGTTGGCGGCGGGCAGCGTGCCCGCGTTGATCTCCTGCTGAATTAATTGCTGGATGGCGCTGTCCTGGACCGACGTGCCGGGATCGGGTGAAGTAAGGACAGTCGTGCCGATGCGTGAGCCATGGCCGATGGCCTGCCCTGGGATGCTGTATTCACCGAGCTGGTCCATGAGTTGGCTGGTGAGGATATAGTCGAAGAACTGATTGACTTGCGTGAGGAGGCCGCTATTTGGCGCTTGTTCCCAGGCGGAGCCCCAGAAAACTGTAAAAACCTCAACAGCGGTGAGGAGCGGACCGCTGCGGTAAGTGAGGTGCGGAGCCGCCGCGGCAGCAGCGGCCGGGGCTTCCGGCCGATGCAAGGGAACAATACTGATCGGATGTTTCCGCGCTTGTGGCGATTTCATCCGGCGAGGCTTTGACGGCATGGTCAGCTCCTTGTGAACGACGTTAGTGAAGCGAGGCTGGAGGAAAAACGGGTGGGCAAGGCCACGGTAACGGACAACCGGAGAAATGTAAATTCGGGTAGGGGCCCGGTTATCTTAAAGAATCAACAGCTCGCGCCGCAGTTATTGAAGTACCGAAATATCCGCGCTATGAATAGCTGCAGGTGTTGAGGACCTTCGCTGTAGAATGGCGCCCTCGAACGGCAAATGACACCGTGGCAACAGTGGGTTCGACGCCCTCAGAGCGTCTGGATTCGCAAGGCCTTTTTTCAGGTGCACTTGTGGGTTGGCCTGGGGATTGGTCTTTACGTCGTGGCCATCAGCATCTCCGGCAGCGCGCTCGTCTACCTCCCAGAGCTTACGAGGAAGTTCTCGCGCAGAACAGTAGTTGTGGCCGAGTCCGGGCACCGGATGAGTGTAGAGGAACTGACACAACAGGCGCAGCGAGCCTACCCAACCTACGAAGTGGATAACATACGTGAGGCACAGACGCCCGAAGAGCCGGACGATGTTGTATTGGAGCGCGCCCACAAACGAATCGAACACCTATTCGATCCCTATACCGGCGCGGATCTGGGCAATCGTTATTCGGTAATTGAGCCCATTTTCGAATGGCTCGCCGACTTACATAACGACCTTCTGGCAGGAAGCACCGGGCGGCTGGTGAACGGTATCGGCTCGTGCTTGGTTACTTTACTTTCCTTAACTGGAGCCATTCTCTGGTGGCCGGGAATAAAGAATTGGCGGCGCAGCACCACGGTCAAGTGGAAAGCACACTTCCCCCGGCTCAATTGGGACTTGCACAGCGCCATGGGCTTTTGGTGCTGGTTCTTTCTGTTCGCCTGGGGAATCTCGGGCATCTACTTTTGTTTACCTGCAGTTCTCGGTCCCCCTATTCACCCGCGGGACCTTCTTGGCGGCTCATCTCTTTTCTTCACCTTGATCGCGCGACTTCATGTGGGAGATTTCGACCGGTTCACGAAGGTGCTTTGGAGCATCTTGGGGCTCGTGCCTGCCGTTTCGGCCGTTACAGGGGCTCTGATGTGGTGGAACCGAGTGCTGTGCAAGAAATTTCGCCGCCCGTACCGGCAGGCAGAACATGCGGCTCCGTCCGATAACTTGCTCATTGTTCGTGAGTGACGGGTATCGGAAGTTTGCGCCAAGACCCGGTCTGTCGGCCTATTGCGAGGCAGGCGCGAAAATGGTACGTTAGCCACACCCCTGTTTTCGGCCTGCAAGGCGCAGATGATCCAGCGCGATGTGCTCGGGAAAATCGCCACAGGCGCTGGGAGAAGACAGATAAATGAAGTCATTTGAATTCTTTGCAGCCAAGGATTCCAACCACGCCGTAACCCTCCTCGCCCAGCACGCCGCGAACGCCAAAGTCAAAATTATCGCCGGCGGTACCGATCTCTTAGCAGACCTCAAATTCGCAGCGCACGGGCCGGACGTGGTCGTGGACATCTCGCGCGCCGATGACCTGAAGAACATCACCATGACTGAGCAAGGGCTGAACATCGGGGCTCTGGTGACCCACACGCAAATCATGCGCTCGCCGCTGATTTGCCAGCTATTTCCCGCGCTGGTGGATGCGGCGCACACCATCGGGGCGGTGCAAACGCGAAATCTCGGCACGCTGGGCGGAAATTTGGTGACGGCGGTGCCGTCGATGGATAGCGGTCCGACGTTGATGGCGCTCGAGGCGATCGTTACGATCGCGGGAAACGGCGGGCGCCGGCAGGTGCCGCTGAGCGAATTCTTTGTGGGGCCGCGGAAGACCATTCTTAAACCGGATGAACTGCTCGCCGAGATCATTATTCCCAAACAAAATGTGGGCAAGCCCACGCATTTTTTGAAGTTCGGATTGCGCAAAGGACAGGCGCTGGCGCTCGTGAATGTGGCCGCGAGCTTCTGGGTGGACTGGGAAAAGAACGCCTTCCTCGCTCCGCGAATCGCGCTCGGTGCCGTGGCGCCGAAGGTGATCCGCGCGCCGCAAGCCGAGGCTTACCTCGAGGGCCGCACGATCACCCCGGAAGCGATGGCGGAGGCGGGCCGCGTGGCCGTGGGCGACGCCAAGCCGATCAGCGATTTTCGCGCCTCCGCGGAGTACCGGCGTCATTTGGTCGCGGTGCTTACGAAGCGAGCGCTGGAGGGCGCCTGGGCGCTGGCCCAGACGAGGCGACTGGAGGGATCCAATGGCAAACGTAACGCTTAAAGTCAACGGCGAGACGCGCAGCGCCTCGGTTCCTCCAGAAACAACGCTGCTGAGGCTCTTGCGTGACCAGTTCAACCTGACCGGCGCGAAGCTCGGTTGCGACGTGGGCGATTGCGGCGCTTGCACCGTGATCGTGGATGGCCAGCCGGTGAACTCCTGCCTGATGCTGGTGGGCCAGGTAGAGGGCCGCGAGGTGCTGACCATCGAAGGGCTGGCCACCGCCGATCACCTGCACGCGCTGCAAAAATTGTTCGAGCACTTCGGTTCGCTGCAGTGCGGTTTTTGCGGGCCGGGAGTGATCCTGTCGGCCAAGGCCCTGCTGGACGAGAACCCTGATCCATCGACGCAGGAGATTCGCGACGCGCTCGGCGGGAACCTGTGCCGATGCACCGGGTACACCAAGATGATCGAAGCGATAAAAGGCGCCGCATGCATCTTGCGCGGCGAGGAAGTGCCGGCAGTCAAGTCCGCGTAAGCTCGAGGCGGAAGGGAGCCCCATCATGGCGGAGAAGCCGAAAGTTATCGAAAAGCCGGATGTGCTGGAACAGCCGGATATATTGAAGCCGCCGGCGGTCGCGCCGCTGGTCACCTTCCCAATCGAAGTGGTCGTGCCGGAAGTGCGCCAGCAAACTCCCGCGGTAGGCCAGCGGGCCACGCGCGCGGATGGCCGCCTGCACGGGCTGGGGCAAACGAAATACATCGATGACATGTATTTCCCCAACATGCTCTTTGCCAAGATCAAGCGCGCGGGCGTTGCTTCCGCACGGATCAAGAGCATCGATACGAAGGAAGCGGAAGCGATGCCGGGCGTCGTGGCGGTGATCACCGGCAGCGATATTCCTTGCAATTCGTTTGGGCCTTCGCTGAAGGATCAGCCGGTGCTGGCTGATACGCGGGTGTTCCACGCGGGCGACGGCGTCGCGGCAGTGGCGGCGGTGACCGAGCAGATTGCCACCGAGGCGCTGGAGAAAATCAAGGTCGACTACGAAGTGCTCACGCCCGTATTGGATCCGCTGGAGTCGTTGAAATTGGCAACTCCCGGCGTGCATGCACCCAGCGCCAACATTTACGGGCACAAGGTGATCAAGAAGGGCGACGTGGAAAAGGCGTTCGCGGAGTCCGACCACGTCTTCGAGGGCAGCTTCCGCACGCAAATGGTGGAGCACGTGCCGCTGGAACCTTATGCGTGTATCGCACAGTGGGACGCGAACGGCCGTGTCACGATCTATTCCACGCTGGGGCGGATCACGCTGGGCCGCGCGGACGTGGCGCGCACCTTGGGAAGCCGCATCCGCATTGTGGCGACGGTGGTGGGCGGCAATTTCGGCGGCAAGAATGAAATCCGCGCGGAGCCGGCTATGGCGCTGCTATCGAAGAAGACCGGACGGCCGGTGAAGTGCGTTTACACCCGTGCCGAAGAGTTCACCTCTTCGACGACGCGACATCCGCTGATCATGGATTACAAGACGGGCGTCACGAAACAGGGCAAGATTCTGGGCCGCAAGATTCGCCTGGTCCTCGACGGCGGCGCTTATTGCTCCTGGAGTGAGACGACGCTCGGGAAGGCCTGCATCCTTTCGGCCGGTCCGTACAATATCGAGAATCTCTATGCGGAGGCGTTTGTCGTCTATACGAACAAGACGATGACCGGCGCGATGCGGGGATTCGGCGCTCCACAGGTGTGTTTTGCCTACGAATCGCACATGGATGATATCGCCAAGGCTCTGGGTATCGATCCGCTGGAGATCCGCTTGCTGAACGCATTCGATGAGGGCTCGCTCAGTCCGACCAGTCAGAAGCTGCACAGCGTGGTGGTGAAAGAATCGCTGTTGCGGGCGGCGAAGCGCTTCGGCTGGAATGGAATCGGCAACGGCACTGGAAACGGGAACGGAGCATAGTCATGAAACGGCGCGGACGCGGCATGGCTTGCATGTGGTATCCGATCGGCTTCACTGTGGCCGCGAATCCGAGCGCGGCCGTGGTGAAGGTGAATGAGGACGGCACGGCAACTCTGCTCACGGGCACGGTGGAGACGGGCCAAGGTTCGCTGACGATTTTGGCGCAGATCACCGCGCAAGAACTGGGGATCGCCACCGATGACGTCCACGTGGTTTCCGCCGATACCGACGCGACGCCGATGGACACGGGCGCCATTGCGAGCCGCACGACCTACGTTACCGGCAATGCCGCGAGAATGGCGGCCGAAAAAGCGAAGCTGATCCTTTTCGACGTCGCCGCACCGCTGCTGGGCGTGAAGGCCACCCAACTCGAGGCGCAGGACCACAAGATTTTCGTGAAGGGCTTTCCGCAGCGTAATATGCATATCGGTGACGTGGCCAACCACGCGCGGGTCGTCTCGGGACAACCGCCGATCGGCAGCGCCTCTTTTAATCCGGAGACGTTGGCGTTGGACCCGGAGACGGGGCAAGGCAAGCCGTTTGGCACATACGTCTACGCCACGCAGATCGCCGAAGTGGACGTGGACGATGAGACCGGAGAGGTGGAAGTACTACGCGTGGTCGCGTCGCACGATTGCGGCACGGCGATCAACCCGATGCTGGTCGAGGGGCAGGTCGAAGGCGGCGTGGCCATGGGCATTGGTTTCGCGCTCGAGGAGGAGATGCTGTTTGATGCCAATGGCCGCCATATCAACCCCAATCTCACGAATTACATCGTGCCGACTTCGCTGGACACGCCGGAAATCGAGGTCGACATCGTAGACAGCTACGACCCGACGGGGCCGTTTGGCGCCAAGGGCGTTGGCGAGCCAACGCTGGTGCCCACGGCAGCGGCGATCGCGAATGCGATTTATGACGCAGTTGGCGTACGCATCACGTCGCTGCCGGCAACTGCCGAGAAAGTGTTCAAGGCGCTGCAGGCCAAGCGCGAGCAGCAGCCAAAGCAGATTGGAACAGGCGCACCTCCGGCCGCCGGGGCAAGCAATAATGCCGCCGTGCAGTGAAGCGCGCTCTGATACTGGAGTAGCGAGATTCTGAGGTCCTCCGAAACAACGGGCGCAGATCCCCGCAAAGCGGTCCAGAAATCAAAATGCAGCAAGACAGAAATTCGCTCGCTGCGTTCCGGCTGGTGTGGACTGGCGATTGGGCGGCAGTGTATATTGGCCTGCCCTTTTGGAAATTGCTCTTTGGTGAACCGAAGATCGTAAATTCGAAAATCAAGTTTACGGGTTTGGCGTCGATCCCCTGAAGAATCGCTCGTCCCGGAGCCATTCACATACCAGGAGAATCCTAGCCTGCCTGAATTCATAGGGAGGATGGTGGAAGTTACATGGCAAAAACGGAGCAGATGACCAAGACGAAGAAGGCGCCGGCACACGTATCGCCATCGGTAAACGGCTCGAGGCTGGACACGAGCTTTATCGGCCAGCCGCACGAGTGGGATCCGCGGCGGCTGTACAGCCAGACGGGCGCGGATTGGCAATATCGCGTGGATTTCGACCGGCTGCGCAAGGAACGCTTGGCGAAGCTGCAGGAGCAGATGGTTGCGCAGGATCTGGGCGCGCTGGTCCTGTTTGCCGGGGCAAACATACGCTACGCCACCGCGTCTTATCAGGGAAACTGGAAGTACAACATCAACATTCGGTATGCGGTAGTGCCCAATGGCGGCGATCCGGTGCTTTTTGAAACGGCCGGATCGGATTTGCAGTGCGCCAAGATTGACTTGCCCTGGATGGAGGGCCGCATCCGTCCGGCGATTACCTGGCAATGGGCCGAAGGCGCGGTGCCCTACATGGCCGGACGCATGGCCGACAGCGTGGTGGAAGTCCTGAAGGAGAACGGGCTGGCCAAGGAGAATATCGGCATCGATAACCTGGACATGCCCGCGTTGGATGCATTCCAGAAACACGGCTTGAAAATCGTGAATGGCTGGCCGGCCGTATCCAAGGCGCGCGTGGTGAAGACGCGCGACGAAATCGAGCTGCTGAAGCAGGCCTCCAGCATCGGCGACGCGGCCATGTGGCGGATCAAATACGAATGGCTGAAGCCCGGAGTGCGCGAGCGCGAGATCGAGTCCAAAGTGCACGAATTTATGCTGGAGCGCGGCTGCGAGATCATCTATGACATCATCGTGGCCTCAGGCGGAAATACGAGCCCTTATCGCCGTTGGGCCACCGATAAGTTGATCCGGCAGGGCGATCTGGTGATCGTGGATATTAACGCCGTGGGGCCCTCGGGTTACTTCATCGATTTCGTGCGCTGCTTCAAGTGCGGCGGCGCGCAAGGCATGAAGATGACCCAGAAGGAGATCGATCTCTACCACGAAGTCTACGACTCCATGTATGCGGGACTCGAAAAACTGCGCCCGGGAAATACGACCGCGGACGTGGCGGCGGCCTTCCCCGAATACGACGACGACAAGTACGGCACGGTGACGCTGCAGCAGTTTGCCCATAGTATCGGGATCACCCTTTACGAGGGCATGTGGATCTCCCGTGCGTACTCGCTCAAGTATCCCGCCGAGATCAAAGAGAACATGTACTTCGCCATCGAGACCTTTGCGGGACATCCCAAGCTCGAACAGACCACCCGGTTGGAGGAGAATGTGCTCGTTTCCGCCAAAGGGCCGGTGGTCTTCACGCGCATGGAACACATGGAAGAGGCCATGAAGCGTTAAATGGCTCAGCTACACGTAGCCGTTTCCGATTCCGTGTTTCCGAACCTGGACCCGGCGCGCGCCGTTTTGTCCAAAATCGGCGCGCAGCTGCGGCTGGCGGAGGAATCAAAGCCCGAGGCGATTTTGCGGGTGGCCAGAGACGCCGATGCGCTGCTGGCCACCTATGCCAAAATCACCGCGGAGATGATCCGGCAGATGACGCGCTGCCGGATCATCTCGCGGTTCGGAATCGGAGTCGATAACGTCGATATTCCCGCGGCCAGCGAACGGGGCATCGTCGTCACCAAAGTTCCCGACTACTGCATCGACGAAGTCTCCGACCACACCATGGCGCTCCTGCTCTCCGCAGTTCGCAAAATCCCGTTTGCGAATTCCATGGTTCATGCCGGGAAGTGGGAGATGCCGGCCGTCGTTCCCATTCATCGCCTGCGCGGAACTGTGCTGGGCTTGGTGGGCTTCGGGAGAATTCCGCAGCTTGTGGCACCGAAGGCCAAATCGTTCGGCATGCGCGTGGTCAGCCATGATCCCTATATCCCCAAAGATATTTTCGAGCGCGCCGGCGTCGAGAGCGTGGAATTTGCCGAGCTGCTGAAGATCTCCGACTACGTTTCCATTCACAGCCCGCTCCTCCCGGAGACCGAGGGTTTGTTCAATGCCGGCGCGTTCCGGCAGATGAAGCCGCACGCATATTTGATCAATACGGCGCGCGGCCCTATCGTGGATGAGGCGGCCTTGGCCCAGGCGCTGGATGCGGGACAACTGGCCGGCGCGGCGCTCGATGTCATGCCCAAGGAGCCGCCAACGGATTCGCCGCTTTTTGGGCGGGCCAACGTGATCATCACACCGCATACCAGCTTCTATTCGGAGGAGTCCCTGGTCGATTTGCAGACCAAGGCGGCCGAGGAAGTGGTCCGCGTGCTCAAAGGCGAAGCGCCGAAAAATCCCGTGAATCCCGAGGCCTTGAAGGCCAAGCCGCAAGCAAGCCCGGCTTAGGCTTGCATAAAGAGCTCGAGAGAAATTTATGAAGGCAATGGTCCTCAGCGCGCCGAACGAACTGGCCTTGGGCGAAGTTGCGCGCCCGGCAATCGGCGAGGGCCAGGTGCTGGTCCGCGTGATGTACAGCGGGATTTGCGGCACCGACTACAAGATTTATAGCGGCGCCATTCCCGTGCGTTATCCGCGCATCATGGGCCACGAAATGATCGGCGAAGTCGTGGAAGCGGGCGCTGGCGCCATCGTGCGGCCCGGGGATCGCGCGATCATCGACCCGGAACTCTATTGCGGCGCCTGCTTCCACTGCCGCATCGGGCAGACGCACCTTTGTCCCAACGGCATGCTGCTGGGCCGCGATGCGAACGGCGGCTTCGCGGAATACGTAGTCGCCCCCGCGACTCACGTTTTTCCGCTTCCCGAGTCGATTGATAATCAAACTGCGCCTTTGATCCAGGTCTTGACCACCTGCCTGCACGCGCAGCGGCAAATCAATATTTTCCCAGGTGAAGCCGTGGCCGTGTTGGGTCTCGGCGTGACCGGCCAGTTGCACGTGCAATTAGCGAAGGCGCGCGGCGCGAGTCCGGTAATCGGCATTACGCGCAGCGCCGAAAAACGCGAATTGGCGCTGCGGCTCGGGGCGGACCGGGCATTTCCCGGAGGCGCAGAGGCCATAAGCAAAGTGCGCGAAGCTACCGAGGGGCGCGGCGCCGACGTGGTGATCGAATGCACCGGCATGCTGCCGGTGCTCGCCGATGGCATCCACATGGCCCGGTCCGGCGGCCGGCTGCTGCTCTTTGGCATCATCACCGCCAAGCAGGGGGAATTGCCCTTTTACGACCTCTACTTCAAAGAACTCGCGCTGATCAACGCACGGGTCGCCAAGAGCGAGGATTATCCGAATTCCATTGCGCTGGTGCAGCGTGGAATGGTTCGGCTGGAACCGCTGGTGAGCCACGTCATGCCCCTCGGCGAATTGAAGGCTGCCATCGGCATGCTGGGCTCTGATAACGGCCAGCGCATGAAGATCATTTTAGACCACGCCTGACCCAGTCTACCGAAGGGCAGATCTCTTGCCCCGCTCTCGCTTACCCTGCTGCCCCCGTTGCGCGCAAATCGAATCGGAATTTGCGGACGAGTGAAACAACGCTCGGCCGGAATAACGGGCGGCCGGGAACCTGAGCGACTCAGGTTGCAGTTGCGCTGGCAGGGCTTGCGGCCCTAACATCCCATTAATGTCTGCCTCAGGAGGGTCCCATGAATGTCGCCGATGTTATCCGCACGAGGGTCCAGGTCTTTGCTATCTCCGAGGAGACGACCGCGCATCAGGCCGCGCGCTATCTGCGTGAACGACAGGTTCGAGCGGTCGGCGTGCTGGATGGCGCGGGAAAGTTGGTAGGGGTGGTTTCACAGAGTGACATTTCGGATAAGGTGGCTGCGGAAAACAAGTCTGCGGAAATCCCCGTTTCTGAAATCATGACGCGCGAACTGGTCACGGTTGCCCCGGAGATGGCGCTCGACGAATGTCTGCGGCAAATGGAGAAGCACGGCATCTTTCACCTGCTGGTGGTCGATGCTCAAGGCGTATTTCGCGGCATGATTTCGGTCACGGATCTGCTGCAAGTGATCGCCTCGGACGAAAAAGCCCGCGCGGATATGCTGGAATCACTTCTATTCCCGCAAAGATAGCGGCCGCCCAAGCGACTCTGCGCGCTCTGTCTGCTAGCGCCGTTCCAACTATTTTGACCAAATGGCTGGAGGTGCGATGACCTACGCCTACGTCTTGCTAAGTGATTAACCGATCCCCGTCAGGTTCGGGGCTGGCTGAAATTCGTAGCAACAAGTTGGAACGGCGCTAGTTAGGCTGCTTGTCTGGTAGGACTGTAAGAAGCTTGCTCAGCAGCCGATGCAGCCGCGCGCGGTCCTCGGGTTTCATGGAGGTGAATTCGACGCCCATGCCCGTGCCGGGATGCGAGTTGCGTACCATGGCCCGGGCACGGACCTCACCGCCGGGAATTTCAAAAACCATCTTAATGCCTTCTCCGATCCCGGCGGGTTCTGCGGCTGCGATAAATAGGCCCCCCAAGCCTAAGGTGGCGACGCGGGAAATCGAGCGGCCAGCCGACCCTTGCCAGGCCACGAATGGGCCGCTGCGCAGTCCGACGCGCTCGTAACGACGTGGTTTGAGTGCCGGGAGCATGCGGGATACGAGATCAGCCTAACACAAGAGCCGGGCCGGAAACTCGCACCGGGCTAACCTGTGCTTGTCGAATCACTTAATTGGCCGGGGGGACAGGCCGAACAGTCAAGGACAGCCGCTTAGGACGGGGGTCATGAGTGTGTCCGAATTCACACGTTGCCTGATGGGCAGCGTCGCTCATTACCAAGGCTTGCTGCCCGCACCCTGGTCGTATAGTCTGGATTATGTGAAGAGCAAGGCAGGAAAAAGCACACTTCGAGTCTGCATCCTGTCGCCTCATCCCTTGGTGCTGGCGGAATTCTCCCGCGTACTCGCGCCGCCCGGATTCCAAACCATGACGCGTCACCTGGATTCCATGCTGGGGCCGGAGTTGCGTAAACTGGCGCTTCCGCGAGCGCCCGTCTATGTGGTCGACGCCCACGCTTCGCCCTCTGCGACGGCGGCTCTGATGGCGAATCTGCTGGAGCGGTCGCCGTCCGCGCGCGTGCTGATCGTGGCGGAAAAGTTCAGCACCAACGAGAGTCATGATCTCCTGCGGCTTGGCGCCAAAGGTCTGCTGACCTACGGAGAGGCTCGCGAACAACTGCCAGAGGCGCTGCCGCTTGTAGCCAGCGGCGGTTTCTGGGTTCCGCGCTCCCTGCTTTCGGAATTCGTCGACGCCATTATCAACAATTCGCGCGGCCGGCGAATGAGAGTGGAAAGCGCGGCAGAATTGAGCCGCCGGGAGCAGGAAGTGCTCGATTCCTTGCTCGAAAACCTGGCCAACAAAGAGATTGCCAATAAGCTGAATATCTCCGAGCGCACCGTAAAATTCCACGTTTCCAACCTGCTGAGCAAATTTGGCGTGCGACGCCGCGCCGATCTGATTCTGCTGTGTTACCAACGCCATAAGGCCTCGCCCTGAGGCTCGCCCGTTCCAGCCGCTGGCGCTTCTTCTTTCCCCCTCGCCATTCCTGATATAGTCGAACGCCTTCTTTGCTGACGCATCAAAACCAGGGAGGAGCGTCACCAATCAATATGCCACTGGAGCGCAAGCCGGAATATTTCAAGGGAACACAATTAAAGGTCGGAGTTATTGGATGCGGTTATGTAGGGCTGCCCCTGGGCTTGCGGTTTGCGGAAGCCGGCCACCGTGTCCTCGGTTTCGATACAGACCCCAACAAAGTCAGCAAGCTCAACGAAGGCCAGAGCTATATCGGTCACATTCCGAGCTCGAAAATTCAGCAGTACGTGCGCTCCAGGCATTTCTCCGCCACCAGTGATTTCTCGCGTCTGGCGGAAATGGATGCGGTGGTGATTTGCGTGCCCACGCCGCTCGATCAGCGCCGCGAACCCGATCTCTCCTATGTGGAACAGACGGCGCACTCCATTCAGCCCCACTTGCAACGCGGACAGCTCGTCGTGCTGGAATCGACCACTTATCCGGGAACGACCGAAGAACTCGTGCTGCCGATCCTGGAGCAATCCGGGCTGCACTGCCCTATTGCCCAGGGCCCCGACGCGGAACACCTCGCCACGGATTTTTTTCTGGCTTTTTCTCCCGAGCGCGAGGATCCCGGCAATAAGCAGTACGGACTGGCGCAAATTCCCAAGGTGGTGGGCGGCGTGAATCCCCCCAGCGGACGCGCTGCCGTTTCGCTCTATGCCCAGATTGTGGCTCGCGTGGTGCCGGTGAGCACGACCCGCGCCGCGGAGATGGCCAAACTGCTGGAGAACATCTTTCGTTGCGTAAACATCGCGCTGGTCAATGAGCTCAAACAGCTGGCGCTGCGCATGGGCATGGATATTTGGGAAGTGATCGATGCGGCGGCGACCAAGCCCTTCGGCTTCATGCCTTTTTATCCGGGGCCGGGGCTAGGCGGGCATTGTATTCCCGTCGATCCCTATTATCTTTCCTGGAAAGCGCGCGAATATGATTTCGTTACGCGTTTTATCGAACTTGCGGGCGAGGTCAATACGGCCATGCCTTATAACGTCGTCGAGGCCATCGCCAATGCGCTCAACGACCGGCAAAAAGCGCTCAAGGGCTCCCGGATTTTGGTCCTTGGCGTGGCCTACAAGAAGGACGTGGACGATCTGCGCGAATCTCCGACATTGAAGATCATGCAGTTGCTCATCGAACATGGCGCGCGAGTGGATTATAACGACCCCTACTTCCCGCAACTTCACAAGATGCGGCATTACGACTACTCCCACATGCGCTCCGTCGACCTGACGCCCGCCAATCTGGCCGCCTATGATTGCGTGGTCATCGCCACCGATCACACCTCCTACGATTATCAGGCTATTGTGGAAGCGGCGCCGCTGGTGGTGGATACGCGCAACGCCACTCGGCGGATCGCGCGAAACCGCAACAAAATCGTGCTGTGCTAGATTGACGTTACGAGCAGCGGCGAATTTCTGGGCGCAACGCCGCAGCGGCTCCAGTTAGTCATAGGAAATTATGGGCCGTCGCACTCTTGCGTCCATGCGTCCTCTCGCCTAGTTTGGAATTAGTGAACACCTGGTCCACCTCCGGCCCCGACGCCAATCGACGCCGAAGCCAGCGCGTGATTCTCAGCGTACCCATAACCGTCTCCGGCACCGGCGCCAAGGGCAAATTCACGGAAGAGACAAAGACTCTGGTGGTAAATGCGCACGGGGCGCTGATTACGCTGGTGGCTAAAGTTTCGCAGGGTCAGCAGATGGAATTGAAGAGCGCCTCGAATCCGGAAACGCAATCGTGCAAAGTTGTCTATATCGGCCCCACGGTGCAGGGTCAGACGCAAGTGGGAATTGAATTTACCAAACCCGCCCCGCACTTCTGGCACGTCGCTTTTCCGGCCGAGAATTGGACGCCCGTGGCCGACGAAGGCGAACGGGCCGCAAAGGGTCCGGTAAAAGCTTCTAAACTCTGATCAGTTCTTCGCCGTCATCTCCAAACGCGCCGTACCGATGGGCAATTCCGTCTCCACCAGCACGGGTGTGCGCGTGGCGTCCTGTGCCAGCCAGACGGTAAAGCGTGTACTGCTCAGCTCCTGGCCGTGATCGTAAACCCGCACGCTGATTTTAGAGGAAGCGAACTGCCCGGCCGGAACGATGGCCTGTTCGGAGGTGGATTCCAGGTGAGCCACAACGTCGTAGAGGTTTTTTCCGTCAAAAACGGGCGCGCGCAATTGCGGGGCACTCTTCCAATCGGCGGCGCGCAGCACGTAAAGCAGGCCAATGGGGTCGCGTGTGCCGGGAGATACGCGGGCCGCAGTAACGTTGGCGGGAGCGGGAGACCCGTCGCTGATCAGCCTCCACGAATTGCTCTGCTGTTTGCCCTGCTCGTGCAGGTACATTTCGTATTGGAGCGAGTTGAGCTGCACCGCGTCGGTGTAGGAATCTAACTGATCGTCGAGCGGATAGAGTATGCGCACCGTATCAATCGTCTGAGCGAGGGCGCGGAAATGCCAGGCCAGGCGGCCAAAAAAATCGCGCCGCTCGATCACGGTAAGTTGAACGGTTGCTGCATTCACAGCGAATTTTGACCAGATCACTCGAAATGAGAGGCGCTCGCCGGCGTTGAATGGAACGGCGGTGTCGCTGGTGGGCCGCTTATTCGCTGTTTTTGATGTCGGCCGGGCAGGGCGCTGAGATTGGGCTGCCGTGGCTAAAGGCGCGCCGAGAAAGAGAATGCTGGCGACCGCAAGGATCGCCGGTTTTACGAGGTATTTTCGTTGGCGGTACTCCCAAGCCATATCTGTAGACCGAATCGGTTACTTCGCTTTCAAGTCGCTCAACTACTTCGCACTTTGCGCCAGTCCTTGATCCGGCAATAGACTAGCAAAGTCCCAGGAAAGACTAGCGAAAAAATCAAACCGCCGCCAGGAAATCTCGCTCGCACGGCTGGGCGTGCCGGAAAGGGACAACTTAGATGCGCAGGCGCGCAACACTGCGGACGTGAGTCGCTCGATCTCGCCGGATCCCCAGTAAACCTTCGTTATCGGACTGCCCCTGCGCGGATTAGGGTTGCCCGCGAAATCAAATCCACGGCGCGCGAGCGTTAGCGGCGCCGCGGCTGCGTAGCTTGCTGGTCGAGGTGCGCAGCGAGTTCCGTGAGGCTATTGACGAGCAGGTCGGGCGGATAATTTGCGAGCTGCGTGCTGCCCAGTCCGTAAGTCACGCAACAGCACCACGTGCCGGCATTGCGCGCCGTCTGCACGTCAACTTCGGAATCGCCCACGAGCATGGCTTGTTTGGGCGCAGCGGCGAAATCCCGCAACAACACACCCATTCCCGCAGGGTTGGGTTTTTTGCTCTCGAAGCTATTGCCGCCATAGACGTAACGAAAATAGGACGCCAATCCCAATCCCTCGAGAATCTGTCGGCTGAACCGCACCGGTTTGTTTGTGAGCACGGCCATGGGCATGCCCTCGAGCGCTGCCAGACCCTCGCGCACACCCGGATAAGTGACCGTGTTGTCCAGCATGTGTTCGCGATAGTAAGAGAGAAAAAATGCCAACGCCTGTTCACATTCGTCGCGAGTGGCGCCGGGCCCGAGCGCTTGTTCGATCAGCCGCGATGCCCCCTGCCCCACATACCTGAAAATCTGGTCATGCGGCAGGGGCGAGCGCCCGGTTTCCTTGAGTGTGGCATTTACCGAGAGAGCGAGATCAACGCCGGAGTCGATGAGCGTGCCATCGAGATCGAAGATCAGGACGCGAACGTCCGCGAAAGGCGCTGGGTCTGGATTTAGCTTAGCGTGCATAGAAGTGAAGAATTATTTTAGTCGAAAATATGCACGCGCCAGCCCTCAAATGCGCGCGAGTTTCTTTGAACCACCTGGTAAGGGCTGTTAATATGACCCTTTTTCGCAGCCTACGGAGGCAATCCTGGTTCATGGCAGAGATTGTTCCCTTTCGCGCCTACCGCTACAATCTCGAGCGAGTGAAACTCGCCGATGTGGTCACCCAACCCTACGACAAAATCACCCCAGCGATGCAGGAACGCTATGCAATGCTAAGTCCCTACAACCTGATCGCCGTCGAAAAAGGCAAGCCTTCCCCGAAGGATTCCCCGGCAGATAATGTCTACACGCGAGCGGAAAAGGCGCTCGAGACATGGATCCGCGATGGCGTGATGGTGCGCGATTCCCGGCCCGGAATTTACGTTTACTTCCAGGAGTATAAAGTGCCGGGGAGAGCGGAACGGCGCACGCGCAAAGGCTTTATCGCCGTGGGCCGGCTGGAGGACTATGCCGCTGGCGTCATTTTTCGGCACGAGCTGACGCATACCGGGCCCAAGGCCGATCGCCTGGAACTCCTGCGCCGCACCCGCACCCATACCGGTCAACTTTTTATGCTTTATTCCGATCCGCAACGGCGCATCGATAGCCTGATCGATGAGATCGTAGCGCGTTGCCACCCCGGCGAGGCCCCCGTTGAAGCTAAGGACGAATATGGCGTGGTGCACCGTATCTGGCCCGTATTCGGCCCGGAAATCATCGCCGATATTGGGCGAGCAATCGCGTCTCAAAAACTGGTCATTGCCGATGGCCATCATCGCTACGAGACTGCTCTCGCTTACCGTGACGAGTGCCGCGCCAAATCAGCCGGAGACGATCGCAATGCTCCTTACGAGAAAGCCATGATGACCTTCTTCAATACCCATGGCGAAGGACTGCTGATCTTGCCAACTCACCGGCTGGTGGCAAATCTGCCCTCATTTGATATCGGCTCGTTTCGCCGCAAAATATCTTCCGTCTTCGATCAGGAAGATTATGCATTCGGCAGCGACGCGGCCCGTACTGCGACGGGCGAGCGATTTCAGCGCGATCTGCTGGCGAGCGGAGAAACCGGAAGAGCTCTCGGAATGTACGCCGGCGGCGCCTTCACGCTGCTTCGTCTGCGGCGCGACGCTGATTTGCAGAAATTGATGCCCAATCTATCCGCCGCCCAGCGCAAACTGGACGTCGTTCTGTTGCACCGAGTTTTGCTCGAGGAGGGCCTGGGCATCACGCCCGCCGCAATCACCGCAGAGCAGAATATCAGCTATGAGCGAGAGATTGGCGCGGCTTTGGACGCGGTGGACCGGAACCGGGCGCAGATTTGTTTCTTGCTGAATCCGGTCGGCATCAACCAGGTGATGGAGATCGCCCTCTCCGGCGAAGTCCTGCCGCAGAAATCGACGGATTTTTATCCCAAGCTGCTCAGCGGCCTCACCTTGTACAGGCTGGACTAGCTGCTTGCCTAGTGGCCGAAGCTGCTGATCGCCGCCGATTCGGAGGGGTAAACATCGAAGACGGTAAGCAGCTTCGTCACTTGCAGAATTTCCTGGAATTTCTTTCCGAGATTCGAAAGCTTGAGCGATGCACCTTGAGTGCGGGCGCTATGGTGCGCCGCGACGAGCGTGCCGAGCCCTGCGCTGTCTATATAACTCACATTACTCATATCCAAGACGATCTTCTTCTTGCCTGCCGCCAGCATTTTCTTTACTTGTTCCCGCAAGGCGTTGCTCTCGTCCCCGAGAACAACCCGCCCGTCAAGCCCCACCACAGCGATGCCATCCACTTCGCGCGTGTTCATTTTGAGTGCCACGGGTTCGATCTCCTTTGGTTGGCTTGCAAGCGCTCCGGCCGCTCCAAGCGCTGCCGGACCGCTATCGGGCCGCCACTTCGATAAGCAAGTTCAATAATAATCCGAACAAGACATATAATAGCCGCATGTGGGGCAACGCAACTTGCACTTATGAGCTTCCAGCCGTGCCGAACACACGGGACAGAAACTCGACGGATTCTCATTCTTCTCTTCCCTTTGCCTCGATTCGGGGCGAGAATTGGGAGGTACGTTTTTAGAACTGGCTTGCCCGGACCGCACGAGGGATACGTATAGCATAGAAGCGGGCGTATGGGGGAGTTACGATGCGTCGCAGCGTCGCCGAGAAGCCTGCAACCAGCGGACTCGCGGGATCATCTTCTATATTAGGGGGGCTTAGGCCTCCACGATCAATGGCTGAAGGGACACACAAAGTCGGATTCTTGATAGCGCTGGGCTTAGGGGTCGCGATATCGGCCGCGGGTCAGGGCCGCGGATTTTCAGCTCCCACGCGCGGATCTGCAGCGCCTGTCCGCGGGTTCTCGGCTCCGATGCGCGGGTTCTCGGGGCAGGTCCGCGGAATGTCGCGGCCGGGACGCACCAGTGGATTCAGGCGAGGTTTCTTCTTTCCTCCGGTCGTAGCAACTCCATTGAATCCGAATTTTGAGCCCATAAACGGCGTGCCAGGCCTGGGCTTCGACTTTCCACATTTGGCGGCAGTCAGCCGCGGATTTCAACAACCCTTCCTGTTCATAAACAATGGCTTTTTCCCATTTTTTGCGCCCATCTTCTTTGATCCACTGCCTTTGTCCTATCCGGCCGAGATTCCTGATTACTACGCCGAGGGCGAACGGCAGCCGATATTCTTTCTGATCCCGCCGCCGCAGCCGCAACCCGCCACTCCGCCGGCGGAAGCCGCCCCGAGAGCCACAACACCGCAATCTCCGCCCCCGCCACCCCCCGAATTGGGGCAGCTGATTCTGGTGCGTAGCGACGGCCAGGTGCTGCTGGCCGTGGCCTTTACCGTCAGGAACGGTCAACTTACTTACATCACGAATCAGGGCACCAGGCGCTCCTTTCCCGTCAGCGAGCTGGATAAGGACGCCACGCGGCAAATGAACGATGCCAATGGCACCTCTGTTTCTCTTCCCGAGTAGGCCGCGGGTTTCTCCCGAAAAATTTCAAATCGCCTGAACCAGAACGGAAGGCTCCCTCACTTTGCTCAGGAGAACAGCGGGCTCGCACCCGCGGTGAGCCAGTGTGTGTTTGTGAAAAATGCACGCTGGAGCGCAGATCTCAGCTTTTGCTGGAGCGGAAAGGTTCCGGCATGTAGTAACCAGTCTCGGGCAAGCCGGCGCGCTCAAATTGCACCGTCGTGTGATGAATGCCGAACGTATTCGCCAGCCGTGCGCGAACCTCGTCCAGGATTTTTTCGCTTTCCTCCATGTGCATATCGGGAATGCGCACGTGGCAAGAAAGCGCGTGATCGCCCGCGCCGAGCGTCCAGATATGGATATCGTGCACTTCCTGCACGCCGGGAACTTCCAAAATCGCCCGAGCGACTTCCGGAAGACGCATTTCCCGGGGCAATCCCTCCAGCAGGATGTGCGTGGATTCGCGCAGGATTCCGACACTGGACCAGAGAACAAAACCCGCGATAATCACGCCGAGTGCCGGATCGAGCCACAGTGCTCCGCTTATCCGGATGAGCAACGCGCCTGCGAGAATGCCGATATTGGAAAGAGCATCCCCAAAGTTATGTACCAGCAGCGCGCGCAAGTTCAAATCCTTGCGGCCGCGCATCAGGCCCAATGTGATCGCGCCATTGATGACCAGCGCAAAGAGCGATAGCCCGATCATCCACTGTTCATGCACCGGGACGGGATGCCGAAAACGGTCGAAAGCCTCCCAGAAGAGGGCCAGCGCTACCAGCAGCAGCAAGATGGAATTTGTGAACGCCGCGAGAATCCCCGCGCGGCGATAACCGAAGGTCCTCTCCGGATCCGCGGGACGCTCCGCCCAGTGCGCCGCGATCCAGCAGATCAGGATCGTGGGCACATCAGAGAGATTATGGACCGCGTCGCTCACCAGGGCGATGGAATGGCCCAGGTAACCGCCCAAGAATTCCGCCCCTACCAATACGAGCGTGGCGAGCAGAGCCGCAGAAAGGAATCCGCGGGCCGGCTTTCCGTGTGCATGGGCATCGCCGCGGTGGTGCACGTGCATGGAAACCATTCTACTTCACACGTCCGGGGTGTGAAGGAAATGCGTCATGGCAGCGTGCGAATGCCGGGACGGCGTGCCGATTTGGGTCATCACGTTCTAAGCAACCGCCGCCCGAAAGCCCTTTGACTTCCCCGCAAACCGGCGCCTAGTATTCCTTTAACTTGGTGTGTACGAAGGATTTCCGGCCAAGCCGTGGCGTAATCAGAATCGAGCGGCGCGATCCCAAGCAATCCTGTCTGTGATTATGGCAAAGGTGGCCAAACTCAGCTTCTGGGGCGTGCGTGGGTCGACTCCGACAGTGGACCGAGCCATGCTGCGCTACGGCGGAAACACGCCTTGTCTCGAGTTAATTACGCCCGACGGCGGGCGGTTGATCCTGGATTGCGGCACCGGCTTGCGAATTCTCGGCAATCGCTTGGCCGCGGCAGCGGAAGCGGACAAAGCGATCGAGGCGCAAATCCTTGTGACCCATTACCATTGGGATCACATACAGGGCGTTCCCTTCTTCGCGCCCTTATATCCACCACAAAATAAATTTCACTTTTATAGCTTTCGATCGGAATTTCTCGGACGCGACAGCCTGAAGCGCGTCTTTGAAGCGCAGATGGCCCATCCTTACTTCCCGGTGGACCTTCATGCCATGTCGGCGGCCCGCAAATTCACCGACGTCGCCGGCGGGGACTGTTTTTCGATCGGAGATAATCAGGTGAGCACCTGCTGGCTGAACCACCCGCAGGGCTGCTTAGCCTATCGCATCGAAACATCAGTCGGCACGATCGTCTACGCCACCGACAATGAGCCCGGAAATCTGGAATACGACCGCAACTTGCAGCGCTTCGCCGAAGGTGCGGATATCTTCGTGAACGACGCCCAGTACACCCCGGAGCAACTGGAGCATCATCGCGGATGGGGCCATTCGAGTTGGCGCGAAGGGGTGCGCATTGCCGAGGCCGCCAGCGTGCGCAATCTGGTTCTTTTTCATCATGACCCGGACTCCTCGGATAAGACCATAGATGGCATCCTGCGCGATGCGCGCGCAGAATTCGAGAATACCTGGGCTGCTGCCGAAGGCATGGTCATGACCCTCGGGGAAGACCGGACCGACGTGGTGATCCCCGCTGCGCGAAATAGCTTGCGACGCGAGGCGCATTTCCGAGCCCGGGTGATGGGCTTCACCGAAGAAGGAAGAGCTTTCCAAGAGGACACCGTGATCCGCGATCTCAGTCTGCATGGTGCGCTGATCTATCTCGACCACAGCCCCAAACTGCAATCGGAATTGCACGTCATGTTGGAAAATCCCGGGGATGGCGATGCCAAGCGGCTGGCGCTGCGCGGATACGTAGTGCGCATCGAGCCGGGACCTGAGAAGGACCAGGTCGGCGTGGGCATTGTCTTCACCGAGTAGATGGCGCAAACTCGTCTGCACCATCCATGGAACCCAAGCGAAACATCTCCACGCGCACGCTCATCGCAGGCTTGATCAACCAGGCGCCGCTCGCGCTCAAAAATTTTCGCCTCTATTTCACCAACCTCTATCGGCGCAAAATCCGGCGCACCAATATCGTCGCGCCCTACGCGCTCATTTTTTATGCCACCCACAAATGCAATCTGGCCTGCAGTTACTGCACTCAGAAAGAGCCGGACGTCTTTAGCGAAGAGTTAACCACGACTGAAACGCTGCGCCTTCTGCGCGTGATTCGGCGCGAAACCGACTCCATTGTGTTCACCGGGGGCGAACCTACTCTGCGCCCCGATATCGAGGAACTGATCTCCGCCGCCCGCCGGCGCCTGCGTTTCCGCTCGGTTATGCTCATCACCAACGGAACTCTGCTCGACCGCCGCTCCAGCCTTTTCGAAAATCTGACCGGCCTGGTGATCAGCCTCGACGCGCTAACCATGGATCCGACGAATCCGTTGTCCAAGCCCGCTGCCTTACCGAAGGTGATGGAGAATATCGCGCTGGCCAAATCGCGCATGCCTCATCCGCGAACCATCACCATCAGCACGGTGATCGAGGAATGGAACATCGGTGAAATCGAGCGCATTCTGGACTGGGCCGGCGAGCAAGGCTTCGTATTTGCGACGCAAAGCGCGCTGAAAGAAAAGCTGCCCAATCTTCGCTTGATCGAAAACCCGCGCTACCTCGAGCTGGTGCGAAAAATCGTGGATCGGCGCAAGCAGAATCTTCAGCCCATCAACGGGACGCCGCGCATCATCGAGACGCTTCTGCGCTTCGGCGATTTCCAGTGCTTCCCGACCATGTTTCCGCGAGTCTACCCCAATGGCGACGTCTTTTACCCCTGCGAGCCGCTCCGGAAGATCGGAGGTAATCTCTTACGCGAAGGTTCGCTGGCCAAAGTTTTCGCCAGGGGAAAAAGACTTTATGGCGAGATTCCCGAATGCCACGGAATCTGCCATTTATTCGGAAATGTGATTTCGCATTACTATACAAACGATTTCTGGCGCCTGGCAGGCGAATACATACGCTGAGGCGATTCCCCGAGCGGGTTCCCCGGTACCGATTTTTAACTTCTATCGTCACCGCAGACCGGCATCGACTCCCTCCGGCGGCGACTAAGGATGCGCAGAAAGACTTACACCGTAAGATGCGGTGGCTGGATTGTAAAGCGGTTCGATGCGCACCGATTTTGCCTTCGGTTCGTAGAAGGCAGAGTGGTGGTGGTAAACGTATCCGCCAATGCTATAGCCGATCACCGAACCTACCAAGGCATCGGATGGAAAATGGTTGTCTCCTGTGACTCTGGCGATGGCCACGCCCGTCGCCAAACCGTAGAGTGCAACATGCAACCAAGGATGGCCCGGCGTCTCCTCAACCATCACACGTGCAAAGGCCCAGGTGGCGGCCGCATGGCCTGAGGGAAAGGAGCCGCTGAAAGTATAGACGTCGCTGTCATCCGGCCAGAATTTTCCTGTGCCGGGAGCCACATAGGGGCGCTGGCGGTTGGTCGCAAGTTTGAGCGCCTCCACGACCAGGCTGGCGTCGGCTATGCTTTCGAGCGCAAGCATGCCGGTCTCGCGCGGTCCTTCCTTGTGATCCAATTTTCCAATCAAGTAGGTGAGGCCGGCAGCGGGGACCAGGACGTAGCCGGAGCCGAGGTGCGTAAAATCATTGCTAACGCGAATTCGCGTGGGAGATGGTCCGAGCGCGTTCATGGCCCGCACATCGTAAACAAATGCCAGCGTCGTCGCCGTCGCAAAAGGGACAAGCCAAAGCAGTTTCCGCCCGCGGAGCCTGGCCGGTGCGGTCCAGATTCCTGCTTGATCGCGGAACACGTCGCCGAAGCACCTCAGTGGAGCAGACGCTAAATCGCAGGTACTGCCGGCACTTTGAGTCGCAGTGGGGCCGGCAGCCTGAGCGGCAGTGGGGCCGGTATTCCCCGGCGCCTGGGTGTCCGGGGCCGGAGGCGAGGAGGAAGTCTGCGGCACAGCGATGGGGGAGATGGATCCACTATCTACGAAGGACGACGCATCGAATGAAGCCTGTGCCCGGGTAGACGGAGAGAGAGCAAGCAGAAGCGTGGCGACTAATATCGGCTGAATCGCAAGACCCAAAAGTTGATAGGCCCTTTTCACATTCGATTCTCGTGGCGTCAGCGCATCACGCCACTATCCCAGCCACCAGGCCACCATGCATGGACGCAACTTTGCAAGATAGAAAAGATAGAAATGATCACCACGCTATGATGCGCATCCGGCTTCCGGCGTCGCCAACTGCATTAGCGCATGACCGGCAATTCGCGATAGAGGCGGCTACGCACCGTGGCATCGGCCACACGTGCCAGGTGCTCCGCGAATCCGCCTTCGTAGATAAATTCCGCTGTCGTCTCTTCGCAATCCACACGAAAGCTCCAGTCCATGCCAGCGGGCTCCACAGATACAGTCCGAACTTGCTGCAGCGGTATTTCGACTAAAACTTGGAGGCTAGCGTCTATCACCCATAGCCGCTCAGCGCCGATGAAGAGTTTCGCCCGGTGTCGGCTTCCGGCGCCATCGGTGTAGTAGCCGCCATCGACCGCGATCAATGCCCCCAGTTCGCGGGCCCGCGCGTCGATGGAAAATGCGGGGCGTTCTGGCGTCAAAAGGATCGCAAGCAGCAGCATCAGAGCCCCCAGCACGAGCAGCATGGACGAATGCGGCCGCACCGCTCCAAAGGCGAGTACTATCACGCCCGCGAACGCCATAAGAATGCGGACAAAATTCCACAACTTCCTTCGGCGCCGCAATCGGATCACCTTCGGAATGACCAGAACCAACCCGAAAATGACCCAGAGCCCGCCGCGGCGCAACCCCGCCGCTCCTCTGCGCAATGGCGAAATTTTGGAATGTTCCATCGAACGACCGACCCATCTTCAATTGGGCTTCGCCGTATGTCAAATCGCCAGAGGCAAAAGCGAGCAAATTCTGTTCTCTTTTGTAACCAACGACCGATTCCAGCCGAAAAAGGGCCCTGCGGCTAAGCTACAATATCGGTGCATCAAAAAGAATGTCATGGCGGAAACGGCAACCTCGTCCGAGCTGCGTCAGGCACGCAATACCGACGACCAAAAACCTCGTATAGGTCTGCGGACAACTGTCCGGGCATTGCGCCATCGAAATTTTCAGCTCTTCTTTGGCGGCCAGCTAATTTCCCTCGTGGGCACCTGGATGCAGAACATTGCCCAGGACTGGCTTGTCTATCGGCTGACGGGCTCGTCGCTGCTGTTGGGAACCGTCGCCTTCGCCAGTCAGATTCCCATTTTCCTGCTGGCGCCGCTGGCCGGCATCGTAGCCGACCGGTGGAACCGCCATCGCATCATCATCGCCACCCAAACGGCGTCCATGGTGCTGGCGCTGACCCTGGCCACGCTGACGCTCAGTGGAGCGATTCGCATCTGGGAGATCATGGTTCTGGCGTCATTGCTGGGCGTGGTGAACGCCTTTGATATTCCCGCTCGACAGGCTTTCCTGATCGAGATGGTGGGGCGCGACGATCTGTTGAACGCCATCGCGCTGAACTCCTCCATGTTCAATAGCGCGCGTATCATCGGACCGGCCATCGCCGGCATCCTGGTGGCGTCGGTTGGGGAAGGCTGGTGTTTTTTCGCCAACGGCATCAGTTACATCGCCGTGATTACCGGGCTACTGCTGATGCGGCTCACCAGGCAGGGTGAACTGCAGAAGCACGGATCTCCCCTGGAGAATCTGGTCGAAGGCTTCCGTTTCGCACGCCATACGGCTCCGGTGCGGGCTCTATTGCTCCTGATCGGATTTGTCAGCCTCGCCGCCATGCCCTATACGGTATTAATGCCGATTTTCGCGGGCCGTATTCTGCATGGCGGAGCGCGCCAGTTGGGAATGCTGATGGGTGCGACCGGCGTCGGCGCGCTGCTCGGCGCTTTGACGCTCGCCTCCAAAACCAACGTCCGCGGGCTCGGGAAGTGGGTGTGGATGGCTGCAACCGGTTTTGGCACGAGCCTTATCCTTTTTACGTTGTCGCGGCACCTCTGGCTCTCGCTGGCACTCCTCATTCCTACCGGATTCGGCATGATGGTTCAGATGGGCGCAACCAACACCCTTTTGCAAGTCATGGTTCCCGACCGCCTGCGCGGGCGCGTAATGTCGCTTTACTCTATGATGTTCATCGGAATGGGTCCCATTGGCGCGCTGCTTGGGGGCGCCCTTGCGGCGAGAATCGGCGCGCCTTGGACGGTGGCTATTGGCGGAGTCACTTGCCTTGCCGGCGGCGCGATTTTCGCGCGGCGCTTGCCGGCCATGCGCGGTGTGGCTCAGCGGTTGATTCTGGCGCAGGGAATGGGCGCCGGCGAGCCTCCGGCATCCTTGCCGATGCCGCGCTCATAATGCCGGAAGCAACTGTCGAGTAACTGCCCCGCGGGCGCAGGTCCAATAGAATCCAACTCAGGGAATCCCACGCGAGGAGCACACCAGACATGCAGATCGGAATGATCGGCCTCGGGAGAATGGGCGGAAACATGAGCCGCCGGCTGCTGCGAGCCAAGCATCAGTGCGTCGCATTCGATAGGCATCCGGAAAATGTGAAGAAATTGTCAGATGAGGGCGCTGCGGGAGCAGCCTCGCTCGAAGAGCTTGTTCAGAAGATAGCGCCGCCTCGCGCGATCTGGATGATGGTGCCGGCGGCAGGCGTGGACGCCACCATCGAACAACTCGCTCCAAAATTGCAGCGAGGCGATATCCTGATCGACGGCGGGAATTCCTATTACATCGACGATATCCGGCGTTCCAAGCAACTGCAGCAGCGCGGAATTCACTACGTGGATGTGGGCACGAGCGGCGGCGTTTGGGGCTCGGAACGCGGTTACTGTCAGATGATCGGGGGTCCTCGGGAGGTCGTCGAGCATCTCGATCCCATCTTCAAGGCGCTTGCTCCTGGGCGGGGAGATGTGCCGCGAACTTCTGGACGAGAGAAAATCGGCGGCACTGCCCACTCTACAGCCGAGGACGGCTACCTCCATTGCGGCCCTGCAGGGGCCGGGCATTTCGTGAAAATGGTGCATAACGGAATCGAGTACGGACTCATGGCGGCCTACGCGGAAGGAATCAATATTCTGAAGCATGCCAATGTCGGCAAATCCACGAGCCGCAGTGACGCCGAGACCGCCCCGCTGCGCGACCCCGATCACTATCAATACGATTTCAATCTTGCCGATGTCACCGAAGTATGGCGGCGCGGCAGCGTCATTGCGTCCTGGCTTCTGGATCTGACCGCCAGCGCGATGTTAAAAGATCCCCACCTCGCCAGCTTCTCGGGCCGCGTCTCGGATTCCGGCGAAGGGCGATGGACCATTCTGGCGGCAGTCGAAGAAGGCGCTCCGGCGCCGGTCTTGAGCGCGGCTCTTTATGAGCGATTTACTTCGCGGGGCGAGAGCGATTTCGCCAATAAACTGCTCTCGGCCATGCGCCTTGAATTTGGCGGCCATCTGGAAACGCGGTGAGAACATACCCGAGCTTGTCGTCCGCTTTCCGAACGGCCCTGGTCTTCTAGTGCATCAAAAAATAGAAAGCTCTCACCCGCGAGGCAAAGGAGAGTCCGTAATGAGCGCGACCCTGACGGCCGGTATTTCGGAGCAGCGCCGTTTGCCCAAAACCGTGGCGCTCTCAGACGCATTGGTTTTTTTTGGCGCAACCGGCGATCTCGCTTATAAGCAAATTTTCCCCTCGCTCCAGCAGATGATCCGGCGCGGCAGTCTCAACGTGCCGGTTATCGGCGTCGCCAAAGCGGGGTGGTCGCTCGACCAGCTTCGGCAACGGGCGCACGAGAGTCTTGAGAAGCACGGCGGCATAGATCAGGCCGCCTTTTCCAAATTGATGGAATTGCTGAATTATATCGATGGTGACTACCAGGATCCGAATACCTTCAAGAGGCTTCGCGACGTGCTGGGCAAGGCGCAGCTTCCCACTCATTATCTGGCCATTCCTCCCAGCCTCTTCGCCACCGTTATCGAAGGCCTCCACGCTTCCGGATGCGCCAAGAATGCCCGCGTGATCCTGGAAAAGCCCTTCGGCCGCGATCTCGCTTCGGCTCAAGAACTCGACGCCACCCTGCACTCCGTTTTTCCCGAATCTTCGATTTTTCGGATTGACCATTATCTGGGCAAAGAAGAAGTCGAGAATCTGCTCTTCTTCCGTTTTGCAAACACGTTTCTGGAGCCCATCTGGAACCGCAATTACGTGGAATGTGTGCAGATCACCATGGCGGAATCTTTCGGCGTCGCGGGCCGGGGCAAATTTTACGAGGAAGCCGGCGCAATTCGCGATGTGGTGCAGAACCATCTCTTGCAAGTAGTGGGATTTCTCACCATGGAACCGCCCACCAGCATGTATGCCGAATCGCTGCGCGATGAACAGGTTCGCGTCCTTCGCACCATCCCTCCTATTCAGCCGGCAAACGTGGTGCGCGGGCAGTTTGAGGGATATCGAAAAGTTCGCGACGTGGCTCCGAATTCCAAAGTGGAGACTTTCGTCGCCTTGCGTCTTGAAGTGGACTCCTGGCGCTGGGACGGCGTCCCGTTCATACTGCGCACCGGCAAATGCCTGGCCGTAACCGCGACGGAAGTGCTCGTCAAGCTCAAGCAGCCTCCTCTTCGGCGCGTCCCGAATCAGAACAACTACTTCCGCTTTCGGCTGGGCCCCGATCTCTCCATAAATCTGGGCGCGCAAATCAAGCGTCCCGGCCCCGAGATGGTTTCCATGCCGGTCGAACTCTCGGCCGTGCATCTTGATCTCAGCGGAGAACTCCTGCCCTACGAGCGCCTGCTCACCGACGCCATGCGCGGCGATCCGCTTCTCTTCGTGCGCCAGGATGCGGTCGAAGCGGCCTGGGGCATCGTCGATCCCATCCTCGGGCCGGATACCACGCCACTCTATTTTTATCCGCGCGGAAGCTGGGGTCCGCCGGAAGCCGATCGTCTGGCCGCGGACATCGGCGGGTGGCACGACCCCGAGCCTTCCGCGCAGGGCGGCACATCTCACTTTATGTGGCGCTACGATGAGCACGAAGACGCCTCCGCGGATGGCGGTCAGTCCGCCGGCCGTACAGGCTGAAGAGACCGGATTTGTATTCGCCGCCGCCGCATTCGCGGCTCTCGGTGGATTTCTGTTCGGTTACGACACCGGAGTTATCTCCGGCGCGCTGATTTTCATTCGCACCCAATTTGGACTTTCCACCTTCCAGCAGGAACTCGTCGTAAGCGTGGTGTTGGTAGGCGCCGCGGTGGGGGCCTTGAGTGGAGGCCGCTTGGCCGACATTTTCGGCCGCCGCTTCATGCTGTTGATTACGGCGCTGATTTTCGTCGTCGGCGCGATTGTTTGCGCAGCCGCGCCGTCATTGAGCGTCCTGGTGATCGGCCGCCTGATCGTTGGACTGGGTATCGGCCTCGCCAGCAGCACCGTGCCGATCTACATCTCCGAAGTTTCCCCGGCGCAGACGCGCGGCTGGCAGGTGTCGCTTTTTCAACTGGCCATCACCATTGGAATTCTTGCCGCTTATCTGGTCGATTACACTTTTTCAGGCAGCGGAGCCTGGCGCTGGATGCTGGGACTGGCGTTTGTGCCCGGCGCAATCCTCGGGCTCGGGATGATTCGCATGCCGGAAAGCCCGCGCTGGCTTGCCGAACATGGCCAGTCCGATCTTGCGCGCCAGGTATTGGCGCGGATTCGGGGCACAGAGAACATCGAATCGGAATGGCTGGAGATCGAGAAGACACTGGCGGCGGCGGAAGAGCGCGGCCGCTTCTCTGATTTGTTTGGCCCGTCCGTCCGCACCGCGCTGGTGATCGGCATTGGCTTGGCAATTTTTCAGCAGGTCACCGGGATCAATACGGTCATCTATTACGCTCCGCTGATCGTGCGTTCGGCGGGAATTCCCACGGCTTCGGGAGCTATCCTGGCGACGGCGGGCATCGGCCTGGTGAACGTCATCATGACCATCGTGGCCATGTGGCTGATCGACCATGTGGGCCGGCGCCCTCTACTCTTGGTCGGCATCGCTGGGATGATAATCAGCCTGGGTGTCCTGGGATTTGTCTTTCGCATGCCCACCGGAGGCGCGCTGGCGTGGCTGGCTGTAATCACGCTGATGGTTTACGTGGCCTCGTTCGCCATCAGCCTCGGTCCCATTTTCTGGCTTCTGATTGCCGAGATTTATCCGCTGAAGGTCCGAGGCATCGCTGAAGGCTCAGCGGCGGGTGTGAATTGGGCCTTCAATTTTTTGGTGTCGATTACGTTCCTGACGCTGGTCGAGGTCCTGGGGCCGAGCCTGACTTTTTGGGTGTATGCCTTGCTGGCGATCGTGTCCTGGCTATTTTCGTATTATCTGGTACCCGAAACCAAAGGCCGCACTCTCGAAGAGATCGAGCATTCCTTCCGCCACCGCCACGCCGACTGAACCGCTTGATCCCTCCGTCGCTAACGTCTCGACTTCGAGAGTCAGCAGAGTGACGTTCGCGTAATATTGCGATCCTTAGAGAGTTGTCATCCCGAGCGTATCCGGGGTCCCCGGCATGCGCCGCTGTTGCGCATGCTGGGGTGGAGGAGCGAGGGATCTGCTTTCTCCCGGGTGCCGCACCCCGCTTGCCCTGCTCGCCCTGAGCTTCGAAGGGAGTTTGCGAAAGGCGCATTCTGAAGCGTGGGAGGGAAAGCTCGCGCCGCCTGCTACTTCTCGACCACTCCACAGGCGATCCGGTCTCCCGAATTGCCCGCAGGATCTGTCTTGTAATCGTCAGGACCGGCGTGAATCACGAGTGCTGTCCCGCCCGTATGAAACAGCGAATTCGCACCTCCACCCAAAGTCACCATATCCGCAACGATGGTCGCTTTGCCTTTCCCGCTTTTGCCCACGGTGAAATTGGGCAGATCGCCGGCGTGCGGACCTTGGGGATTATCCTTGCCATGCATCTTTCCCATGGGGTTGAAATGTCCGCCCGCGGAAGCGAAGTTGGGACCTTGGCACATGCCCACGTTATGGATATGAATGGCATGCATGCCCGGCGGCAGCTTCATGACACTCACATTGATGCGCACGCCTTTGCCCGTTTGCGTCAGCATTGCGGTGCCAACCTTGTCGCCTTTGCCGTTTACGAAGTTCGCATGCGCCTTTGTAGTCTTCGTCTGCGCGAACGCCGAGGCCGCGCTCAGTAATGCGCCGATCAGCAATATGCTTCGAAATGACATGGCCATATCCTCCGCTGGCTGCTCTCCCCGCTTGTTGCTGCTTAGTTATACCTGCGCACGCCCGCAAAAAGCAATCGGGGGTACGTTCACCGTGAAGTTGGTGTTGGGTTTACTTGCCGCTGCCGCCGTCTTTTTCTTTGAGGGATTGGTATTGCTGCACTTCCTGGTTGTTCGTGCAGTAGTACTCTTCCAGATCTTCGTGGCTGAGCGACCATTGCCGGGGAGCGGAGGTCCACGGCTTCGTCAGAACCTTGGGGTCCTCGATGGTAACCTGATAGACGAGATAGTTTTCGCTCGGACGCGTGAGGCGCTCAATCACGTGTTCCTGATCGCTATGGAACCACCCGACGAAGTTGTTCCAGGTCCGTTCGTCGATGGCAATTACGTCGATCACCAGCGTATCCCCCTCCCAATGGGCGGTGGCGTCTCCATTGAAGGTAGGATCCGGGTCTTTGGCGTGCGGCCGGCCGTCGGTGTGGACCACGCGAAAGTTGTTATTCAGTTCGCTCAGCTGAATCAGTTCGTCGCGGGTTTGCACCAGCTTTGTGGGATAAGGGTTCAACAGGAACATCCCCGGGGTGCCGCGTGGCAGACAATTCACTGAGGCGCGCCCGAGTTCAAAATCCACAGCGGTCATGGACTTAATCTTGGCTGCTGCCCACGGCTGCAACGGCGGCTTTTCCTCCGGCGTCACCTTAGGATCGAATTGGCGTTGCGCCGGCGGGCTGCTCGTATCGTAGCCTCCCGTCGTACCTGGAAACCACACTCCCGAAAGGTCCGGATGGCCGTCGGCAGTACGCGGAGTCGGTCCGCCCTTGGGCAACGGCTGCAATCTGGGTTGAAAAGAATTATCTCCGGAATTCTTTCCCTCTTGGGCGGCAGCAGCCATAGAAACGCACGTTGCCGCCAAAGCTGCCAGCACCACAATAGAACCGGCGCGCCCAACCTTTGTTCGCGCCCTTTCAGTTCTGCCCATGCTCGTAATCGCTTCCGACCCTCACCGTACGGCCGTCGGCCATCTTGAGGGTTTCAGCGGCGGCCCTTTTTGCACTGGCGCTTTTTCCGAGGCAAGCCCTCACGGTGACGACCTTACCCATATTGTCGAGGAAATCTTGTTTCTGGATCCCGCTCCTCTTGAGAAAAGCCACGGATACTGCCTCAAAGCTCCAGGAGCTGACCTGGTTATCGCTATCTTTGAGATCCACATAGAAATAAACGTGCGGATTTTCCCAATCCACTTTCGTAAGCGTACCTGTCATGTCGCTGCACTTCGATGCATCGTACTCAACCGAAAACGTATGATGCGCGAACGCCGGCGCGGCGCCCAGTAATACGCCGATCAGCAATATGTTTCGCAATGACATGGCCGTATCCTCCGCTTCGTGCCGCTCCTGCCTCGGGGACTCGCTGCGTATATTCTGCGCCTGTTGCTGCTCAGTTATACCTGCGCACGCCCGCGAAAAGCAATCGCGCGCCCTCGCACGCCACTCGCCGTACTCAGGGTTGGTTGAGCCGAAAAGCGAACATCACGCGGAAGTTCTCGTTATTCCCTGTCGGAATCAGCCAGGCAATAATCGACACTGGAACACACTACTGCGAGGCGGCCAGCAGGCGTATCCCTGCTCGAATTGCTTCCCTGCCTCTGGTTGTCTTCTCTCGATCAACTCACCGGAGTTGCCGAGCTATAGTTGACCATGCGTATCAACCGATTCGATACCACCGTGCGTAGCTGGTTCCGGTGTTCCCCCGCTGCTTGCCGCTTCGCGGCCGAGCCATAGTGTTTCAGTTCGATGGGATCGACTCGGTCTCCCAGGCCATCCAGGGCCGCATAGTTCGCATAGCTTAAAAGCATCCCCACGTTCCAGTCGCTGGGATTATCTGCGGTTACGTTGTTGAAAAATTGGTACCCGGTGAGAATCCCGGCTTTTTTCTCTTCCTCGAATACGGGGATCAAGTTGGTCATCACATCCTGATCGAAAGCGGGTCGCTGACCCGGGTTGATCTTGTAGAGGAATGTCCGGCTGACGTTCGTCGGAGTGACTTTGACATTGACCGTTTGCGCCGACACCTGGCTTCGGCGTAGAGCAATGAAGCCTGCGAGCGCAACAAACAGCAATACCAGAATCAAAATGCGGTATCTCTTCATGGTTACTCTTTTCTGGGGGGAGCGGAGGCGTTTAGAGGCGCGTTCCCACCGATTTCCGGATTGGAGGCCTACCTGGGAAGGGCCGACTGTTGGGATTACGACTCTGCTTGTACTCCTCGGCCACGCCCCAAGTCAAGCAAGTCTTGCTCGTGCTATACGCCCTCCGGCCAAGGGATACTCAGTGTCGGATCCAGAGCTTCTTCAGGCGGCCTTAGAGGGTATTCGTTCGAAACTGTTTCACGTGAACGGCGTTCGACCATTTCTCTGAGACTTGCGCCTTATAAGGACGCGCGTTCAGTTCGAACGCGCGAATTCGGAGGAATTCGTTCGAATACCATGGCGTAACTAAGCAAGGAATCATTGACATGTTGTGTACTCTATGATAAACTACGCTTGCATTTGTACGGGAGACGCTCTTGTGAGGCCGTCTTGTGATGGTTGACCTCGCTTGCCTCTCCGCCCGGCGTGCTTACTGGACGGCTACCCAGTCCGCGGGGTGGATTTTCGGGCCGCGTGAGGCAGAGCCGACGCTCAGGAAATAGCAGGCGTGGCGAAGATGATCTATGAAATTGTCATCCTAAGCGGATCCGCGTTGGGGATGAGCGAAGGATCTCTCCGGGTACCTTTACGCGTGCTGTAAGAAGAGCAAAATGTGCACTTACAACAACTCCGCAAGTAAGTTCCGTAGAATGAACACTTGCAAAAAAACCAGGGGGAGGGGCTGGCAACCGATGATCCGGTTTGTCGAGCGGCAAAAAGGCGTCTTCGCCGCGAACGTCTACCAACAGGATGAGCTTCGCGGCGTTAAAGAAGTCATCACGCCGTTTTTGCCGCATGGAAAAGTAGCGGCCGCCTTCAGGCGGGCTGCTTGGCTCATCAAAAGCGGCCGGAGGGGTGGAACAAAATCCGGCGCGATTGCTTCATTCGCTATGGGGTCGGGTAAACACAACAGGCCCTGCACCGGTGGAATGCCACAAGCAAGTGGCGCAGAATGAACACTTGCACAAATATGGGGAGGGGGGAGGCCCAGAGCAGTCTTACCGCGCTATAATCAGCGGAGCGAATTCGGAGGCGATTGGCCATGGATCTCTTCGAGGAAGTCTTGCGGCTCAGGCGCGAAGGCAAGCGCGCCGTGATGGCTACCATCGTTCATACCAACGGCTCGATTCCCAGCTTTGAGAGTTCCCGCATGCTGGTGCGCGAGGACGGTTCGATCCTGGGGACGATCGGCGGAGGCTGCGTCGAAGCCGAAGTCTGGGCTGCTGCCAAAGATGTGCTCAAAGCGGAGGCGCCCCGCAAAATGACCTTCAATCTGAATAACGAAGCGAGCTACGACAACGGGCTGATCTGCGGAGGTACCTTAGAAGTCTTCGTCGAGCCCATCCTGCCCCAGCCGGCGCTGTATATTTTCGGCGGCGGGCATGTCTCCATAGCGGTGGCGAACGCGGCGCATACCGCCGGCTTCGCCATTGGCGTGATCGACGATCGCGAGCAATTCGCCAATCGCGATCGCTTTCCCATGGCCCGCGAGATCTACACCAGCTACGAAGACGCCTTCGCCAAATTGCAGCCGAACCCCTCCACCTATGTCCTGATTGTCACGCGCGGGCACCGCGACGACATGCGCGTGCTGGCCTGGGCCGTGAAGACCGAGGCGCGTTATCTCGGCATGATCGGCAGCAAGCGCAAAGTGCTTTCCGTCTACCAGGCGCTCGAGCGCGAGGGCTTCGCGGCCGAACTTTTCGATCGCGTGAACGCCCCGGTGGGACTTGAAATTGGCGCGCTCACGCCCGAAGAGATCGCCATCAGCATCACCGCCGAGCTCATCGCCGTGCGTCGCGGAGCCGCGAACCTCGCGCATAAAGCCCTCGTCAGAAAGGACGATGGAAAACCAGGCCGCAAGCCTGCGGCGCGCCCCGCCGAGGCCAAGGCTGAGGCTAAGGCCGAACCAAAAGCTGCGGCCGAGAGCGTTTCGCGCTGACCGTACTCACGTGGTCGCCGCCGTCATTCTCTCCGCGGGTGAGTCGTCGCGCATGGGCTCGCCGAAGGCGCTCCTTCCGTTCCGTGGCAGCACATTTCTAGGGCACCTGCTCGAAGTCATTCATCAGTCTAAAAAAGACGCCGACGGCGGCAAAGAGATCGGCTGCACGCGTGTAGTCCTCGGCGCTCACACCGAAGAGATCACCGCGAAAATTCCGCTCGATCGCAGCGCGATTGTGCTGAATCCACAGTGGCAGCAAGGCCAACTCTCTTCTATCCAAGAGGCGATCCGCAGTCTTAGGGAAGTGCAAACCGATGGGATTATTCTCTTCCTCGTGGATCACCCGCTGGTCAGCGCCGAATTGGTCAGCCAACTGGTGCGCCAGTTTTACACTTCGGGCCGCTCCATCGTTCTGCCGAAATTCCGCAGCAAGCGCGGCCATCCGGTCATCTTTGCTGCGCGACTTTACGCCGAACTGCTCGCCGCTCCCGCAGAGCAGGGCGCCCGCGCGGTTGTCTGGGCGCATACGGACGAGATCTTGGAGGTACCGACGAATGAGGAAGGGGTCGTGCTGAATCTAAACGATCCGGAGGCGTTGCGCCGCGCGCTCACCTGAGCTCCGGCATCGACTCTTGCCCGGCAGCGGTGGCTTTGATCGTTCTTAGAGTTGCTCGAGGATCTCGTCCAGCGCGTCTTCCGCCAATTGACTGCCATGGCGAGTCGCGGCCGGCAATCCGCCAAGCGCCTGGGAGATTTGCTCAGCAGTAATGCCGCGAATCTCCTCGATTGTCTTGCCGATGATCAGCTCGGTCAGGAGCGAAGCGCTGGCAATTGCCGCCTTGCATCCGCGCGTGCGGAATCGTGCATCGGCAATCCGGCCGTTCTCGATGCGCACCGCCAGGCGCAAGTCGTCGCCGCATACAGGGTTTGTGACGTTCACAGTGTTGGTTGCGTCAAGCAGATCGCCGAAGTTGCGGGGATGCTCGCAGTGTTCGAGCACGACTGCGCTGTACATGATTCGAGTATCCCAGTCTGATCGTCGTCGTGCAACTCGTCGCGCAACTCTGCTGGATACTGCGGGGAGCAACCCTCTTGCGGCGCCAAGCTCCGAGGAGTCAGAGTAAGTTGCGGGCCCGTTCTGGGACTCAAGGGATCAGGGCATTGAAGTATTAATGGGAGGGAGAGAATATGTGCGGCTAGCCGCTGAGACATATTCTTGGCTATGGGCATTCCGCTGTGCCTGGCTGCACGACACCGGTGAACGAGACAGGTTGCACTAGAAAGGACTGGCGGGTTATGAGCCACATCTGCGTCACCTGCGGAACACAATATCCAACGGCAAATGACCCTCCCGCAGAGTGCCCCATCTGCAAGGACGAGCGCCAATACATCGGACCCGGGGGACAGGAGTGGATCACTCTGGAAGCCTTACAGAAATCGCATCGCAATGTGTTCTTTCAAGAAGGCGAGGGTATTTGGGGAATTCACACCGAACCGGAGTTTGGCATTGGACAGCGGGCCCTCCTGCTGCAAACGCGAAATGGGGGAGTCCTGTGGGACTGCATCAGTTTGCTTGATGCGAGCACGATCGAGCTTGTGAAGGCGCTCGGCGGTTTGTTCGCCATCGCGATTTCCCACCCGCATTATTACGCCAGCATGGTGGAATGGAGCCGCGCCTTCGGCGGCATCCCGATTTATTTGCACGAAGCGGACCGCGAACACGTGCAATATCCGGATTCTGCAATTGTGTTCTGGAAGGGCGAGACGCATCGCCTGAACGACGACCTCACACTCATCCGCGTTGGGGGCCATTTCAGCGGATTTCAGGTGCTGCACTGGGCCTCTGGCGAAAAGGGAAGTGGTGCGCTGTTGACGGGCGACATGCCGCAGGTCTGCCCGGATCGCAGGTACGTTAGTTTCATGTACAGCTATCCGAACTTGATCCCTGTGGATGGCGCAACTGTCCGCGACATCGTCAGCAAACTCGAGCCCTATAACTATTCAAGGCTGTATGGTGCCTGGCCCAAGTTTGTTGTCTCGGGCGATCCGAAAACCGCTTTAAGGCGTTCGGCTGAGCGCTATCTGCGCGCCATCGGCGGTCTCAGCGACCGCAAGACTCAAACCTCACGGTGACATGACTGTCGGGCATTTCTCGGCCCCAATTTGGACCTAGGCCTCGCGCCTAATCCTTTCGCAATCAATCGAGGATGTACAGGCGAATCAGGGATTGCGTTATCACACACGCTGAGAATTTGCGCTCACGTCGCCTTTCGACCTGTGACGCGCACCCAATCTACCGCGTCTTAATGTTGTTTCACTGGTCTCTAGCCAACGAGGTCGGACCGCAGCTGAGCGCACTGATGCATTAGGCTCATCAGCCTCTCACTTACCCTTGGCCTTCGCATCGTGTTCCGTGATCCTCTTATATTCCTCTGGCTCCTGGTTCAGCGTACAGAAGACTTCTCCCCACTCGTCGTTGGGACTCTGCGCCAGCGACCAGCGACGAGGCGCCGATTTCCAAGGCTTCGCCAGCACTACAGGGTCGTCAATAGTGACTTGGTAGATGAGGTAGTTCTTCGAGGGACGACTGAAGCGCTCGACCACATGCTCCTGATCACTCGGAAACCATCCACTGCCGTCTACGCCCGTGATAACCCTGAGCCGCTCATCGATAGCGATAACGTCCACGATCAGCGTGTCTCCCTCCCAATGAGCAGCCGAGTCGCCGTTGAACGTGGGATCCGGATCTTTGGGATGCGCACGCCCGTTGGTGTATATCATGCGAACGTCGAGGGGGTATTCATCCAGCATTACCAACCTGCCCGGGCTTTGAATCAGCTCCATGGGAGCGTGTTGGCTGATTTGCTCTAGCGTCGTGCTGGGAGTACCGGCCTGATCACATATCCCGTAAGGGAGCCGCCTCGTGTATTTCGCGGGCAGACCAGGCTTGAAGGAAGGCGGTTCCTCCGGCATCGCCTTGGCATCGAATTGCCGGAATACAACTGGGTCGACCGGGTAAGCAACCTGCAGCATTCTTCCAGCGCCGTTTGGATACCAACGTCCAGACAGATCCGGATGCCCATCCGCCGTGCGGGGCGCCGGTCCGCCGGGCGGCAATTCATGCACCTGGTCAAAGCCGCCGGCCACCGGCCCGGGAACTTTTCCTCCTGTTCGAGGCAAGTTCTGAGCAAAAGCGAGCGTGAAGATCATGCACAAAGCCGCCAGTACGACTCCAGCAGTTCCAACGCAATAGCGGAACCGTCGCTTCATTCCTCTCATCTCCAATTTCTCCATTTTTCAGGCTCGACGACAAATGCTCACGTAATGCTTCGGAGGGGGCCCATTGTGCAGTTCCTGAAAATTCAGAAATGAAGTTGCTCGGGCGTCAAACCTTCCACATTCTGCCCAACGATACGCAATATGCCATCCGCTAGCTTGAGGAATTCCGCCGTGCCTCTGTACTGTGTACCGCCAGCCTTGGTCGGACAGGTCCTCGCCGCGATGGGCTTACCTATATTATTAAGGAAATCCTCTCTCGTGGTGCCGGACCTTTTCATACCGAGCGGGGTGATCGTTTCCAGGCTCCACGAAACCGTCTTGCCGTTGGCATCCTTCACGTCCATGTGAACATACGCGTGCGGATTCTCCCAGTCGATACCCGTGAGGGTACCCTTCAGATCCATGCACTTATCTTTGTCGAACTCCACACCGAATCCGTGGTGCGCAAACGCGGGAACCGCCGCGCCGAGCAGAGCAAAAACCGCGATCAAAACACCGGCAAGTTTAACTCGCATCGAGATGTCTCCTCGGATCGACGGACCTGGAAACGGATTTAGGCTCAACCGATCTAATAATATGCCTGCTTGCCCAAGCTAATACGCTAGTTGCATTCTCCATGTCAAGTTCTGTTGATCGCAATCGCACACGGCCAGAAAGTGCTGCGGACGGAAAGGCCTCGTCGGTTACGCAATCAGGATGTGCTCATCGGATTTCTCCTCCAGTCCAGCCTCCTAGAACGGCACCTCCATAGGCCTCGATCCGGAAGTCGCGCAGTTCGGCTGTTCCTGCACCACGCCGGACGTAGCCAATCCCGTGGTGGGCTCGGGTGGTCCGCGGCATATCCAGTTCGCGTGAAATTGATCTACTGAGGATAGGGGGACGAGCCGAAAGGGATTCTTCGGCCGATGGGATCGGCCTTCCGAATGATACGATCATGCGGCCTAAACTGAGTCGCTATATCTCTGTGATTCGCCTTGACACCGCTAGAGAGCGGAGCGTATAAGTTGGCCATCAGAATACGTTGGAAGCCGACAACAGATGTGTGGCCTTCCGGACGATAAAGACTTCACGCGTGTCCTGCTGATGCCTGTAGGGCGAGCTTCCGGAGTTCGCCTTCTATGTATCTCAAACACAAACCGGACCGTCTCGCCCTGTGCCGATCAAGTTGTGATTCACAATCGCCGCGACCGCTGTAGGGAGGTTTGAAGATGGAATATTCTCGCAGAAATTTCATTAAAGCTGCGGGTGTGGGTGCCGTCGCTGTGACGACCACGGTTAGCGCCGTGGTCTCGGGAGCCGAAGTGGCTGCCGCTGCTCCCAAGCCTTCTCCTCTGGCGATTCCGGACGCCATGAACCGGGAGACCAACACATTCAATATCAACGGCAAGAACTATCGAGCGGAATACGAAGCTCGAACGACACTGTGGGAAGTGATTGCCGTGAAGCTGGGCCTGACGGGGACGAATCGGAGCTGTAATCGGGCAAGCTGCGGCGCGTGCAGCGTCCTGATTGACGGCAGACCGTTTTATTCCTGCCATACGCTGGCCATGGAAGCGGTGGGCAAGAAGATCTTCACAGTGGAGGGTTTGGGCGATGAGAAGAATCTGCATCCCTTGCAGCGCGTAGCGCACCTGTACTCGGCGGCGGAGTGCGGATTCTGCACACCGGGTTGGGAGGTAACGGCAAAGGCCCTGCTGGACAAGAATCCCAATCCGACAGTCGAGCAAGTGAAGGCGGCTTTATCGGGACATATTTGCCGCTGCGCGGCTTATGCAGCCATCGTGCGTACCGTCATCGATACGGGCAAGGTATTGCGAGGGGAGGCGGAAATCGCATGAGTTCAGAACCACAGCATCCCCAGAAGCCGAAGGAAAAGCTCGAATCCAAGCCTGAATTGTGTGTCATCGTCAATCAACCCATGGTGCGGAACTACTCCACCGGCGGCGGACATGGGCCGGAAGGCACGCTGGTGGAAGGCGATCAGAAGTTTGTTACGCGAAAGTGGCAGGGCTACCCTCCCCAAAATCTCAATCTGATCGGGAAACCGCATCCCCCCATGCCGGAAGTGGGGATACCGCGGCTTACCGGCAAAGCGGAATACGCCACTCGCGTTAATTTGCCGAATATGCTTTGGGTCGAGCTGCTTACCAATCCTCATCCTCGCGCCCGGGTAAAGACGATGGATGTTTCCAAGGCGGAGAAGATGCCGGGTGTGGCGCACATATTGACGGCCCAGAACGCGCCGAAGACGTATCCGTTTCCAGACGAGCTTTTCTTTCAGGGCGAAGTCGTAGCCATTGTTGCCGCGGAGACCGAGGATCTTGCCGAGGATGCCGTCGCGGCTATTCAGGCGGAATATGAAGTTCTTCCGTTCGCTTCCAATCTCGAACAGGCCGCGGCGGCGAATGCGCCAGACCTAACGATTACGGCTGGTGGCAGGAAAAGGCCCGGCGTCGTGAAGACGCTGAACGAATGGGGCGACGTCGATAAAGCATTTGCAGAAGCGAATATCGTTAGGGAATTTAGCTATTCCTTTGCCGGGGCGATCCCCGTTCCCATGCAGCCCAACGGTTGCGTAGCCAAGTGGGACGGCGACAAGCTGACGATTTGGGGAATGGGACAGTCGATTTATAATTCCCGAAACAATACCGCCAAAAGGTTGGGAATCTCGCCGGAGAATATTCGATTCATCAACAAATGGAACGGCGGGAGCTTCGGAGGAGCGCTGCCTACCGGCGATAAGTTTTATGCCTGGATCGCGCACATCTCCAAAGTGACCGGCCGTCCCGCCAAGTTAATGCTACCCAAAAATCAGGAACTCGCGTTCCTGCAAATAAAACCGCAGACGTTCAGCAAATTCAAGGTGGGTGCTACCAAAGACGGAAAGATAACGGCGTGCCAGCGTGAGTTCCACGTCAGTATGGGCGCGAATCAGGGAGGGATACAAGAAGGAGGAGGCGGCCGGTCCGAGCTGTACCTCCACGTCGTTCCCAATTGGAGGGAGATCGGCGTCCTCTATCGGACCAATGCCATAGTCATGGGCTCCTCGCGGAGCAATTTCCAGCAGGAGTTCAAGTGGGCCTGGGAACAGATGATGGACGAAATGGCGGAAGCAGTCGGCATGGACCCGGTTAAGTTCCGGTTGCTGAATGTGCAGAAACCGGGGACAAAGGTGGCCCTCAAACAGGGAGGTCCGACGATCGTTCCCATGCCTGAGACTGAGAACGGGGAACTTCACTACGATAGTTATGCTTCGGTCGAAGTGCTGGAGGAAGGAGCGAAAGCGATCGGGTGGGAGAAGAGGAATCCTGTGGCCGGCGGAAACCCTGGAAGGTTCAAGCGAGGATTCGGCGTCGCGATGTCTCAGCACCACGCCGGACGGGTGGGTTACCAGGAAGGCGAGGCAGGCTACGATT